>Ga0307512_10002994_pt1 | contig 20369 bp, 16 predicted proteins | sample 14_EM_MG_FD_200267 | JGI IMG/M metagenome (GOLD analysis project Ga0307512, IMG submission 200267) | Populus trichocarpa ectomycorrhiza microbial communities from riparian zone in the Pacific Northwest, United States - 14_EM | ecosystem: Host-associated > Plants > Roots > Unclassified | place... | reverse complement strand
ACGAATAGAGATATTGAATTGACTATCGTACAAAAGTGATTGTCTAAAGAGCAAAGAGAGAGAAAGACAGGCAAATATATATGGGAAAGGAGGGCATACTCGGCGAAGCCGTGTATCACATCCGGAGACCGATGCCGAGCATCACTGCCGGGGATAGACCTACTCCTCGGCATGGGGGCTGGTGGCGGCCCATGGGGGCCGCAAGCCACCGGCCTCATGCCCGCCGCCTTAGGCCGAACGCCACAAAAGCCATCGGGTCAAATCCCGTGCCAACAACGGAGTCAGTCAAAAATTACAAATGCTCTGCTCTGCACGCATGTATGTGCATGCACTGGCATGTATTCAATTGCGCTGCACTGAACGTACACGATTGATGAATGTACCTGACTGTGCTGCTTTGAACGTATGCGGTTGATGAATGAACTTAATTGCGCTGCGCTGAACGTACGCGGTTGCGCTGATTGAATTCAGCTGGATAGAGCCAGCTGAGTGTACGTACATTCTTCACAGCGCAACTGAGTATGTTTCACAGATTCTATCATACTAACAATATGGACCGCCTTACATCAACCATCCCACATGAGGTTCTACCATTCAAAGAGGGTTGCCATCGAGAACTTACTCTTCGAGAAGCTGCTTTTCTTCAGTCCCCTGCTGAGCACATCCAAGTCAATTGTAGGTGCAAAGGCAACTGCACAACTGTTCGTTGCAAATGTTTCAAAGCAAAAGCCGAGTGCAAATTTGATTGCCATGGCCGAGATGGTGGTGCGCAGTGCATAAATTCAGGACCTTCTGCTGCGCCATCACGTACTTTCAATCTCGAATGAAACAAAAGATCAGCTCCACTGGAGCCAAGTAAATCTAAAAAGCTGTCGAGCCAATACAGAAGGAAATGCATGCGTGGATACTAATCCCACATCTGCGGAGGATACTGCCAATGAGAGCAGTGATTTGCCAGACCTGGATACTGAGGATGGGGAGGTTCTCAAGGAGGAAGGGGTCACTGGGGAGGAAGAGGAAGGGGTGGAGACAAATGAGGAGGAGGGAAATGAGGAGGGAAATGAGAAAGATGGGCCAGTTTCAAACAATGACATGGAGAACAGTGTAATTGTGGTCGCATCATGTCGTCCAAGACGCATCTGATTGTAGGGATCATAAAGATATATACATAATTTGTAAATTTTCTTTGACTCCGTAAATAAACTAGTCAGTTCATGGAGGTGGGGTACGGACTCCGTGAATGGATGATTCATTCACGGAAGGTGGGCCTCCGTGAACTGACTACGTACTCCGATGAGGAACTGCCTCCATGATTTGAGTAGACCAGACGCATCACCCTGGACCTGATGCATATTGTTCTAGTCCATTCAGGGAGGCAGTTTCTCCGCGGAGTACCTACTCAGATCACAGAGGCCCAGCTTCCACAAATGAACCATCCATTTATGGAGTCCGTACCGCACCTGTGAACTGACTTGGTTGTTCGCTGACTCAGTCAAAATTACATATACTGTTCTAGTCCATTCACGGAGGCGGTTCCTCCGCGGAGTACCTAGTCAGTTCACGGAGGCGCACCTTCCGTGAACGAACCGTCCATTCACGGAGTCCATACCCCACCTCCGTGAACTGACTAGTTCGTTCACAGAGTCAGTCAAAATTTTCAAATACTCTGCTCTGCACGTATGTATGTGCATGCACTGGAATGTACGTACACTCCGCTGGCTATATCCAGCTGAATTCTAACAGCGCAACCGCGTACATTCAGCGCAGCGCAATTGAGTACATTCATCATCCGCATACGTTCAATGCAGCGCAATTCAGTATATTCATCCATCGTGTAAGTTGAGCACAGTGCAGTTGAGTGTATTCTTCATAGCGCAACTGAATGCATTCCATGGATTCTGTTGTACTAAATATATGGACCGCCATACATCTACCATCCCAAATCAAATTCCGCCATTCAAAACGGTTGCCATCGAGAACTGACTCTTCAGGATGCTGCTCGTCTTCAGTCCCATGCTGAGCTCATTCAAGTACGTTGTAGGTGTAAAGGCAACTGCACGCAGTGTTCTCAACCGTCCCGTCCGACGGCCGGGGACGGTAGTGCCGTCCGACATCATAGCCGGACGGACGGGACGGCGTCAAGGCCGTCCGTCCCGTCACTACTCAAGACGGACGGAATATCGACCGTCATCTACCGTCATCGGGCGGTTACTGTATATCTTTACCCGTGACATCGTGGGTGCAGCAGAGCTTAATCTTTGGAGCAACAGAGTCTGACATGGTACGCATGGAGAAGATGCTCACGGATCTTGCATCATGGTCAGAGTAATCATTCCGTTTTACATATAAATTTTGTTATGTACACTAAGATCCATGGATATCGGTGGATGACCACCGGGGACGGCTCTTCTCCATCCCCGGCCGTCCATTCCGTCCGTCCCCGTCCTGCCTCAAAAAGACGGCACCGTTTCCGTCCTACCCTCGGACGGACGGCATGACACCGTCCCGTCCCGTCCTGAGTAGTTCCCGGACGGACGGGACGGTTGAATTCACTGTATGGACCTAAGCGTTTGTCTGCCAATAGGCTTCCGCTAGTAATATACACTATTCATACTATTAATGAGATCACGTTTGAGAGGACGCTTGAGTTCCCGCTTAAGGGAGTATTTTTCCGATATTAGAGATATCATGAATGTTACAGATGTACATGAGCCGGATGGCGATAGAGCCCTAAGGGTTCGTGACTGCTCTTTTAGACTTCACACTTTACTCTTTTCTACGCATCTTGGACCTTAAGACCTGTTCCTAGACAGTCATCGCACCACAGTCAATGCACACGGTTCTCCCTATATCGTAACAATGAATGTTACGATATGGGGAGAACCTTATATATGGACTAACGTACAGAGATGGGAGAGAAGGAGAAAGACTCGAGATATATACAAGGTAGTTGGGTACCTTATGCCCTACGGGCTGGGTGACTTGCCATCAGCTCGGTCAGGTCCATGCCACAATGAGTCGGAGACCGGAAAGTGACAGAAGTTCGCTCGCATACTTTTTTAGATTGCAATTGATTGAAGTAGCTAAGTGGAAGGTAACTTTGCGGCCAACAGGTTTTCTCTGGCGATGGAGATAGTAGAAATTGGCTCACTGGGAGCTGCAGAAGCTGCTGGTCGGTCTACCCAGGGTACATTTCGAAAATCCATTTCTCACCAGCACTGGCTGAGTATACTTGAAAACACACATACACATAAGCGATGGGAAGTAGCGTACGTGAAATCCATGGGAAGTATACTTGCAAAGTGCATTTGGGAGTGACAGAGAGTGCAATTGTGAGTGTAGAAAGCAAACTAGCAGGATATGAAGGTACAGCGGACTTGCAGTGAAGGGATATATACTCGTACATTTAGATCATAAATTAGCTATGCTGCTTATAAGGAGCTACCAGGGAGCTAGCTGGAGATGATTGAGACGGAGATACCAGGAGCTGGCTGGAGGTGGCAACTCTGAACTGCCTGGCTGGTGACAGTCTCTTCCAAAAGGCGGCAAAGCCGCCACCGTATCTTGTAGGTAGTGAAGGAAGATACGGAGGCGTGCAGAGGAAAGAAAACATGCAGTAAACAACTAGCAATTGTTAAGCGTTCTGAAATCGCTCAGAGACCTACCGCCGAAGATTGAGTGGTAGGAAGTAATTTACCAGGGGCCTCAACTCCTAATGCGCCAGGTTTTCTGATTTGTCGCAATTTTCAGCCCTATAAGCTGATAGGTCGATTACGGTATTTGTAGGCCGTCTACAGACTATGGCCAAGTTGTATGACCGGTGTCCCAAACATGAAATACAAATCAGAGAAAATCAGGCGTGTAGGGGAGAAGGTTTTTGACCCTATAAATGTGCGGGCTCGAATCCACAACGAATTCAAGTACAGTGTCGGTCAAAAATCGAAGCCTAGTTCTATTCGTCGGGAGTAACTGTACAAACTTAGAATTCGATGATCCACACGTCACACAAGCCACTACCACTTATTCATTTTGTGTTGCTAGATATTCAATTTTTTGCTCCCTTACTCTGTCGGACAGCTCGGAAATTCCAACAACGATCCTGCACCAAAGATGGAAAGTTTTCACCTACACAGCAGTTTTCTAAATCCATGCATCTCAACATACGCTTTTCATACCCCTCTAAGTACTTAGGTCGCTTCTTTACGCTAGAACTCGTCAGATACCACCTCACCGCGAGACACCCACCGAGAAAAACATCCGCAATGTCCTCCATCACCTACTCTACCCTCTCCCTGGGCTCTTCTCCGCCTCTGAGCCCCAAACGACAATTTTGGGAAGGCCACGCAGGTGACACAGAAGTTCTTCCTATCATCGGCGAAGACCAAACCGAGGGCGACCACAACGCAGAAGATATCTTAACGCAGCCTATATTCAAGATGGAGCTCAAAGTGCCAAAGATGCAGAAGATCACGGTATTGGAGCGGTTCAAGGCACGTCATGAGGTGCGGGAAAGAAGAGTCTCGGAAAATATGCAAATTCGGTGGCTTAGAGAGAAGTTGGCAGGGAAAATGCGTACAGAGAAGATGGACAAGGAGATCGAGGATAATGAAAAGGAAAAGGAAAACGGGAAAGATAAGGGGAAGGAAAACGAATGTCCGAAGGGAATTTGGAAGGGTAGTGGAAGCCAGACGAATATCCGCGCGAGGTATCTGTTAGATGAGGATGAGGGATATGCTGGATGAGATAGCAAGCGGCGGAAGGTAATTCGTGGGTGTCCCTTTTGGTGGGGAAGGTTGCCATCTACGTCAATTGGAGAAGGTTTCTTGGATAGCGAAGTCTCCCATCTTGGGTGCGGCTGAACAGCAATATGTGCTACATGTTGTGGCGGGTTTATCGGGGGTGCCTTCTTTGGTTGAGATACTCTTCTGCATAGGTCTATTTGCACCTCAAGGATAATGAATTCCTGTGAGGAAGACATCGAATGCATTTGTTAGATTATGAGGGTCGTTGGGACTAACAGGGTGAAATGGTATCAAGACTCATAACAGATAGGTTTGGATACATCGATTCCGGGAGAATACTGACACTGATGTGTGCTTCATTGGCAGCAAGATGAATGTTTCCAATACCTCCGACCTTTGTGAGTGCAACTGATTAATCCTACGGGTTTTGAGAGAATCCAGACCAGCAACAAATAATATCTACGGAAATACATCCCTCATTTCAGCCAAACTAAAGACGTCGTATAATCTGGGTGCGCTTACAAAATCTCGATCGGCTCTATAAGTCCAACACGCAATATTTCATAACCCTCCTGACGAATACTGGCGTAACTACAGTGAGGAACTGAGACTTCAGAACCGCTTCTAGTAGAGCTTATCGGACAGTTCGGAGGAAAATGTGAGCTTTATGCCGCTGTTGATCGCGAATATTTATGGTATGGGTATATCTCAGACCAAAATGACGTACGGCAAGTGTAAACAGTACTCCTTTGTACCCAGAAAAGGGGTCAAACTCCCACAATAAGAACTGAACGAATCACTAGATATCTCTTACTTTTGCGATATTTCTTGTCTTCTGCTGTCCTCCGGATCTGGCAGTCATCCAAGAGCTTCTACCGCACCGGAAGTGACGCTACGCCCCTATTTTTCCACACCGAGTTATACATTGACATCGTATATCCAGGCGTCCGCACCATGTTTCACGACCAACCCCCACCCAACCGCCGTCATTCCTTTGTGCCGTTCAGCTCGATCACTGACGAGCTCTCATCCAACCGAGCCTTCCCAAAGCACTACAGCCTACTTCCTAGCTTCGGGCACGGGGATGAGAGTTTCCGGAACCACAGCTCCAATCTCGCAGAAGTCCCATCCAAGCTACTCAGCGGAGAAACTGTTTTTATGTCGAAGAATGAAGCACATTTGGATATCCGAGAGGCGTCTAGTATCCCGAGCTGCTTCACTATGAATGTGATTCAGAGACGAAAGTCAGTGGAGTTTCCAAGCCTGAAGAGCCTGAAAGAGAAGTTGCCGAAGGTTGAAGATGCCGTTGCCGGGGAGCAATTTATTAATACCGAACCTAGCATTCCAAAGGAGCATCGGAAAAGTACTGTGGTTCAACAGGTCAGACGACCCATCCTCCTCAGGGTTAGACAGGAGGACAATGTCAACATTACTCCTGATTCTGAAGATGAAATCCTTGGTTTTATCGAGAGTATCAGGCAACATACAGGACGCTTTCCGGGAAGTGCAGGTAATACTGCAGTGCGGGTGGAATTGAAGGAATGGCGTGACTACAAAGTTATTCCCGAGCAAACTGCCAAGAATAACATTCAACCTCTGTCTAATATGAATACGGAGAAAAAGCATCGCAGAACCATTAGTACCATGGCTCCTCAATCAATGCGACGATCTAGCCTCAAGCACGAAGACGAATCCGAGAACAACCCCACCGAGTGCCAGCAATGGCAACTGCAAGAGACCGGAGATCCAGCCAAGAAAGATTTCCAGTGTCGGTCTAACTTCACCATAGAGGATGGCGCAATTGTCAGTACTAAAACTCGTCTATCCGGCAGACGATCCAGTCTCCCTGTGGCCAAGAGAAAAGACGATGCCAAGAATGTTATCACCGGCCACCGAAAATGGGGGTCAAACTATAACGGGATGCCGAGCGCTAAGGAAAACATCTTGGCACCATCTAGCAAACCACACGCTCGTCTCAAAACTGCCAGTATTACTGCTCACCAATCGACCGGACTATCCAATCAACTTGTCCTCGGACTACAAGATAATTCCGGGAACGTTGTTGTTGGACACTTGGATAGTAGGTCACACACAAACGGGAATCAGACGGTCAAAATTGATTCCGAATCCCCATCTGGCATCGCAACGCTGCGTGGTAAAACCGTAAGCCTTTTAGCTCCTCAACCGAAAAGACGCCTTAGCCTCCACGGACTTGAACAAAAGGCTTATTTTAACACATCCCAGGCATCCGTTCCAGTCAACTCCGAGGTCCTAGAATCCAATATGAAGGGATCGCAACCAAAACGTTATGGAACAGTTACTCGCACAGAAGCCACGGAGGAAGATCCCAGGCCTTCGCCTATATTTCTGCAGAAGCGTCGCAACACTGTTAGTACTATGATTCATGAACCAACTGGAAGATTCAACTTCCACAGGCTTGGATGGAAAGATGAATTCAACCCTACCGAGGTTTCAGTTGACGGCAACATCGAAAACCGAGAGTTCGAATTGAAGGAACTAGAGCTAAAAGATTATAGCACCACTACCTCGCATCGGACTATCAAGAATAGCTTCGAGACGCCGCCATTCTTGGTCAAGGAGCGTCGCAAAACTGTTAGTAATATGGCTCATTTACCGACTGGAGGAGTCATCCTTCATGGCCTTGAATGGAAAAATGAATCCGAAACTACCGAGGGTTCTCTCGAAGGAAACTCCGGGAACCGCGATGTTGAGTTGATGGAATGGCGGTACGATACAGTCACTGGCAAACACACCAGAAAGAATTCAAAACCCTCACACATCTCGACGAAGGAGCGCCGCAAATCCATTAGCATCATGACTCACCAGCAGAACAGACTCCATGAGTTCGCAGGGAAACACCATATCAACAATGCCGATGATGGCATCACCGCTGCCAAAATCGAGCGCTACCTCTTTAATCTCAAGCGGCAGGCAGATAGTGCGACATTTATCACCACTCTAGCCGTAGACCCTGCCGAAGACGATTTTGGGTTTGATTTTGAAGACTGGCTGTCGAAGAACACCACTACCGTAGCTGAGGATCTAAAGGTACAGTCGGAGAGGCTGGAGAAACTTGAGGAGTTTTTTATTGCCGGAGAGGGAGCGGAGGAGAATAAGGAGAGGTTGGAAGGGGTTAGGAGGAAGTGGATGACGGGAAAAATGTAAACGAAGGAGGAAGGAAGGAATGAGAGATTTGGGTAGGGGTTACATATCATGAGGAGCATATCTTGGGCATAGTTAAGCACTTCAGCTGAATACAAGAGCATTGATTTGATTTCTTTTCTCTCGTTCCCAGTTTGTCTAGCCACGTGGTCATAAACTTGCGGCCGGCCGAATTTATTCGCCGCCTATTGGAAATCCGCACAACCCCGTGCCGAGTCGGAGCGGCCAATATGGTCTTGTCATTCTGTATATAGAGAGATCGCTTAGGTAGAGAGAACGATATCGCTTTTAGGCTTTCTCACAGCGCGCTACCACCAACGCCACCACTGGGCACGAGAGAAGTTTTCTCGGGTATCTGAAGAGAACAATATTGTATATGCTACAGGAGATAACGATCTAATGAGGCTATTGTTGGAAAGTCATGATAAACAAATCAGAGAAAATTCTGTCAGGTATGTCTCACCGATAAACCGGTCCGATGCGGCAGGAACTTCCGTTTGTTATTCTAGTCGGCCAATGTGGAAGCTTCCGTAGTATCCCGATCACGTGTACATGATGACATCATGATTTAACTTCTGAACCGAAAGCCACCGTTAGTCGCAAACACCACAGTTGGGCATTGGTGTGTCTCAATGAATTGGTTTACATAGAGTAATAGTGGGAATATCCATGTTTCAGTGATAATAAGTATGTGACATCCACACCCGTAAGTGCAGCCAACGAGCAATTTCCCTCCCTCAGACAATGCGCATATCTATCATACAATCCATTTTCCCGTTTCTATTGATACAATATTTCCCAAATGCTCCATAACTTTTGACCCCGTTCATGGCTTCCCCTTCATAACCCTCCTAACTAGCACCGTCTCCTCCACGTCCGTAGTACACGCCAACTTCCACACAAACGCGTAGGCCACATCTGCAATACTCCTCGCCTTCTCCTCCGCACTTGCATTCTTCCAGTCATCCACTGGTCGTCCAAAGATCACCGGGAACACACGCTGTAGCACAACCTTATCCTCCCCCGGTAGGTGCTCGAAAATATCCACAATCTTCCCAGCCGTAGCATGCATCGCAATCTCGGGTTCTGGCGCGATATATGACAAAGCTTTGGGTAGCTGTCGGCCATCAATAACCGCCGGTGCCTCAATGTGTGCGAGGTAGGGGGGGGTCTTACATCATTCGCAAACTTCTCCAACCGCCCCACATTCTCGAACCCCATCTCCTTCCACCTACTTCGGTATCCGAGCAACAACTTCGTAACCGGGTGCGCGTCCTTCCCTCCAGTGGTGGCCTTCTCCTTGTCCTCAAGCACCTTGATCCGGTTCAGCGCCTGCGTTATCATCTCCGAGTTCATGGTCGCCTGCGAGCCGGCAGTCTTCTTGTCGGACACACCCTTCTCAACGCTCACCATCCGCGCCATCAACGATGAGAGGTCGTTCTTGACGCGCTCCACCACCTTCACCCGTACTTCTTGCTTCTCGAATTTCTCGTTAATGTTCTTTAGCGTCCCTGACACTTGCGTGGCGTCTTTTTTGTATTTTGCGTCCAGCGCGTCGAGGCGGAGGGTTAGTGGGTCTTTGGGCTTCGCTGGTTCTTTCTTATCGGTGGAGGGAGTGCCGGCCTGCGGAGTTAGCAATGGGAAATCGAGGGAAAGATAGTGAGGACGGGAGGAGGTATTACCCCTTTCCATATGGTGGTCCATGTTGAGCCACGCCGGAAGAAGATCTGTTTGAGTGTGGAGGCGGTTGTGCGGATGATCATGGTGAGAAATGTAAGGTGTGTGTCGTTGCTCGAAGGTTTTTTTTTTGCAAAGGGTGAATGTTAGCGCCCGCAGAGCCGCATGACGAACCGTTGCAGCGGAGATGACTCGGCAACGTCGGGTTACACAGGGCTTGCACACCAGTGTCAGCGCCATGATGTTCGGCCATCCAGCTTGGGCAGTGCACTCCAACGACCAATTTTTTCTATCCATCATGCGCACGAATCCCCAAAGGTAATCCTCGGCCCACCAAATTCTGTTTAACACTACCAAATATCAATAGTTACATCGTCAGTCCATGCTGTATTCGGAAGGAGTCAGGCACATACGTGAACTAGATACACCATGCTCGACAAACATCTTGGTCAATAGTGCATCTGTGGGAGACTGACATGTTCTAGACCACGGTTTGGGGAGATAACAGACCGTTATCGCGGGTCTTGATTTTCGCAGTTGGTTGGATATCGCAGTCAGGATGTCTCAAGCATTGATAATCCGGACAAGGTATGGTCAACTTCAAACATCAAGCAGTCGAGGGCAAGCGAATAGTTGAGTTTGGCGGGCGATCACAGAGTGCTCCAATTGCTACCTTAATGCTAGGGTCTCTGGAACCAACACCTCGCGGCGTAACGTTCCGACTATCGCTAGCGATACCGATCCGTACGCCAGATTAGTCTCGCGCTATCTGCGTTTATTTAGGTGATCAGACAGTTGGTGGTTGCAGAGCTCTCTGTTAGAGAATGCCGGCTTCTAGAGATTCACTATTCTTATTCGCAAAATCAGCCGTCGAGTCAATACTCCGTAATACTGGTGAGAACAGAATTGAGTAACAGTGGCTAACATCCTAAAAAATTAAAACTTGGAGAGTACAGCAAGATACAACCACCGGAAATGTCTACCTCTCTAGAATCATCGTATAACCTGCAACATGTTTAATATTGGGGTTTGTAAATATCCCGCCGGAGGAGATATACAATCCATTGATATTGCGATAGAAGGGTGTGAATATCTGGATAGACAATATATATTGCTGCCGCAAGCGTATATAGACCAATACAACATTTCAAAATTTAATCTTTGCAATCTACTCCCGGTTTTATTTTTGTGCAAGTTAGGGAATTATCGGATTGACCAAACTGCCGAGGGATATGGTAGAAGATTCTCGTGGTTCTTTATCGCTTTTCCACCTGTCAATTCGGAATAAGATATCTACACGGTAATGGTATCATTTTTAGATACTGGACGCCTGAAGTACCCAGTGCGTCTAACCCACCGTGAACCTGAAGTTGGACGATTCCTGAGGCTATTCTAACAGCTAAATCAATTGGGGAAACTGACTGCTGTCCGTTCCCTGACGATGGAAGTAAATAATAGCCAGATATCACCTCACGGACTTGTAAGATATGTATATTATCACTGTTCAATAAACACATATTCAAAGAGGATTAAAGAAGAATGCACGCTCTCGGCATATGCTAAGTGTATTGACAGAGAGATGGCGGCAATCGAATAAGCCCATTTAACCACTTAGTTTGACATGGCAGTGCTGTTCTAGAAAACATATTTCGTGTAGTTAATTATTCCCAGCAGCTTCGAATATTATATATGTGAAGAGATGTTGAACAAACCCATCAAGACTGCCGAGATTCTGTTCCCTTCCTTATCGATTGAGCGTGCTTTAGTTATCCAAAAGTTACTGCTGCCCCGCCAAGTACTCTCGTGCACGAACAAGATACGCACGGTACCACAATTCCTCGGCAATCCTCTTCTCCTGCTGCTTCAGCCTTCTCACATCCTCCTGAAGCACCCTGACATACTCCTCCTTCTTGACTTTATTTCGGACCATATGTCTCTTCGCCATCTTCCAGTCAAAGATTCGGTCATCTAAATTAGGGCTATTTAGACCACAGATGAGACGTTCATGGAACAGCGCTCGCCTAGAGATCGCGAGGTCCTTCAGATGTTTGACGCAGAACTTGAGATCCCGCTGGTGCTTGTCCAATGCATGGGCGGATTGAATCTTCCTATAGATTAGGTTGCGGAGGAGGTTTTCGAGTTGGTTGGTGTTTATGGTGTCCATGGAGGCGAGGAATTCGGAGGTGAGTAAGCTTGGTTCGGGGCCAGAGGGGGTGTCGAGGAAGTGGAAGAGGTTGGGGAGAGAGGGAATTATTAGGTATGAGGAGAGTGTGGGAAGGGAAGAGTGTAGTCTGTAGACTAGGAAGAGCGGTCGCTGCTATGGAGTAAAGGTATTAGGAGTTGTTTGTCTCGGTTAGCGGCTGTAGGGCAAGTTGCGGGTGAACTCTTTCCTCTAGTGTCTAAATGAGACTAACAGTAACGTTGAGACTAGCGACACGACCCGTAAATGGATCAACTAAAATATCTAAGATAACATAAAATTATATTTCCTTAGAACTAGTGATAAAAGTTGGTTGACCTTGTCTATCCGGCCAAGTTGTAACTGTCAGTAGCAGCCAATAAAAACTATAACTAAATCCTTCATTTTCCCAGTCCAGGTTTGACTTGTGGAGTCCCAATGTTTTTACTTGCAGTATTAACCGTAGCTTGAAGTTCCCAGGTAGCTTCATCCAACCTTTTAAAGGCAGGCTATATCGCCGTTAGCCATCTTGCGACGGAGAAGGAGCTACTGTCAACATACCATAGCAGTATCCATCGCTGCCAGAACGGCATCTGTAGCCTGATTCAATTCTGCATTAGCCTGATCCTCCGAAAAATGACCAGAACGTAGCTTCCAGTGCATAACTTGAAAGCTATTCAACGCAGCATTAAGCCTTCTCAAACCCTCGAGCGCCGTGACCTAGCGGATGTCAGACCCAGATAATGTTCAGAGGAGATTGATATATCAGACCTCAGTAATCGAGTACATGATTGAACTGCCAACACGTTCATTGATACGGCGTTGGGCATCAGTGGCAACTGTGGTGCAGTTAGAGGCGAAGCTGGTCCAGAACTATACGGTAGTGGTCAGTCACAAGCAGTCGGCAGTGGAGAGTGACAGAATAAACCTCCGGCGGATTCAAGTGCATATATGGAAGTTCCTTGTCTCGAATTGACGAACTCAACGCTGAAACGAGAGCCGACAATCGGCCAAGTTCGACAGAGATCGGGTCAGGAACCTAAGAAGATTATTAGTCCGACTTTCTACCAGTTAGAAAAAGTGAAGGTGAAGAAGATACCGGTTGAGGCATAACAGTTGATGTAATGATTGCGCGAAAGTGACTAAGAAAGAAATAGGTCTTAAATCGGTTGTTGTAGCAGTGACTTCGGGCAGTATATATCTGAAAGGTAGAGAAGGAAGCTGTATTAAAATACTACGGGCGATCTATCTCTCGAAGACCACTGGATGACGTTGGGGTATTCGTGTTGAATCCGCCTAATATTAGGGTCAAACCGCTCAGTTCAACCTGGATAACAATTGCTAGAAATTGCCATCGCCGGCAGAAGCCCCCATCTTTTCTTCGAGCCCATCTCTACTAATTGCAGAATTCGATAAAAACTGTTGTAACACTGTTCATCTCCATAGGTGTAGCACTTGCGGCCTAAAAATTTCTGTTCGCTGCACGCAGACTTACATCGATTCAATTGGAATTTAGAACTCTTTCCTTGCGATGGGTATTCCATTGTCACTGCGTGGGAGCCTATCATCTGCGACTACTGCAGAGCTGTAAAGTTGGACCTCCTGGTGGAGTTTGTTGTGTTGATATGTGGTATTGTCGATGTATGTCGATGTTGCTACTTCGAGCGGGCGTTGTGGGTTGTTACCATATCGTGCTTCAAGTGCCGTACTATTCTCAGACCCAGCGCCTCTACTCGTCGAAAAATTAAGTATGGGGACACCTACCTCGGAATATGACAGGGTAAAGGTTTCCGGTGTCCTCAAACTTGATTTTTCGACCAGTAACAACCATCCACACTATGTACACTTGCGTATCAAAAGTTTTCACAACAGCTCACACGTTCGACGCTCAGGTCATAGAGTAACTCGGCAATTATTGAGCATTTCAAACTTCGGCACCAGTCCAAAGCTGAAGGCCGTTAAGACAAATAGCACAAAGCTAGTATGCATCGTCCCATCCATCCCCATGGATATTCTGCTAACCATTGCCGATCCCACAAGAGCCAGGGACCTACAGCACCGAAAATTCTTCCGACGAGCTGACAAAGCTACGCACAATTGACCGGATCTTGTTCACATCTCCATCTTCATGTCAAATACACCCCGTGCCTACCTTATACAATGTGGGCGCTACAATATTTCTCATCGAGAACGCATTATTAGTCTTGTTGGATAGTCTCGGAATCCTGGCGGGTGTACCGCACTCCGCGACTACCAGATAGACTAATTTGAGTACGTTGCATTGGGTTAGGGTTCGTTGTAGCCGCGAGCGTGTAATTTTTTGTAGATGACTACGGGCCATCTTAGACGTAGATAGCAAGTTCACTCACGAGAATCAGGTCAATACCACGTTCGGTACAATAGTTTTGGCACAACAAGTCCATGGCCGATCAACTCAGAATCCTAGACCTCAATAGATAGTCCGCCAGTGTTTAACTGCACACATTGACGAGCGATAGTCATTTAGATCAGATCGTCTCAATTTCAATGGTAGACTTCAAATTACACCCAGCACCTTTTTTGTACATGTTTCAACAGTATGAAAACAAAACGCGAGAATCATTCCCCGTTCAAAGCACAGGACCTCCCGAACAATTTCACTAACAACTACCCCAGGTAGTCCATCCACGAAGGTTTAGAAGTCCCCTCGGCTGAGTAAAAGCAGAAGTAGTACACTACAGAATTGATTATCGTGTGAAAAACAAAGATGCGATCAGAAGTTATCATACGTTTAAATGGCCGGGGATTGAAGCATCGCGAAACTACCATATCGACAAGCGCGTAATACAGATAGATAAGGAGAAAAGGGATACCAATGTATATGGTCCCAAAATATAATATGCAAAAAATCAACCATACAAAGATTATAATAATAATCAGAAAGATCGGAAGAAAGATCGATAAAACAATAAGCAAAAATGACCCCATGATAGCATAAGCAAGGAGGGAATTCGAACCGCACGAGGGGTTTGCGTCACAACAATGCCTGACCACCCTAAAGCTCAGAAAAATTAAAGCCAGAAGAGAGATTACTGGAACCGTTGAAAGGAATACATAGTACGAGAATCGGGCGCCAGCAGTAACCATGGCTCTCCCGAATCCCTCTGTGATGTTGTCATCGATCGACCGTAAGAACCTCTCGAGAACTTCTCGAAACTGACTCCGGTAGATCGGTTGCAAGTAAAGTCTGAAAATATACCACGAAGGTGCAAAACAGGCATGAACTGTTAGGCCACAAAACGCTAGTCCCCGGTATACTCTCCGTCTTTGCCCAGGCGCTTTGAGAATGGTGATGGAGGTATGAACTAAATGCTCCACACGTGTACCATGCAAAATCTGGTCGCTGCCAAATGAACTTGAGCCCACCCATGCCATGATCTCATTTAGCATCCATGACTGTACGTAAGCTACACCGATTGCCGTTTCTAACGGTTTTCCTGTCATTGCGCAAAGCTTCACAAACTGCAATAGCGAGGGAGTCGCAAGCGCTAATGGCACACAAGAGCGACGGCATGTTCGCTCAATTATCGCTCCCTTCATGGCCTCCAACGGCTGAGGATTATCTAGTATGGTGACTAGTACTGGTCAGACCTATCAACAGTATGGTATGCTACATTTCCTCGTTACCGTTTTCGTAAAATCGAAAAAATGACATGCACGTCGCAGCCTCTCTAGCCCGTAGCCCGTGAAGTAGCAAAGTAGCGTAACTGTCAGTGAGGTGTACTGACTCCATGATACAGAAAATCGGCGATATTCGATTCCATTGAAACTTTTCGGTCGGTGTGGAAAGTTGTGTGATACATAGGATTGCCAGGGCGAGGAGAGTAAAAAATATGATGATGGTGATGCGGACGTAGAGGCGGAAAGTGGGGCACTATTCTCGCTCACTGGCTGCAGGCACTCTGTTGGAGCAGCAATAGTTGAAGTACTCGAGAGTCTAGAAACGTGTGTGGTGAGCCCTTGGTGGCCTGGGTTAGAAGTGTTGTTTGTTGCGGAGATAGTGCGGGCGAGACCCAGTAGAAGGATTGGCATAAGAGCCCATCTCGAGGTTGCGCATGTGCTGTAAGCCTTTGGAAGAAACCGCATTGGAGCGAGGAGTGGCAAATTCAATACATGGAGTAAGGAGAACCGGGAGACAGAACGCCATTTAAGTACGCCTACATGGTGGCCTCGAATCAGGCTCTCAAATGTATATTTGTGTGGCATGCACTAAGATGAAAGTGCAAGTGATAAAAAGGTAATAGTGTGGCAGGGGTAAGAAAGGTGTGAGAGAGCCTGGAGACTTCGCCCCACACAAAAGTTCACTGGTCAACCGGATCAGCATCTCATCAACCCGGTGAAAATCTCAACACCATGGGTTTGTACCGGATTTGGATGGAAAGAAGAGTTTAGAGTGGGAAAAAAGAGTTTGTATGGGCTCTAAGCAAGCTGGACAAAACTACATGTGCAAAGGTGAGGAGAGTGACCAGGAGTAGGTGGCCATGGTCTGGATTATGCCCAGATCAGCTTCTGTTAAGGCTGCAGTAAGTGCAAATGTGGTTGAATTTTCTAAAAAAAACTCGCATTGACTCAGGTAGATATAAACTAATACCCCCCAAAAGCTCAGCTCTCTGGAGGTAATTTGAATTTTTGGTGGAGTGATGTCTCCAGGCCCATTCACCTCACTTTTTTCATGATCCCAATTTGGATCAGACTCACCATTTCGGTTAGTATAAAATCACGTGAGATCAAGGGCCGGGGTACGTACCGGTGGTGTGAAACAGTGCGGTGTTTCAAATACCAATGCAATAAATAATCTGTCATACGGCTGTGGTCACGTGATCGCAAGAATCCTACCAAGGTCTCTAGCAAAACTTGAATAACTCATCAACCGATGTTTGATTGGGGTAGATGTCACATGCTTCGGCGAAAGGTCACCATTTATGCAACAAGTTCTCCCGAGCTTTCCAAATCCAAATCACTCTTACCGAAATACTATACACCACGCTTTTTCTGGCCCAAAGATTTTAGACTGTTGCCTTTCTCAATTTTGTATTCGATACAATACAACTCTGCTACTTCTATCTAGCTCCCTTGGCATATTGGCATCCATTGGTCGATAAACCGCGTTTCCGAACAGTGGTCCATTCAATACAAGTTTCGAATCCGCGATCCTCCTGCACCTTGAGAGGATTCTGACTCCGTATCTCTTGATCCGCTTTTTTGCAGGCTTTACCTATCAACATAGTTCATTAGCACTACATTTCCAAATCCCGACTCTCCTACACCTTATCACTTACCTCATGTACTCGGACCTCTTTACCACAGCTATACCACCGACACCACCTACCATCATATCCAATATACACACTCAATGAATTCTACCAACACTACGACTCTTCTACCACTAATAATTACACAATGACTTACAACTATCTAGCCGACGCGGCAGACAACGAGGTAGAGGGCATGGATACACCGTTTAATTCGAGCGTTATTCAGTCCGAAGCCGCCGATTTCAATAGCTATCAACAGAACTCTACGAAGAGAAGGGATTCAGAGAGTCGCATAATGTCCCATGATTTCTCTGCCTACAACGCTGAATACGACTTGGAGGTACATGATACCCCGGTCATGGCGCATAACAATCAAGGGAACCCGACGAGAAGGGATTCGAATGAGGGAAGACAAATTACCCCGGATATGAAAAATTGAGAGAGTATACATTCAAATTGCGAACAAAATAACGATCGTAGAGATAGATCTAGTGATTCTGAAAAAGAACACAATCGATATCAGAAAATTCAAGGAGAGAATGAAGAAGACAATGCAGAAGACAATCAAAGTGGAGACGAGAATAAAACTCGGGATGAGAACTAAAGTACAGACGAGGAAGAGATCCATTATGATGAAGATATAGCTGTGTGGGAGGATGTCCATCAGTCACTATCAACCAATGCTATTACACTAACCCCTGCCTCACCCGCCAAGGCAAGTGACCACGGTTCTGAAACCAGCGACTTCTACGGGGATACCGAAGATATTGAAGAAACCCAACAGCTAGGTTTTGGAGTAAAAGCCTTCAGAGAGCCGGAATATTCAACATTGTCACGGACGAATGTTCAAGGCTCCTGCGCAGTCCCGAAAAGTCCATTTTCTTTCACATTCGACAATAAAGATATCCCGTGTATTCGTAGTTAGAGATACCAACAACAGAAAAATACTGAAGTACATCTACAACCTATAATTAAATCACTCCCGTATTGACTCACCATGTTGCTGGAAACCCTAAGGTTCACGGTCGTGACTGTCGCTTTTGACTTCACACTCCCACCCTCACAATGCCTACCGAAACCTTCAAGACCAATTACGGCAACGTCCCGAACTTAACCGAGCTCAATTACCCCATCTCGAGAGACAAAGTGCGCCGAGTACTCATGGGAGTGGATGCTTACGCTATTGTTACTAGAGAAGAACCTGAACCAGAAGGTACCAGCACAGCTATCCGTACCGAGTAGCGCAACTAGCGTAGACGAAGAAACGATGCCCAAATTATCATCTACATGGGATGCTCCGACGAGATTCTCTCGCACATCAAAAACATCGTCGATCCTGCAGAGATGTAGGACACCCTCAACGATCGATTCGATAGCACGATCTTGAAACTCGACCATACGCAGATCCTATGCAATTCCAGGCCTGCCGCCCAGCAAAAGACGAGAAGATGGATACGACTTCACACGCCTAATCGACTACCGTAACTAATTGATCGGCTCTGCCGAAGTGATCTCCGAAGAAACCTTCGTTACTCACCTGTTTGCCAATATACCAAAGGACTTTGCAAAGTTTCCAAAGAACTGAATCAAAAATAAAAACACCAAACAGAATCAGCGCGATAAGTGGACAACAATGATAGCAATTAAAAAACGGACGGCGGCAATCGATTCTGGACATCGAATTGAACCCGGAGCGAGCGTCCCAGCACCGGCGAGACCGCAGGAGGAGGGCGCGCACGAGGATTCACGCAACTGAGTGATTTTCACGCGAAGTCTTGGCAAAGACACGACTGACCCGATGCGTCAACAAACGAGCAAGCGACGACCAGGTTGACCCTGGAAGAGACGTGCTTCACAGAAGCGATGACCGAAGTCAGAGGGAGCGAGAGGAGCGGCCTGGACACGGGAGGAGCGGCAGACGGGAGGAGCTACATCCCAATGGATATGGCGATGGAGACGGCGACGTGGGTGACATCCATCGCCGTGGAGACTGCAGGCAAAGACACACTTGAGCCGATGGAGAGAAACGAGAACAGAAAGCTGAGAAGGAGGAGTGAGGTCCCGGTGGCCGCCTGGGCCCTCGGGGACTGGAGAAGCCGCATGGAGCGAGCGGCTCAGCCACAAGCCCGCGAACTAGCACAGCTACACCGAACCGTCCCAAAGATGGCAAACATGCTGGAGACGCACACTGCACTGCAGGAGGCGCAGTGGTGAGGGATGAAATCGTGGTTGCAGGGAAAAGAGAAAACGCGGGACGCGTACCACCAGGATGACGTACTGTGGGGCGAGGGCATCACAGACATGGTTGCAAGAGTGGTGGCTGCTAGAGAACGGGACCAGAGAGAGGAGGTCGGCCTGGAGGCCTCGATACACGCAGACCTGACCCAGACTGGCGGAACAGAGAAGCCGGAGGAGCGCCAACAGCTGCAGCCAGGAAGGCAGCTCAAGTCAGTGCCAATGCCGAAACCAAAACCAAACCCAACCCCAAAGCCAAAGCCAGCACCAGCACCGAGACCAGCGGCGACACCGACGCCGAGAACCACATCGGGGCCGAAAGGGGCGATGTCAGCAGCGCCGACACCGACCAGATGATGGGAGACGGTCCCACCACGAAACCAAATGAAACCGGATAGGCCAGCCCCAGCCCTGACGACAGACTCGAGCATGGCAGACAGACACTTAATCCTAAGGAGAGACGACAGTGTGCCACTCCCCAATAAGATGGACCAGGAAATTGCATCAGCGATCAACAGAGCGCTGTTCCACCAGCAGGCCCCGGCCCACATTAGGATAATGAACGCAAGGAGGAATGTGAAGGGCGCAATCACGGCAATCACGCACCAGAATGCGACAGCGGATATGGCTATGCGGTACCGCGACACTATCATCACAGCTGGGAGGACCGTTGACAGGGGAGTTGTGGATGTCGAAGAAAACGAGACCTGGGAAAGGCAAAAGATCCATGCAGTACCCCTCGTGCGGTACAAGGGAAAAGGCACAGTAGGCCTGCAGAAGATGCGAGAGGAATTTGAAGCGGAGAACGAGGGCATAGCGATCCCCACCCAGGTACAATGGCTGGCGAACCCCCGCACCGTCAGAGAGAGAAGGCAGAACAGAGAAATCGCCGCGTCATCGGTTGTCTTGGTCGTAAAGGGAAACAAGGTGGGACTGAGCTTAATCAAGAAAGGCATCAAGGAGGCGGGAGTGTGGTACCGAGTCGAGGCCTTCACGAACACGGGTTGTGTTAGCAACGGTTCCAGTTTTGGACCCGGCGGGTATTATAGGTCTGCGTGG
>Ga0307512_10002993_pt1 | contig 20370 bp, 14 predicted proteins | sample 14_EM_MG_FD_200267 | JGI IMG/M metagenome (GOLD analysis project Ga0307512, IMG submission 200267) | Populus trichocarpa ectomycorrhiza microbial communities from riparian zone in the Pacific Northwest, United States - 14_EM | ecosystem: Host-associated > Plants > Roots > Unclassified | place... | reverse complement strand
CAGTCACCGGCCCGCCGATTTCCGTGCGCCGGGCGGGAGCCTGGGAGTGCAGCACCGGTTGCTCGCCTCGGGTGCGTACACGGCGTTCAAGGCGCTGCGCGGCGCCAACCGGTCGGCGTCGGGGGCGGCCGAGCGGGTCCCGCGCCCCCGGATGCTGCGTACCCGGCTCCGCTACGCCCGTGCCCTACGCCGCCGACTCGACCCCAACTTGGCCGTGTACTGCGCCTATTGGGGACGCGGCTACGCGTGCAGCCCGGCCGCGATCCACGCCAGGGCGAGCCAACTCGCCCCGCACATCCGCTCGGTGTTCCTGGTGGAGCCGGACGCGGTGGACGCCGTACCGAAGGGTGTCGAGCACGCCGTCATCGGCAGCCGGAAGTACTGGGAGGTGCTGGCGCGGGCCAAGTACCTGGTGAACAACGCCAACTTCGCGGAGGGCGTCGTCAAGCGTCCCGGCAGCGTGCACGTCCAGACGCAGCACGGGACCCCGCTGAAGAAGATGGGCGTCGACCAGTCGACGTACCCGGTGGTGGCCGCGGCGACCGGCAGCTTCGCCAAGTTGCTGGGCCGGGTGGACCGTTGGGACTACAACATCTCCTCCAACCGGCACTCCACCCAGATGTGGGAACGCGCCTTCCCCGGCTCGTACGAGGCGTTGGAGTACGGCTATCCGCGCAACGACGTCTACTACACGGCGACGGCGGACGAAGTGGCGCGTGTGCGGCGGGAGTTGGGGGTCCCGGAGGGCAAGACGGCCGTCCTGTACGCGCCCACCCACCGCGACTACCACACGGGCTTCGAGACCGGCCTGGACCTGGAGGCCTTCTGCGCGGAGGCCGGCGAGGACGTCGTCGTCCTCCTGCGCGCCCACTACTTCTACGACACGGGCAGCGCACGGAACACGGGCCGGATCATCGACGTGACCGCGCACCGCTCCTCCGAGGACGTGTGCCTGGCCGCCGACGCACTGATCACCGACTACTCGTCGATCATGTTCGACTACGCCAACCTGGACCGGCCCGTCGTCGTGTACGCCGACGACTGGGACGTCTACCGGGAGACCCGGGGCGTCTACTTCGACCTGGTGGAGTCCCCGCCGGGACCCGTGGCCCGGACACCCGAGGAACTGGCCCGCGTCTTCCGCGACGGCTCCTGGGCCGGTCCTGAGTCCACCGCGGCACGGGCCGCGTTCCGGGAGCGGTTCTGCCAGTTCGACGACGGACGCGCCGCCGAACGCGTCGTCCGCCGGGTGCTGCTGGGCGAGCCGCCCGAGTCGATCCCGCCGGTGATCCCGCTCGCGGAGCGCGTCCCGGCCCCCGCCGCCTCCACCCTCGTAAGGAGCTGAGCTCAGCAGTGCCCCGCTTCAGCATCATCGTCCCCGTCTTCAAGGTGCAGGGCTTCCTGCGCGAGTGCATCGACTCGGTGCTCGGACAGTCGTACCCCGACTTCGAGGTGATCGCCGTCGACGACCGCTCGCCCGACGGCTGCGGCGCCATCCTCGACGAGTACGCGGAGCGCGACGATCGGGTGCGGGTGCTGCACCTGCCCGAGAACGTCGGCCTCGGCCGGGCCCGCAACGCCGGCCTGGAGCAGGCGCGCGGCGACTACGTGCTCTTCCTGGACAGCGACGACTTCTACACGCCGGGCCTGCTGGCCGCCGTCGCCGACCGGCTGAGGAGTGCCGAGGACCCGGACATCCTGGTCTTCGATCACGTACGCACCCACTGGTGGGGCCGGGGCGGCCCCAGCGACGCGTCCCAGCTGCTGGCCCGCGCCGGACTGGACACCTTCGACCTGCGCGAACACCCCGAGTACAGCCACCTGTTCCTGGTCGCCTGGAACAAGGCGTACCGGCGCGCCTTCTTCCAGGAGCACGGCCTCCAGTACGCGCCCGGCCTGTATGAGGACGCGCCCGTCACCTACCGCTCGATGGTGCTGGCCGAGCGCATCGCGTGTCTGAACCGGATCGGCGTCGAGTACCGGCAGCGCCGGCAGGGCGCGATCACCAAGACGCCCGGGCGCCGGCACTTCGACATCTTTCCGCAGTACGAGGGCCTGTTCGCGTTCCTGGAGGAGCGCGCGGACCTCGCCTGGGCGCGACCGCTGCTCTTCGAACGGGCCCTGGACCACATGCTGTTCGTGATCGCCCGCGAGGACCGGGTGACCCCGGCGGACCGTCCCGAGTTCTACCGCGAGATCCGGTCCTTCCACCGCCGCCACTGTCCCGAGGACTTCACCCCGCCGGACGGCGGCCGCGGCACCGAGATGCGGCTGCTGGCCTCCGCGCCCTACGCGTCGTACGCGGCACTGCGCGCGGCGCGCGGTCTGCGCAGGATCGCCGGGGCGGGCAAGCGGCGTACGGCTGGCAGGGCGTCGAAGGCGGCCCAACGCGCCTGGTACACAGCCCAGTTGAAGCTCCCGCTCGATCCGCACCTCGCCGTCTACTCGGCGACCCACCACGCCGGCCTGCACGGCGACCCGGCCGCGATCCACGCCAAGGCCCGCGAACTCGCCCCGCACATCCACGGGGTGTGGGTGGTCCGGGAGGACGCGGTGGACTCGCTGCCGCCCGGCATCGACCATGTGACGCCGGGCTCGCGGCGCTACTACGCGGTCATGGCGCGCGCCACGTACTGGGTGAACAACGTCAACTGGCCCGGCTCCCTGGCCAAACGCCCCGGCAGCGTCCACCTCCACACCCACCAGGGCACCCCCCTCAAGTACATGGGCGCCGACCTGCTGGCCAAGCCCGGTGCCCGGCACGGGTTCAGCGTGCCGAAGATGCTGCACCGCGCCGACCGCTGGGACCTGAGCCTGGTCGCCAACCGGCACTCGGAGCTGGTGTGGGACCGTGCCTATCCCTGCCACTTCACCTCACTGCGGACGGGCAGCCCGCGCAATGACGCACTGGTCGCGCCCTCCGCGGATCGCGCTGCGGCCGTCCGCGCGCGGCTCGGTATCCCCGCCGGGAACACGGTCGTGCTGTACGCCCCGACGCGCCGCGAGTACCGCAGGGGCGGGCACGTCGACCGGATCGACCTGGCCCGGTTCGCCGCGGACCTCGGCGCCGGCCACACCCTCGTCGTACGCCTGCATCCCTCCCTCGCCACCGGCACGGCGCGCGGGCTCGGCCTCGCCGATCTGCACGCGCGCGGCGTGCTGATCGACGCCACGGACGAGCCGCACGCCGAGGATCTGATGCTCGCCTCCGACGTGCTGGTCACCGACTACTCGGCCCTGATGTTCGACTACGCCAACCTGGACCGGCCGATCGTGATCCACGCCGACGACTGGGGCGCGTACGCGGCGAGCCGGGGCGCCTACTTCGACGTCACCGCCGAGGCGCCGGGCCATGTGTCGCGCTCCTACCGGGAGTTGGCATGGCTGTTCGCCTCGGGGACGTGGCAGGACGGGGAGTCGGCCGGCCTCAGGGCCGCCTTCCGGGAGCGCTTCTGCGAGTTCGACGACGGGCAGGCCGCCGAACGGGTCGTACGGACGCTGCTGCTGGGCGAGCAGCCGCCGGAGCCGGTGACCGCCCCCGCCCTGCCCGCTCCGGCCACTGAACGGGCTCACTCGATGAGGTGAGGCCGGCGTTCGGGCGGATCCCGCTGTGCTGGACAAGCGGGAGCGCGGACGCCGGGTCACCGACGTCCGCGCCTGCTTCGCCCATCTCGCCTACTTCGCCTGCTCGACGAGGGCCGCCTACTCGATGACGAGGTCCACCTCGATGTTGCCGCGGGTCGCGTTGGAGTAGGGGCACACCTGGTGGGCGGTCTCGACCAGCTTGCGGCCGGTCGCCTCGTCCACGGCGTCGGGCAGCTCGACGCGGAGGGTGACCTTGAGCCCGAAGCCCTCGCCCTGCTTGCCGATGCCGACCTCGGCGGTCACCGCGGCGTCGCTGACGTCGACCTTCGCCTGGCGGCCGACGAGGCCGAGGGCGCTGCCGAAGCAGGCGGCGTAGCCGGCGGCGAACAGCTGCTCCGGGTTCGTGCCCTGGCCGTTGCCGCCCATCTCCACCGGCGGGGCCAGCTGGAGGTCGATCTTGCCGTCGGAGGAGACGGCGCGGCCGTCCCGACCGTGGGTGGCGGTGGCGACAGCGGTGTAGAGCGCGTCCATGGAAACCATCCCTCTCGAGTTCACGTTCCGGCGACTCTTCCGCGGCCGCCTCACAACCACAAGTAGAGCACACAATTCAATTGCGCACAACTAAATGGCTCACAAGAGGTAGTATGGAGAGCATGACGACCGCGCCCGACACCCCCACCACCGACTGGCTCCGCCTCGACCAGCAGATCTGCTTCTCCCTGAACGCCGCATCACGCGCCTTCGGCGGCGTCTACCGCGTGGTCCTCAAGGACCTCGGGCTCACATATCCGCAGTACCTGGTGATGCTGCTGCTGTGGGAGCACGGCGACCTGCCGGTCAAGAAGCTGGGCGAACACCTGCGGCTCGACTCCGGCACCCTGTCCCCGCTGCTCAAGCGGCTGGAGACGGCCGGTCTGGTACGGCGTGAGCGCAGCGCCCGCGACGAGCGCTCGGTGGAGGTACGGCTGACCGGGGAAGGCGCGGCTCTGCGCGAGCGGGCGGTACAGGTGCCGCGCCGCATCGCCGCGGCGACGGGCTTCGACGTGGACGAGATCCGGGACCTGCGGACACGGCTCGACGAGCTCACCAGTGCGCTGGACGCGGCCGCAATGTCGGAGTCGGAGTCGGCGGGGCGGCCGGAATAGCACCGGGCGTACCGGGGCGCGGTGCGGGAGCACCGAGGCCTGCCGCGGGCGGAGCGGCCAGCGCCTGCGCCGGGCGGCGGACATAGAGGCGGAGGGTCACCCGGCCGCTGACATACCTCTGCAGGGCGGTGAACTGCTCCTCCACGACCGCGAGTTTGAGGCGGTCGGTCGGATTGCCGGGCTCAAGCCGCGAGCGCAGCATCTTCGAATCGGCGACGACCCAGACACGGTCCACGCCGGCCAGCCTGTGCCGCAGCTCCCCCGGAGTGCCCTCCCGGCCGCTCAGCGTTCCCGACCGCGGCCCCGACTCCCGGAGCGCGACGTCCCGGGCTTCCCGGAACCCCCTCGGATACGTCAACGCCGCGAGCCGCCAGGTCGACGGCAGGAACAGCACCGGATCGCCGGGACGGATGTCCCGGGCGGCGACGGCGGCGACGGCGGCGAGGTTCTCGGGACGGTGCGCCGGGGAGCGGTCCTGCTGGTAGAGGGGAAGGCACTGGACGAAGACGAGGGTGACGGCCAGGACGCCGGTGAGGGTGCCGAGACGGCCGTACCGCGGGCCGTGACCGCCCGGTCGCAACTGCGCCAGGGCCACGGCCACCCGGTCGGCGCCGGCGGCCGCCAGCAGCGGCGCCCCCGCCAGCGCGTACAGCACATACCGCTCGTGATAAAGCGGCCGGTACTGCGACACGACCATCAGGATCGCCGGCGGCAGCACGAGCAACGGGAGTGCGACCGCCGCCGGCCGCCCCGCCGCGAGCCCCGCCACCATCAGCAGGACGGACACCCAGAACACCGCCCCCGTCGGGCCGGCGGCGAAGTCCCGCACCAGGGCCCCCGCCTTGTCCCACCCCGGCGCCACCAACCACGCCACCTGCCCCGACTGCCGCTGCGACACCCACACCAGCGGCAGCACAACGGCCGCCACCAGCCCCGCCGCACGCACCCAGCCGGACCACACCCTCCTCGGCGCCCGCGCGAGCACCAGGGTCACCGCATGCGCGCACAGCACCAGGACGACCAGCTCGTGCAGCAGACAGGTCACGGCCACGACACCCCCGTACCGCCACCACCACCCCTGCCGCGGCCGCCCCTCCACCGCCGGCACCAGCAGCAGCGTCGCCCCCGCCACGCCCGCCGCGACCAGCGCGTACGACCGCCCCTCCTGCGCATAGTGGCCGGTCAGTGGCGTGACCGCGTAGAGCAGGCCGGCCCACAGCCCGACCCGCGGCCGGACCAGCCGTACACCGAGGGCCGCGACCAGGCCGGCCGCCGCCACCGCCCCGCACACGGACGGGAGACGGAGGACGACCTCGCCGGGGTGGACGGCGAGGACGACGTGCATGCACAGGTAGTACAGGCCGTGCACCGCGTCCATGCCGTGGAGCAGCTGCCAGATCTGCGGCACCGTACGCCGCCCCACCAGGAAGGTGACGCTCTCGTCGCCCCACATGCCGCCGCGGTCGAGCCCCCACAGCCCGATCGCGAGTATGACGGCGGCGGGAACCGCTACAGCCACGATCTCCGCACGCACCCACCGACGGTTCGCCCGCCCCGCGTCCTCGATCTCCACACGGTTGATTTTGTGCGGTTGGCTGCCTCTTACCGAGGATTGACGGTGTTTTAGCTCTAACACACCATTCGCCCGGCTTACGATCCGCCGTGATGAATGCAGCGAAGACCACCATCGGCAATCACCGCCTCCTCACCCTCGGCACCGCCTGGCTCGCCACCCGGGCCCTGATGCTGTGGCTGCTCGCGCACAACGCGATTCCCCTGCTGGGCCGGGGCGGCGTCGCGCGGGAGGTGTGGCGCCTGTACCACCACTGGTACGGCGTCCTCGCGCACGGCGCCTTCCCCGCGCACGACCCGCTGTGGCAGTACCCGCCGGCCGCCGGCCCGGTGCTGCTGTCGCCCGCGCTGCTGCCGGGCCTGACGTACTTTCAGGCGTTCGTGACCCTCACCCTCGCGGCCGACGCGGCGATCACGCTGGCGCTGGCCCGCGCGGGCACCCGCCCCGGCCGCACCCTCCTCGGGGCCGTGATGTGGGTCGGCGCTCTCCCGCTCCTCCTGCACGTCCCGCTCGCCCGCTACGACGTGCAGGTCACGGCGTTTGCCGTCATCTCCCTGTTGACGTTGTCGCGCTCCACGCGCGCGTACGGGGTGCTCGCGGCGCTCGGCGCCCTGGTGAAGGTGTGGCCGGCGCTGGTGCTGCTGGGTACGCCGAGGGGGCGCACGACGCGTTCCGCTTGGGTGTGGGCCGCCGTCACCGGGGCCGGTTCGCTCGCGGTGCTCTCGGCGCTGTTCGCCAACCCCTTCGCGTTCCTGCGTCAGCAGGGCGGCCGGGGCGTGCAGATCGAGTCGCTCGGCGGCACGGCGCTGGCCCTCGCGACGCACGCCGGGTGGCCGGGGAAGGTCCGCTACCAGTACGGCGCCCTCGAGTTCACCGGACCGCACGTCCGGACCGTCGCGCACGTGTCCCTCGCGCTCACGGCGGTCGCCTTCGCGCTGCTGCTTCTGTGGCGGCTGCGGGCCCGGCACTGGACGCCCGCGACGCCGTACGACGCCGCACTGAGCGCCGTGCTGCTGTTCACCGTCACCAGCCGGGTGATCAGCCCGCAGTACATGATCTGGCTGCTGGGCACGGCCGCCGTGTGCCTGACCTCGCGATACACCGTGCAACGCCCGGTGGCCGCCCTGATCCTGGCCGCGACCGTGCTCAGTGCCATCGCCTATCCGGTCCTCTATTCCCAGGTCAGGGCCTGCACCTGGACGGGCTGCGGCCTGATGCTCGCACGCAACGGCCTGCTCGCCGCGGCCGCCGTACTGTCCCTCACCCGCCTGTGGCGCTCCACCGCCACCGCACCCGCGACGCCGGCACAGACACCGCGCGTGTCCCCCGGTTCACGGGGAGTTACACCAGTCGTGCCCGTGTGACTCCCCCCCGCCTGCTTCACTGATACCGACCTCAGCGGACACCGCACACCACAGGCCAACTGACGAGGGGACGGCCGCACATGACCTGGCTGATCACCGGCGGCGCCGGTTACATCGGGGCGCACGTCGTTCGGGCGATGACCGAGGCGGGCGAGAGGGCCGTGGTGTACGACGACCTGTCGACGGGCATCGCCGAGCGGGTGCCGGACGGAGTGCCGCTGGTGGTGGGATCGACGCTGGACGGCGAGCGGCTCGGGCACGTCCTCGCGGACCACGAGGTCACCGGAATCGTGCACCTGGCGGCGAAGAAGCAGGTCGGCGAGTCGGTGGATCTGCCCCTGCACTACTACCGGGAGAACGTCGAGGGCCTGCGCGTCCTCCTGGCGGCCGTGACCGAAGCCGGCGTCCCGTCCTTCGTGTTCTCCTCGTCCGCGGCCGTCTACGGCATGCCCGACGTGGACCTGGTGACGGAGGAGACGCCCTGCGTGCCCATGTCGCCGTACGGCGAGACCAAGCTCGCGGGCGAATGGCTGGTGCGGGCCACGGGCCGGGCCACGAACCTCTCCACCGCCTCTCTCCGCTACTTCAACGTGGCGGGCGCGGCGACCCCCGAGCTCGCGGACACCGGCGTCTTCAACCTGATCCCCATGGTCTTCGAGAAGCTCACCGAGAACGCGCCCCCGCGCATCTTCGGTGACGACTATCCGACCGCCGACGGCACCTGCGTACGGGACTACATCCACGTGGTGGACCTCGCCGAAGCGCATGTCGCGGCCGCCCGCGCGCTCCGGTCCTCCCCCGGCCGCGGCCTCACCCTCAACATCGGCCGCGGGGAGGGCGTCTCCGTCCGCGAGATGATCGACCGCATCAACGCGATCACGGGGTACGACCGTCCCCCGACAGTCACCCCGCGCCGCCCCGGCGACCCGGCCCGCGTCGTCGCCTCCGCCGACCGCGCCGCCGCCGAACTGGGCTGGAAGGCCAAGCACGACGTCCAGGACATGATCACATCGGCCTGGGAGGGCTGGATCCGCCTCCACCCGGAGGCAGCACGCGACTAGCCAAGCGCGCACCCCCGGGGTACGGCAGGTCGTAGGCGTCGGCATCCAAGATCTCCTCCAGCCGCTCGCGGTCCACCGCGAACACCAGGAGGGCGCCCCCGTCGTCGGCCCAGGGGCCGGCTGCGACGAGCTGTCCCTCGACGTGCAGCCGGGCGAGGGTCAGGTGCCGGCACCGGAACTCCTCGCGCTGCGGGCCGCACCCGACGGCGGCTGACCGCGCCGCGAACAGTTACTGGTTGTTCAGATACGTCAGCACGGCCAGCACCCGTCGGTGGCCGCTGTCGCTCGGCGGCAGGCCCAGCTTCAGGAAGACGTTGCCGATGTGCTTGTGGACCGCGCGTTCGGTGACGACGAGTGACGTGGCGATGGTCGCGTTGTCGTGGCCCTCGGCCATCAGCGCCAGTACCTCGCGCTCGCGGGGCGTGAGCGAATCGAGGGGCGAGTCCTTGCGGCGGGCGAGGAGTTCGGTGACGACCTCGGGGTCCAGAGCCGTACCGCCGGCCGCGACCCGCTCCAGCGCGTCGAGGAACTCGTCGACCCGGCCTACCCGGTCCTTGAGCAGATAGCCGAGCCCGTTCGCGCCCCCGGTCAGCAGTTCGGCGGCGTACGACTCCTCGACGTACTGCGAGAGCACCAGCACCGGAAGCCCGGGGATCCGCTCGCGCGCCTCGAGTGCCGCGCGCAGGCCCTCGTCACGGAAGCCCGGCGGCATGCGCACATCGAGCACGGCGGCGTCGGGGCGGTGCTCCAGCAGCGCGGGCAGGACCTCGGGGCCGGTACCCGCAACGGCCACGACCTCGTGCCCGGCGGACGTCAGCAGGAGGACCAGGCCTTCCCGCAGCAGGGCGTTGTCCTCGGCGAGCACGACTCTCACGGCAGTTCCGCCTCAAACTCCGGCCACCGCACGCGATGACTCGCCTCTCGGCCACAGGCGGCCGGGGACCGCAGCATACTCACAGCGCCTTGAGAGCCTGCGAGGTGGCCCGCGCGAGCGCCACCAGGTAACCCTTCGGCAGTTTCGGGCTGCGGATCACCACCGAGCGCCAGTACAGGGGACCCGAGATCAGGTCGAGGGCCAGCTCCTCGTCGAACCCCGCGCGGACCTCGCCACGCTGCTCGGCCGCCACCAGGATCTTGCTGGCCACACCCTCCTGCCCCTCGCGCAGGGTCTTCTGCATGGCCTCGGCGATCTCGGGGTTGCGGGCCGCCTCGGCCTGCAGGTCCGGGATGATCTGCGAGGCCACCGGGTGGCGCAGGGCGCGGGAGGTGACCTCGTACAGCAGCCGCAGGTCGCCCTCCAGCGAGCCCGTGTCCGGCGTCGGCAGGCCCATCACCGCGATCGCCGAGACGACGTCGAGCACCAGATGCAGCTTGGAGCGCCAGCGGCGGTAGACCGCGGTCTTGCCGACGCCCGCACGGCGCGCGATCCCCTCGATGGACATCCGCGCATAGCCGACGGCCGCGAGCTCTTCGAAGACGGCCGCCCGGATGGCTTCCGTCACATCCTCGCGGAGTACGGCCGCCCCGGCGGGGGGCCGGCGGCGCGGACGCGTCTGGGGCTCGTCGGCGTTCGTCGTCATACGGACCAGCATAGGGCGTTACGACGAAACGGTTGCGTCCTGACGCGGGAGGCGTTGCGACGAAACGGTGTCGTCCCGTCGCCGCCGTCGAACGAATGCGTCACGACGAAACGGTTGCGTTCCGACGCCCGCTCGGCCTACGCTCACGTTGCGACGATACGGTCCCGTCCCGACGCAAGAAAACGTAAAGAGAAGCGTAAGGAAACGCCGGGCAACGGACCGGCCGGCCCACGGGCCGGACGCAGCATCCCCTCCCCCCGAGCGAAAGCAGCGGATGTGAGCCAGGTCATCCACACACCGCCCCCGACGCCGGCCCCGGCCGACGACGACCTCGCGGCGCTCGCCGCCCGCCACGGTCTGTCGGTCAGCGGTGCCCGCCCCTCCCTGCCCGAGTACATCCGGCAGCTGTGGGACCGTCGCCACTTCATCGCCGCCTTCTCGACCGCCAAGCTCACCTCCCAGTACAGCCAGGCGAAGCTCGGCCAGGTGTGGCAGGTCATGACACCGCTGCTGAACGCGGCGGTGTACTACTTCATCTTCGGTGTCCTGCTGCACACCAAGAAGGGCGTGCCGGACTACATCCCGTTCCTGGTTACGGGCGTGTTCATCTGGACGTTCACCCAGAGCTCGATCCTGGCGGGCACCCGCGCCATCTCCGGCAACCTCGGCCTGGTCCGCGCGCTGCACTTCCCCCGGGCCGCGCTGCCGATCTCGTTCTGCCTGCAGCAACTGCAGCAGCTGCTGTTCTCGATGTGCGCGCTGGTCGTGATCCTGCTCTGCTTCGGCGTGCCGATCGCGTTCTCCTGGGTACTGGCCATCCCCGTCCTGGTGCTGCAGTTCACCTTCAACGCGGGCGTGGCCATGATCATGGCCCGGATGGGTGCCAAGACGCCGGACATCGCGCAGCTGATGCCCTTCGTGCTGCGCACCTGGATGTACATCTCGGGCGTGATGTGGAACATCGACAAGCTGACCGGCAAGGGCAGCGGCCTGCCGCACTGGGTGGCTCCGGCGCTCAAGGCCAACCCGGCCGCCGTCTACATCGACCTGATGCGCTACGCCCTGATCGACAGCTTCCACGCGCACCAGCTGCCGCCCCACGTGTGGGCGCTCGCGGTGGGCTGGGCGCTGGTCGCCGGCGTCGGCGGCTTCATCTACTTCTGGAAGGCTGAGGAGACGTACGGCCGTGGCTGAGTACATCGACGAGTTCACCGACGCGATCCCCGAGCCCACCGACGCGATCCCCGGCGCCACGGTCCCGACCGTCGTCGTCGACGGCGTCGACATCGTCTACCGGGTCAACGGCACCGGCGCCGGACGCGGCTCCGCGACAGCCGCGCTCAACCGCATGCTGCGCCGGGGGCAGGCCGAGAAGGCGGCGGGCGTGCGCAAGGTGCACGCCGTCAAGAACGTGTCCTTCGTCGCCTACAAGGGCGAGGCGATCGGCCTGATCGGCACCAACGGTTCCGGCAAGTCGACGCTGCTCAAGGCGGTCGCGGGCCTGCTGCCGGTCGAGAACGGCCACATCTACACCGACGGCCAGCCCTCGCTGCTGGGCGTCAACGCGGCCCTGATGGGCGATCTGACCGGCGAGCGCAACGTCTACCTCGGCGGCCTCGCCATGGGCATGTCCCGCGAGGAGATCAAGGCCCGCTACCAGGACATCGTCGACTTCTCCGGCATCAACGAGAAGGGCGACTTCATCACACTCCCCATGCGGACGTACTCCTCCGGCATGGGCGCCCGCCTGCGCTTCTCCATCGCCGCCGCCAAGGACCACGACGTCCTGCTCATCGACGAGGCGCTGGCCACCGGTGACGCGGCCTTCCGTATGCGCTCCGAGGAGCGGATCCGTGAGCTGCGCAAGCACGCGGGCACGGTGTTCCTGGTCAGCCACAACAACAAGTCGATCCGCGACACCTGCGAGCGGGTGCTGTGGCTGGAGCGCGGCGAACTCCGCATGGACGGGCCCACGGAGGACGTCCTGAAGGAGTACGAGGCGTTCACGGGCGACAAGCCCAAGCCGAAGCCCAAGGTCGCGGTCGCCACCTGACCTCCTGACCTCCCTACGACGAGGGCGCCCCGAGCCGTTCGGCTCGGGGCGCCCTCGTCGTAGGGCTTACGAGTGCGTCCGCAGCAGCGTCCTCATCGTCCGCATCGCCACCGACAGGTTGGCGAGGTCGAACGTCTCAGAGCCCTGGATCTCGTCCAGGGTCGTACGCGCCCGGCCCAGGATCGCCGAGTTCTTCTCCTGCCATGCCTTGTAGCGCTGCTCGGGAGTCGAGGTGCCGTTGCCGACGGCCAGCACGTCCGCGGTGAGCGCCGCGTGGGCCGCGTACAGGTCCTCGCGGATGGAGGCGCGGGCCATGGACTGCCAGCGGTCGGCCCGGGGCAGCTCGATGATGCGGTCCATGAGCTGGGTGATGTGCAGTCGGTCGGCGAGATCGTAGTAGACCTCGGCGACGTCCAGCGGCGCCTTGCCCATGCGGTCGGCCACCGAGACGATGTCCAGCGCCGGGAAGGCGGAGGAGAATCCGGCCACGCGTGTGGCGAGCTCGTCCGGGACGCCGGCGCCGGTCAGCTCGTCATGGATCTGCTGCCACCACTCGATGTCCGCACCGCGCAGCAGCTTCGTCAGCTCCTGCCAGACCTGCTCGACCCGCTCGGCGAAGAAGTCGACCGTCTCGGCGAGCTGCAGCGGCTGCGGCCGGTTGTTGAGCAGCCAGCGCGTACCGCGCTCCACCATGCGGCGGGAGTGCAGGCGGATACGGGTCTGGACGGCGGCCTCGACCTGATTGTCGAGACCCTCCACCGCGTCCCATACCGGCGCGGAGAGGAAGATCGCGCGGGCCGCGGTCTGCGCCCTCACGATCTCCTCCAGCGAGGCTCCGGTCTCCTCGCGCAGCCGGTGCAGATACGTCGTACCGCCCGTGTTGACCGTGTCGTTGACCAGGACGGTCGTGGTGATCTCGCGGCGCAGCGGGTGGCTGTCCATGCGGTCGAGGAACTGCTCGCGCAGCGCCGTCGGAAAGTACGCGTGCAGCAGGCCGCGCAGATACGGGTCGTCCGGCAGCGAGGTGTGCAGCAGCTCGTCGGCGACCGTGATCTTCGTGTACGCCATCAGGACGGCCGTCTCCGGGCTGGTGAGGCCCTGGCCCGCGCTCAGCCGCTCACGGATCTGGCGGTCGGTGGGGAGGAACTCCAGCGCCCGGTCCAGGTGGCCCGCGCGCACCAGGTGGCGCATGTAGCGCTGCTGGGCGTGGAGCATGTCCTTGGACTGGGCCAGCGCGTTGGCGATCGCGGTGTTCTGCGCGTAGTTGTTGCGCAGGACCAGATGGCCGACCTCGTCGGTCATCTGGGCGAGCAGCTTGTTGCGCTGCTTGACGGTCATGTCGCCCTCGGCGACCAGGCCGTTGAGCAGGATCTTGATGTTCACCTCGTGGTCGGAGGTGTCCACGCCCGCGCTGTTGTCGATCGCGTCCGTGTTGATCTTGCCGCCCTGCAGCGCGAACTCGATCCGGCCGAGCTGGGTCAGGCCCAGGTTGCCGCCCTCGCCGACGACCTTGACGCGCAGGTCGGCGCCGTCGACGCGGATCGGGTCGTTGGCCTTGTCGCCGACGTCCGCCTGGGTTTCCGTGCTGGCCTTCACATACGTACCGATGCCGCCGTTCCACAGCAGGTCCACCGGCGCCTGCAGGATGGCCTTCATCAGGTCGGCCGGGGTCATCTTGGAGACCTTGCCCTCGATACCGAGGGCCTCACGGATGGCCGAGTTGAGCTGGATGGCCTTGGCGGTACGCGGGAACACGCCACCACCGGCGGAGATGAGCCCGGTGTTGTAGTCGGCCCAGCTGGAGCGCGGCAGCTCGAAGATGCGGCGGCGCTCGGCGTACGAGGTGGCCGCGTCCGGGTTCGGGTCGATGAAGATGTGCCGGTGGTCGAAGGCGGCGACCACGCGGATGTGCTCACTCAGCAGCATGCCGTTGCCGAAGACGTCGCCGGACATGTCGCCGATGCCGACGACCGTGAAGTCCTCGGTCTGCGTGTCGACGCCCAGCTCCCGGAAGTGCCGCTTGACGGACTCCCAGGCACCGCGGGCGGTGATGCCCATGCCCTTGTGGTCGTAACCGGCCGAACCGCCGGAGGCGAAGGCGTCGCCGAGCCAGAAGTTGTACGTCTCCGCGACCCCGTTGGCGATGTCCGAGAAGGTCGCGGTGCCCTTGTCGGCGGCGACGACGAGGTAGGTGTCGTCCTCGTCGTGGCGCACGACGTCGGCCGGGGGCACGACCTCGCCGGCCACCATGTTGTCGGTGATGTCGAGCAGCGCCGAGATGAACGTCTTGTAGCTGGCGATGCCCTCGGCCAGCCACGCGTCCCGGTCCAGGCTCGGGTCCGGCAGCTGCTTGGCGACGAAGCCGCCCTTGGCGCCGACCGGCACGATGACGGTGTTCTTCACCATCTGCGCCTTCACCAGACCGAGGATCTCGGTCCGGAAGTCCTCACGCCGGTCGGACCAGCGCAGGCCTCCGCGCGCGACCTTGCCGAAGCGCAGGTGCACGCCTTCCACCCGCGGCGAGTACACCCAGATCTCGTACGCCGGTCGCGGCGCCGGCAGGTCCGGGATCATCTGCGGGTCGAACTTCATGGAGACATACGCGTGCGGCTTGCCGCCCATCGCCTCCTGGAAGAAGTTCGTCCGCAGCGTCGCCTTGATGACGGTCAGGAAGGACCGCAGGATGCGGTCCTCGTCGAGCGAGGCCACCTGGTCCAGGGCCGCGTCGACCTCTTCGAGGAGGGCGTCGACGATCTCGTGGCCCGCACGCTGGCGGTCCGGCGACATCCGCGCCTCGAACAGGGAGACCAGCAGCCGGGTGGTGTGGACGTTCTTACGGAGGGTGTCCTCCATGTAGTCCTGCGAGAAGGTGGAGCCCGCCTGCCGCAGGTACTTGGCGTACGCCCGCAGTACCATCGCCTGCCGCCAGGTCAGCCCGGCGCTCAGCACGAGCGCGTTGAAGCCGTCGTTCTCCGCCTTGCCGGTCCAGGTGGCGGCGAAGGCCTCCTGGAAGCGCTCACGGCCGTCGTCGCCGAGGTATTCGCCGCCGCCGTTCTGCGACTTGGGCAGGCGCAGGCCGAAGTCGTAGATCCACGCGGTGGTGCGGTCCGAGCAGCGCAGCTCGTACGGCCGCTCGTCCGTCACCTCGACGCCGAGCCGGCTGAGGGCCGGCAGTACCGCGGACAGGGAGACCGCCTCGCCCTTGCGGTAGATCTTGAACCGGCGCTCCTCGGGGGCCGCGCCCACGGGCTCGTACAGGCTGAGCGAGAAGTCCTTGCCGCTCTCGGCCTGTGCCTCGCTGAGCTGCTCGAGGTGGACGAGGTCGGCGACCGCGGCACGCGGCGTGTGGTCGGCCTTGTAGCCCTCGGCGAAGGCGTTGGCGTACCGGCGCAGCAGCTCGGCGGCGCGCTCCTCGCCGCACTCGGCGTTCAGTGCCTCGGCGAAACCGTCGGCCCAGGAACGCGCGGCCTCGACCAGGCGCGCCTCGATGCGGTCCTTGTCGGCGTCGGACAGCTCCGGCAGCTCGGTGCCCTGCGGCACCCGGACCACGAAGTGCAGCCGGGAGAGGATCGACTCGGTGTTCCAGGCCGTGAAGTCGACGCTGGTGCCGCCGAGTTCCTCCTTCAGGATGTCGATGATCCGCAGCCGGACACCGGTGGTGTAACGGTCGCGCGGAAGGTAGACGAGGGCGGAGTAGTAGCGCCCGTACTCGTCCTGGCGGAGGTAGAGCCTGAGCCGCCTGCGCTCCTGCAGGTACAGGACGGAGGTGGCGATGGACTCGAGCTCGTCGGCCGGCGTCTGGAAGAGCTCGTCGCGCGGGTACGTCTCCAGGATCTGCAGCAGGTCGCGTCCGTCGTGGCTGTTGGGCGAGAAGCCGGCGCGCTCCAGGACCTCCTCGACCTTGCGGCGGATGACCGGAACCCGGCGCACCGACTCGGTGTAGGCGGCGGAGGAGAACAGACCGAGGAAGCGGCGCTCGCCGACGACGTTGCCGTCCGCGTCGAACTTCTTGACGCCGATGTAGTCCAGGTACGACGGCCGGTGCACGGTCGCGCGGCTGTTCGCCTTGGTCAGGACGAGGAGCTTGTGCTCGCGGGCCTTGGCACGGGCGTCGGCGGGCAGCCGCTCGAAGGACGGGCTGACCGGGTGGCTCTCGTCCGCGGCGTGGTGCGGGTCGGAGCGCAGGATGCCGAGGCCGGTGCCGGGCACGGCGGCGAGGGAGTCGTCGTCCCGCAGCCGGTACTCGCGGTAGCCGAGGAAGGTGAAATGGTCGGCGGCCAGCCAGCGCAGCAGCTCGCGGGCCTCCTCGATGTCCTGCTCGCGCAGGTCGGTGGCGACGGGCTCCTTGGGCAGCTCGTCGGCCATGCGCAGCGCCGCGTCCCGCATCTTGTCCCAGTCCTCGACGGTCTCGCGGACGTCGGACAGGACACGCAGCAGGTCGGCAGTGATCTGCTTGAGGTCGCCGCGGTCGGTCTCACGATCGATCTCGACGTGGATCCAGGACTCGGTGTGGGCGTCGTGCGGCAGGTCGCCGCCGGGATGCGCACCGAGCACCTCGATGAGCTTGCCGGTGACATCCCGGCGGACGACGATCTGCGGGTGGATGACGACGTGGATGCCCCGCCCCTGCCGCGTCAGCTCATTGGTGACGGAGTCGACGAGGAAGGGCATGTCGTCGGTGACGACCTCGACGACGGAGTGGCTGCACGTCCACCCGTTCTCCTCCACCGTGGGCGTGTGGACCCGTACGTTGGCCGTGCCCTGCGGGCGGTTCTCGGCCAGCCGGTAGTGCGAGAGTGCGGCTCCGAAGATGTCGACCGGGTCGCGGTCGCTCAGGTCCTCCGGGGCGGTGTGCAGGTAGTAACGCTGGAGGAACGCGAGCACGGTTTCACTGTCCGGGGTGTCCGGGGTGCTCTCATCCGTCGTCCCAGTCGGTAGGTGCCCCCCGACCGGGCTGTTCTCAGCTACCCGGGCGGCCCTCTCGAGCAACTCGGCTTTGGCTTCGTCCAGCTTGGTCTGCATTGTCCTCTGGCTCCTGTCGCGCGCCGTTGCGTGACGTAGAAGGAAGTACGGTCGCTTCCCCTCCGACGTAACGCCGCGACGCGGGGTGTCCGGTCTGCTCCGACGCTATGCCGCAAGGTGAGATGAGCGGGGGGTTATCGGCCATTCTCGAACCGCCCACGGGGTGTGACGCTGCTCTCTGCGGCGTCTGCTTCCGGGGTGTGGACCGCGTCCTGGGGGCCGGTGCGACCCCGTCCCGCCCGCGAGGACCAGCGACCGCCGCCCGGTCACGGAGGTAATCCGTGCTCGCCGGGCGCAGGGCAGGGGCAACAGTGCCCCCGCGAGCTATCGCGCTGATCACGCCACAAGGCTATCGCTCAGTACGGGGGGGCCGTCATGAGCCGTATGTGTACAAAACCAGGGGTGGAACTTTGACGTTCTGCACAGGGGCGAAGGGCGCGGGAAGGGCGTATCCGGCGCAGCCTCGGACAGTCCCGCACAAGCCACCTCCCTTCCTTCGCCGCGCGCCCCCTTGGCAAGCCCGCCCGCCAGAGGCACGTTGCCGACATGACAGCGAAAATCCTCATCGTCACCGGCGACGCAGCAGAGTCACTCGAGGTCCTGTACCCCTACCAGCGCCTCCTCGAGGAGGGCTACGACGTGCACATCGCGGCCCCCACCCGCAAGAAGCTCCAGTTCGTCGTCCACGACTTCGAACCCGGCTTCGACACCTACACCGAGAAGCCCGGTTACACCTGGCCCGCCGACCTCGCCTTCGCCGAGGTCGACCCCGGTCAGTACGCCGCCCTCGTCATCCCGGGCGGCCGCGCCCCCGAGTACCTCCGCAACGACCCCGAGCTCCGCAAGATCCTCAAGTCCTTCTTCGACGCGGACAAGCCGGTCGCCCAGATCTGCCACGGCCCCCTGCTCACCGCCACGGTCGACGGTCTCCGCGGCCGCCGCGTCACGGCCTACCCAGCGCTGGAACCCGACATGCAGGCCGCCGGCGCCAGCTTCCAGGACGCGGAGGCGGTCGTCGACGGCACCCTGGTCTCGTCCCGCGCCTGGCCGGACCACCCGGCATGGATGCGGGAGTTCCTGACGGTGCTGAGGGCGAAAGCGCCGGTCACCTGACCGGTCACTCGGCGTGCGGGCGGGCGGTACTGCTGCCCGCTCACGCCGCCAGCCGCTCCGCCTGTGCGACGGCCTCCGCCAGCGAGTCCACCACCGGCACACCCACCTCTTCGAGGCTGGCCCGGCCGTGCGAACCGCCGGTGTAGAGCACCGCCCGCGCCCCCACGTGCCGCGCGGCCACCGCGTCGTCGGCGGCATCACCGATCACCACCGTACGAGCCGGGTCCACGCCGGCCAGCGAGGCGAGGTGCCGCACCATGTGCTCGGCCTTGCTGCCCCCCGAGGGCCCGGTCCGCCCGTCGACGCGTATGAAGTGCGCCTCTATCCCGAACCCCCGCACCAGCGGGACGAGTTCGTCGTGCCCGTACATGCTGAGGATCGACTGGCTGCGACCCGCCGAGCGCCACCCGGCGAGCAGCTCCGTCGCCCCTTCGGTCAGCCCGCAGCCGACCCGGTGTTCGGTGTAGTACCGGTGGAAGGTCTCGTCCATGACCTCCCATTCGGCGTCCGTCGGCAGCCGGCCCAGGAGCCGCTCGTAGAACTTCGGCACCGGCACGCAGTACAGCGCCCGGTACTGCTCCATCGTGATCGGCTCAAGACCCAGCTCGGCGAACGCCGCGTTCGTCGCCCCGATGATCGCGTCATTGTCATGGAACAGCGTCCCGTTCCAGTCCCAGACAATGTGCGCCCCTGTGTGCTTCCCCATGCCAAAAACGTACCCGCCGCCACTGACAATCAAGAGAATCGCAGGTCAGGCCGACATTGAGTAGGCATGAGAGGGCTCAGTCGCCGAGCCCCACCAGGTTCGGGATCTCCTGCGTCGCGTACCACAGCAGCTCGTGGTCCTCGGACCCGTCCACCACGAACTGCGCGTCGTCGTCCCCGCGGTCCGCCGCCTCGAGCGCCTCGGCCGCGGCGGCCACGTCCGTCTCGGCGTCGTCGAGGTCGACGTGCACAGCGGCCGCCCTGGCCAGCAATACGGTCCCGGTCACCCGCACCTCGCCGAGCGCGGCCGGGTCGAGTGCCCGGTCGGGATCGGAGGACGCCGCGCCGTCGGACACGTCCACGGCGACCACGACTCGGCGCCGGACCGCCCCCGGGTCCGCGGCCAGAAGCCGCAGCGAGGCCAGTGCGGCACGGTTCAGGGCGGCGTACTCCAGTTCCTCGATGTCGTCGGAGAGGTACCACTCGCGCAGGGCGGGCGTGACGGCGTACGCGACGAGCGGCCCTGCCCCCAGCTCTCCCGTCTTGTACGCCTCGGCTAGACCGGAGAGGGTCAGGGGGACGTAGACGCGCATGGCTGGCCGCTTTCGTGGTCGGGGCTCGGGGGCGCTCGCGCGCCTTTGTGAAGGCCTTCAGGATACGTGCGGGCGTCCCCTTTCGAGTCCCTGCCCACAGGCCCGGAGGCGTCCACTTCCCGCCTCGGAACTCACCCGGCACACCCCCGTGATCTCAGGCTTCCGAGGCCTGCCTGTCACCCTGATAGGTGAACAATCCGGCCACCCCGACCCGGGCCCCCACGTCCTTGCTGTCACCGTCCCCGGCCCCGTACAAGATCCCCAACGCGAAGTTACCGCCCGGTATCGACCGGGCTCACCGAACGGGGACGCGCATGCACAAGATCATGACGAGGGCACAGCACCAGCCGGGCACCCGTCCTCCCGGCCGCCGCGACTCCCGCCGCCCCGGCGGCGCCCCGCCCCGCACCCCGGGCGGAACCCCGGCCCGCACCGCCCCGGGCGGCGGCCGCCCACCGGGCTCCCGGGCCGGCGGCCTTTCCCCGAGCACAAGGCCCGCCGACAGCCGCCCGCCGACAGCTCCTGTCAGCCGGACCGGCAGCACGACCGCAGCCGTCACCAGGCGGGTCACCCCGC
>Ga0307512_10002992_pt1 | contig 20372 bp, 16 predicted proteins | sample 14_EM_MG_FD_200267 | JGI IMG/M metagenome (GOLD analysis project Ga0307512, IMG submission 200267) | Populus trichocarpa ectomycorrhiza microbial communities from riparian zone in the Pacific Northwest, United States - 14_EM | ecosystem: Host-associated > Plants > Roots > Unclassified | place... | reverse complement strand
AAATTATTCAAAATAAAATAAACAAAAATAAAAAGATTGAGGACTTAAATTGATATATAAGAAATTAAAGGAGAATGGAATTGAAAAAAACAATTCTATAAATCATTTTAAATGAAAAAATAGTAATCAAAAGAACAAGAATCAATCTGAATGGAAAACAAATTGAAGGATTGATTTAAAATTTTGAAGTGCTATGCATGAAAATCAAGGTTACGAGATAAAAAAAAAAAAAAAAAAGAAAAGTTCGCCGGGCGAAACTGGAGGTTAAAACGCCACACACACCTTTGTGAAAGGGAGGAGCCGTCGAGACGAATTGAACCACTCTAAGAAAGCCCCATCGTCAACCGCCGAAAGCCTTTGCATGCCTCGTCCAAAGGTGGTGGAGTTCATGACATGTAAATGCGTGTTATTCACATAACAACCACTTTACCTTTCTTTTGAATATTTTATATATATTAAAAGATAAACCTTCGAGTCAACACAAATGTAAAACAAAAAAAAAAAACAAAGTGGAAAGGTAAAAAATAGTAACTGGGTTACAGTTAGTCATTCTTTTTAAGGGTAATACCATTATTTTATTAAAAAAATTGAGTAGTTCCCAGTCAATTTTATAGTAATTAATGGACCATATATAAATACCAAATTAACTCCAAATACAAGTTTATCAAAATTTTACTTTTAAGGGCAAATAAGTAAGTATACTTTCATATAGAATGGTAAATTGAGTCTATGGCCATAATGTTTTTTCCTTTCATTTTATTTATTTATTTATTTTGTTATAGTCAGCCTTTAAGATTTGTTTCCCAAATGAGAGTTTTTTTTTCTTTTACATAGCAATGTCACTAAAAAAAATAATGGAATCTAGCACAACAAGAAAAAGTAATTGTTGCAGTTTGTGGCTTAGATTTGTTTTTCACTTTAATTTTTTTTTAATTTTCTTTTTAACTTTTTATTTTCTAGTTTTATCCTTTATTATTTGATAGATTTTAAATTAACTTTCATAATTTATTTTTATTTATTTTTTATGAGATTATTGCAGTCTTAATAAAACATCTCAGTATATAATTAATGTTTAATTTCATGAGTGTTTAGTTTTATTATCGTATAATTAAATAAATAATAGTTAATTTAAGAAAAATAAAGTTATTAACTTGGTTGATTCCGCCAAATTGCATGTGTGACATGTTAACTTCCGTCGATTAGGATTTAGCTTTTATAGCTGGTTTTTGTTTGTTTTTTACATGATTACTGCAATCTCAAAGAAATGTCATGGCATGAGATTGATATTTAATTTTGTAAAAGTCTTTTTTTATAATATAATTAAGTAAAAGATAATTTTAAAAAATAAAATTATTAAACTCGATAAAGTTTATAATTCAAATTATAGCTTTGAACATATAAGCCGTGAATTAAGATGGGGCCATCTCTAGTGTATCATATTTTTTAACATTTTAATTTTTTTTTGTGGAATCATGGTGAACAACTCCCTATCCTGTCCACATTTTTACGTTTAATTTTGAGCTTATATTGAAGACGATGCTGGTCATATCCAACATGCAAATGTCAACCCTTCTTTCATAAGTGACATATTTATCACATTAAAATGAATCCCTGATATCTGGGGTTTGCCTGTTCATTCGATTGCCAAAGTCTTTTAACGTACAGTCGAGATATTCTTAAACTAGGACTTTAGAGAAAAACATGCATGTTAAAAAGATGCACGAAGAATATTACAAATTCTTACCAGTCCATACAACACCTAATGGTTCTTATGCCATGCAATACCTATTTGATTTGGTACGTACATTATAATAAAATTGAATACATAAATTACTAATTTTTCCTTGCAAATACAGTAAATTATAAATTCCATGTAGAGTATAAAACCTACTAGCTAGCTCAATTAAAATCTTGGAGTTCTCCAAATCCATTACCACAAAAAATGCTACTAGCTAGTGATAAACATCTACTACTTACCAGCAAGCATTGCACGCAGAATTGCGAGGAAAACTAAAACTAAAACTAGTTCTAAATATGTAAACAGAACACAATATTGTACGTTGAAGGCATGATTATTTTGCAACACTCCTGGAAAAAAAAATCAAAACAAAACAAAGAAAAACCGGAGATGGATGCTTGTTATCACTACGTAATCATATCATATAAACAATTTTGTCGACAGATACCATGTAAAACAGCCGAGAGGACCAATCGTATATCTTCACAGTGAATTGATATGGGAAGAAGCAGATCCGAGAGATTGCATGATTTTTTTATTTTTATGACAGAATACACCACGTTTATTTGAAGAAACAAATCCGAAGTATCCCCGTTGAGGATACAAACACGAACACTCTTTTTTTTTTTACCCTCTCTTGCTGGAAAGGATTTATTTTACCCGCTAATAAACTGCCCACCATTGCTTGTACAGAGACAGTAAAGCCATAAGCATTTCAAACTTGGTCAACAAAGCACTAATCCCATCCGAGACGATCCAATCAGAACCATCCAAAATATAATGAAGTGGTTTTCATCAAACTTTAGTTTGATTTCCCACCAAGAACATGCGTTTAGTGGGATCCTTTTCCCTCCCCAAGTCTAGGATATCATGATGCACAATCACTATTCTCCCTCGTTCCGCACTCCTTCCTCTCTTTTTTCCTGTCCTATTATCCAAAAATCCAAGGCTATCATCAAGTACTTCCCTGCCCATTAACAAACCTAAGAATCTATGATCTTTTGATCATTTCCCCTACAGAACCCAACAAAATAAGAAAGCAACAAGGACCAAGCACTTTGCTTTCCTCCTCATCAAAGCCCTCAGATTGGTGGGGGCCAAGTCCATGAATTGAAGGTAGAGCATGATGCCCGCTGGATCATCAGACCATCAATACAAAAAGCCAGTGGGAGCCACATATATAGATAAGGAGTAAGGAAAAAAAAAAAAATGAAAGAAAGGAAGGTGGACCCGGTGTTCTAAAGTCCCCTTGAATCGACCGTTGAAGGCTTCAGCAAGGCTGTGATAATGGATGGGGGTGTTGTTTGTTTAGTGGGCACATAGGGACTAGAGAATATTCGAAGCAGTATAGAGAAATTAAGAATTAGGAATAAAAAAAAAAAACAGAGAGGGAGGGAGAGAAAAAGAGTGAACATTACATAACATATGTAGAAATCTGCAGGAGTGAGGACTGTGAGTTCGAATTATTCTTCTTCTGTGGATGATTGCTTTTATATTTACTCAGTGACTCTCTTTGGACCATACAGATAATAACAACAATAGTAATAATTTTAGTATTCTCTAATATTAAACCCCATCCCTCCCCTCCCTCTAGTCTTGTCTACCGCATTGCCCTTTTCTTAAGCGTGTCACTTACATATTTGCTTCCTTATTTTTATATTTTCTTTTCAAATTGCTCCTATATTTTTAAGCAAAGGTACGTCCCCGAGGCTGCGCAATTCCAGTCATCAAGAACTGAAACCGAAGACAGGGAGAGAGAGGGGCTAAAAGCAGGGTAGTCGTAATATATATAAAGCAGCAGCAGAGAGAGAGAGAGAGAGAGAGAGGCATGGCAGAGGGCCTCACTCACAAAGCCTTTTACACGTGATAAAGAAAACACCAAAAGCACACTTGCATGCGTGTATAAAGATTCATCATCATCATCGTCTCTCTAGAATTCTCTCACTCTTACTCTCTTTTATTTCTAAGGCCAGAAGAACTGAAACCCTCCATAAAAAGCCTTCACTTTCCTTTCTCCTTAAACCCATCATTTCACGTTCTTTGTCTCCCTCTTCTCTCAAACATTTCTCTTCTTGCAACCTCAACTCTTGTATCTTGGTTGTTACCGACTGAGTGAGTGAGCAGGTGAGTGTTGTGTACGAGTAATTCTCTCCCTCTCCCTCTCTCTTGTTGTCGGAGTCGTTGTTGGTATTTATTGCTGTGACATTTTTATCAAATCAATAAATTTGCTTGGGTATGATAGTGGTTTCACTGCCCTTTTCAAAGTTTATTCCTTCGTTTTGTATACACCAACCTTACTCCTCCTTGTTCTTGTATTTATTTTTTGTTTTCTTCTATGTGTACTCATATGGGTTTCAAATCTCTCTTTAAATAAAATAGAATTTTCTGTAATGCTCTTGCTGTGTTTTTTTCTGCTTGGTTTTTACCTGATCTTTTATTTATGAACTTCCAGTTTTGTCCAAGGAACAGACAGGCTTAATGTTTTGGTTCTGTCTGCTGGGCACATAACTAATGTATTTCTTGGGCTTCTTCCTTCTACTAATATATTTGATTTTTTCTTTTGTACTACTGCTTTGTTTGCTTGTTCTTGTCCTTTCGATTCATTGTCATTGGGCTTGCTAAATAGAACCATCTATAAGAAGATTTTGGATTGGCGATGGTCAGTTTTTTCTTTGAATCTGGCATCATTTTTCGAGTCGGGGACCTGATTTTTAGCTGTTGGTCTTATTTGGGGTTTCTTGTTTTAATTTCCCCCCTTCTTTTTCTTGGTTCCTTTCCTGAGATTTTAAGGTAATTTTTAAAGAAAAAAAAATCTGTTTAAAGCTTCAACAAACAATCTATACCATATATATGTGCCTGTGCTATTAATGTATTGTGCACTCATGTTTTGCATTCTCCACTTCAATGGTTTACCGGTCAGAGAGAAACTGTAACTCTTGCTTTTGGGTTTTCATTTTTTTTGTACTTTATATATATGTTTATGGGGTTTATATGCTGAATCAGAGGTGAAAGGCTTGATTTCAAAATTTGCAAAGGACGAGTGCTGCTTGTGAAGTGCAAATAAGTCCCGGCCTTTTATCCATACCCTTTTACTTGCGTATAAAACTACTTTGAATTGCACCGTCATCATTATCATTCCTATTTCTTTACAGTGTCTAGTTTTTTGTTCACTAGGCTGCCATGCATTTTCTGTTATTGATTTTGAACCTTTTTTGGTTGCAGAGGAGAAGTGGTCTTAAGTCCAAGCCTGTGAGGCCAACAAGCAAAAGACTAGAAGATAAATAAAGTATATTTTTGCCATTCGGTGAATCTTTACTTTTTTGAAGACAAAGTATCTTGCTGCTTTCACATAAAGTTTCAGTGAGTGAAGGGAATAAAGTGAAAGAAAAAACTAGCTATGCCTATAAGGCAAATGAAAGAGAGCTCAGAGCAGCACTTAGTGATAAAAACTCACATGCAGAACTCCATAAACCAACCTCAAAAACACCACAAAACTGCTCAAAATGGCAAAGGACCACCACAACCACTCCAAGAAAGTTCCAACACTAAACCCCAAAACCAGACCTCACCTCCTGCAAAGAATAGAGGGAGAAGGAGAGGCAGAGGTGGTAGAAAGTCTGATCAAGGAGATGTATGTATGAGGCCTTGTTCAAGGCCTTGTACCGTAGTACATAAACCTGTTGTGAATCCAATTGGTGATCTCCTGTCAACTACTTCAAGCGGGCCTATTGAGACTGGTAAAAATGTTTGTGAAATGGAGATGGGTCCGGGGTTCCCAACCTCAAGCAAGTCTTTGAGTTTCGCGCGTAGGCCTGGTTATGGTCAAGTTGGTAGCAAGTGTATTGTTAAGGCCAACCATTTCTTTGCAGAGTTACCAGACAAGGACTTGAACCAGTATGATGTAAGCTTCTTTCTTTTATTGTAATGAAGGAAAAGATGATGTCTTTTGTTTCTTTCCTTCCCTTCCTCTTCCTTTTCTTCCCAAGTTTTGTCTGATGGATTTTTCTGTATTCACCATCTGGGCCCTTAGCCCGACACTGAGCATTTAAATGTTCTTATTGTTCTCTGTTTCTTGGATGGATTCTTACAGTATTGAACATGACTGTTGATATACGCTGCTGTAGAATATTTAAGTTTTTAATTTCTTTTCTGGAGAGAATTTATGGCATTGCTGATTCGTGGCGCCCTAAATCTGACAGCTGACGCGTTTATACTGTTGTTTCTTCTTATCTTTTGCTGTTGCATTGTAGATGAAATTAAATGGGTTCTGTTTTTTCTTCTATACTTCTGGTAACATTTACGAGTGTGTTAAATCTGGCCGTTAATATGTTCTTTTTGCTTGTTACCATTTTTCACCATCTGTTCCTTCTGATACTTGCAGGTTACTATAACTCCTGAAGTGGCATCAAGAACTGTGAACAGAGCTATTATGGCAGAGCTCGTGAGGCTTTACAAAGAATCTGATTTAGGAATGCGACTGCCTGCTTATGATGGCAGAAAGAGCTTGTACACAGCTGGTAAGCTTCCGTTTGCTTGGAAGGAGTTCGCTATTAAGCTTGTTGATGCACAGGATGGTATCAGTGGTCCCAAGTTAGTATTTATTATCTCTGTCTTGGTTCCTTCATTTATATTTTACTTTGTTTTTCTCTGCTGACTCAATATAGATTGTTATTAATAAGGAATTAGAAAATTGAGGGTAAGAAATATAAATTTAAGTTCGAGAAAAAAAAAGGAAGAAGATAAGTTTCCTGTTTATCACATTAATAATGCATGCTAGATTTTTCTTCTGTTTTATTCGCGGTTATGAAGTAATTATTTGGCCCTTGTAACAATTATTCAGGAGAGAGAGAGAATACAAAGTGGTGATCAAGTTTGTTGCAAGGGCAAACATGTATCATTTGAGTCAATTCTTAGCTGGAAAACATGCTGATGCTCCGCAGGAAGCTCTACAGATTCTTGACATTGTACTGAGAGAGCTCTCTACAAAGAGGTACAATTTCTTATTGAGTCTACTGGTCATTTCAAATTTTATCACAATAATTTTGTAATTCTTGGATTGAGCCTTATTATTTCATGATGTCTTTTCTCTGTCAAGGTATTGCCCTGTTGGAAGATCCTTTTTTTCACCCGATATAAGAGCACCACAGCGACTAGGTGATGGCTTGGAATCCTGGTGCGGATTTTACCAGAGTATAAGACCGACTCAAATGGGACTGTCCTTAAACATTGGTAATTTAATTACAAGAAATTGAAGCGTGTTGATAGATTTTTTTTTGTAGTTTGCATGATGTTTTCTCAGTCTCATCTTATGTTCTTTTTTCTTTATGTATTGTGGCGTAGATATGGCCTCGGCAGCATTCATTGAGCCTCTTCCTGTGATAGAGTTTGTCGCTCAGCTTCTAGGCAAAGATGTATTGTCAAGGCCATTGTCTGATTCTGATCGAGTGAAGGTACTTTAAACCGTGGAGATGACGAAGGCTATTTTTGTTTTTAATCTTTTGGAATTTACTTTAACTCGAGCTGCTATTTAAAAACATCATGACAGATTAAAAAAGGTCTAAGAGGAGTGAAAGTTGAAGTAACTCACAGAGGGAGTGTACGAAGAAAGTATCGTGTCTCGGGCTTGACATCTCAGCCTACAAGAGAACTTGTGTAAGTTTTAGATCTCTCATGCTTATCTGCTCTTTAAATTATCTAATTACTCAGGCCATTGAGATTTTCTTTTATGTGAAAAAGGTACGGCAATTGATTAGTTATTTGAGGTTATTCAGCATACAATTAGATCAAGGAAATGGAAGATTCTCTCTAATTTTGTTTTATTCAAAGAGCTTCTGAATATTTGTGATTCTTTATGCGTGTTCTTATAGTCAAAGCTCTTCTTTTGTAGGTTTCCTGTTGATGATAACTCGACAATGAAGTCAGTCGTTGAATACTTCCAAGAGATGTATGGCTTCACCATTCAACATGCACATCTACCTTGCCTTCAGGTTGGAAACCAGAAGAAAGCAAATTATCTACCCATGGAGGTAAGCCGAGGTCCTTTTTCCTGCTCAATGCCTTGCTTTCAGTTGTCTTTCTTTTACTCTTGTTAAGTTTTTGTGGATTCCAAATTCGCTTGCTAGGCTTGCAAAATTGTGGAGGGGCAACGGTATACAAAACGGTTGAATGAGAGGCAAATTACTGCCCTTCTAAAAGTTACATGTCAAAGACCCCGGGATCGGGAAAATGACATTTTGCAGGTATTTGTGGTGTTTTGACTTCCCTTCTCTTCAAGCGAATATTGTTTGTGTAGACCAAACAAGTTGGATTTGTGAATTTGAGCAACACGCATCTATCACTGGAAAAATAGAAACTGTGCAATCTTATTGCTTAAAAAATAATATCGCATGTTATGCCATGACTGAAGTGCCACACCATGCTTTACAAGCTTTGTGTTAGATGCGAAGTCTCTGACAGAATCTTGAGTTCTCTCATTTTAGTTGGACCAGCACTGACATTGATGGAATAACTGCTGTCATTTCCATGTTCAAATAATTGCACAAACTGTAAATTTTACTCCTGCTCACAAAGAAGCATGCAATTTTGCTAGAAATTAGCTTGTGGTCTAGTGTCTTTTGGTATTGCATTAATTTTTTGCTTTTTTTTGTCCTATTTTAATCTTTTAACATTCTGTACTCTGCACTTTCCAACACAAGCAGACTGTTCAGAATAATGCTTATGATCAAGACCCCTACGCGAAGGAGTTTGGGATCAAAATCAGTGAAAAGCTTGCTTCTGTTGAGGCTCGAATTCTCCCTGCCCCTTGGGTAAATATAAAGTCTTCCCTTTAAAGTTTGTATTGATTTAGAGGAAGATGTTATTGTTACTTGTTCATCATCTAATGACACATGAACCTCCAGCTGAAATATCATGAAACTGGAAAAGAAAAGGATTGCTTGCCTCAAGTGGGGCAATGGAATATGATGAACAAGGTATTGCACTGGTACCTTAATCACGGACTCTTTTTTTTTATATAAATATAAATTTTGGGTAATATGATGTTATACTCTAAGCTGCAAATGAACTCTGAATATTGGAATGTTTAAGACTATCATTTTCATTTGAGTTGACTCCTATTCATTGATGCCTTCTAACAATGATCTTATGTCTACTGATTCACATATGCATAGAAAATGATTAATGGAATGACTGTAAGCCGGTGGGCATGTATTAACTTCTCAAGGAGTGTGCAAGAGAGTGTTGCTCGTGGCTTTTGCAATGAACTTGCCCAAATGTGTCAAGTTTCTGGAATGGTAGTTTTTCTATAATCCAGACCTCCTTTTAACACTCGTCCTTCCTTTTCCTTACCAATTATTAAGTAGATAATTTGTTTCTGTTTTTAGGAGTTCAATTCAGAGCCTGTGATCCCTATCTACAATGCCAGGCCTGAGCATGTAGAGAAAGCTTTGAAGCACGTCTATCATGCATCCACAAACAGAACCAAAGGAAAAGAGCTAGAGCTTCTCTTAGCTATTCTACCTGACAACAATGGGTCCCTATATGGTATGCCATTTGTGCTGAGGATTTAATTGCTGTGATCTATTAAGTTGTCTTATGCTTATTCTTTTTCTCTTTTCTTGAGTGGACAAAAAAAATGAAGATATGATTCAGTACTTGAATTTTGTAACATATGCCTCTTTTTTAGGTGATCTGAAGCGAATATGCGAAACTGATCTTGGTTTAATAACTCAATGCTGTCTCTCGAAACATGTGTTCAAGATCAGTAAGCAGTACTTGGCAAATGTGTCCCTCAAGATCAATGTAAAGGTTAGATCAACTCTCTGATTTATGAAAATAGCAATGCTGTACAAATGTCTGAAGCACCTCTAGAGTTATGAAGTGACTCTTGTAATGTTTTATATTTATAAAACTACCAGAGTACTCAGTGACGTTCTAGAATTACAATGGAACGCATGCATCTAATTGATTTTTCTCATGTGTGTGTGCGCGCACGCGCGTATTGGTGGGTATAAGTTACTTTGCTCTTTAATTTCCTGATCAGTGTCTGAAGTTTTCCTGAATGTTTAACTACTTAATCATTCATGCTCCCAGCACTTATTTTTCTCCATGTCCATGGTGCAGATGGGTGGTAGAAATACTGTCCTTTTAGATGCTATCAGCTGCAGAATACCATTAGTTAGCGACATACCAACCATTATTTTTGGAGCAGATGTGACTCACCCAGAGAATGGAGAGGACTCAAGCCCCTCAATAGCTGCTGTAGAATTTCTTTACCAAATTCTATTTGCTGAACCTGCTCTTCAAATTTATTAAGATCTGGTTGCTGATAGATGTTGACCTGCCTGCAGGTGGTGGCTTCTCAGGACTGGCCTGAAGTAACAAAATATGCTGGACTAGTTTGTGCTCAAGCTCACAGACAGGAACTCATACAGGACTTGTACAAAACATGGCAAGATCCTGTTCGTGGTACTGTTAGCGGTGGCATGATCAGGTAAAGAAATTTCACTTCACTCGGCTTATTTTTTGCCTAAATTCCTAATATTGTTTATATAATTGTTCGGAATGTTGCAATGTGAATATCATATTCTCCCGTGCAGAGATCTTCTGATTTCTTTCAGGAAAGCAACTGGACAAAAGCCGCTAAGGATCATATTTTACAGGCGAGTATTGTCATCTCATGCAAAAAATTTCTGATAACATGTATGCATCATTTCAGGGCAGACACTGCATGTTCAATCAGAACATGGCTACATGCGCATATGCATTTATGTTCAGCTTTTTTGGTGCGAGCACCCAACTACTATGATAATCAGTCATTGTTAAATTAATGGTAGCTGAGATGATTGCACATGGATACATGCGCACCTGCACCATTTTCAACTTTTCTGTTTTACAAATGCCTGGAAATGCTTGTGCATTTGCCTGCAAATCTGCCTACGGGATCTGCTATATGAACATATGAAAGATGCATGCATTAATTAAGACCTTTTATACTTTATTTCTTAAAGTGATGGGATGTAACTTGTGCAGGGATGGTGTTAGTGAAGGACAATTTTATCAAGTTCTGCTTTATGAGTTGGATGCGATTCGGAAGGTTAGAAATTGAATGCCACGTTCATGTTTCTGATTCAAATAAAGTGGAAATATTTTTGGTTCTATAAAATAATTTCTTCACAGGCCTGTGCGTCTTTGGAGCCAAATTATCAGCCACCAGTAACTTTCATAGTTGTACAAAAACGTCACCACACTAGATTGTTTGCTAACAACCATAGGGACAGGACTAGCACAGACAAGAGTGGAAACATACTGCCTGGTAAAGTTTAGAATATTTTTTTGGCTGTATATGTGCACAAAGATGCACTGGTCAATTTTTTCCCTCTTTTTAATAGCTTATATTATTCAAATTCGTTTTTCTTGATGTTTTTGTTATCCAGGCACTGTGGTTGATTCTAAAATCTGTCATCCAACAGAGTTTGACTTCTATCTCTGTAGCCATGCTGGTATTCAGGTAGAATTTATCTTTCTTCAATGTAAATTTTCATAAGCAACTAGAAATGTTTTGGTTCATTAATCATAACATAAGTATATGTTTAGCATGTACCTCCTTGCTGTTTTATGATGATCGTTTAGATGGTGGTGGTGGTGGTGGTGGTGGTGGAGTGTTTGTAATGGATGAACTTTTTCAAAGAGAGAGGAAAAGGAATAAGGTGCCAGTTGCATTAAAATTTAAGTTAGACAGACTGTCATAGGCGGATGGTTCTTATTCCAATGAATATCATACCTCTTCTGTTGAAGATGTGCTCTACGCAAATGGGATAATTTACTCAACTATCATGGACAAACTCAATTTGATTGGAAATCTGAATCATGTTATTTGGGTTGGGACTTGGGAGAGGCTAGGTTCATTGCTACTTTCCAACAGGTAAACGGTGTGCTAATGGTTTACAGACTGGATCTCTGAGTGTTGATCTTTCTCGTACCAGCAGGCTCATTTGAAAGGAGTTACGACATTTTTTTAACGTGTTGAGCTAGGAAACGCAGGAAGCTTAACTTGATGCTACTTGATGGGAATGACTGGAATATTAGGTTGGATTAAACTGAAATCAGACTGATGGACAGATCAGAGACTTGTGTCAGATATAATTTCCAAGCATGGTGGATGCTGCCAGATAATGTTTGCTAAATTTGAGATTTCAAGTAGTGATTTGTTGATTGCTTTTAACTTGTTCTGCAAATGCTCAATGTTGTTATGTGTTGTTGCTGAGGATGTCTTGCAAATGCTGACAGTTTGAATTAAGGATGACTTATTTCTTCCAAATTTTGAATATCAGTATATTTATTTACTACTGTCTGTCTTGCGTTCTCTGAGATAGAGATGAACTTGCTTCTATCTGATGTGACAGGGGACAAGTAGGCCAGCGCACTATCATGTTTTGTGGGATGAGAACAACTTCACAGCCGATGGAATCCAGTCTTTGACGAATAATCTCTGCTACACATATGCTAGGTGCACTCGCTCCGTTTCAGTAGGTAAATCATGTGGACAATATATACTGGTCCTTTGTCCATTGATGTTAACCTCCTAAAAGTCTTTTTGCAAGAACTAAGAAAATTAAGCTATTTTAAAAAAAGTACGGCAGAAGTTTGATTAATTGGATGCTTTTATGAGCTTCTCTTTTGGAGAAAACAAAAAGAACTATGAAATTGGCTGCTTGTTAATGAGGTTTCCTGGCTTGAGGGAGAAGAACATAGGAACAATCAGGGAACTTTGTTTCATGATTTTTCATATGCTCCCGCTACGCACAAACCCATAGATGCACAATACATGCAATTTTAGGCGTTTAGCTAGTCTGGTGCATTTAATGTGAACAAATAAAATATGGACATATGATGAATTCCTCATCTCAAGTTTTTCCTGTTCTCTGCTGGGTGTTCGAGCAGATTGTTTTACAACTTGCAACTCAAGTGGCTAGTGGTTTTTGTGCAGTTCCTCCGGCATACTATGCACATTTAGCTGCATTTCGTGCTCGATTTTACACGGAGCCAGTAATGCACGAGACTGGCTCAGCAGGCAGTGGTGCTGGCCATGGTGCTAAGGGAACACGAACAGGAGAATCTGGTGTCCGGCCACTGCCGGCCTTGAAAGAGAATGTAAAGAGAGTAATGTTTTATTGTTAGGGGGGAATGGAAGTTGGGATTCAGGTAGTGGTTAGCTGGAGATGCTAGTATTGATAATTCTCATGTACATGTAACAACACAAGCATGATAGCAAAATGTTTCATTCTACCTCAGTGATTAGAAGCCCAAAAAGCCTTTGGTCGGTTGTTCTCTTGAAACATCTCAAAACATGGGAAACGCCCCTAAACACAGGTGATGGCACTCGTCTTCCGACCATCCATAGATGACGGGAAGAACAAAGTAGGCCTTGTAAAGAAATGTTCATTAATGAATCGATCGCTATGTAGGAAATTTTGCCCCATTTAGGAGTGCATGATCTAGTAACTTGTGAAGTTTCAACCCCGATTTTGTGTTCTCTTTGGCTCTTGGTCAAGTTTTAGAGTTGTGTGTGTATAACTAGTATGGTCGCTTGTGCTATAATCAAGTCTGTTACCATTCATTTCTACAGACTGCAATGCCGAACGGAAGCGACAAATGGATTTGCATAGGGTCAAAAGATTTAAAGTTGGCTGGTAAAAAATGAAGCCAAGAAGACTAGGTTTTTTTGTGGGAGCTTGGGCACAGTGCGAACTCTTCGTGCTGGAATGAGAACCAGGCAACAGCCCTCTTACCCAACGCCTCTTCTTGTAAAAATTTCAGGATTTTAGAACAAGTGATCTAAGAAAGAATTTGCAGCAAAAACTGACTTGTGGCAAAGTCTGGTGACTGACCATAGCCTTGGTCTGATTCCAACGGTTCGGTGGGGGTCTGAGCAAGGATTCAAAGGTGTGGGGGTAAATAGAGTTTGAAGAGGTACGTAGGTAATTGTCTTAAAAGAAAGAGGACAATTTGGAACTATTAAAACTATAAGGGCTAGAATGAATCTTTTCAAATATGATTTATTGGTATGTTTATCTCTCGCCAAATGAGAGTTTTATGTCTCTAGTTTATTTGAAAGATTAGGTCATTTAAATAAATGTTTTGGGATTTTATTTTGTTATTCGAAAGAGAATGATATCCATTGACAGTGTTGGATGGATAAAATCTAGCTGGGAAAGTTCAAAGAACTCTATTTTTTATCCATGAAAACAACACATGTTGCCTTAATTCACCAATATATACAAGGATTTTGTCCGATCTATATATTTTCTCTTTAAAAAATAATACTAAAAGATTATAATTAGTTACTTTGCTGTTCAGAGGGTGATGCAATTACATATATAGATTTCAGTCATCTCCTTGGTTGCTTTAGCTGAGAGTTTTTCAAAACTTGAAGACAATGGAGACAAAATAGTTTCACTTAATTAGTTCCTCAATCACGAACATGGATGGGCCGAAGGAGGATTGGAAAATTGGTGACACTTGGAGGACGTGAATGAGATAAATCAAAGTCTTGGGCCTACAATGAGACCCTCCACAATCCTCTGTCAAGAGGGGAAATCAAGATTTACCAAAGTAAAATCTAAGTGTTAACAACAGCAGAAAGCCAGGAAGCATACAAATTCGGAACAATATTTATTCATACGACTTTCATGTTTAAGGCTACATTAAAGTCCCAGCCCAGCCCTAAATTTAGTTTCTTCAAAGGCTCGAGCTAGGCGAGCGGGTTGGCATTGAACTGTCTTCGGTCTAAACCTTACCGAAATATGGTAGACTTGCGAGGATCGACTGGGCCATCTAATCATGACCTCTTTCTTGCCCATTAAAAGCTTCTGGCATTCCGAGAAAGCGACCCGGTAGAAAAAATGGATTTGCCGCAGAGCCAAGCCTACTTGACTCTTCCTCGGCTTTGCCCGAGGCATGTCCTGCTATTCCCTCTATGCTAGTCTAGAGTAGAATAGTGAGTGCTCGTCTATAATTTAACCGACTGATACTACTGACGCAAGTAAATCTTGGATATCACTAGCTAGATCGCTGACCATATTGAAGTTGATCTTGGGGAAGTTAGCTGGCCTTATGTATCATCATTTATAACTAGGTTACCTTTAGAAGATTGTTGATTATCCAAAAAAAAACAAAAACCTTTAGAAGATTGTTTTCAATTTCTACACTCTTTTTTTCTTGGAAACATTGGGACAGGAAACAAATATATATTGAACCGGAAAAGAAACAAAGAAACAAACATGTTCTTAAGGAACATAAAAATGAATTATTTATCAAGAGGGTATTTGAGAAAAATCAATATAATTAAGTTGAACTATCTTGGAGGGGAAAAAAAGGGTTTTAGTGAACTTAATTATTGTTCAAGAAAAAAACATACTCTTCAATTTACTTTTATAAAAACAATGAAGATACTGGTGCTTTCCTCTAACATAGATTTATGGTTTTTTTAAGAAATTAAAATAAATTACTTTAAAAAGTTAATACTTGCATTGATAAAATAAAATATTTCAAAATAATATAAGTAAAAAAATAAAATTCAAGTCAACCCATGCATATTATTGAAATGTTTTCGTCTTGCTATTGGAAATGTACCTTCAAATTCAATTGCAAAAGAACTGATCATTCTAGAAAACTTAAAAGTGCCACTGTGTATTCTTTTTTTTTTAATAAAATAAATAAATATTTTTTTTTAAATCAAATTAAAGAGATCAATTCTCATGTTTTTGTTAAAGTGAAATTCAATAAACTTCGAGCAGAATCACTTTTTAAAAGTAAGAATTAGAAAAGTAACGAAAAAAAAAGTAAAATACAGAAATAATCAATAAGAATAATTTAAAAATCACGAAATCATTGCGTTTAAAAATTCATAGTAAAAGAATATATATTTACATATTTTTTGTTTTTTTTGAAGATCTGTAAAGGTCCCAGTCTACTCCTCCTGTGAGGTACCATCCATTTTCACCGTTCACTTGCAATTCCACTGGCATTCGCCGAACCATATGCTTGAGAATCTAATGAAACTCAGGACCTTCAATTTTAACCAAGTTTTCATTTGCTTTTTGTTGCGCTAAAGCACAGTTACATTTCTGAGAGAAAATGTCATTCCGCCATTACAACAGAAACAGTACTCAAGAGTATAAAATAAAGACTTAAAAATGGAGATGATCAAATTACATTAAGCAAACGTTCGAAAGCTAAGCATATCCTAAAATTCAAGTGATGCTAGCTAGGAAGACTGTAACAACTAAACAAAATGCAAGGCACATCATGTTAAGGAAGTAAGAAGCACTAACTCACATTGAGTATATGCATTAATTCCCCTATTAAAGATATCAAAGATACTATCTCCGCATGTGAATTGTGCAGTACCAGGATACATACAAGCTTTATCCATTTAAACACACTACCTCATCACAGGCACATACGCTGCTAACCTTTTCAACTGATCTCTCTCTTTCACCAATTAAACGCGAACCATTCCCGGGTCCCTTTAAGAAAACAAAGTCAGTTGTATTGTCGTTGTCTAGACAGCATCATGGTCTCCCAAGAGCATCCTTAAAATGGCATGTAACAAGGCCTTATCATCAGTGGATCCTCCACCCAATGTCCTCGATGAAAATGACAATTGCAAGCTCTGGTAATGGTTGGGGAAATCAAATTAATGACGTTTTTACTTCTTTGGGCACTCTGGAGTCCTCTGGAAAAAGGAAAGCAATATCGAATCTTGTCCATATAGATCTTCCTACCAAAAGAGAGTGGCCAAACTTGAACAATCAAGAGAGGAGCTATAGACTTCAAGTATCTAAGCATAAACATCTCCAGTGTGTGTGTTTGTTGTGTACTTGAAAAAAAAATGCCAGCAAGCAAGCACATATGTCTAGATAAAAGAGAGGTGCATTTAATAGGGAAGATAGAGATAGCTAGATGGGAACCATCAACCTTCATATATATATGTATTTATGTACATCTATAATGTTTAATTTGTACTCTTGTGTGCACATGGAATATAAGGACTGGAATGAGTTTAAGGGGTTCACATGCAAGCCAACGTTTAGATATTTTTGATAACACGACGAGAGAATACATTTTATTGAGACAAAAATGAAACACAAGCACGGATCACATACCAAAATTATGCCAATGGAGCGTAGAAATGTGAGTTCTCAAAATTCAAAATGTTACATTTCTACATCTGGGCTCCTTTGACAGATTTCTCTATCAAGATTCAAATGTTCTTGCAATATTCTGCATGCGAGCTGACAAAGGAAAAAAATAGGATGTAAAATCTTATAGCAGTGTTTGGGGTTGCGGTTCTCTCAATCGCAACATAAATTGTCCCGTGGTTCACTCCCCATTAATGCTCAATTTAGCCAGTCCACACGATCTGTATTGTTGTGGTCCGCAAATATAGAGTCTAAGTCTCAGAGCTGGGGCTGGTGCTAACCAGACCATTGTCCTAATAATGCTGTAGCTCGCAGCCTTCTCCAAAACGCATCCAAATTAATATCAATTAAACAATCAAAAAAGAATTTAGAGGCCACAAGGTTACAGCAACTCAAATGTTCTGCTATTTGCTTTTCATATGTAATTAAGAAACTAGGGAAATACTTGGTGAATTTCTTAAGGTTATTTATTTCGTTTCATGTTGATAATTTACAACTGGATCCCCAAACCCTCTGTTAGTACCTAAGACAAGATATCTCCTAGCTATTCAAACTAAAGACTAAGAGGTTGTCATCTTTAATAATCCCTCTCACTGTCATCGTCACCATTGTTTTCTTCTTCTTCTTCATCATCAAACTTGGAAGAGATATACACGGAAGTGATCAGAACAGATAAGGAACTTCAAAGAATATGTATGAAAAGAAACCCATGCTTTCATCATTGTGAATCTTTAAGCTACAAGAGATAAGAGATCCACGAGATGATCTATAAAATGTTAAAGAAATAACTTTTTCAAATAGGACAAGCTTACTATTCTATTTCTGTACCAGATATATTCTCCAAATTTCAAGCAGTCTCTCAATCTTACTGTTTAATTTCATGAAATCTTACACGACTCAAAATTGCAAAATCACACGCACATAAAAAATACCGAGTGCTCTCTTCTTGACCAATCTCAAATGATGACATCTTAAGATCTCAATTGCTTCCCAGAAAAACTCTGGGTGGTTTGTGGGTGTGTAACTTGTATTTGTGCAGTAAAATGACCAAGATCCAACTCACCAAGTGAGAAGACTGGATAAATTAACCAACATCATGAGAACCTGAAACAGGAAACAACGAAGGAATACAAGAGCAAGTTTTTCAAAACATAACAAGAAAAAAACTTGCTTTCTATATCATGAATCTGTAACTCGATTAATTGAGAGAAAAAACAGTGTTTGTCTCAACAACGCACAAAATTTAAAGAAATCATTGACTTCTCTCCTTTTCTCTGATCTCACACACACATACACACTTTGATTTGCGAGTTGTTAAATTAGAAAGGAATGCACTTCACAGAAACCCTAGCCAGACTAGTAAGGTGAGCTTATATTCCAAATCAACTTAAAATAAAGGTAATGATGGGAAGGTGCATATAAGATGTTTTTGAAACCCTAAAATGAGCGCTGCTATTTTGAAATTTGTTGCCGCTAATCTAAGCCGGAATCAATTCATATAACCGTGTTATAAACCCCAAACAAAGAAAAATAAGATATAGTACATATATAATCTACAGGAAATAGAAGGGGCTTACCAAATTAATTAACAAGATCCGTACGGCAGGCTACTTATAGGAACCTCAGGGCTCAATCACCAAAGCATCAGGACGGATCTTGAAATCGTCGAACTGTACCGAGACGCAAAAATCCTGTTACCCAAAACCCTAACAAACCTTAGCACTGAAAATTTTCCTCATAAGTTTCACATAATAAAAGAGCAGAAACACAACAATCAATACACTAAACACACAGGCAAAAAAAAGAGGCAAAATTTTAATGCAAACACGACAGTAAGAAGCAAAACCCAAGAAACCCAGATGAGACTAAATGATATACTCTATAAAGAAGATCACTTACCTTTCTAGGGATTGGACAAGGAGAACCCTAATATTAGCTAGCTAGCCATGTAAGAAAGGAAATTGATTAGGTTTTATTTGGAATTAGGGTTTCTCGTGATACCAACAACAGGTGAAACTGCCACATGATCTGTTTCTTTCCTCAACAAAGGAGGAAGGCTAAGATCATGCTGGCAGCTTCAACTGATAGAGGTGCACGATAAGAAGATGCACAGTCAGAAGAGCTAGCTAGCATATGTTATAGCTAGTACTTTAAGAACAGCAGGAGATGAGAGGGTATGAAGAGGGTGAGAGGATGAAGGAGGTATAAATAGAAGGATGAGGAGGGGATTGAAGGGGAGTTATGAATTATCAGGATTATTTTATCATTAATTTGATTTTTATTTTTTGTTGTTGATGGAATATAGGAGGACTGTGAAGATTGAGAAAGCGGGCTACAGGGAAAAAATAAATATATAAAAATAAATAAAAACAAAATTTATATATGGAAAATGTAAGGAGTGGTCCCTGATGATGCAAATTGAATATTGTCACGCCAAGAAGAGAACCATGCAGTTTTGCAGACAAGTTAGTGAGTGTTTCCATATATATTGTAGGAGCATTAAATACTTTCTTAGGCTGGGCCCTGGGAGAGTGGGGGACTATCTCTCTGACTGTGAGGAGTAAAGCATCAAACCCATGAGCCAAAAGGGGTGGGTGTACGAGTGCTAGGAGAGCATATGAGGGGACCATATCTACTTAAATCTTGCATGGTTTGCATAAGGTTCACACATAAACTAGGAAGAAAGGAAATTTAATTTGTGAATCTCTCATTGCTGCTTGTTTCTCTCTCTCTCTCTCTCTCTCTGACGATAATGTGATGTGTATTTATCCCAATTCCATATAAGCATCTTTTCTTTGTTCGCTGATGATAACCCTTTTCTTTGCAAACTTGCCATATCTTGGATACTTGCCGATCCTACACCTGGTTGGTGCCAGCTGCTGCGTGTAGTTGTTAATTAATTATAAACATATATCTGATCTAGAAAATCAGGAAAACGACTTGTTTGTTTAGGTTTTTCTTTTGTTTTAGAAGCCCTTTTGCACCTGGTGTGATGATGGAACCAAGTGCATAAGCTAGCTAGCAACGCCATGAGCCATTCTCGAGAAAAAAGTTTCATGGATGTTGCGATTCAATTATAACCTAACATATGGCTGATCGATCTGTGTTCCCAGACCCTGATTAGATTTGCCTTGGCCTTTTGAGATATCATTTACCGATTTCAAGATTCCAAATGAATCCCTTTTTCTGATTTCAACATATCTATTTTATATATCCAATAGATGATCATTGCTTTCAAAATCCCCTCTCTTTCTTGGAATAGATTCCCTTTGGCTGTTATATTCTTCCTGCGATATGGATGCATTCTATCATAAGCAAGTTAACTGTACCTACGCTGATGTGGGCCAATTATAAACACTCAACACTTCAATATTAAACCCCATACTATAGGTTATCTCCCTTCATCTAGGGTTTTATAGCTAATATATATA
>Ga0307512_10002991_pt1 | contig 20377 bp, 15 predicted proteins | sample 14_EM_MG_FD_200267 | JGI IMG/M metagenome (GOLD analysis project Ga0307512, IMG submission 200267) | Populus trichocarpa ectomycorrhiza microbial communities from riparian zone in the Pacific Northwest, United States - 14_EM | ecosystem: Host-associated > Plants > Roots > Unclassified | place... | reverse complement strand
AGGGAGCGCGTACCGGCGCCCTTCTCGGAGTAGTTGCGGACCGCGCGGTCCATCTCCTCGCCGCTGAAGCGCGCGTTGTAGGTGTCGACCGGCGGGAAGTGGGTGAAGATGCGGGTGCCGTCGATGCCCTCCCACCAGAAGGTGTGGTGCGGGAACTTGTTGGTCTGGTTCCAGGAGATCTTCTGGGTGAGGAACCACTCGTTGCCGGCGAGCTTGGCGAGCTGCGGGTAGGCGGCGTTGTAGCCGAAGGAGTCCGGCAGCCAGACGCCCTTGGTCTCGATGCCGAAGTGCTCGATGAAGAACCGCTTGCCGTGGACGAGCTGGCGGGCGATCGCCTCGCCGCCGGGCAGGTTGCCGTCGGACTCGACCCACATGCCGCCGACCGGCGCCCACTGGCCCTTCTTCACCGACTCCTGGATCCGCGCCCACACCTGCGGGTAGTTGTCGCGCACCCACTCGTACTGCTGGGCCTGGGAGCAGGCGAAGATGAACTCGTCGTACTCGTCGGCGAGCGAGGTGACGTTGGAGAAGGTGCGGGACGTCTTGCGCTTGGTCTCGCGGATGGGCCACAGCCAGGCGGAGTCGATGTGCGCGTGGCCGACGCCGGAGACGGTGTGGGCGCTGGCGTGTGCGGGCCTGGCCAGGACGGGCGCGAGCACCGCGCGGACGGCGGCGGCGCTGCCGGAGATGTCGTCCAGGTCCAGGGCGTCCATCGCCCGGTCCAGGGCGTGCATGATCTCGTGGCGGCGCGGTTCGTGCTCACCGAGGTGGACCATGAGTTCGCGCAGCACCTGAAGGTCCAGGTCGAGGTGGAAGACCTCCTCGTCGAGGACGGCGAGGTCGGCGCTGCGGAAGGTGTACAGCGGCTTGTCGCCCGCCGTCAGAACATCACCCAGCGGGGTCGGAGCCGCGAAGTCATTGGCCAGGATGTCCGGGTTCGAGGCCGCCTCGACCAGGTAGTCGATCTCCTCGCCGCCCGTCGCCGGGTTGGCGATCGGCACGTACTGGTTGAGCGGGTTGACCGCCTTCAGCGGCGTCCCGTCGACGAGGTGGACCAGCGCCTCGGCCTGGTTGCCCGGCCAGTCGCCCACGAAGCCGAGGTCGATGACGGCCTCGACCCGCCGGCCGGCCCACTCGGCGGGCACCTGCCCCCGCATCCGGAACCAGGTCGTGCCCCAGGGCGGGCCCCAGGACGTGTTCATCGCGAACGGCTCGTACGAGGCGGCCGCGGCCTCCTCGAACGGGACCGGCTCGCCCGGCGTCTGCCAGGCCTCGACCGCCAGGGGGACGGTGGCCGCGTAGAGCGCGGGCTTGATGCGCTGGTTGTGGAGGCGCTCGGCGCGCTCCTCGATCCGGCGGCGTTCGTCGTGCATGAGAGGTCTCCAGGAAGGGAGCGAGCGGGGGAGGCGGAGGAGCGGGGGAAAGCGCTTTCCGGCGAGCGTCTACCTAAGGTACGACAACCCGGGATGCACGTCGGCGTAGCCCTCGACCAGCCGGCGGGCCACGTTCACGGAGTCGACCAGCGGGTGCAGCGCGAACGCCTTCACCGCCGTCGCACGGGATCCGGACTCGGCGGCGGCCAGCACCTCGCGCTCGACCGCCTTGACCGCGCAGACCAGGCCGGTGGCGTGTTCGGGCAGCGGGGCGACGGCGACCGGGTGCGCGCCGTTGGCGTCCACCAGGCACGGCACCTCGATGACGGCTTCGGCGTCGAGCACCGAGAGGGTGCTGCGGTTGCGGACATTGAGGATCAGGGTGGTGCGTTCGTCGCGGGCGATGGCCCGCATCAGGGCGAGGGCGACCTTCTCGTAGCCGCCGGAGAGGTCGTCGGCGTCGCGTTCGCCGGCGCCGGCCGTCTCCCGGTTCTCGGCCATGTACGTCGCCTCGCGCTCGGCGCGGGTGCGGTCCCAGGCGGTGAGCGCGTGCGCGTCCGGGTTGCTCATCTCCTCGTAGAAATGGGCCTGTTGGTCGCGGAGGAAGGCGCCGCGGGTCTTCTCGGCCTGCTGGTAGGCGCGGACGGCCTCGCGGTTGAAGTAGTAGTAGTGCAGGTACTCGTTCGGGATCGCGCCCAGCGACTGCAGCCAGTCGACGCCGAAGAGCTTGCCCTCCTCGAAGGAGCCGAGCAGGTCGGTGTCGGCGAGCAGGCGCGGGAGTTCGTCGCGGCCGGCGATGTGCAGGCCGCGGACCCAGCCGAGGTGGTTGAGGCCGACGTAGTCGATCCAGGCCTCCTTCGGGTTCGCGCCGAGCACGCGGGCGATACGGCGGCCGAGGCCGACCGGCGAGTCACAGATGCCGATGACGCGGTCGCCGAGGTGACGGGACATGGCCTCGGTGACCAGGCCGGCCGGGTTGGTGAAGTTGATGACCCAGGCGTCGGGGGCGAGGCGGGCCACCCGCCGGGCGATGTCGACGGCGACCGGCACAGTCCGCAGACCGTAGGCGATGCCGCCCGCGCCGACCGTCTCCTGGCCGAGGACGCCCTCCGCCAGGGCCACCCGCTCGTCGTTCGCCCTGCCTTCCAGGCCGCCGACGCGGATTGCGGAGAAGACGAAGTCGGCGCCGCGCAGGGCCTCGTCGAGGTCGGTCGTCGCCGTCACCCGGGGGGCGTCGTCGACGGTCGACGCCTGTTCGGCCAGTACCCGGGCGACCGCATGCAGTCGGCTGTCGTCCAGATCGTGCAGAACGACTTCCGTGACCCGCCCCTCGGCGCGGTCCGTCAGGAGCGCCCCGTACACGAGCGGCACCCGGAACCCGCCGCCGCCCAGAATCGTCAGCTTCACGCCTTCACCTTTCCTGCCACGACCACCTCGACGCCCGCCTCCTGCAAAGAGGCGCTGGTCGCCGGGTCGACCGGCGTGTTCGTCACCACCACGTCCAGGTCCTCGGGACCGCAGACCTTCGCCATCCCCGTACCCGGGAACTTCGCCGAGTCGGCGAGCAGGACGACCTTCTCGCCCGCGTTGATCATGGCGCGCTTGACCGGCACCTCGACGACCGTCGTGTCCATCACCTGCCCGCCCGGACGCACTCCACTGGTGCCGAGGAAGAGCCAGTCGGCATGCAGCTGGCGCAGGTTGTCCTCGGTGAGGAAGCCGACCAGGGACCGGTACTCGCGGCGGACCATGCCGCCGAGCAGCACCAGCTCGATCCCCTCGTCATCGGCGAGTTCCTCGTAGACCACCAGATTGCTGGTGATCACCGTGAGACGGCGGCCGTGCAGCTGGCGGGCCAGCCGGAAGGCGGTGGTGCCGATGTCGAGCAGCACCGACTGGCCGTCCTTGACCATCGCCGCAGCTCGCGCCGCTATCGCGTCCTTCTCGACCACGCGCACCTCGGCGACATCGGCGAAGGGCTGGTCGCCCTCCTCCACGACGGCGCCGCCGTGCACACGCGTGAGCAGCCCGTCGTCCTCGAGCTTGAGCAGGTCGCGCCGGATCGTGGCGGGGCTCACACCCAGCTGCTCGGAGAGATCGGTCACGGCCGCGGGGCCACCGGAGCGCAGGGCCCGCAGGATGAGTTGATGTCGTCGTTCTGCCAGCACGGCGTGAACACTACTCGTCATCTTCAATCATTTCCATGCTCGCTTCTGCTCGGGTATTGACCAATCTCGCGGAGCAGCGCACGATTCCGGTCATCGAAAATGACGAGTTTTGACGAGAGGCTGTGCGCGTGGACGATGACAGGCCCGACGTGCTGCTGACCGGGCTGCTCTTCTACGACCTCGTCCTCACCGGACTGGGCGGGCCTGTGACGCCCGGCGAGGAGATCTGGACGGGCGGGATGGGCTGCGGCCCCGGCGGCATCGCCAACCTGGCGGTGGCCGCCTCCCGCCTCGGCCTGAAGACCTCCCTGGCCACGGTCTTCGGCGACGACTTCTACGGCGAGTACTGCCGTGACGTCCTCGACGACCAGGAAGGCGTCGACCTCGCCCTCTCCCGCACCGCGGACGGCTGGCCCACCCCCGTCACCGTCTCCATCGCCCAGGGGCACGACCGGGCCCTGGTCACCCACGGCCAGGAACCCCCGTACTCGCAGGACGCGCTGATGGGCGACCCGCCCGAGGCGCGCACGGCCCTCGTGCACCTCGAGGCCGAACCGCGCGAGTGGCTCGCCAGGGCCGCCGCCAGCGGCACCCACATCTACGCCGACGTCGGCTGGGACCCCACCCAGGAATGGTCCACCGACCTCCTCGACCAGCTGAAGCTGTGCCACGCCTTCCTCCCCAACGAGACCGAGGCGATGGCCTACACCCGCACCGACACCGCGGTCGCCGCGCTCGGCACACTCTCCGAGTTGGTGCCGGTGGCCGTCGTCACGCGGGGCGGCGACGGCGCCGTGGCCGTCGACCAGACGACGGGCGAGTACGCGGAGGTCCCGGCCCTCGACGTCGACGTCCTGGACGCGACGGGCGCCGGAGACGTCTTCGGCGCGAGCTTCGTCGCCGCCTCGCTCGGCGGCTGGCCGCTTCAGGACCGCCTGCGGTTCGCCGTGCTGGCGGCCGGCTTGTCCGTCCGGCACCACGGCGGGGCGCTGGCGGCCCCCGGCTGGTACGGCGTCGACCGCTGGTGGCACTCCCTGACCGACCCGGAGCTGAAGCAGGCCTACGGCTTCCTCTCCGACCGGATGCCGGCGGACGTCGGCCCGCCGGTGCGGTACGCCCCCGTGACCCCACCCGCACGGCAGCACTGACCCCCACATGCCCCTCTCATGCGAAGTCCAGAAAAGATCCGAAAGGCGGTGGGAGCTGTGCGGCTCTCACGTAGAGGCCTGCTCCGCGCGGGCCTGGCCGGTTCGGCCGCCACGGCGCTCGGCGGCCTGGCATCCGGCTGTGCCGTTCCGACCGGTTCCACCGGCCGGAACATGGTCCTGTGGTACTGGGACGGCGGCCTGGGCGACACGGTCGTCAAGAAGGCCAAGGCCCGCTATGACAGCAGCGTCGACCTCCAGGCCATCAAGATCGGTGGCTACTACCGGTCCAAGCTGATCACCACCATGTCCGGCCGTGCCCACGTCCCCGACATCGCCGGCCTCAAGGGCGAGGACATGGCCTCCTACCTCCCCAACGCGGACCAGTTCGTGGACCTCAGGACACTGGGCGCCGAGAAGTACAAGAGCCAGTACCTGCCGTGGAAGTGGGACCAGGGCATCGCCGACGACGGCACGATGGTCGGCTTCCCGATCGACTGCGGTCCGGTCGCGCACTTCTACCAGTACGAGGTGTTCCGCAAGGCGGGTCTGCCGTACGAACCGGCCGACGTGTCAAAGGAGTTGAACACCTGGGAGAAGTTCTTCGCGGCGGGCGAGCAGCTCAAGAAGCGGATCCCGGGGACCTCACTGCTCACCGACGTCAACAGCATCTTCGAGAACGTGGTGCAGCAGGGCAGCAAGCGGTACGTCGACAAGGACCGCCGCTTCATCGGCGACCAGGAGCACGTACGCAATGCCTGGGCGCTCGCGGTCGAGGCCAAGCGGCGCGGGATCGTCTCGAAGCTGGTCACCGGCACCCCGGACCAGATCTCGGCGGTGGACGGCGGCAAGCTCCCCAGCCAGCTCGGCGCCTCCTGGGCGTCGTACGACATCAAGAACGGCAATCCGAAGACCAAGGGCAGGTGGCGGATCGCCGACATGCCCGTGCGGCCTGCCAACAACGGCGGCTCGTTCCTGTCGATCACCAAGGCGTGCCGGGAGCCCCAGCAGGCCTTCGAGATCATCTCGTGGATGCTCAACGCGGCCAACCAGGCCTCGGGTTACGTCGACGCGGGCCTCTTCCCCTCCACGCCCGCCTCGTACGACCTGAAGCAGCTGCGCGAGCCCGACCCCTTCTTCGGGGGCCAGGTGACGACGGATGTCTTCGGTCCGGCCGCGCAGAAGATCGTGGTCGCCTACAACAGCCCGTTCGACGTCGCGCTCGGGCAGCCGATCAAGGACGAGATCAAGAACGTCGGAGTCCTCGGCAAGGATCCGAAGAAGGCCTGGAGTGACGCCATGAGCAAGTGCCGGCGCATTGCGAAGCACCTGGGGGTGAGCTACTGATGGCCACCGCACTGGAGAAGCCCCCGGCCACCGTGGGCACGACGTCCGCCACCACACAGCCCAAGAAGGGCCTGCGCAAGTACTGGCACCTGTACGCCGCGATCTCCCCCTTCTATCTCCTGTTCCTCTGTTTCGGCCTGATCCCCGTCGGCTTCTCGCTCTACCTGTCCTTCCACCGCTGGGACGGCCTCGGCTCGATGGAGTGGGCGGGCCTGTCGCAGTACCAGTACCTGCTGAGCGACAGCGACTTCTGGAGCTCGATCGGGAACACGATCATCATCTGGTCGCTGGCCACCTTCCCCATGATCTTCCTGGCGATGGTGACGGCCGTGATGCTCAACGCGGCGGTCCGCTTCAAGAACGTCTACCGCTTCGCCTACTTCCTGCCGAACGTCACCTCGGTCGTGGCCGTCGCGATCATCTTCGGCTCGGTCTTCTCCACCAACTTCGGCCTCGTCAACGCCCTGTTGCAGGCCGTGGGCCTGGACCAGGTGGCATGGCTGAACACGCCGTGGGGCATCAAGGTCGCCATCGCGACGCTGATGACCTGGCAGTGGGTCGGCTACAACGCGATCATCTTCCTCGCGGGTCTGCAGACCATCCCGAGCGAGCTGTACGAGGCGGCGCGGGTGGACGGCGCAGGTCCCGTGCAGACGTTCTTCCGGATCACGCTGCCGCAGCTGCGGCCGACCCTGCTGTTCGTGCTCGTGGTCTCCACGGTCACCGGCCTGCAGAGCTTCACCGAGGCGCAGGTGCTGCTGCAGAACACCTCGAACGACTCGACGTTCTCCGGCGGCCCCGACCACGCGGGCCGGACGATGGTCCTCTACTTCTTCCAGCAGACCTTCGACAACAACGACTTCGGCTACGGCGCCGCCGTGGCGTGGGGCATCTTCCTCGTCGTCGTCATCTTCTCGATCATCAACTGGCGCCTGGTGCAGCGCCGGGGCGAAGAATAGGAAGGCCGGTCACCATGGCATCCATCAAGGGTTCCCGGCGCCGGGGCGTCGCCCTGCACGCGGTCCTGGTCGTCGGGCTGCTGCTCTCGGCCTTCCCGTTCTACTGGGCCATCATCATGTCGACGCACACGTCGACCGAGATCTTCTCCTATCCGCCGAAGCTGCTGCCCGGATCGCACTTCGTGCAGAACATCCGCAGCCTCTTCGACAACATCGACTTCTTCGGCTCGATGTTCAACTCGCTGCTGGTGGCGGGGGCGGTGACCTTCCTGGTCCTGTTCTTCGACTCGCTGGCCGCGTTCGTCTTCGCCAAGTTCGACTTCCCGGGCCGCAGACTGCTGTTCACGCTGCTGATGCTGATCTTCATGGTGCCCACGCAGCTGGCGATCATCCCGCAGTTCGTGATCATGGCGAAGATCGGCTGGATCGGCTCGATGACGGCGCTGATCGTGCCGGCGGCGGCCAACGCGTTCGGCATCTTCTGGATGCGCCAGTACATGAAGAGCGCGATCCACGACGAACTCCTCGACGCCTCGCGCATCGACGGGGCGAACTTCCTGCGCCAGTACTGGCACGTGGCCCTGCCGGTGGTCCGGCCGGGCCTCGCCTTCCTCGGCATCTTCACCTTCATGGGCCAGTGGAACGACTACGCCTGGCCGCTGATCTCCCTCACCAACCCGGACAACGTCACCCTCCAGGTCGCGCTGTCCCAGCTCAACGGCGTCCACGGCACGACGGACTACGGAATGGTCATGACCGGCGCGCTCCTCGCCCTCGTCCCCCTGCTGATCGTCTTCGCGATCGGCGCCCGGCAGATCATCGGCGACCTCGGCAAGGGAGCCATCAAGTGACGGACCCGCTGTCCGCACTCCGCCCCTGGGAGGCACCGGAGGTGACCTCCTGGGGGCGGCTTCCGATGAACGCCGTCGACCGACGCGCCGGAGCCCTCCGGCTGGACGGCGACTGGCGTTTCCAGCTGCTGCCCGCTCCGGACGCGCCGGTCGGCGGTGCCTGGTCGTCGTCGTACGTTCCGGGCGTCTGGACCATGCAGTCCGCCGGTGCCGACGACCTGCCGCAGTACACCAACGTCCGTATGCCGTTTGCCGCATTCCCTCCGCGGTCGCCCGCCGCCAATCCGACGGGTGTCCACGAGCGTGAGGTGGACGTCCCCGCCGACTGGGCCGGACGCCGGATCGTGCTCCAGGTCGGGGCCGCCGAGAGCGTGCTGCTGGTGCACGTGGACGGGCGCCCGGCCGGGATCTCCAAGGACTCCCATCTGGCCGCCGAGTTCGACCTCACCGATGTCGTCCGGGCCGGCGAACGGTCGGTCCTGCGGCTGACCGTGGTCAAGTGGTCGGACGCCTCGCACATCGAGGACCAGGACCAGTGGTGGCACGGGGGCATCACACGGTCGGTGCTGCTGTACGCCACCGATCCCCTGCACCTCGCCGACGTGAGCGTGCGGGCGCGGCGGGACGGCGAGCTGCGGATCGACTGCCGGGTGCGGGACGCGGGCGGGGCGCTTCCCGACGGCTGGTACGTCAGTGCCGAGCTGGAGGGCCGGCTCCTCGCGCAGGACAGCGAGTTCGACCGGGCCAACGCCGAGGACGACCGTGTCTCCGACTTCCTCGGCGAGGCACGTATCCACGCAACCGTCCCGGACGTGCGCACCTGGAACGCCGAGACCCCCGAGCTGTACGACCTCGCCGTCCGCCTGCACCGCCCCGACGGGACGGTCGCCGACACCTCGCAGCACCGCATCGGCTTCCGCGACGTCGAGATCGCCGGACGGGACCTGCTCGTCAACGGCGAGCGCGTCTTCATCCGGGGCGTCAACCGGCACGACTTCCACCCGCTGACCGGCCGGACCGTGTCGTACGACGACATGCGCGCGGACCTGGTCCTGCTGAAGCGTTTCGGCTTCAACGCCGTGCGCACCTCCCACTACCCGAACGACCCGACCTTGTACGACCTCGCCGACGAACTCGGCTTCTACGTCGTCGACGAGGCCGACATCGAGTCCCACGACCACGCCCACGAGATCGCCGACGACCCGCGTCATCTGGGCGCCTTCGTGGACCGGGTCTCGCGGATGGTGCTGCGGGACAAGAACCACCCGTCGATCATCATCTGGTCGCTGGGCAACGAGTCCGACTACGGCGCGAACCACGACGCGGCGGCGGGCTGGGTACGGCGGCACGATCCGACCCGGCCCATCCAGTACGAGGGGGCCGCCAAGCTCGACTGGGCGGCGACGGACGACGCCTCCGACATCGCCTGCCCCATGTACGCGCCGATCGAGGACTGCGTCGCCCACGCCCGGTCGGGCCGGCAGACCAGGCCCCTCATCCAGTGCGAGTACTCCCACGCGATGGGCAACAGCAACGGCACGCTCGCCGACCACTGGGCCGCCATCGAGTCCACGCCGGGTCTTCAGGGCGGGTTCATCTGGGAGTTCTGGGACCACGGAATCCTGCAACGCGTGAGCGACGGCAGACCGGTCGGGCGCGCGGGCGCCGGACTGTATGACAACGGTGTCGCCGCGCCCGGCCACCGCTGGGCGTACGGCGGCGACTTCGGCGAGAGCATCCACGACGGTGCCTTCATCGCCGACGGAGTCGTCTTCCCCGACCGCACCCCGAAGCCGGTGCTGTACGAGCACCGGGAGATCGCGGCGCCGGTGCGTATCGAATGCTTCAAGCACGAGGGCATCGTGCTCGGAAACCACCAGCACTTCCGGGGCCTGGACTGGCTGTCCGGCGAGTGGGAGCTGTCCCTGGCCGACGGCCGGACGCTGACCGCACCGGCCGAACTGCCCGATCTGCGGCCCGGCGGGACAGCCGCCGTACCACTGCCCTTCGAACTGCCCCGCGACGGCGGCGAGGCCTGGCTGACGCTGCGGGTGACGACGGCCGGGGACCAGCCCTGGGCGCCGCCCGGCACGGAGATCTGCGCCCCGCAGGTGCGGCTGCGGGCGCCCGCCGCAGGTGAACACCTTCCCGTGGACCGGCCCGTCGAGGTGGACGGCGAGGGCCTCCTGATCCATCCGCTGCTGACGGCGGCCCCCACGCTCTCCCTGTGGCGGGCGCCCACCGACAACGACGAGCTCGGCGGCATCGCGCCGCGCTGGCGGACCTGGGGGCTCGACACGCTCGTCCGCAAAGTCGTGTCGGTACGGCAGGACGGCGGCCGGGTGACCGTGCTCGCCGAGTACGCCGGCACGGTCGGCGTCGTACGGCACCGCCAGGTGCTCACATCGGTCGAGGGCGGCGTCCGGATCGACGAGGAGGCCGAGCTGCCGGACGAGTTCCACGACGTGGCGCGGGTCGGCTCGGTCTTCGAGACGGTGCCGGGCCTCGACCTGCTGGAGTGGTTCGGGCAGGGCCCGTGGGAGTCGTATCCCGACCGGAGCGCGGGCGCGCCCGTCGGCCACCACTCCGTCCCCGTCGACGAGTTGTTCACCCCCTATCTTCGTCCGCAGGAGAGCGGCGGGCGGCACGGCGTACGGCGCTTCACGCTGTCCGCCCCGGACGCGACCGGCTTCGCGGTCGTGCTGGACGAGCCGCGCCAGGTCTCCGTCACCCGCCACCGCGCCGAGGACCTCGCCGCCGTGTCGCACCACGACGAACTGGTGCCGCGCTCCGGGTGCGTGGTGCACCTCGACGCGGCGCACCGGGGGCTCGGCACGGCGTCGTGCGGCCCCGACACCTTTCCCGAGTACCGGATCCCACCGGGTGTCCACCGCTGGAGCTGGAGCCTGCGCGTTCTCTGACCTCCCCGCCTTTCTGTCGTATGTCACATGTGACATGTCACATCTCACGGAGCACACGTGTGTACTTCGCATGACCACAACCAGCGCGAGGCCGCGCAGGCCGGCGCCGGAAGACGCAGTTTCCTGCGCGCCACCGCTCTGCTAGGCGCCGCCGCCACGGCCGGGGTCGCGTTGCCGACCGCGGCCGAGGCGGCTCCCGCGAGCGCGGGCAGCTGGCGGCCCGACACGGACAACCGCCGCTTCACGCTCGCGGTGATGCCCGACACCCAGTACCTCTTCGACGGGCCGAGCATCGACAAGGCGCCCCTCGAAGCGTCCCTGCACTACCTGCTGGAGCACGGCAAGGAAGAGAACATCGTCTTCCTGTCCCACCTCGGCGACCTCACCGAGAACGGGGCGCAGGCCGAATTCGCCGCGATCGGCGAGGCGTTCGGGATCCTCGACCGGCGGGGTGTGGGCTACAGCGTCCTGGCCGGCAATCACGACGTGAAGTCGTCGACGGACGACCAGCGCGGTTCGACACCGTACCTGGACGCGTTCGGACCGCAGCGCTTCCAGGGCCGGAAGACGTTCGGTGGCGCTTCTTCGGACGGCTACAACACCTACCACCGGTTCCGGGCCGCCGGGCGCGAGTGGCTGGTGCTGGCGCTGGACTGGCGGCTGTCGGCGAAGGGGTACGCGTGGGCGAAGGACGTTCTCGCCCGGCACCCGAAGACGCCGGTCATCCTCACCACGCACGAACTGGTCGTCGAGGACGACTCGCTGTCGACGTACGGGCAGCAGCTGTGGGACCAGCTCATCAAGGACCACGACCAGATCTTCCTCACGCTCAACGGGCACTACTGGCCGGCCGGGCGAGCGACCCGTAGGAACGCGGCGGGCCATGACGTCCACCTGCACCTGACGAACTATCAGAATCGCTACTTCGGCGGCGCGGCGATGATCCGCCTCTACCGCTTCGACCTCGACCGCAAGGTCATCGACGTCGAGACGGTCTCCCCGTGGATCCTGGGCCGCGCCAAGAAGGGGCTCAACGAGCTGGAGCGGCAGGAGATCGAACTCAGCGGCGACGCCGACCGCTTCTCCGTCGACATCGACTTCGAGTCGCGCTTCGCCGGCTTCGACCCGGTGCCCGTGCGTCCGGCGCGCCCCGTCTCGAAGATGCTGATCCCCGGCACGGTCGCCTACTGGCGGTTCGAGTCGGCGCCCGCCGGCACGGTCCGTGACCTCTCGGGGCGCGGCAACGACCTCAGCGTCGTCTCGGTCGGCGGCGGCACGCTGGGCTGGTCGCCGGACCACCACCCGGACCAGCCCGGGCACGGCAGTCTGGAGTTCCAGGGCTACAAGTCCCCGCTCAAGGGCGCCTGTCTGCGCACGGTCGACGGTGCACCGCTCAACTCGGCGACCTTCAAGGACGGTTACACCATCGAGGCGTTCTACCGGCTCCCCGCCGACTGGGACGCCTCGCACAACGCCTGGTCCGGCCTCGTCGGCCGGACCGGCCGCAACGGCTCCGTCGGTCAGGTCACCGACGATCCGGACGAGCCGCTGGCCACGCTGTCGATCTCCGACGGGCCGGGCCCGCAGTGGGCGGCCCATCCGCTCAACCAGCAGCAGCTCGCCACCAACTGGGGTGACGAGACCGCCCGCGAGACCTGGTGGCACGTCGCCGTGGTCAACGACGGCAAGCACACGATCATGTACGTCCAGGGCTGCCCCGTGGCCCGCAACCCGCACGCCGCCGCCATCGGCATCGCCTCGGCCGGGCTGCCCTGGCTGCTCGGCGGCTACGCGTACGCCGACAAGATCGACCAGATCCTGCACGGCCGCCTCGGCGACGTGCGGATCGTGTCGCGGGCGCTGCCCGTCACCTCCTTCATGAACCACTGACCCCGTCACGAGGATCACCATGACCGAGCAGCAGCTGCCCGTCTGGGCCGACCCGTCCGTCTCCCCCGCCGAACTCGACGCCCAGGGTGTGTCGAGACGTCAACTCATGCGCCGCGCGGGCCTGTTCGGCGCCGCGTTCGCGCTCGGCGGGGCCGCCACCCCGGCCGTCGCCGCCTCCGGCCGCGACTTCGGCGGCGACGACCCGCGCCTGGCCTACCTCGTCGGCGACCACCACGTGCACTCCGTCTACAGCCACGACGCGAAGTACACGTTCTCCCAGCAGGCGCAGGCTGCCGCCAAGTACGGCCTGGACTGGATGGTGTTCAACGAGCACTCCAACTTCGGGCACGCCTACTACGGCGCCGCGATGGAGCACAAGGAGATCCTCAAGGCGCGTGCCGAGAACCCGCGCCAGCTGATCTTCCAGGGCCTGGAGTGGTACATCCCGGCCGCCGAGCACTGCACCGTGTTCGCCGCGCCCGGCCCGCACGAGGTGGACCTGCTCACGCAGTTCGAGCTCGCCTACGACGGGAAGCTGCTCGGGTACGACAAGGGCGGCGCCGCCGACGCGGACACCGCGCGCAACGAGGCGCACGCCGTCAAGGGCATCAAGTGGCTGGCCGAGCAGCGCCGTTCGGGATATGTCGACGACGTCCTCGTCCTCGCCAACCACCCGCTGCGCCTGGGCATCGACTCCCCGCACGAGATGCGGGGCTGGCGGGACGCGGCCCCCGAGATCATGATCGGCATGGAGGGCGCGCCCGGCGCCCAGGGCGCGGCCATCCCCGGCTGGCGCGGCAACACCTCCATCCGCGGCGAGTACGAGAACAAGCCGTCGGCCCAGTCCTACGCGGGCTACCCGGCGGACGCGTACCTCACCTACGGCGGCTTCGACTGGGCGACCGCGACCGTCGGCGGACTGTGGGACTCGATGCTGGCCGAGGGCCGGCTGTTCTCGATCACCACCAACTCCGACAACCACCGCACCGTCTTCGACACCTGGAAGAACGGCGACTGGCCGGCCGGGCAGAACTTCGACAACACCGGCCGGCTGCCGGACCCGGTCGACACCGACACCCCGCAGCCCGGCAGCGACTTCTGGCCCGGCGAGTTCAGCCGCACCCACGTCGGCGTGACCCGTTACGGCTACCGCGCGGTGATGGCAGGCCTGCGCGCGGGCCGCGTCTGGCTCGACCACGGGCACCTGCTCGACGGGCTCGACGTCCGGCTGAAGCGGGACTGCGACGCCGGCCGGGGCGTCACCCTCGGCGGGCGGCTGCGCGTCCGCAAGGGCGAGCGGATCACGCTGTACGTGACGGTGACGACCGCCTCCCGGGCCAACCCCCGGGGAATCCTCCCCGAGTTGGCGCAGGTGGACGTGATCCGGGGCGCGGTGCGCGGCCGGGTGAGCGATCGCGACGCGTGGAAGGCGCCGGACACCAGGGTCGTACAGACGAAGGACGTGTCCGGCCGCAAGGGGACGTACACCCTGCGCATCCCGCTGACCGCCGGGGACGAGTCCTTCTACGTCCGGCTGCGCGGCAGCGACGGCAACCGCCACGGCACGGGCTACCTGGGCGCCTCGGTCGACCCGAACGGGCCGATTCCGCACGAGCCCGGAAACGGTGACCCGTGGGCGGATACATGGTTCTATTCCAACCCCATCTTCGTCGACGTGGCAGGTGCCTGATGAAGCGTCATCTTGTCCTTCTCGCCTCCTTATTCGGCACTCTGACGCTCGGCGCACCGGCCGCGTTCGCGTCCGGCGAGACGCACTGGGCGGAGACCGGCACGGCGTACACGGACACGCTGGGCGGCGGCCAGGGGCTGGCGAGCCGCGCGGACGGCTCGCTGCTGTACCGCGGCCTCACCGACATCCCGCTGGACCTCAGACTCAAGGGCTGGAACCACGTCGGTGACCCGGACATCGCGCGCGGCTACACCTTCGATGCCTACCAGGGCGCCGACACGGCCACGTCGAAGATGTTCGCGGTCACCACGCCGGCCGGGAAGCGCTACGAGTATGTGCACCAGCTGAACCCGGGCGAGAAGGTCAACAACTCCTTCGCGACCGTCTCACCCGACGGGCAGTGGCTGGTCTCGGGCGAGTGGGGCGACCAGAACCGGCTCCAGGTCTTCCCCGCTCCCCTGTTCAACCCGGCCACCCCGCCCAAGGGCGGTGCTCTGAAGGAGGCCTGGCAGATCACCGTGGACAAGCCGGTGCGCAACATCCAGGGCTGCGACTTCGTGACGGACACCCGCCTGGTGTGCGCCTCGGACGACGCGAGCGGCACGCTCTTCCCCGTCAGCCGCCCGCTCCTCCAGGTCGACCTCCCGCACAAGCTGGACGGACAGCCGATCACCGGGTCGGTGAAGAGCCTTTTCGGGCTGCCCCAACGCAGCCTGTGCACGGACGGCACATTCGAGGCAGAGGGCGTCGACTACGACGCGAACAGCGGCACCCTGCGTGCGGAGGTGATCCCGCCGGGGGTGTGCGCACTGGCGACGACGGTCTACTCGTACCGCCAGGTCACGAACTGATCGATGGGGTCGTACGGTGGGCCGCATGACCGGTGAAGAGTCATTGCGGCCCCAGTCCCTCCTGCTGACGTTCCTGGGCGACCAGGTGCTCGGGCGGGATGTCTGCGTGTACTCGGGCAGCGTGATCGACGTCTTCGAACGCGCCGGGGTCGGCGAGCAGGCGACCCGCTCGACGCTGACCCGGATGGCCGGCCGGGGGCTGCTGCGCCGCCAGCGCGAGGGCCGCAGGATGTACTTCGGCCTGACCGAGCACTCGACGGCGGTACTGAAGGACGGCGAACAGCGGATCTGGCAGACCGGCGCCGTCAACCGGCACTGGGACGGCACCTGGACCCTGCTCGGCTTCTCCCTGCCCGAGTCCTGGCAGCGCCAGCGTCACGACCTGCGTTCCAAGCTCACCTGGAGCGGCTTCGGCCCGCTGTTCAGCGGTCTGTGGATCGCGCCGGGCGAGGTCGACGTGGCGGAGCTGGTGTCCGAGCTCGGGCTCGCCGCCCATGTGAAGGTCTTCCGCGCGCACGCCGACGCCGGAATGGACATCGGCGCGATGATCGAGGAGACCTGGGAACTCTCCCAACTGGCCATGCGCTACGAGGAGTTCGCGCTCCGCTGGGAGGACTGGGAGAGCCGGCTGCCGGCTGCCGACGACGCCCTTGCCCTCCGGCTGCGCCTGCAGGCCGAGTGGCTGCAGATCATCCGCCGCGACCCGCGCCTCCCGGTCGGGCATCTGCCGGACGACTGGCCGGCGGAGCGGGCCGAGAAGACGTTCCGGACGGTGCACGACCGGTTCACGCCGCTCGCCCGGGAGGCCTCGGAGCGCCTTCTCGATCTGGTGCCGGTGCGGCCCGACCCGGCGTAGAAACCGATCAGGCGTAGAAGCGGGACAGGCTCTGGAGCACGGCTGCGGGCTTCGCGCCGCCCTCGATCTCGATCGTGCCGTCCACGGTGATCTGCACTCCGCCCGGCACCTCCTCGACCTCGGCGAGCTTCCCGACCAGGCGGATACGGGAGCCGGCCTTCACCGGTGAGGGGAAACGGACCTTGTTCAGTCCGTAGTTGACCTTCGTGGTGACGCCCTGCACGTCCAGCAGCTCGGTGAACAGCGGGATGAAGAGGGAGAGAGTGAGGTAGCCGTGCGCGATCGGGGCGCCGAAGGGGCCTTCGGCGGCCCTCTCCGGGTCCACGTGGATCCACTGGTGGTCGCCCGTGGCGTCGGCGAAGGTGTTGATGCGCTCCTGGGTGACCTCGATCCAGTCGCTGGTGCCCAGGTCGCTGCCCGCGAGCTTCTTCAGTTCGTCGATGCCGTTGACGGTGACGCTCATGTAGCTGTCCTTAAGTTCGAAACAGGAGTCAGGAGTCAGGAGTTGCTGCCGTAGCGCTTGCGCACCCGGGACTTGAGGAGTTTTCCGGAGGCGGTGCGCGGGAGTTCGTCCGCGAGCACCACCGACTTCGGGATCTTGTACTTGGCGAGGCGTCCGGACAGTGAGGCCAGTACCTCGTCGGGGTCGACCACCGCGCCCTCGCGCGGGACGACGACCGCGCGCGGCACCTCGCCCCACTTGTCGTCCGGCACGCCGATGACCGCGCACTCGACGATGTCCGGGTGGGAGAGCAGCAGGTCCTCGATCTCGGCGGGGTAGATGTTCTCGCCCCCGGAGATGATCATGTCCTTGATGCGGTCGACGATGTGGACGTAACCGTCCTCGTCGACCCGGGCCGCGTCCCCACTGCGGAACCAGCCGTCCGCGAAGGAGGCGGCCGTCTCCTCGGGCAGCCCCCAGTAGCCGGGCATGACGTGCGGCCCGCGGACGACGACCTCGCCGGTCTCGCCGACGTCGACCGGCGCGAAGTCCGGCCGTACGACCCGTACGTCGCTGAAGAAGTGCGGCACGCCCGCCGAACCCGCCTTGCCGACCGCGTGTTCCGCGTCCAGGAACAGCGTGCCGGGGGATGCCTCCGTCATGCCGTAGCCCTGGAGGAAGGTGAGCCCCCGCGCCTGGTACGCGGCGATCAGCGGCGTCGACACCGGGGAACCGCCGCAGGTCAGGATCCGCAGGCTGGACAGGTCCGCGTCCGCCCAGCGCGGATGCCGGGCCAGCTGCTCGAACATCGTCGGCACGCCGAACATGAAGGTGATCCGGTGCCGTTCGATCAGGTCGAAGGTCGCGTCCGGGTCGAAGGCCTCGACCAGGACGCAGGTGCCGCCCTTGAGCAGGACCGGGAGGGTCAGCATGTTCAGGCCGGCCGTGTGGAACAACGGCGCGGAGACCAGGGCGCGTTCGTCGGCGATCAGGTCGGTGTCGACGAGGACGTTGATCGCGTTCCACGTCAGATTGCCGTGGGTGAGCATCGCGCCCTTGGGGCGGCCGGTCGTGCCCGAGGTGTACATGATGATGCAGGTGTCGTCGGGGGCGACGGGTTCGTCGATCGGCTCGTCCGCGGCGGAGGCCAGCGCCTTCTCGTATTCGGCGCCGACCTCGACGTACGTACGGACGTCGGTGGTGCCCGGCAGTCCGGCGACCAGCCCCGCGTGCGAGGGGCCGTAGACGAGGGCCTTGGCGCCGGAGTCGGCGAGCTGGTAGGCGATCTCGGGGCCCGCGAGGCGGGTGTTGAGCGGGACGAAGACCGCGCCGAGCGTGCCCGCCGCGAAGAGCGTCTCCAGGTAGGAGGGGTGGTTGGGGCCGAGGTAGGCGACGCGGTCGCCGCGGCGGACGCCCCTGGCGCGCAGGGCGTGCGCCAAGCGCGTGGTGCGGGTGTACAAGGTGCGGTAGTCGGTCGGCTGCCCGCCGTGGACCAGGGCCGTGCGGTGCGGGGTCTTACGGGCCCGGCGTGCGGGCCACGACCCCAGTCCCTCGTTGCGCATGTCCGGCCCCTTACGGTGTGGTCAGCCCGAGCAGGCGGGCGGCGTTCTCCTTGAGGATCTTCGGCTTGACCTCGTCCTTGATCGACAGCTTCTCGAAGTCGGCGAGCCAGCGGTCCGGGGTGAGGACGGGGAAGTCGGAGCCGAAGAGGACCTTGTCCTTGAGCAGTGTGTTGGCGTACTGCACGAGCTGCGGCGGGAAGTACTTCGGCGACCAGCCGGACAGGTCGATGTGCACGCCCGGCTTGTGCGTGGCGACGGCGAGGGCCTCGTCCTGCCAGGGGAAGGACGGGTGCGCCAGGATGATCCTGAGGTGCGGGAAGTCGGCGGCGACGTCGTCCACGTGCAGCGGGTTGGAGTACTTCAGGCGGATCCCGCCGCCGCCGGGGACTCCGGCGCCGATGCCCGTCTGGCCCGTGTGGAAGAGGGCGATGCCGCCGGTCTCCTCGATCACCTCGTAGAGGTCGTAGGCCACCGAGCGGTCGTTGGGGAAGAAGCCCTGGATGCTGGGGTGGAACTTGAAGCCCTTCACCCCGTACTCCTCGACCAGGCGGCGGGCCTGCCTGACGCCCGCCTTCCCGCGGAAGGGGTCGATGGAGGCGAACGGGATGAGGACGTCGGAGTTGGCGGCGGCGGCCTCGGCGACCTCCTCGTTCGGGACGGGTGCCGTGCCGGTCGCGGACTCGGCGTCCACCGTGAAGATCACGGCGGCCATCTTCCGCTCCCGGTAGTAGGCGGCCGTCTCCTCCAGCGTCGGCTTCCGCTTGCCCTCGACCTTGAAGTAGGCGGAGGAGGCGTCGTGCAGGTCGTCGTCCAGCGAGGAGTGCCCCTTGGAGGAGACCTCGGCGTGGGTGTGGACGTCGATGGCGACGAGGTCGTCGACGTTCATCGAGGGGGCCATCACGCCTCCGGGAAGTTGGGCGCCGGAATGCCGACCGACTGGAGCTCGGCCCCCACGGACGTCGGGAAGACGTCGGCCAGGGTGTCGGGGGTCCAGCCGCCGTCCGCGTACGCCGTCCTGATCTCCTGCGGATGCGACCAGAGTGCCACCTTGTCGCCTCCGATGCCGATGGCCTGGCCCGTGATGGAGCGGGCGGCCTCGGAGGCGAGGAAGGGGACGAGGGCCGCGCAGTCCTCGGGGGTGCCGAAACCCTCGCCCTTGCGCAGGAAGTCCGGGAAGGGCCGCCCGTTCTTCAGAGCCTCCACGTAGGGGGCGAAGGCGGGGATGGTCTCGGTCATCGCGGTCGCCGCGACCGGCACGATCGCGTTGACCGTGATGTTCGCGCGGCCCAGCTCCATCGACCAGGTGCGGGCCATGGCGGCGATGCCGGCCTTGGCGGCGGCGTAGTTGGTCTGCCCGAAGTTGCCGCGCTGGCCGGCCGGGGAGCCGACCAGGATCAGCGTGCCGCCCTCGCCCTGCTCGCGCATCCGGACGGCGGCTGCGCGGGCGCAGGTGAAGGTGCCCTTGAGGTGGGTGGTGAGCACCGCGTCGAAGTCGTCGTCGGTCATCTTCCACAGCACCTTGTCGCGCAGGATGCCGGCGTTGGTGACCAGGATGTCGAGCCGCCCGAACTCCTCGACCGCGCGGCCGACCAGCCGGTCGGCGGCCTCGCTCGTGCCGACCGGGACCACTTCGGCGACGGCGCTGCCGCCGGCCTCGGTGATGGACTTCACGGCCGCCTCGGCCACGGCCTCGTCGACGTCGTTGACGACCACGGACGCGCCGTGGGCGGCCAGGGCGTGCGCGTAGGCGAGGCCGAGGCCCCGGCCGCTGCCGGTGACGACGGCGGCCTTGCCGGTGAGATCGATGCTGGGCACGGGTGGGTCCCTTCACGAGGTGAGTGCGGGTGGCGCGGCCACCGCACTGCGGCCACCGCGCTGCGGCCGCGAGATCGAAGCTAAGAGCAATAATTGTTGACGTCAATAGTTGTTGGAGACCTCCGGGTGAGACATGCTGGAATCTGCAGCGAGAGACGCCCCTTGCGGGGCCTAGACCAGGGAGCCCGCCATCACCCCCCAGCACGCCAGGAACGCAGCCTCGATCGACGCGGACGAACCATGGATGCGCGGCCTGCACGCGGACACGGGCTACCTGCTCTACCGCCTCGGCATCCGCTCCGGCCAGCTCTTCAACGCGTTCCTCCAGGAGTCGGGGCTGCGCCTGCGCCACTACGCGGTACTGCGCTTCCTGGCCACCTCCGAGGGCGCCCTGCAGCGTGAGCTGAGCACCCGGCTCGGCTACGACCCGAGCGCGATCGTCGGACTGGTCGACGACCTGGAGAAGCTGGGCTTCGCCGAGCGCCGCCCCTCCCCCGACGATCGCCG
>Ga0307512_10002990_pt1 | contig 20379 bp, 18 predicted proteins | sample 14_EM_MG_FD_200267 | JGI IMG/M metagenome (GOLD analysis project Ga0307512, IMG submission 200267) | Populus trichocarpa ectomycorrhiza microbial communities from riparian zone in the Pacific Northwest, United States - 14_EM | ecosystem: Host-associated > Plants > Roots > Unclassified | place... | reverse complement strand
GGGCCGAGCAGCGGGGCTGGCGGGTCTACCGGCGCGCGGCGAGCGTGGTGCGGCTGCCGCCGCCGATGGACCACCAGCATTCCGTCCTCGACGTGGCGGTGGCCCGGCCCGCCGGGCTGCCGCTCGCGATCGAGGTCGACCACGGCAGCCGGAAACGAACCGTCGACAAGCTGATCGCCGAAGCCGCGGCGGGCCGCATCCCGATCCTGGTCCGGTGGGGCGGTCGCAAGGCCGCCGCGCCGGCCGCTCCGGTACGGCTGATCGCAATCGACGTCGACCAGCACGCCGGCGGCCGGTTCAGCCGCACGGCGTTGCGCCCGCCCGCGCACAGTGCGCCGGGTCCTTCGGACGGCGTGGAGAATCTTCCGCTTCCGCTGGACTTCTGACGTTATTGGAAGCGGGTCGGGTCGCCGGCGCCGAGTCGCAGGATCTCCGGCTCGCCGCTGGAGAAGTCGATGACCGTGGTCGGCACCGTGCCGCACTCACCCGAGTCGACCACCGCGTCGATCGCGTGGTCCAGGCGTTCCTTGATCTCCCAGCCCTGGGTCATCGGCTCGTCGTCGCCGGGCAGGGTCAGCGTGGTGGACAGCAGCGGCTCACCGAGTTCGGCGAGGATCGCCTGCGCCACGGGATGGTCGGGAATGCGTACGCCGACGGTCTTCTTCTTCGGGTGCAGCAGCCGCCGTGGCACCTCCTTGGTGGCCGGCAGAATGAACGTGTACTGGCCCGGCGTGGTCGCCTTGAGCAGGCGAAACGTGGCGTTGTTCAGCTGCACGAACTGGCCGAGCTGCTGGAAGTCCCGGCACAGGATGGTGAACGGATGCCCCGGCTCCAGCCGGCGGATCTCCCGGATCCGGTCCAGCCCGTCCTTGTTGCCCAGCTGGCACCCCAGGGCGAAACACGAATCGGTCGGGTACGCGATCAGCCCACCCGCCCGCACGATCCCGGCCACCTGGGCGATCGCCCGGGGCTGAGGGTTGTCGGGGTGCACGTCGAAGTACTTGGCCATGCGCGGCAGCCTAGGAGCAGGCGCGACCGGGACCGCGCGGGGCTCGCCGTACCCGTGATCCCGGCTGGGATTTCCACCCGGCTGTCTGTTGTGCGCGTTCGGCGGCATGTCCGGACGCCAACTTCGTGCGATAGCTTGCCCGAGTGATGGATGCCGTTCCCCCCTCGGTCGTGGCCGCCGCCGTCGGAGTCGACACCGTCGTCACCGGATGCACGATCGAGCCGATCGGCGGCAGCAGCGGGGCCGCCACGGAGTCCGTGCAGCGGCTGAGGTTCCAGGCCGGCGAGCAGGCCTTCACGGTGATCAAGAAGTCGTTCCGGTCCGGCGGCACCGAGCAGGATCCACGGCACTGGGCGTACTGGCGGCGGGAGCTCCTCGCGTACGAAAGCGGTCTGTTGCCGCGCGGCCCGGGCCTGAAGGCGCCGCGCCTGCTCGGCACCGACGGCGCCGCGATCTATCTCGAACCGGCGACCGGCCCGGCCGAGCGCCCCGAACTGGCCGCCGAACGCCTCGCCGCCTGGCAGGCGACCACCGACCCACCGGACGCCGACTGGCTGGCCGGCCACCAGCTGGCCCAGCGGATCGCCGCCAAGGACCTCGACTGGGCGGCGGTCGACGCGGACCCGGCCCTGCCGGAGATCTGGTCCCGCCGCCACGACCTGCTGGAAGTGCTCGGCGCGGTGCCGAACGTGCTGAGCCACGGCGACTTCCACCCGGGCCACCTGATCGGCGCCGGCCCGGACACCGTGGTGCTGGACTGGGGCACGTTCGGCGTCGCACCGGTCGGCGCGGACCTGGCCCACCTGGCCCTCGGCACGGTCCGGGACCAGCTGCCGTTCTATCTGAAGGGCTCGCTCGGCCGCTTCGCCATCGGCGACGTCCTGGTCGGATACCGGGTGACGCTGGCGCTGACCGGGGTGAGCCGGATCCACTGGATGCTGTCGGCGGGCACCCGGCCGCCGGCCAAGTACGTCCACTTCGTCAAGGTCCAGGCGGCCGCCATCCCCTGGTAACGGCAGTCACGACTCGCGCCGTACGGTGCCCGCATGTGGATCGTGGAATTGAGCTTCACCGAGACGACCGAGCGGTTGGCCGCCCGCCCCGGACATCGGGCTTCGCTGACCGAACTGCACCGGCAGGGCCTGGTGCGGATGGCCGGTCCCTGGGCCGACGACTCCGGCGCCCTGATCGTGTTCGACGTGCCGGACCGGGCCACCCTCGAGAAGATCCTCGCGGCCGATCCTTACTTCACGACGCCGGGCGTCACCGTGATCGCGACGCGGGAATGGCGCCCGTTTCTCACCGCCGGGGTGGGCGCAGCCTGACTTACCTCCCCGGCGATGTCGTAGGGTCGCCGGCATGGCTGACGCTGTCGTGGTTCCCGGCGGCCGGTTCGGGCCGGCGGCGGGGCTGCTCATGTACGCCGGCGCTGTGCCCGAGCGGCGCGGGGCGACGGTGCACCGGCTTTCATGGTCGCGGGAACCGCCGGAGATGTTCGACCCGCGGGTCGAGGGCTGGGTGTGTGCCGAGGCCGCCGGGGCGCTCGACGAGGCCGGCGGCAGCCCGCTGCTGATCGCGAAGTCGCTCGGCACGAACGCCGCCGCGCTCGCCGCCGAGCGCTCCCTCCCGGCGGTGTGGCTCACCCCCCTGCTCACCGTGTCGTGGGTGGCTGCCGCGCTGGACCGGGCGACCGCCCCGTTCCTGCTGGTCGGCGGGACCGCCGACGCGTACTGGGATGGCGCGCTGGCCCGCCGCCTGTCGCCGCATGTACTGGAGGTCGAGGGCGCCGACCATGGCATGTACGTCCCTGGCCCGCTCACCGACTCGATCGCGGTGCTCGGCGGCGTGGTCGTCGCCGTGGCGGCGTTCCTCGACGCGATCGACTGGCCGGGCTGAGCCGCTAAGGCTGCATTTCGTACGCGCCGGCGAGCGCCTCGACCTGCGCCCAGACGCTCGCGGTGCGGGCGGCGTCGGGGACCGGCCGGCGTAGCTGCGCCACGGCCCAGGCCGCCTGGGCCTCGGTGGTCGCCGCCTTGCTGTACAGCTCCGTCGCGTACGCGGAGAAGTCCCGGACGAACACCGCGAAGATCTCGTCCAGCAGGTGGCTGTCCAGGGCGGTCAGCTCGGCCTGCTCCAGGATCAGGTGGCCGTAGACGATCAGCGCGAAGAGCTGGCCGAGGGTGAGCACGAAGTCCAGATCGCGCTGCTGATCCGCGTCGGGGGCGTGGTCGCGCAGCAGTGTGCAGAGCCCGTCGGCCTGTTCCCGGAACACCGCGACGTTCGGGACCGCCGCGTGTTTGTCGAACGCGCCACGCCAGTCGTGGAACCGGATCGCCCCGAGGCCGCTGGCCGGGCCCTGCCGGAAGAGGAACTCGTCGTCGGCGGTGTCCTGGCGGGTCGGCACGGGCGCGAAGTCGGCGGGGCGGAACAGGTAGTTCGGCATGAACTTCAGGATCAGCGCCAGGTTGACGTGCACGGTGCCCTCGAGCTTCGGCAGGCCGCGGATGTCCTTGGCGGCCTTGTCGAAGTAGGTGTCCGCCTCGAAGCCCTTCGCGGCGATCACGTCCCACAACAGGTCGATCACCCGTTCGCCCTCGGTGGTGACCTTCATCTTGGTCATCGGGTTGAACAGCAGGTAACGCCGGTCCTCGGGGCCGGCCGACCGGAAATAGTCGGTGGCGCGGTCGCTGAACAACTTCATGGCGATCAGCCGGGCGTACGCGTCGGTGAGCTCGCGCCGCACGTGCCGGAATTCGGTGACCGGCTTGCCGTAGAGCACCCGCCGGTGCGCGTGCGTGACCGCCTCGTACATCGCGTGCTCGCAGATGCCGATGGAGGCGGTGCACAGGTTGAACTTGCCGACGTTCACCGTGTTCAGCGCGGCGTCGAACGCGGCCCGGCCGGTGTGCAGCACATCCTCGGCGCGCACCGGATAGTCGTCGAGCCGGAACTCGCTGACGTACATCTGGCCGCTCACCACGTTCTTGATCAGGTGGTACGCGGGGTGGCGACTGTCCGCGGCGAAGAACACGTAGCCGTCCTGCCCCGAGACGTCGGCGCGCCGCCCGAAGACGGACACCAGGCCGGCCACGTTGCCGTTGCCGATGTAGTACTTGCCGCCGTTCGCCCGGAATCCGCCCGCGCCGTCCGGGGTGAGGATCAGGTCGGTGGAGTAGATGTCGGCGCCGTGGCCGCGCTCGGACAGGCCGAACGCCATCACGTGGCCGTCGGCGAGCAACTGGGCGGCGTGTGCCCGGACAACCGGGTTTCCGCTCTGCCACACCGGGCCGAGACCCAGGACGGTCACCTGCCACGTGTACCAGTAGCCGAGGCCGTAGAAGCCGAGCAGCTCGCTGAGCGCGGCGTTGCGCGCGGTGTCCCAGCGCTTGACCGGATCCCCGGCGCCGTCGGCGGCCGGCGTCAGGAACGCCGCGAACAGGCCCTCCTTCGCGGCGAAGTCCAGGAAGTCGGCGTACCAGATCCGCTCGTTGTAGCTGTCGACCAGCGCTTTCTTGCCGCGGTTCTCGAAGAAATCGACGGTCGCGCGCAGCAGCCTGCGCGTCTCGTCGTCGAGGTGCGCCGGGTCGTAGGTGCGCGGGTTCAACAACAACGGAATTCCTTCCTGGGCGGGAGTCAGCCGAGCAGGGCCGTGAAGCGTGCGGTGTCGATGTTGCCGCCGGAGATGATGACCCCGATCCGCGGTGGCGTCCGGTCCAGCTTGCCAGCCAGCAACGCGGCCAGACCGGTTGCCCCGCTCGGCTCCAGCACCAGCTTCAGGCGGTCGAAGGCGAACCGCAGCGCCGTGCGGATCTCGTCGTCGGTCACCAGCACGATGTCGTCCACCAGGCGCTGGTTGACCGAGAAGGTCAGCTCGCCGGGGATGGACGCGGCCTGGCCGTCCGCGATCGTGCGGGGCACCGGGATCGACACCCGCTCGCCCGCCTCGAGGGAGCGCTTCGTGTCGTCGCCCGCCGCGGGCTCGACGCCGATCATCCGGATGCCCGGCTGCAGGCCCTTGGCCGCCGTCGCGCTGCCCGCCATCAGGCCGCCGCCGCCCACCGGCACCAGCAGCGCGTCCAGCGGGCCGGCCTCCTCGAGCAACTCGAGCGCAGCCGTGCCCTGCCCGGCCATCACGTGCGGGTGCTCGTACGGCGGGATCAGCGCCAGCCCGCGCTCGGCCGCCAGCGCCGCCCCGATCGCCTCGCGGTCGCCGGTGTACCGGTCGTAGGTGATGATCTCGGCGCCGTAGCCCGCCACGGCGGCGAGCTTGGACTTCGGGGTGTCCTCGGGCATCACGATCACCGCGGTGCTGCCCAGCTCGCGGGCGGCCAGGGCGACCGCCTGCGCGTGGTTGCCCGACGAGTACGCCGCGATGCCCTTCGCCAGTTGCGCCGGGGAGAGCCGGGAGACCGCGTTGTACGCCCCGCGGAACTTGAACGCCCCGACCCGTTGCAGGTTTTCACATTTCAGCAGCACGGTCGCGCCCACCAGAGCGTCGAGGGTGCGGGAGCTGACCACGGGCGTACGGTGCGCGACGCCCTTGAGCTGGTCGGCGGCGGAGCGGACGTCGTCCAGGGTTACCGGCGGGGTGCTCGTCATGTCCTCATGTCTACCGGATGCCCGCCGTGGCGTTGGTTCAGCGGCGGAAGATCGTGATCGAGTGGCCTACCGTGTCGATCGGCCGGCTGCCCACGAGCAGCGCCTTGAGCTCCTTTCTGGGCCGGTCGATCCGGCTGTCCGACACCACCAGCAGCCCCGAGACCGTCTCCGGCGGGACCTTCAACGGATCCGAATACTTGATCCCGTACGCCGAGGGATAGCCGCCGCCCTTGTAGACCAGCCAGACGTGCTCGCCCGGATAGCGCTCCCGCAGCCGGTCGGCGAGGCGGCCCAGGTCCTGGCCCCAGTCCACGTTCGCGTCGTGCAGCCGCAGGTAGGTCTTGTCCGGCCCGCCGAAGGCCTCGTTGGAGTAGGGCAGGTAGTAGGGGAACGTGCGCAGCGAACTGACCGCCACGAACAGCACGAGCGCCGCCGCCGTGGCCGGCACCCACCGCCAGCGGAGGGTGACCACGGTGGCGGCCGCGACGGCGAGCAGCATCGGCAGGATCACGACATAGCGGGTGCCGTAGTCGCGCGACCCGGTCATCGCCGTGATCAGCAGCACCGCGGCGGGCACCAGGACGTACGGGGCCGCGGCGCGCACGCGAGGGGCGAACAGCAGCGCCAGGCCACCGGCGGCCCAGAGGGCGAGCATCCCGAGCGGCATCTTCACCAGCAGCGCCGCGGGCAGGTAGTACCAGCGGGAGCCCCAGTACGCGTGGCCGAACAGGAAGCCGCCGAAGACTTTGTTCTCGAGCTGGAACTGGATCCGCATGCCGTCCAGGTACGCCTGCGGGAACGGCATGAAGTGCAGCAGGAAGCCCTTCTTGCCGCCGATCTGCGGCAGGTTGGCGGGCGCGACCCAGCGCAGGTGCGGGTCGACGGCGAGGTAGCTGGCCCAGACCACGGCCACAGCGAGCGCGCCCACGCCGACCGCGGCGGCGACCCCGACGGCCAGCCGGCGCCACGTGCGGCCGGCCCGCCAGTCGGATCCGGGCCGCCAGACGGACAAGACCGCGAGACCCAGCAGCACCGGGACGGCCGGCAGGGTGCTCATCCGGGTGGCCAGGGCGGCGCCCAGGGCCAGCCCGGCCAGCGGTAGGTAGAGCCACGGCCGGCGCCGCGCGCGCCAGAGCAGCCAGACGGAGGTCAAGACGAAGCCGGCCGCCGGCACGTCCAGGGTGGCCAGCGAGCCGTGCGCGATGAGGTCGGGGGAGAAGGTGTACAGCGCGAGCGCGATCAGCGCGGCGCGCGGCCCGACCAGGTCCCGGGCGAACGCGAACACCACCAGAGCGAACAGCAGCGTGAGCACGATCATCGGCAGCCGGGCGGCGAGCATGATCCGGTCCGGGTCGTTGCCCGCGCGGTAGAGCACCTGGGCGCCGAGGGTGGTCTGCGAGCGCGGCATCGTCTGGGGCAGCCTCGGGTGCACGAAGGCCAGCCCGATCTCGATGATCTGCTTGCCGAGCGGCGGGTGCTCCGGGTTGTACTCGAAGCTGTGCCGCTGCAGGTAGACGGCGGCCGAGCCGACGTACACGGGCTCGTCGATGGTCGGGGTCTGCTGCACCGCCGTGACCACCATGGCGATCGCCATCTCGGCCAGCAGGGCCACCGCGACCAGCGCCAACAGCCACCGCCGGCGCCGCCGCAGGGCGGCCGGCCAGGTGCGCTTGCGAGGCGCGGCCGGTGCGGGGTCGGTGCCGGTCACGAGGTCGTCGAGATCGATTTTTTCCTGCGTCATCGCCCGCGAATCATGGCACAGCGGGTTGTGCCCGGCTCGCGGCAGAGCGACCCGTGCCGGGTCGCTCACACCGGCCGGACTCAGCGGGGCGCGGCCGTGGACGCGCGGACCACCAGTGACGGCGCGAGCAGCACCGTGCGCGGGTGGCGTTCCGGCTCGTCGATCGTGTCCAGCAGCAGCCGGGCCGCCTCGCCGCCGATCTCGTAGTGCGGGATGGCCACCGTGGTCAGCGGCGGGCGCATCTTGTCCAGGAACGGCATCTCGTTGAAGCCGACCACGCTCAGGTCGCCGGGGCAGGTCAGGCCGCGTTCCGCGAAGACGTCGTAGCAGCCCAGCGCGATCAGGTCGTTGCCCGCCACGATCGCCGTGCAGCGCTCGCCCGAGTCGAGCAGCGTACGCAATGCCTGGGCCCCCGCGGTCTCCGACCAGTAGCCGCACTCGACCGTCAGCGCCGGGTCGGTGGCCAGGCCGTGGTCGGTCATCGCGTGCCGGAACGCCCGCGCCCGGCTCACCCCGGTCGAGGTCTGCTGCGGGCCGGCCAGGTGCGCTATCCGGGTGTGTCCCAGCCCGGCCAGGTGGGCGACGGCCAGCCGCACCCCGGCGTCGTCGTCGGCGCTGACCGACGGCAGCTCCAGGCCGTCGACCCGCCGGTTGACCAGCACCATCCGGACGCCGATGCCGTGCAGCCGGACCAGCAGCGGATGGTCGCGCCGGGCGGTGGCCACGATCAGGCCCTCGACCTGCCGCGAGCGCAGCGACTCGATCTGCGCCTCCTCGCGCGCCGGGTCGTTGTCGGTGTTCACGATCCAGGCGTTGTAGCCGGCCGGGGTGAGCACGTCCTCGATGCCGCGCACGATCGGCGGGAAGAGCGGGTTGGTCAGATCCGGGATGACCAGCCCGATGGTGCCGGTCCGGGAGGTCTTGAGGCTGCGCGCGATCGGGTTGGGCTGGTAGCCGATCGACTCCGCCGCCCGCAGCACCTTGCGCGCGGTGTCCGCGTTCACCAGCGGCCGGGTCTGCGGGTTGAGCGCGCGCGAGGCGGTGGCGGGGTGCACCCCGGCCAGCTGCGCGACGTCGCGCAGCGTCGGGGTGGACATCCGCACGATTCTAGGCGCGGTCATCGGGACCTCCGGGTCACGCGAGCAGGCCCGGATCCGACTCGAGGGCGGCGGCCAGCCGATCACCCTCGGCCGCGGGCCCGTAGCGACGGCGCAGGTCGACCAGCGTCCGCAGCGCCGCGGGGTCGACGACGCCGTCGGTCACCAGGCCCTCGTCCGGCGATCGCAGCCGGGCCAGATAGCGGACCGCCAGCCCGCGCGGCAGCTCCAGGGCGGCGCCGGCCTCCCGCACCACCAGCGAGTCCAGCCGCCGCTCCAGCGAATCCGGCCGCACCGCTCGCGCGTCCCACCCGGCGATGGTCTCCGCGGTGCTGGTCAGCGCCGCGGCGAGGGCCCGGACCGGCTCGGGATCCACCGCGGCCAGGACCGTGCCCAGATACGGCCGGCAGACGTCGCCGACCCGGGCCAGCCGGTGCAGGCCGGCCGCCTCGGCGTGCAGCTCGTTGCCGGCGTTGAGCATCGTCGCGTCGCACTCGCCGGCCAGCAGCGCCGCGAGCCGGCGCGGGGTCGACCCGAGCGCCACCACCTGGTAATCGTCGCGGGCCAGCCCGAGCGACTCGGCCAGCGCGTACATCACGAAGGCGAACCCGGAGGCGGGCACGTCGACGGCGAGCGTGGCACCGCGCAGGTCGGTCTTGCCGCTGTAGAGCGCGAGCCCCAGCCCCCGGTCCACGGCGGAGAGGATCTTGACGTCGGCGCGCGCCCCCAGACAGCGCTGGGCGAGCACATTGTCGGGGCTGGTCAGCACCGCGTCGAAGGCGCCGTCCAGCAACGACCGGAACTGCGCCGGCGACGACGGCACCAGCGTCTCGACGACCTCGAGGCCGGCCTGCTCGAGCCGGCCGAGGCGCCGCGCGACGCGCAGCAGCACGGACGGCGTGAATGCTCCCAGCCGGAGGGTCTGCGCCATATCGGCAGCATATCCGCAACCGATTGCATCGGCGCAAGGCGCGATTCACACTCCGTGCACCAGCGGGTATCGACTCCCTTGACATGCCGATGACGTCATGCGCATGTTGGGAACGCAATCGATTGCGGCCTCACAGTGGAGGACCCAAATGCACTCATCCCCGGACAGACCCGTTTCCCGGCGCGCCGTTCTCGCCGCCTGTTGCACCGTTGCCCTCGGCCTCGGCCTGACCGCCTGCGGCTCCCGCCCGTCCGAGAAAGCCGCCAGCGACACCAGCAAACCCCTGGTCATCGGCATCTCGCTGCCGCTGACCGGCGACTTCTCCCAGCCCGGCACCGAGGCCCGGCGCGGTTACGAGGTGTGGGCCAAGCAGGTCAACGACGCCGGCGGGCTGCTCGGCCGCCAGGTCGAGCTGAAGATCGTCGACGACGCCAGCAACCAGGACACGGTCGTCACCGACTACACGAAGCTGATCACCCAGGACAAGGTCGACCTGATCCTCGGCACCTTCTCGTCGCTGCTCAACTATCCCGCCTCGGCGGTCGCCGAGAAGAACAACATGGTCTTCGTCGAGCCCGCCGGCGGCGCGCCCAAGATGTTCACCCGCGGCTTCAAGAACCTGTTCTTCGCCCAGCCGGCCACCGCCCCGCACCAGGCCGACGTCTTCGTCGACTGGATCAAGTCGCTGCCGGCCGGCCAGCGGCCCGCGACCGCCGCCTACCCCACCCAGGACGACCCGTTCGCCAAGCCGGTCATCGAGAGCATGCAGCAGCAGCTCGAGGCGCTCGGCGTGCGCACCGTGTTCAGCTCGACCTATCCGGCGGACACCACGAACTTCCAGTCCATCGCCAGCCAGCTGGCCGGCAAGAAGCCCGACCTGATCGCCCAGGGCGCGGTCTTCGAGGACGGCGTCGGCCTGGTCCGCTCGCTCAAGCAGCTGCGCTACTCGCCGAAGATCCTGTTCCAGACGTCCGCGCCGAGCAACGCCGGCCAGTACAGCGACGGCGTCGGGGTGGGCAGCACCGAGGGCGTGTTCTACACCGTCAGCTGGCACCAGGACGCGAAGACGCCGAAGAACGCGGACTTCGTCGCGGGTTACAAAGCCGCGTACAGCAACGCCGATCCGGCCGAGGACGCCGCCGACGCGTACGCCGCCGCCGAGATCCTGCAGCAGGCCGTCACCGCCGTCGGGTCCGTCGACCAGGCCAAGATCCGCGACTGGCTGCACGCGAACACCGTGCAGACCATCCTCGGGCCGCTGAGCTGGCAGGCGACCGGCGAGCCGAACGGCAAGTTCCTGCTCGCCCAGTGGCAGTCCGGCAAGGCCCAGGTCGTCGCGCCGGCCGAGGCCGCCACCGCGCAGACGATCGTGAACCCCAAGCCCGACTGGAAGTGACCGCGGATGGCCCAGCTCGTGCAGGCAGTCGCGCTCGGCGTCCTGATCGGCGGCATCTACGCCCTGATGGCCGCCGGGCTGACCCTGATCTTCGGGGTGCTGCGGATCATCAACATCGCCCAGGGCGCGTTCCTGGTGCTGGTCGCCACGTTCACCTGGTGGCTGTGGCGGATGATCGGGATCGACCCGATCGTCGCCGCGGTGATCACCACGCCGCTGATGTTCGGCGCGGGCTGGCTGCTCTACCGGTTCGTCATCGCCCGGATCCGGGGCCAGGCGCCGTCCATGTCGGTGCTGCTCACGTTCGGGCTGGCGCTGGTCATCGAGGGTTTCCTGAACGTGGTGGCGGGCAACCGGTTCCGCTCGGCCACCCCGGCGTACTTCGAGCAGAGCTTCTCGGTCGGCGGGATCCTGCTGCCGAAGGCTCAGGTGTACGGGTTCCTGGCCGCCGTACTCGTGCTGGGTGGTCTTTATCTGGTCCTGACCCGGACCTGGACGGGCCGGGCCATCCGCGCCACCGCGCAGAACCCGCCGGCCGCCGCGCTGGTCGGGATCGGCGCGACCGGCACCGCCGCGCTGGCGTTCGCCCTGGGCAGCGCCAGCGCGGGGGTGGGTGGCTCGATCCTGTCGGTGCTCTACCCGTTCTTCCCGGCTTCGCACTACGACTGGATCTCCCGGCTGCTCGGCATCGTGGTGCTGGGCGGGATGGGCAGCCTGCCGGGCGCGCTGACCGGGGCGCTGATCCTGGGCCTGGCCGAGACGCTGACCGCGACGTACGGCTCGCTGCAGTGGTCGACGCTGGTCTTCTACCTGGTGATCATGGCGGTGCTGCTGGTCCGGCCGCAGGGCTTGTTCGGCACCCAACTTCGCGAGGACGCCACATGAGCAGACGCCATCTCGTCCCCGCGGGCGTCCTGCTCGCGCTGCTGGTCTACCCGGTGATCAACCCGTGGCAGCCGTACCCGCAGGGGGTGATGCTGGCGGCGTTCCTGCTCGCCATCTCGGCGTCGAGCTGGAACATCATCTCCGGGTACGCCGGCTACATCTCGCTCGGCCACAGCATGTTCCTCGGGCTGGGCTCCTACACCGCCGCGATCGTCGCCCTGCACACCGGCGTGAACCCGCTGTGGGTGGCGCCGCTGGGCGGGGTCACGGCGGTGCTGGTAGCGGTCGTCTTCGGCGCGATCGTGCTGCGCACCCGCGGCCACGCCTTCGTCATCATCACCATCGCGCTGCTGCTCTCGGCGCAGATCGTGGCCACCAACTGGGCTTCGCTGACCAACGGGTCGGACGGCATCACCCTGGCCCTGCCGTTCTGGAGCTCCGACTTCCAGAACATCCCCTTCTACTACGCCTTCCTGCTGTTGCTGGTGCTGACCGTGCTGTTCAGCGGCTGGATCGCCCGCACCAAGTTCGGCACCGGCCTGATCGCCATCCGCGAGGACGAGGGCAAGGCCGCGTCGATCGGGGTCAACACCACAATCTTCAAGACAATGGCGTACGCGGCCAGCGCGTTCTTCATCGGCGTGGCGGGCGGGGTGTACGCGTACTACCAGACGTTCCTCAACCCGGTCGGCTCGTTCGCGATCCTGGGCAGCGTCCTGATCGTCCTGTCCGCGCTGCTCGGCGGGCGCGGCACGTTGTACGGCCCGGTGCTCGGCGCGTTCCTGGTGCAGCTGGTCAACGAGGGCGCGACCGTCTACGGCGGCAACACCCAGTCGCGCGTACTCATCCTGGGGTTGATCCTGGTCGCGGTCGTGCTGTTCCTGCCCGCCGGCCTGCTGCCCACGATCGAGGCGGCCTGGCGCCGGCGGCATCCGGTCGCGATCGAGTTCACCGACCAGGCGGCCGCGCTGTCCCACGACCCGGTCGCTGCTCAGCGGGAGCTCGGCACACCGACAGCGGAGGCCGGCCGGCCGCTGCTCGAGGTGCGCGGCGCCAGCAAGCGGTTCGGCGGGCTCACCGCTGTGGACGGCGCCGACCTGACCGTGCGCGAGGGCTCGATCACGGCGCTGATCGGCCCGAACGGCTCCGGCAAGACCACGCTGTTCAACCTGATCACCGGCACCATGCCCGCCGACGCCGGGACGGTGACCTTCGCGGGCCGGCGGATCGAGAAGCTGGCGCCGTGGACCCGGGCGCACCTCGGGCTGGGCCGCACGTACCAGGTCACCCGGCTGTTCAAGAACATGACCGTGCTGCAGAACGTGGTCGCGCCGCTGCCCGACGGCAGGCTCCGCACGATGCTCGCCGACGCGGTCAGCGGCGCGGAGGCCGACCGGGCCCGCCACCTGCTCGACATCGTCGGCCTGGGCAGGTTCGAGAAGCAGCGAGCCGGATCGCTTTCGTACGGGCAGCAGAAGCTCGTCGAGCTGGCCCAGGTGCTGATGCTCGAGCCGAAGCTGATCCTGCTCGACGAGCCGGCCGGTGGCGTCAACCCCAGTCTGCTCGGCCGGCTGGGCGAGGTGATCCGCGAGCTGAACCGCGGCGGAGTCACCTTCCTGATCGTCGAGCACAACATCCCGTTCGTCCTCGAGCTCTGCGACCCGGTCGTCGTCTTCGCCCGCGGCCGCGCGATAGCCGAGGGGCCACCGGCGCTGATCCGCGCGGACCCGGTGGTGCTGGACGCGTATCTGGGCGACGACTGGCGGGGCGCGGATGCTCACGCTTAAGGACGTGACGGCCGGTTACGGCGGCGGCGATGTGCTGCAGGGTGTCGACCTGCACTGCGCGGAGAAGACCGTGACCTGCATCGTCGGCCCGAACGGCGCCGGCAAGTCCACGGTGCTCAAGGTGATCAGCGGGCTGCTGCGCTGCCGCACCGGCTCGGTGGAGATGGCCGGCGCGCGTACCGACGGGCTCGAACCGGACGAGATCCTCAAGCTGGGCATCACCCAGGTGCCGCAGTCGCAGGCGCTTTTCCCGGCTATGTCCGTACGCGAAAATGTCCTGCTCGGGGGTTATCTGATCCGGCGCGACCGGCGGCTGCTCGGCGCGCGTTACGACGCCGTCCGGGAGCGCATCCCGATCGTCGCCGAACGCGCCCGCGACACCGCCGGCAACCTCTCGGGCGGCCAGCGCCGGATGGTCGAGATCGCCCGCTGCCTGATGCTCGACCCGCGGCTGCTGCTGCTCGACGAGCCGTCGCTGGGCCTCGACCCGCGGAGCCTGGCCGGCGTCGCGGAGCTGATCCAGAGCCTGAACGGCGGCGGCACCACCGTGCTGCTGGTCGAGCAGAACGTCCGGCTCGGCCTCGGCCTGGCCACCCACGGCGTGGTGATGGAGGGCGGCCGGGTGCGGCTCACCGGCACCGCGGCCCAGGTCCGCGACCACCCCGAGATGGCGTCGCTCTATCTCGGTGGCACGGCTGACTAGTTATGGGAGAGAACATGGCAGACAACGACCTCACCGTCGGCTGGATCGGCGCCGGCCGGATGGGCGCCGCCATGGCGATCCGGCTGGCCCGCGCGGGCGTGGACCCGGCCGTCTGGAACCGGACCCGGTCCAAGGCCTCGGCTACCGGCTGCGCGGTCGCCGAGGAACTGGCCGACCTGCGCGACCGCGACGTCGTCTTCACGATGGTCGCCACCCCGGCCGATCTCGAACAGGTGCTGCTCGGCGACGGCGGCCTGCTGGCCGACCCCGGTCGGCTGCCGGGGATCGTGGTGGACTGCTCGACGGTGTCGAGCGAGTCGTCGGCCCTGGTCCGGGCGGCTTGTGCCGTGCGTGGCGTGCAGTTTCTGGCGGCGCCGGTCAGCGGCAACGGCAAGGTGGCCCGGGCGGGCCGGTTGAGCCTGGTGGTGTCGGGGCCGGAGCAGACCTATCGCAAGGTCGAGCACTTGCTGCGGCACCTCGGCAGATCGGTGACGTACGCGGGCGACGGCGACGTGGCCCGGCTGGTGAAGATCTGCCACAACCTGATGCTCGGCGTCGTCACCCAGTGCCTGGCCGAGGTCACCGTGCTGGCCGAGAAGGGCGGCGTCTCCCGGGCGGCGTTCCTGGAGTTCCTCAACGACAGCGTGCTGGGCTCGGTGTTCACCCGGTACAAGACGCCCGCGTTCGTGCATCTGGACTACACGCCGACGTTCACGCCGGTGCTGCTGCGCAAGGACTTCGACCTCGGCCTGGCCGCCGCGCGCGAGCTGGACGTGCCGATGCCGCTGGCCGCGCTGACCGCCCAGCTGGTGCAGCAGACGGTGTCCAGCGGGCGGGTCGCCGAGGACTTCGCGATCCTGCTCGACCAGCAGGCGCACGCCGCCGGCCTGACCCTGAAGCCGGAAGACACGCCGGTCGACGACGGGCTCTCGGCATGAGCGGGCCGATTCCCGCACCCGGGCACATGGCGGTCGACTATGAGCAGCGGGTCGACTTCGACCGGCTCCGCCGCTACCGCCTCGACCGCGCCCGCAAGGCCCTGGCCGGCTCGGAGTGCGGGGCGTTCCTGCTGTTCGACTTCTACAACATCCGGTACACGACGCAGACCTGGATCGGCGGCGCGCTCGGCGACAAGATGACCCGGTACGCGCTGCTCACCCGCTCCTCGGGGCCGACCCTGTGGGACTTCGGCTCGGCCGCGCGGCACCACCGGCTGCACGCGCCCTGGCTGGACGAGTCGGACAGCCGGGCCGGGATGCTCGGCCTGCGCGGGGCGATCGCGCCCTCGGCGGGGCTGATGGAGTCCGCCGTACGCGAGATCAAGGGTCTGCTCCTCGACGCCGGGGTGGCGGACCAGCCGGTCGGGGTGGACATCGTCGAGCCGCCGTTCCTCTTCGAGATGCAGCGCCAGGGGCTGCGGGTCGTCGACGCCCAGCAGCTGATGCTGGACGCCCGGCTGATCAAGTCGGCCGACGAGATCATGCTGCTGAACCAGGCCGCGGCCATGGTCGACGGCGTCTACCAGGACATCGTCGAGATTCTCAAGCCCGGCATCCGGGAGAACGAGATCGTCGCGCTGGCCAACAAGCGGCTCTACGAGATGGGCTCCGACCAGGTCGAGGCGATCAACGCGGTGTCCGGGGAGCGCTGCAACCCGCACCCGCACAACTTCTCGGACCGCCTGATCCGCCCCGGCGACCAGGCGTTCTTCGACATCATCCACTCCTACAACGGATACCGGACCTGCTACTACCGCACGTTCGGGGTCGGCAGTTCGACGCCGAGCCAGCGGGATGCGTACACCAAGGCCCGGGAATGGATGGACGCCGCGATCGCCGCGGTCCGGCCGGGCGCGGGCACCGACGAGATCGCGGCGCTCTGGCCGGCGGCCACCGACTTCGGTTTCGCCGACGAGATGGCGGCCTTCGGCCTGCAGTTCGGCCACGGGCTCGGGCTGGGCCTGCACGAGCGGCCGATCATCTCCCGGCTGAACAGCCTGTCCGCGCCGATCGAGCTGCAGAGCGGGATGGTGTTCGCGCTGGAGACATATTGCCCGGCGAGCGACGGGTTTTCGGCCGCCCGGATCGAGGAAGAAGTAGTGGTGACCCCGGACGGGCCGCGCATCCTGACGTTGTTCCCGGCACGGGATCTCATCGTCGCGAATCCCTATTAGGAGCTTGTGGTGGAAACAGATCTCTTCATCGGCGGCAAGTGGGTGCCCGCCGTGTCCCGTTTCGACGTCTTCGACCCGGCGACCGGCGGCGTGATCGCGTCGGTGGCGGACGGGTCTGTCGGTGACGCCATCGCCGCGGTGGATGCCGCGGCGGCGGCCGGGCCGGCCTGGGCGGCCACCGCGCCGCGAGCCCGGTCCGAGATCCTGCGCGCCGCCTTCGAGCTGATGACCGCGCGCTCGGCGGAGCTGGCCAAGCTGATCAGCCTGGAGAACGGCAAGGCGCTGGTGGACGCGAAAGGCGAGGTCGCGTACGCCGCCGAGTTCTTCCGCTGGTATGCCGAGGAGGCCGTGCGGGCCGACGGCTCGGTGGCCACCGCCCCGTCGGGCGCCAACCGGATCCTGGTGCTGCGCCAGCCGGTCGGCGTCTGCGTGCTGGTGACGCCGTGGAACTTCCCGGCCGCGATGGCCACCCGCAAGATCGGCCCGGCGCTGGCGGCCGGCTGCACGGTGGTGCTCAAGCCGGCCAGCGACACCCCGCTGACCGCGCTGGCGATGGCCGCCATCCTGGCCGAGGCCGGGGTGCCCGCGGGCGTCGTCAACGTGCTGCCGTCGCGCAGCTCCGGCAAGGTCGTCTCGGCGATGCTGCATGATCCCCGCGTACGCAAGGTGTCGTTCACCGGCTCCACCGAGGTCGGCCGGCTGCTGCTCGCCGAGGCCGCGGACAACGTGGTGAACACGTCGATGGAGCTGGGCGGCAACGCGCCGTTCGTGGTCTTCGACGACGCCGACCTGGACGCCGCGATCGAGGGCGCGATGATCGCCAAGATGCGCAACGCGGGGGAGGCGTGCACGGCGGCGAACCGGTTCTACGTGCACGCGGCGGTCGCCGCCGCGTTCGGGGAACGGCTGGCGCAGCGGATGGCGGCGCTCCGGATGGGGCCCGGCACGGCCGAGGACACCCAGGTCGGCCCGCTGGTCAACGAGGACACAGTGGGCAAGGTGGCCGGGCTCGTACGCGACGCGGTCGCCGGTGGCGCGGTGGTGGCCACCGGGGGAACGCGGCCGGACGGGCCCGGCTACTACTATCCGCCGACCGTGCTGACCGGGGTCGACCCGTCGGCGGCGATCCTGCGCGAGGAGATCTTCGGCCCGGTCGCGCCGATCGTGGTTTTCACGGAGGAGCGGGAGGCCGTGCGGCTCGCGAACGATACGCAGTTCGGGCTGGTCGCGTATGTCTACACCCGCGATCTGGCCCGGGGGCTGCGGGTGAGCGAGGCGCTCGAGGCGGGGATGGTCGGGTTGAACCGGGGGCTGGTGAGTGATCCGGCGGCACCGTTCGGCGGGGTGAAGCAGAGCGGGGTGGGCCGGGAAGGCGGCCACGAGGGAATGCTCGACTACCTCGAATCGAAGTACATCGCCGTCAGCTGGTAGCCGCGCATACTGCCTGGCTTTGCGCGGCGGCTTTGGTGGGGGTCGCGCATACTGCGACGGTGGATCAACGCTTCGGCTTTCTCGACGCGGCCACGCCGCTGGCGTTCGCGCACCGGGGCGGCGCCGCCGACGGGGACGAGAACACGATGGAGGCGTTCGGGCGGGCGGTGGCGCTGGGCTACCGGTATCTCGAAACGGACGTGCACGCCACATCGGACGGCGTGCCGGTCGTCTTCCACGACAGCACGCTGCTGCGCCTGACCGGCGCGTCCGGGCGGGTCGCCGATCTGCGCTGGGCGGACCTGGCCGCCGTCCGGGTCGGCGGGGCCGGCGTGGTGCCCCGCCTGGACGACCTGCTGGCCGCCTGGCCCCAGGTGCGCCTGAACATCGACGTCAAGGCGGACGCCGCGGCCGCGCCCACGATCGCGACGCTCGAGCGTACCGGCACGGGCGACCGGGTGCTGCTCGCCTCGTTCTCGGACACCCGGCTGGCCCGGATCCGATCCCTGGCCGGCCCGGGGATAGCCACCTCCCTGGGGCTGCGGTCGGTGACCCGGCTGCGGGCGGCCTCGCTGATCGGCGCGCGGATCCGGCTGCCCGCCTCGGCGGTGGCGGCGCAGGTGCCGGTGCGGCACGGCCCCCTGCCGGTGGTCGACCGGCGGTTCGTGCGCCACGCCCACCGCCTGGGCCTGCAGGTACACGTCTGGACGGTCGACGACCCGGCCGAGATGGGCGACCTGCTGGACCTCGGCGTGGACGGCATCATGACGGACCGGATCGAGATCCTGCGCCAGGTGTACGCGGAACGCGGCCTCTGGGGGTGACATCGCCGGGCTCTTGGTTTCGATCTCCGGACACCGAACGGTTCGCACTGCGAAACTGGCGACATGGATCTCGAGGACGTGGGCGACGACATGCCTGCCCTGCATGGCGCGGTGCGGTTCGCGCCGTTCTCGACGGTCCGCGAGCTGATTCGGGAAAGCTCTGACATAGACACCGTGTGGTGGGGACGCACCGCCCTGTGGGATGCCGTCCAAGAGCGTCGCGACGACGTGGCCCTCGCCCTGGTGCAGGCCGGCGCCGACCCGTGGCGCGCCATGATCGCCGGATGGTCCCCCGGGCGACTGAACCTCGCCGGCCCGGCCCCCGACCTGTTCGGTGCTCCACCGGTCGGCGTCGCCCTATCGTCGCAGGAGCAGGCAGCCGTCGACGAACGCCGACGCCTGATCGCCGCGCTGGGAACCTTGGATCCCGATGGCCAGAGCTTCGCCTGTATCGCCGATGTCGACGTCACCGAAGCGGGCCGGCGGCTCGGCGCCACCCCGATCGACGACGTCGACACGGAACTACTGCTCAGCGAGCCATGGGAAACCGGCCTCGACGATGACGAACTGAACCTCATCGTCGGCGTCAGTGATGTTCCCGGCGGGTGCGTCGTCGGGCAATGGTGGATGTGCGTGCCGTCTGCGCCGGGAGTGATGGCCAAACTGACGCCGGGAACGATCGGCTACGGGATCCATGGCAATCCCAAGAGCGGGAACCAGGGCAACAGCTTCCGAGACGGCATCATGCTCGATTGGGATCAACACCCGGGCGGCGGCGACGCGGCCCCGGCCGACTCGCCGGAAGAAACGCTACGAACGTACCTCTATCGGAATCACGCACTCGCCTATTGCTGCAATTATGCGGGCTTGCGACCCCAGGACCCGCGTGCCTTCACCGGGCCGCCCGACCGCTGGCTCCGCCTGCCCCAGTTCGAACTGTGGCCAGCCGGATGATCGTGCCCACGGGCCGCTAGCTGTCGGGAATGGGTGCGACGCGGTCGCCTGTCGCCCTTTTGGCGTAGGTTTCATCGCTGTCGTTGGCATCCGGCCTGCTTGCGACCCAAGAACCGGCATGGGCTGGCGCGCCGGCCGGTGCTCTCATCGTTCCTGGTCGGCCGCGCGGCGCCCACTCGGTGCGGGCTAAGGGTAGCCTTACCGGTCTGGGTTCGATGTCGATCACAGGGGAGTGGTGTCATGGCGAACAGGCCGGTCCGGGCGGCGACCATCGGGGTCGTCACTCGGGTGGAGCAGTTGACCCCGAACATGGTGCGCGTGGTGGTCGGCGGTGCGGGCCTGGCCGGGCTCAACGCCGGGGCGTACACCGACCACTACATCAAGGTGCTGTTCCCGCCGCCCGGGGTCACCTACCCGGAGCCTTTCGACAATGCGTCGATCCGCGAGAGCATGCCGCGCGAGGCCTGGCCGGTGGTCCGGACGTACACGATCCGCCGGTGGCTGCCCGAGGTGCAGGAGATGTGGGTCGACTTCGTGGTGCACGGCGACGCCGGCATCGCGGGGCCGTGGGCCGCGCGCGCCCAGCCCGGCGACCCGTTCCGGTTCATGGGCCCGGGCGGCGGCTACACGCCGAACCCGGCCGCGAACTGGCACCTGCTCGTCGGAGACGAAAGCGCCCTGCCGGCCATCGCCGCGGCGCTGGAGGGGATGCCGGCCGGTGCCCGCGTGCGAGCCTTCATCGAGGTCGCCGACGCCGCGGAGGAACAGAAGCTGGAGACGGCCGGCGACGCCGAGATCACCTGGCTGCGGCGCGCCGACCGCCCGGTGGGAGAGGCGCTGGTCGAGGCG
>Ga0307512_10002989_pt1 | contig 20389 bp, 21 predicted proteins | sample 14_EM_MG_FD_200267 | JGI IMG/M metagenome (GOLD analysis project Ga0307512, IMG submission 200267) | Populus trichocarpa ectomycorrhiza microbial communities from riparian zone in the Pacific Northwest, United States - 14_EM | ecosystem: Host-associated > Plants > Roots > Unclassified | place... | reverse complement strand
CTGAGTTTAAGACTTTAGGCAGCAGCAATGGGTGTCATTTAAACAAAATATGTTTATGCTTGTTCGATTGAACTTATACGTTGGCAAATAAAGCCTGCAGATCGGCCGGCCGGCCGCCAAGAAAAAGCCTGCAGGCCCGGCCCCCATTTAAAAGCCGCCGCTAAGGGCGGCCCCCTGGATCGGGCGGGGGCTGGTACACGAGCTTAATAGGGAGCTAAACTGCCGCACCATTTGAATCCTGGCAGAAATATATTCACTAACACGAACCCTGCACACCCAATTTTAATGCCTGTATCGAGTTGCGCTGGCATTGTTATTCGATACTGTTCAACGAATAGAGTCCTTTGGAACCGCTAAAAAGTGGCCTTGTACCCCGGCCCTTGATCTCACATGATTTTACACTAACCAAAATGGTCAGTCTGATCCAAATTGAGACCGTGAAAAAAAGTGAGCTGAATGGGCCTGGAGACATCACTTCACCAAAAATTCAAATTACCTCTAGAGAGCTGAGCTTTTGGGGGGTATTAGTTTACACCTACCTGAGTCAATGCCGAGCATTTTTTAAAGAATTCTACCTTGTGTGCACTCACTGCAGCCATAACCCCAAGCTGATCCGGACTTGATCCGGGCTTGATCCCGATTGTTACCAGTTTGACCGGCCACCATTGAACACTTTACACCACAAATTTTGTCCGACTTGCTTAGTGCCCCATATAAAGTTTAGTTCTTTACCTTTAAACTCTTCTTTCCGTGCTAACCCAGCTCAAGCCCGTGGTGTTGAAATTTTAACCGGGTTGACCTGGGAACTTTGTGTGGAGCGAGGTCTCTCACAACTTCTGTCCCTCGCCACACTACTCCCTTTTTGTCGCTTCCATTTTCATCTTAGTGCACACGTACACAATTGAGAGCCTGATTCGAGGCCAGCTAAAAAGTGACTTTCAGGACCAATTTCCGAAGAGCTTAGTTGGCTATATGCAGTCAGCACCAATCGATGCACATAAAAACGAGCTTTAAATCACTTTGCATGCGGTGCCAACAGACTCTTAACTCATATTCTAAACTGATGCTTTTACTGCCGCTACGTTAAAGCCTCACAAAATATTAGTATTGAACCTTGTTGGCATTTGCCGAAGGTGCAGTCATATCGGTGAGCGGATCGGGTACGTACTCCAGCTGATCGCAGTGTTAGTGTAACGATCCTTAATAATAGCTATACAAACGCAATACGCCGATGACCCCGGCCGATCTACAAAATTACCTGGCTAAACTCGTCGTTTTGAGAATGTTGGATGTGTCCATGCACGCAAATCATAGATTCGTCATTTGAGACACGCAGTTCTCGGCGAGACATCCTCTTGGGTGATAGTACTTACCCAAGACAGGTGATTGTTCAGCCGAAAATGAGGCTCAAGTTTTCACTCGCATGGAGTGAAATATGCCGTATGTTGATTTTAATCATATTATTGCCCTTTAGAGCGGTAAGTTATAGTTCCAGTAGCGCCAAGCTAAACCCTGCAATTATCTCAGCATAAACTGCTCACAGTATATATTGCTCACAGCTTGCTTCAACATTGAGTGCAAAAACCTCAACCCACGCATCACTCTGTACCCATACCTCTAGCTGTCCCTTGAACGAAACGTAGGGATCCTTGCCCGGCTCATTTGTTCATTATTAATACGCAACTATCTAGTACATTACCGTTGCAGAGGACGTACCAACAGTTTCATCTTTGTGATGGAACCACTTCTCGTACTTCCCAAAAAGCTAGTGCTCGGTACTTCGGCCTTCTTCGCTCTTGTTTTGGCATCTATGACCTTTGCTGCGCCTCTTCGCAATACTACCAATGGTGAGAATATTTTCAAACATGAAACCACCCTTGGGCCGTTGGTGTTTGCGACAGAACCTCAGGGACGCGGAACTTGGGGCATCCTTTTCAGTTGTACTACTACGTTTGGGTTTTGTGTCTGGACTGCAGTCCATCCCAACGTCATCCCTGATATCTCGGACAGCTATCGGCTATTCTACAAGGGGATCTTGATGGTGATCTCCATCATTAATCCAGAAGGAATTGCTGTGTTTGCATATGGGCAGTTGGCGGCTGCACGGAAGCTCAAACTACAATGGAACGAACATGTGAAAAAGAGTGGGATGGCAAAAGAGAAAAAGGATTCATTTGACATGGTGGTAGCATTTTTCGTCGTCATGGGCGGCTTCACCATCGATATTTCCGAGGCAGGGTCCGACAGGCACATGGAGTCTCAGCATATTCGCAGACTTAAGAATCACGGTATAATACCGGATGCAAGCAAACAAATGCAAGGAAAGGCGGTAGTAGAGAGGCCATATTCCGTTTACAGAGCAACCCTTACACCGGCTGGTTTTGAGAATTACCTAAACAAAGGATACTTTGACGAGTGCTCGTTCGACGATTACTCGCGAGCGATCAGAGACAAAGGGAAGGCAAGCAACATCGCAAAGATTCTCTCTGCAACACAGGCGCTTTGGCTGGGAGTGCAATGTGCGGCTAGAAAGGCGGCCGGACTTCCACTGAGGTACGCATACTAAGTGCTACGAATGAGCTATTCTGACATGAGCGTAGTTTATTAGAAATACACGTTCTCATACAAGTTGGCTGCACAGTTATCATCTATTTGTGCTGGTGGAATAAGCCTCTGGATGTCAACGAGCCCATTCAACTAGAACTTAAGGGGGGGAACGGCATAGTGCTGCCAATTCGGACGAAATCTGCGGGGGAGTTGCTAGAAGAAGAGGTAGTGGAACTGAACCGAGATTCTAAACTACCTCTGCTCCGCGACTATACTATCACCAGGCGCGCGCCTTGTCTTCCGGCAATGTCCGACAGGGCCTTATACGATATTATTGTTAATATAACCGGGGCATCCGTAAGAAATGAACCCGACAATATCGGGGGAGCCATAAGTACCGAGAAAACCGACAGTACTGAGGCAGCCGTGAGAACCGAGAAAACCGACAGTATCGGGGTAGCTGTGAGAATCGAGAAAACCGACAGTATTGGTGTAGCCGTGAAAACAGAGAAACCTGACAGTACCGAGGTCGCCGACGGTACCAGGGCCGTCAACAGTACCAGGTCACCCATGGGAATGATGATATTGGAGGGTATGGCAATTGCGATCATTGCTGGGCTGCATGTTGTGGTATCGAACAATTACTTCCCAACCGAGGCTGAAGCGTGGTTGTGGAGAATGGCCTGCATCGGAATGTGCGTTTGTCCGCTAGTGGTTATTGTTTGTGCAGCATTGTCATCGAGCCAAACGTCATACCATGTGGCCATAGCAAAGATGTTATGGCATAATCACCAGGTTCAGTACACTTTTTGGCAATGGGCGTACCAGGCAGCGTTTTACCTGTACGAACTGGCTGAAGTCCAGGCTTTGGACGCCCCGGAGAATCGGAAAAAAGTGCGCAAATACTTTCACCTTCTTATTTTGGTCACCTGCTTACTGCTTTTGGGAGGGTATCTTGCGTGTATTCTATATATTACTGTAGCGTCGTATATAAGTCTTCGCAACCCCCCTGACGGTATGTTTGTGACTCCTAGGTGGGGTGATTACTGGCCACATCTGTAAGGTTTCCGTTGGGGGTATGTCTAGGTTTTCGCTCAGTTTATGTTCGATACGACTGCTGCACTGACTTTTCCTTTCGGTTTTGAACGCCCCTCGTCAGATTACTATCGAGAGAATTTATATTTGTCAGAGACTTCTTTTCTTTGGAATTTAGTGTTAGGAATGTTGAGTTACCTCTGAGATAATGCTTTTTTTTAGTTATGATCTTTCTTTTAGTTTAGCAATATTAGCTTACTTGTCGAGCTTCACCGGTTGTGTTTTGGTGGTATGCCCTGAGTATAAGGAATATTGGTCTGTTCAGCATCTTGATAACTTCATCAATTTTATTGTGTTCAGCCGGCATGTATGTATATGCTGTCGTGACATGTCCATCAAGCTAGCTTATGCTGAGGCACCCTATTCCACCGTTGGGCAACATGCAGTATTACTAGGGCTTAGAAGGGTCATATATCACCCTCAGGAGTGTATGTTGACATGAGAAGAAGATGATGGAGAAGAAGAAGAAGAATTGTCTGTCGATCCAAAGAGAGGGAAAACTATGGACTTATATACGAAAGAGAGAAGGAAAACTCCATGCCGACTGCCAAAGCTGGAGCCCAAAGCCGAGTACCAGTGCTGAGCCCTCTTCCTCGGCATGGGGGCAGGCGAGGCAGATGGGGGCAGGCGAGGTAGATGGGGGCAGGCGAGGTTGGTGGAGGTAGACGAGGCTGGTGGGGGCAGATGAGGCCAGTGGGGGCAGGTGAGGCCAATGGGGGCGGCAAGCCACCGGCCTCATGCCCGAGTCCACCAGCATCGAAGACTAAGGAAGCCACCGGGCCAAATCGCTAGTCAACAGTGTACATATATATTGATTGCCCTCGCTTTCGGGAGTACATAAGGGTTGAGAAATATGTTTCATATTGCAATGCTGTGGTGGAGATCAGGATTGAGACGGTAAGGTGACTGAGGCGAAGCAGGTAAATCTAGCAATTTCAGTGCCCTCAAATTGTTTAAGTGGATGAAACAGCACCAATTACACATCAACGCATGATTCACATAGTTCTAAAAACATGTGAATAAAGGTGTAAATAAATATGTAAAAATAAGGTGATAAGAAACACGTGCAAAAGTATGTGAAGGCTAGCGATAGGCATGTTACTGATAGTATACAATCTATTGTTTAGTGTGATAAGTGCGGCACATCTGCCGGCAGCCTAGTGGCGCGCGCCGTCTCGGCTCGGGTCGGGACTGTGCAGAAAGCAAACGTCGTTCGGACTAGGGTTCGCAAAAGTCCAGGCAACCTGACGTCTTCCGGGGCCCGAAGTCGGCGTCCAGGCGGAATATCACCGGGCAGTCCGCACATACTGTTGACCGCGTATTACTGGCTGTATGAAGCGGCGGTCAAACTATTAGTAGCATTCTGAAAAAATATTTGTTGATAGAGCCTAAGGTTCGTGACTGCTCTTTTAGACTTCACACTACTCTTCCATTCCCTACGCATCTTGGACCATTAGACCTGTACCTAGTTAGTCATCGCTCTATAGCCAATACCAGTGTTCCTAAGCGGCCAGGCCGGGGCTGGACGATTTACCTCCCCGAATAGGTCAGTTGTACGGTGCAACTCCGAGGGTTGAACACCCGAACTCAACACTGAAAATCTAAAAAGAAGTTTTTGGTCCCAGCCTATGTAGATAATAACTGCTCTAGTAGTCTACTTGCACTTGACTCAAATTGTTTGTGTGTGGTGGGGGTACTCCAGCATATCCCCCAATGTCATGCAGAATAGACCCAAGTTCGGCCTATCTCTGAGTTAAGCATCAGCCAGCGCTGAGGGCAAGCAGTTATTATCTACATAGGCTGTGACCGAAAACTTTTTTGATTTTCGGTGTTGAGTTCAGGAGCTCGTTGTCTCTCTGAACCTCGGAGTAACACCGACGACTAAGTCGTCCAGCCCCTACCTGGGGCGGGTATGCATTCCCGCACCAGGAAAGGGCTGGCATGCGAGCTTAGCTCCCTAGGTGAGTTGGTTATACGGTAGTCACTAGCAGGCTTCTCAACCGTCCGTCCTCATCCGGGCAGAGCTATCCTACCCTAGGGCTTCCATTATCTGGACTACAACCCTGTAGGGCCTTGCACGCGATGCTTAAAGCTAAAAGGTGTTAGGTAATGGGAACAAAACAAGCCACTTATTCCCACTAGCTCTATGCAGCGGATCAGCAGTGTAGAAAATGGAGATCAACAATGTGGGGGCTATGCGAGAAGCTGCCAAGTACACATCAAATCTCCAATCCTAACTTCCTGTTTTGGGTGTGGTAGCGTACACGGCAAGCTCGGCCCGATTGCCGGCCTAGTTGCCAGCCTGGTTACCGGCTGCAATTATACACATCCAGTAACGGTAGTCTCCACTAGGAACATATAGTCTCTTTGAACAGCCACTAGGGATTCTAGCCTTGACCCCGGGCCCGGCACCACCGTCCAGACCGCTGAACACTTCTTCGCCCTCCGAAAGACCCTAGTCCGGACGGACGGTTGCGGACCCTGGTCACCAGCTGTTCAACGGGTTCAGATCTCTTATCTCGACCTAATACTAGAGTAAAAGCAACTTGGTGTATTGGCTAGCAAATTTCATCATTTGAGTATCTACCCTCACCGGAGATTTAAACAAATATATATTTATCCCTCCGTCGGCTAGTTATGCAATTTTTGTGTAACCGAGTTATGAGTGTGCATGTGCTTCGATTAACGCATTAATAGCGATTGGAGAGATGAATGACTATGACGCGTTCGATCTGTTGCTTTCGTTTGGCAATTCGCCTAGTCCGATCCTCATAGCTTAGAAAGCTAATAAGAGACTGCCAACGGGGTCATATGGAAGTGCCTTGAGGCCTGATATCGGAGTGAAGATGTCTGTTGCGCCCGGTGGAATTCCTGGAGGTATTAGGGGATGTTTTCATTTGTTAAGGGTAGTGGTTGGGGAGTCACGACTTTGCCTAATCGTTTTGATTGGGAAATGGAAGGGAGTAAGGTAGTAATGTCGTGGCCGCAAGCGGCCGAATACAATATGATTACAAACAAACAAATCGGGGTTGTATATGCTATCTGCAGCGCTACAGATAAGCCAGATATGTATCATCCAAAACAAAGTCATGCCGATAATGATCCAGGAAGAAGACACCAATATTGATTAGGCGCCGCGGAAGTAGTTATGACTATCCTATGAGAAGAAAAGATATTCTCACCCACTCATTACCGCGGATATTGTTGTCGCATTTGATTGATGGACTTAATATCCCGTTACAGCTATGTATTCAATGTAGTCAGCTGATAGTAGATAACCTGGTCCTACAGTCTTCTACACTGGGACTCTGGAGAAACTGCGAGCGTTTTGACGACGCGGTTAAGCTTTATGCTACAAACGTCGGGAGGACAATCTATAACCAGTACAAAAATTTAGGCCTATGCCTGAACAAGTTGAAAAAAGTGACAACTATCCTCTGATATCAGTCCAAACTGGACAAAACTCTGAACTACGCGTGTTTTCAAAGTTTTCAAGTATACTTGAATTTAGGCTATATATAGAAATCCAAGCTATCTGTGTAAATTAGCAAATGAGAAGAAATGAAGGCATATGCAAGCACATGTCGGCATCCGAAGCTTTGTTTACATTCAAGTTTTCAATATTTTTTGTACCGTATCCACTCGGATATAAGGTATGCCCCAGATGAAAGCACTAATTGGGTTGCATGAATAAGAATATCCTTGGCAACGTAGTACAAGAAAATTCTTTGAAATTTCAAAACACGCGAAAACTGAAATACATGAAAACCAATAAAATCTGCATACACAAACATTCGCTTCCATATGGCCACACATACAAGCATATGTAGGTTTAGCTTGATGAGTATGGACTAAACTTGACACTGGAGAATACCAAACCACACGGAAATTAGAGTTTTATCCACTTTAACCTACCATGACATGGGTATCTCACTACACTTTCAATACCTAAGAAAAGCGGTTACGCAATTCTCTGATCTAAAATGGCAATATGTACTCGGGAACTCTCAGGATTACTGCGTAACCCCAATCCCACTAGAAACGAGACAAGTTATATTGCTGCCACCAAAAGCGAGTGATATCGCCATGACTGGGACAACTACGCATCCACTCATATTGTTTTACCCACCTGGTTTCTTCAATCTGAATATGGAAAAATCAATACATCATGTGCTTTCACCCCTCTTTAGCCCACCCCAACGCCCGCTCAACAAAGTTAGTTAACTTGCTCATCCAACTCTTTGCACCCCCTCTGCCCAGCGTCTACTTCCCTCACATTACATCACAAAACACACCACACAATGAACCTGGCACCTCTCCCTCCTCATCCTCCTTCTCCTCTTCCCCGTTCCCATCGCAACTGTATCCATAGCCAGCACCAGCACCAGCACCTCTCAGCGATTACATAGAGAGATTATCTCAATAACCCCTCCCCGACATCATTCATTAAACCGACGAAATGAGCACCCAGCATGCAGCGTGTTGAGACAAGCTAATGAAGTACTGTTGCAACGCTTGATACCGGTGGTGGTGTATGGGGTGGTGTACAGGGGCAGTATGCTAGACTGAGGATGAAATAGTTGTTTAACAAGGGTTTGCGATGAAATATAAATGAATATGCTGCATGTATCCGCGGGTGAATATGTTTGCGCGCGTGAAATAAAGCCGGAGGGAGAAGATTGTCGTGGTGGGGTAGAAGATAACGATATACCCAGTGAAGTATACCGGCCTAAGTCTGCCAGCATGTACTCTAGGAAACGATTGGATTGATAGCTACGTACTCTTGTTAGCAGTCGTGTTGAAAATTAACGCTTTGAGCGCATACCCCGTTGCTGAGATACTGTAGCGGGGGAGAGGCGGCAAGTCGCGGGAGTTCCGATTAAGTGGTAAACCAAATGAATTTTATCTGTGGTTGATAGTGTAGCGGTGATGCACGGAGGTGCAACTCCTGCTGATGGTTCGGATGTGAGCGAGGAGAAGAAAACGGAAGTAGAATGTTCATCGATAAAGAAGGCTGACTTGGTTCACGGTAGAAGTGGTAGCTTCCGGGAGACGATTTCAGTGAAAATGAAGAAGATGAAAGTACACCAGTAAGGAGGCTAGGCTTTATACCCTCGATCCGCGTTTGTCGGTTTTCTTCCTCCCTTTACCAAAACAAACCATCACAACCAACGCCGTGTCGCTCGTTCCTCAGGTCTTATCCTAAGCATATACACGCCTTCCTTGCTCACAATTTGACTGATGGTCTTATTTCTCGTTTAAATTCGGCGCCCTGTTCAAAGCGTCGTGAGTCTCCACACAATTGCTCGATCACACCGTTAAAAACGATTATTCATTGTCTATCTATCGAAGCTACAGGAGCATAAATATATATACGGTAGCTAATCTAATATATATACACATGGTTGGTCGGCTCGAAGCATTCTCATTGGTTGACTTGCAGTACGTACCTCTAAGAAGGAGTTTTATTGGCTGACAACCCATAGCTTCAAGCTTTTGGATGGCTTGGCATACCCCATCAAATATCCTCAAATATCCACTCTCAATTAAGTATTTGAGTTCAACTCCGATCACAAAGTAATGTTTACAAGAAATATTTACAATGCAATGCTCCTTCACCTATTGGTCTCTTATTCAGCATATGTTCAGAATCGATAGAATGGTTCTTGAAAAATATATATTTTTTGGTAATTTTGGGTGATTTTTGAGGATTTTTCTAAAGCAAATCTATCAATTGTGAAGATATGGTAAATAAGAGCTACGGAGGGGAAAGAGCATTGAATTATACACAATTTATGTATATATTACTATATGATTGGAGATAAACTGATAGCTGCATATTTTACAATTAAGGATGCAGTTGTACAATGATTGTTCGGATAGACAGATGTAGATTAGACGGAACGTTGACAATTGCCAGATTTGATGTCCCTTATGACAACATGATACAAGGCATGCTTTGGCTGCACAAAAGTCTTTTACTATTGGATTTCCACTAGTATATTGCATTCAGCAGACAATATCCAGCCAGCCATGAGGTATCTCATTTAAATTATATTCAGCTAGCCAATGCAGTTCTTCCAGATAATCGCCAGCCAGCTGAGAGCCAGTCATTCCTGATTGAGTATAGGCAGCTGAGCAATAGCCTGACTAGATTTTCCAGGATAAGGTAAGCTGTAATCTGAACAGATTGTCTAAACCAGCTGAGTGCTAACCCATTAAGAATGTATCCAGCCAGCTAAAATATATCAAGTCTACATTATATCCTGCCTCCTGACAGTGGCAAGTACAAGTCATATTCATGTACAGCCAGCGGAGGGCCAGCCTGGATATGATAACTGCCAGCCAGCAGACAACTCACAAATTCAAAACATATCCAGCCAGTAAAATGAGATCGTATTCAGTTAATTGCCTGGCATTGTATAGAGAACACGTCAGGCCAGCCAATCCCACCCATCAGGGTTCTCAACTATCTATTTATACTAGATGGAGCCTTGCCCGAGCCTACACTAGAATTGTCAAGGGAGAGAATTCATAATGCAATAAATTTAGAACTTCAAGTTTTATGACTAAAATCTTCCAGGGCCTTCCTGTCCTGTACAAACCATGCTTCAAGCTGAATAATTTTGGGCTTATGGGAAATTAAAGCCACCTATATTCACCCAATCATTCCAAGAGGCATGACAGTGTGGGGAATACTATGCAGATTGGATAATACCAAATTATTGCTTGCTACAGAGTCCTAATTCCTGCTAGCTGGTCTAAATTCCTACTTGCTGCTCAGAATTGTATACAACCAGCACCACTACTAACATCCACCAGAGCCTATCAGTCTCCCTACAACAGGTCCTAGTGATACTAGCCTTGGCCCAGACAACCCTAAACTGAACAAAAGGTAAATCGTCCAGAATAGCAGTGCAGGACCCTGAAAGATGACAGCTCTGATAGAGGATTGAACCCCCTGTAGATAGCCAAGAGTTAACCCATACAGATCATATGTAAGCAGCTGGCAGCCAACCCATCCAGATCACATTTGGACAGCTGAGATACAGGCTATCTCCCATCTGTTAATTTATGTTGAAGTCACAAATACTACTGTTAAGCAAGCTTGGCTGGATGAAATCAAGATTGGACAATATGGCCTAATAGAGGGTAATGAGTAAATCATTTCATGTGTATCAGTGGTTCTTATTGGACAAATGTTTGTGAAGTTGTCATGGGTGTGTGGTAGATGTTTCAGGGGATGATTCCGTCAACCACACCATCCTTCCATAACCCTGGGGGCGGCAAAGCCGTCACCAGTGCTAGTATACGTATATACGCATTCATCTATATATATAAATACAAGGCTAAAATGTATCCTCAGCCCCATAAATCTTACAAGCTGACAATCTACTTATGCACGACACTCATGCAAGCAGCGAGTAATAACCCATGGCCGCAATAGCTGTATATTCGCTTCTACTCCACGTAAGAAATTTTTAACCCGCAAGCTACAGTCCGGGTCAGCAAATCCCACGTATGCTCAAACTAACATCAGCCTAATAAAGTTAAAATTAGCTTTCGTCCTCGCCTCTTTTTTAGCCAAAGGCTTGTAGATGTTGTAGGAACATGCCGACGGAGGAGCTTTGAGTAGTAGCAATGGGCTGTAGATAATTATAGTTGCAATGGTGTATTTCATGTCGTCATTCAAGCGGTAGAGACCCAACCTTCTAGCTCCGTTACCCTGGTATCCGAACAATACCGATCCGAGCTCGGACAGCACGCTGCAGCTAGCGTGCCCTCGCACTAAATCGAAAGCAGTATACAATCAGTAACGTGCCAATCGGTAGCTTTCATATTCGCAGTGGGTAAAGCTATTAAACTTGTTATGTTTGTTAAATTTGCCAACATGACAAATGTTCAAAGTTGAGTGCTCATTGACTTATAGTCGTGGAACAAATTTGAGTGGACGCGCCAGGAGCTGATCCCACGCCACCAATAAAATGCCAGAGCTCTATTTACAATTTAATACTTTGTCTGGCCACCCTTTGCATCAATAACCGCATTTAGACGACGAGGCATATCTTCAATCATATTATATATAGCCTGCCAGTCTAATTTATCCCACTCTTCTTGTGCAGCTTCAATTAATTCCTTCTGGGGTTTTGGCCTTCGATGCCTCCTCCATCGGTGTTTCAGTACGCGCTTCATCAAATGCCATGCATTCCAATCGCATCCAGACTAGGAGACCGAACCGTTCCCGAACTGCACCGCCGAACTACAGGTTCGAACCAGTTCAAAGCGAACCGTTGAGACCACTGCTCACACAGATTATAGTCTTTACCGCAATCTTGCAGCTGTTCTAGAAAGGGAAGAAAATGTAGGTTAAGAGTTTCATAGCTAAATTCAGTTGCATCCATCCCAAGCTTGTCCCGTTTGTATTTAGGTTCACTGGGAGTACGCTGTCATATGGGTATAGGTGTGCGTAATTAAGGCGTAGGCGTTTGGTCCCGATGAACTCACGAGGGGGCGGGGAGTGAAGCAAACTCAATAGTGGCCCTAAGAACTCCCGGTAGCGACGCCGTATATCATGCACTCATATGGCGAGCACGCTCACATATTGCGTTGCGCGAGCTAAGGTCAAGTGGTAGCGTTGTGACTTTGGTTATTTGCTAGCGGTATGTAGTAAGGATTTCGAGAGCTGCCTTCTCTTTGGGGAGGATTGGATAAGAGCGACTCGACTTTGGGGGCCACCTCACGCGGAACCTATCACTCTGAATTTGTAGATGCTAGCATAGATAGGTCACGTGGATGAGGTTAGGAAACACCGAATATTCAAGTCTCCGGACTCCACTTTCAGTGATTACAGTAGATGGTACTGATAAGATTATGTCCAATTAAATAGTCGTGCAACTTTGATGGAGTAGTCATCAAATATTTGATGTGTCGCCAAGGGCATTTGTAATGGAGTGTCTGGAGAATTGAAAAATCTGTGGAGTAGTCTAGTTTCCACGGTCTTATCTACTACTTGTTTCATACTACCCAACCAAACATGTCGCCTCAGAGTCATTAGCGCCGCACTGTTCTGCGGTTTAAATAAGGTTTGACGTGCCCCGTGTGTATTTTAACCTCCGGCCGCATCCGAACAATGCCGCAAAAGTTCCCGGGATCTTCCCTGTACCCGCGACTACTCGCCTATTTCGGAGTTATCCGGGTGAGAACGTGGATCTACTAACTTGCCAGGTGGCGGCTTGAATCCTAGAACACCCCTTGTACAGTGGGCGAGTTACATTGATGCGGGTAAGTTGAGAATGTATCTGGTAAGTGAGGCATTTGAGGAATATCAACCATCCATCTGGGCCCAAATCACATCACATCCTTTTTCTGTTCAGGGTACGACCCCTTCGATCCTGTCGATTGCCATATTTGGCGGGGTACAACAATACGGGAGTTACGGCATACGGGTTCAGCAACCCGGTACGGCACTTGCACTTGTGCGGGAGCTAGCTGCGACTATAAAATGGTGCGCCATGACCGGGTTGGTAGATGAGTGGGGTTACTTGAGAGTAACGGCTCAAGCGAGTGCGTAAATGTGAACCGCATTAGGATAGTATGAATATCCATGGCCAAGGACGTACAGGATCTGCAGGGCACCTGCACCAGCTCCTACATATTACCTTGATCCCAGACCCCATTACCGTAGAAAAACGGGACGGGTTTACATGAAAGCTACAACTTTGCCTCTATTTGATATCGCTGGTGGCTAACACGTATTGACACATCACTTCGAATGTGACGCTGCCGGACACTACTCAAGCAGCTATAGCACGGTTGGTTATCATGATTCAACACTCGTAGTCCTGTAGCGAATTTGCTTCTCCTGGTGAGTATAGGTGTGTATCACACAGGTGGATATTCTAGGGTAGCAAGTTTAACCGGATCCCCATCGGAAAGCACCAACCCACTTCTGAAGCGAGCGAGAACATATCCTTCCATACTAGAGTCGTAGCAAATTTGCAAAGGCAAAGGCCGCGTAATGCTAGATGGTCTATTCGTCTTTAACTAGTTTCAGCGATCAAACTCTAACTAACTATGTCTGGACTTCTTAGATCACGCAAAAAGATGCATGTCATGCGAGAATTTAGGAGATTTAGGAAGAAGATGATGGCATATATACACAGAGAGGAGAAAGATGAGATGACAGATGAGATAACCAATGATATTAGCAACTGATCGTGATTTGTACTTTGTATTCCTCTTTAAACTTATATATTTGCCCATGGTTCTTCAAGGTCGTCGGCTGTGTTGCATATCCGGTGGTGGCAAGAGTGGAGTGACGCAGAGTTGCGAAGGGTGGCATCACACTTTCCCCCAAAGATTCTCTGAATGTAATCAAATCTTTCTCCTTCTCACTTCTCTCAGCATCATAGAACCTACGCACACTATCCTTCCCTTCATACTCGCAAATGTTTGTACTGTGCGTCAAGCAATTAGGTTTTGGAGAACAGCTTGAGATTGGATATAATACAATGATTCGATGGCAGGATTCGCTTTATCCCGCGACTCCCGATCAAGTGGTGCTTTATGCATTCACGCCGGAACTGGACAGCTTTTGCTTCTACCTAGATATCATTCGGTACGGTCAGTTTTTGTACCCACCTGTTTCTCCTTCGTCACCTCATTGTCTGATAGATCTCTTGACCATAGCACAGCTACACGAAAATATATCCCGGCCTTTATGCATCCCTGGCAACCATAATAATTAATCATATTTTCATATTTACCCAGAAGGGGCACCTAGCGTCGGGACCATAGTAGTTGCCTACCATGATAGAAAGTTCTACCGTCCTGGCTGATCCAAGAACAGAACGGTTAGGTTCACCAGACTGGCACTTCACATCAGCATGTACATACACGCTAGCTAAACAATAAATTTAGCGAATGAAATTATCAAGTTCCTGAGAAAATTTACTATTATGCATGTTGCTAAATGCATCCGGCTAAGCACAAATGATAATATTCTACATCGCTAAACAAAATGAGGGATTATAACTAAAAAGAAACACTATTCCTAGGATAGCACGACATTCCTACCAAATTTCAAAAGCAAAGAACCCCTTGAAGAACATAAATACACACTTAACAGGAACCCGGCAAGCAACGGCATTCAAAACCGAAAGGAAAATTCAAAGCATTAGCAGTACCTAACATAAAACCTACGAAACCACGTCATATAACCCAAGTATAGGATTAAAGATGCGGCCAGTAGTCTCCCCACCTGGGAGTCACAAACATACCATCAGGGGGGTCGCGTAGACTTATATACGATTCCACCGTGATATACAGAACACCTACAAGATACCCTGCTAAAAATATCAAGCAAATGAGCAATATAGTAAGGTGAAAGAATTTGCGACATATGCTGCCTTTCACGGCCTGAACCTCAGCCAGTTCGTTGAGATTAACTGCTCCTTGGCGAAGCCATTCCCAAAGACTGTACGGGACCTGGTGATTATGCCACAAGATTTTGGATAAACCCACATGATATGGCGTTTGGGCCGGTGACATTGATGCAAAAGCAATAGCCACCAGCGGACAAACGCACATTCCGATGCAAGCCATTCTCCACAACCTTGCTTCAGTCTCAGTTGGAAAGTGGGCGTTCCATGCCACAGCATGGAGCCCTGCAATGATTGCAATGAACAAGCCCTCCAATAACATCATCCTATTATTCCCGGCTACACTAACAATGATATCGTATTGGGCCCTGTCGGTCATTACCAAAAGACAAGGCGGGGACCTGGTGATAACGTAGTCGCGTTCTAGAGGAAGCTTTTGGTTCGGTTGGTCCTCACGCTGGGATGAATCCAATTCCACTACCTCTTCCTTCAACCAATCTTCTTCTGATTTCCCATACATTGGCTGCAGTTCGGGCTTCAGTACGAGCCGAATGGGCTCATTTACGTTCAAAGGCTTGTTCCACCAGCAAAAGTAGATAATGACCGTGCAGACCACTTGGATGAGAACGTGAATTTCTAATAAACTACGCTTTTGTCAGAATAGTTCGTTCGTGTGACCTAGTTTACATACCTAAGTGGGAGTCCAGATGCCTTTCGGGCCACACATTGCGCACCCAGCCAAAGTGCCTGCGACGCGGAGAGAATCTTTGCGATGTTGTTTGTCTTTCCTTTGTCTCTGATCTCGCGCTTTATGGACTCGCAGTTGTCAAAGCATCCTTCCTTTAAGTATTTTTTAAAACCAGCCGGTGTAAGGGTTGCTGTGAATTTGGATCCCCCCCTTCCCCTCTCTTTCGGGGCTTGTATAATACCGAGGTCACAGATATTCAAAGTATGTTTAGAGAGTATGGGCTTGTTGGACGCTTCTGTGGATTCATCAATCGTGAAGCCGCCCATGACGATGAAAAATGCTACCTCCATGGTAAATTCCCGTTTCTCTTTTGCCTTCTTATTTGCCTTCTTATCCAACACTTCCTCAATACGGTGTTTCTTAACATGCAGTTGCCATTGTTTTTTGAGCTTCCACGCCTCCCTATACTGTCCAAATGCGAACACGGCAATTCCTTCCGGGTTGATGAGGGCGATCACCATCAAAACCGCCTTGTAAATGAGCCGGTGTTTGTCTTCGGCATTGGGAATTATGTTCGGATGCAGTGCGGTCCAGACGCAGAATGCAAGTGTAGTAGTACAGCTGAAAAGGATTTTCCAAGTTCCGCGGCCCCCAGGTTCTGTCGCAAAGGTCATCGTCCCCAGGGATGTTTTATGTTTTGAAACGTGGACGCTAGCAATAGTATTGTCAAGAGGTACGGCGAAGGTCATGGAAGCCAAAACAAGCGTGAAGAAGGCCCAAGCACCGAACATGACCTTTTCGGGAGGCTGGCGAAGTGGTGCCATCATAAACGTGATGTCGAAATTTCTGGTCGTCGTTTCCTACCGTGAATGAACTAGATGGCTGAAAGTTGGGGGTTAAAAATGAACAAACAAAGCAGGCGAGTGTCCTTACGTTTCTAGAAAGTGCGGCCGGGTATAGGTATAGAGTGGGCGAGGGCTGAAGTTTTGCACGCAATGCTGTGATTGATGTATTCTGGGAGCCGATCACTTTGCGAGTTGGATGCTGCAAAGAACAACTTGCAGTCTTATATGGCCCAAGAGGCACATAATATAATCATATCTTTCCATTCAGGCGAGAACTTTTGGCCGACAGGGTACCCGGCATACTCTAGATAGTGTGCATACGTACGATTGAAATAGGATAAGGGAGAGGAGGGGATTACGGCTTTCATTGGTGTAATGAGGAAGATAATGCTATGGCCGACTTGTCTTTCCATCATTGGACCAACACTAGCGCCTGAGAGGGTGTATCGCCGAGACATACAAACGAATCAATACCGAAGCCGACACCCCATGTCGGCGGCACCCTACAAAAATTATCGTGGCGCTTTTGATACTATCTCAAGCCAAACTCTCCTCTTAATTTAGAGAATCTTTATTATTTTATAAAGCATTGTTCAATTGATAAACTTTATCTTTAAAAACTCTAATAAGTGAAAAGAGGCAATGTTTACTCCTTAAAACGAAATGCCACCGGCAATATCCACTTCCTAAAGCTGCATGTAATCTATAACAAATAGAAGCTGTGAGAGCAACCATGTTATAGCTCACTACTCGGGTATGAAGACCAAATCAGGAATTGTTTAGCTTCGATCCATAAATTTCTATTTGGGCAAGGATTAATCATTTTCGATTTTGGCGTTGCCAAGACCCAAACACGGCGCCCCCTGGCACCCTAGCAAAACATCAAAACAACAATAAACCCATGAGTGTTCATTATTTTTGCTGGCTTTCAGGATCAAGATGTAACTGAAATATGTCTGAATTTATCAGGGGCAAGTGTAATGCACAAGCAAGTTGTGGTGGTGCTATAAACAAAAGAAATTTTCAAGCGAATATCTTGGCATGCAAGGAGCGACTCCATGTATACATACATATTGTGCAAGGGATACCTCCACGTATTTTAAATTAAACTAGCTACAGGTACATTGCACCGATTTGACTACTCTGCAAGTTGCACGCCACATCACGACTCGAAGGCGAATTAAAACTGCTGTTGTATTTTCCTTTGCAAGCTAAATGTACAAGGTAGGTGCTATAACTTGACGGACTAATCGGAGTCTGCGTTTTGGAGGATCGTCGCCAGGGGAAAAGGCGACCCTTTCTAGAAATACCAGTCCAAGGATTTTAGATTAACGTTAGCCACGGGGTCATACCTCTTCTCACAAACTCATCTTAAATAACATGTCCTTTAGATTCTGTACCATAAACCCGTCTTGAAGAAATCGATCCTACAGATAATGTCTCGTTTTCCCTCTCGTTGTGTGGATGGAGTCCCAATTGAGATGGAAGTCCGTACGATGCCGCGACTGGGTAATTTGGCGGAGAGATGAGGTCATATCTCTTCAAGTTCGAAAGTTTGGGTTAGCGTCCTCATATGGCATTCTGTGAACCTAAGTCGGAAAGTTATTTTAGTTGGTGCGTTTTTCGATTGCCATTGTGGGTTAGTTACGTAGAAAAACAGGGTCAGGGTACGGCATCATGAACATTACAGTTTTTTGTTTTGTTTTAATCATTCTGCATGCACTCTAACTAGAGTATGGCAGTGCTTAATTCCCCTCCCCCTCCAGATAGCCAGAATATCGCACAGTTATAACCTACAGCTTGGTTGAGAGTTGGTGGAAGAATGAGTTTCTTGGCGGTTCTTCGGAGGGTGGGGTCAGCTATATCTAAAGGTTGCAATACAATCCCATCATAATAGCAACGTAAGAAGTAGCTCTAAAGGTACCCGGGGCACATGGTGGACGTAGGTTTGGCTTTTATCCGGTGGTTGTAGTCTTTGAAGTGAGAAGCTGTCATTTGGCTGCATTCTTGCTGAGGGAGAACGGAATTGGCAAAAATGTTCTGGCGTGGTGAGTTTATGAACAATTACGGTTAGTTACATTGTCATCTGTTGCAATATAGAGAGGCAAACTTGTGCGTGTATCCCTATGGTACAAAGAGGGGAGAAAATATGGGCGATATATATAGAGAATCTTCGGGTATGTTGCTGCTACTATTTGCCACCTTTGTAAATGTTGCCACTAGATATATAACAGATGTTGCGAGTGTAAAGCGGAAGAAGTCTCTTGAACTATCAAAGGGAGAATCTAAGTCATTCTATACAGGAAAGCCTGGAGCTCGGTGGAAGTCTATGGAAGGCCATTGATTGGGAATACCGGTGGCAGAACCGTGGCGAGTGAAAATTCGTGTATGAGTCTAGTTCGTGAGTCAATTCGGCGACTTCCTTTGTATCGGTAACCACCTTCCACGCCATATTGTATATTGTATCTAATATATATATACACATGGTTTGTCGGCTCGAAGCATTGTCATTGGTAGACTTGCAGTACGTACCTCTGAGATGGAGTTTTATTGGCTGACAACCCATAGCTTCAAGCTTTTGGATGGCTTGGCATACCCTATCAAATATCCTCAAATATCCACTCTCAATTAAGTATTTGAGTTCAACTCCAATCATAAAGTAATGTTTACAAGAAATATTTTCAATGCAATACTCCTTCACCTATTGGTCTCTTATTGAGCATATGTTCAGAATCGATAGAATGGTTCTTGAAAAATACCTATTTTTGGCAATTTTGGGCGATTTTTGAGGATTTTTCCAAAGCCAATCTATCAATTGTGAAGATATGGTAAATAAGAGCTATGGAGGTGAAAGAGCATTGAAATATACACAATTTATGTATATATTACTATATGATTGGAGATAAACTGATAGCTGCATATTTTACAATTAAGGATGCAGTTTACAATCATTGTTCAGATAGACAGATGTAGATTAGACGGAACATTGACAATTGCCAGATTTGATGTCCCTTATGACAACATGATACAAGGCAATCTTTGGCTGCACAAAAGTCTTTTACTATTGGATTTCCACTATATTGCATTCAGCAGACAATATCCAGCCAGCCATGAGCTATCTCATTTAAATTATATTCAGCTAGCCAATGCAGTTCTTCCAGATAATCGCCAGCCAGCTGGGAGCCAGTCATTCCTGATTGAGTACAGGCAGCTGAGCAATAGCCTGACTAGATCTTCTAGGATAAGGTAAGCTGTAATCTGAACAGATTGTCTGCAACCAGCTGAGTGCTAACCCATTAAGAATGTATCCAGCCAGCTAAAATATATCAAGTCTACATTATATCCTGCCTCCTGACAGTGGCAAGTACAAGTCATCTTCAGGTACAGCCAGCAGAGGGCTAACCAGGATATGATAACTGCCAGCCAGCTGACAACTCACAAATTCGAAACATATCCAGCCAGTCAATTGAGATCGTATTCAGTTAATTGCCTGGCATTGTATAGAGAACACCTCAGGCCAGCCAATCCCACCCATCAGGGTTCTCAACTATCTATTTATACTAGATGGAGCCCTGCCCGAGCCTACACTAGAATTGTCAAGGGAGAGAATTCATCATGCAATAAATTTAGAACTTCAAGTTTCATGACTAAAATCTTCCAGGGCCTTCCTGTCCTGTACAAACCATGCTTCAAGCTGAATAATTTTGGGCTTATGGGAAATTTAAGCCACCTATATTCACCCAATCATTCCAAGAGGCATGACAGTGTGGGGAATACTATCCAGATTGGATAATACCAAATTATTGCTTGCTACAGAGTCCTAATTCCTGCTA
>Ga0307512_10002988_pt1 | contig 20390 bp, 27 predicted proteins | sample 14_EM_MG_FD_200267 | JGI IMG/M metagenome (GOLD analysis project Ga0307512, IMG submission 200267) | Populus trichocarpa ectomycorrhiza microbial communities from riparian zone in the Pacific Northwest, United States - 14_EM | ecosystem: Host-associated > Plants > Roots > Unclassified | place... | reverse complement strand
CGACAGGTTGCACATTGTCATAAACTGATTATTGACTGCCTTTATAGGCAAAAGTGAAAGTGAAACGCTTCCTGCCCCATCTTCAAACTGAGTGTCAACAGAGTGTCAAGGATTGTTGGCCTTCCATCATGGTTAATCACAGCGTGATGTGGCGGTTATTGTCTATATACATTGTTTTGACTGTTATTATACTCTAAAAGGCTCAAGAATACTTATTTGTAGCTCTGTAAATGAAATAAGTTGTTACTGTCCCGGGGGATGTGGCTAGAATATCCCGTACATATATGCCTATACAGGCTGTCATATCCTTCGTTATGGATGTTTGTGATCACACAGCAGTCATATTACCGAAGATGCAAGACCAAATATCGTTGACGCTCTGTTGACGCTGATTTTCAGGATGTAGTTGGGAGCTTGAGTATTCTGGTTTTGCACATCAAGGCGGCTAATACGTCGAAAACGAACCGTGACGTACCATGGTCAATAGTTTACGATTAACATTCGCATATCTGAATGCGACCATAATTATGAAACCCGACACGCAGAACCGGAGATTGGAACCGACGCGTCTGGCCAAACCCGGCGAAACCCGCGGGTTGACGGGTACGGGTCCGGGTTTGGCCCGCCAAGAGTCTGCGGGTCGGGTTTTTGGACGGTTCTGGAACCGAACTGACCCGTTTTTGCGGTCCAAACCCAGACCGCTGGCGGGTTACCCGGACCCGTTGCTAACACTACTCTTGCCTGACTACACTGCATATTGGTGCACTGGAACTGGGGCTTTGGTGTAGCTCCTTTGGCTTCCTACTGCTAGCGTTTTCTATTCTCACTGCGAATCGCTGTTGGCTGGAGTTTAAGATTACTTGCGCTGGTGTAAACCCAGACTCTCTCATTAGTACACCCCGCGGGGTTGTGGGCAGTGCGCCCAGAATGGATCTGGCCCGTCGATGCAGAAGGAGTTGGAAGTCATCTGGCCTGCCTACTTCCCTGGGATCCCACCAGAGCTCGCAGCCGTATGGTGCGACCGCTTGGATGGACCCACCCGCGGCAGCCCTGCCGCCCTCAGGGAAAACTCTGTATGTCTTGGTAAGGGTTTGGAGTCTACTATCTGCTGCCCTGGGTTTCGGCATCCATCAGTTGTGCTGCTCCTCGAATGTCAGATGGGCGTCAATCCAGATGCCCGGCCAGCATGTCGCCTGTGTTTTGAATTATGCGAACCTGTTGCCCAATAAGTTATCACTCTATTGAGTTTTGTGCGGAGGTGTTTTCTGTGGCGTCATCTGCCCGTGAATATTACCGCCTCTGCATTTGGAGTGGCGAGCTGTAGCCCTCGTCTACTTGCGCACTCGGTGCTAGTCGCTGCGGATCTGTAAGGTATTCAGACGAGATAGTTAACATTGCTTCTGGTCGCCACCCAGCCGAGGTTTTCTACACAGAACACTCCATTCGCTTCTGATACATACTCTTCGACCTATCTAATCAGCACTGAGGTGTAGATCGGCAAGAGGATCGGGGACACATGTGAGCACTGCTGGACCCCTGATTCCACTGTGTGTCTTTCCATGGTGTTGCCCTCGATTATCATCTCCACCGTTCATTCTAACTGAAAGGTCTCTGTCCATCGTATAAGGTCTCTGTCCATTTGGCTTACCTTCATCAAGTTGATTAGCCTTCCTTTTGCCACGCATGGGAAGGCTGCCTTGCTGTCCATCAGAAGCACTCCTGTTATATGGCCGTTTGTGCAAGTTGAATGAACTCTGTCAACAATGATGGCCGCCTTGTCGATGGCCGAAAGTCTGTTCCAGGCTTCCGAATTTTCCGTCGCTCGGTAGACATCATGTTTCAGCCTCTTCTGACATCAGCTCCGTGGCTACTGTCTCGACCATTTTCCCCAAGCAGGTAGGCAGTGATGTGGAGCCCTAGGCCTTCAGCTTTGTATCGTCGTCATTGCCATGCATGCTATTCACCATGCCACTGGCCCACTTCCGTTCCGCTGGGTGTCTTCCCTTGTGAATTACCGCTCTCGTCAGCCTCACAGTCCTCTCTGTCTCCCACTTCCAGGGCTGCCATGTGGCGCCAAAAGACAGCTGGTGTGGTCCAGGTGCTTTCTTGACTGACTGAGATGAACAGGCTCGCGCGACTGCTTGCTCAGTGACACGTGTGTGTGCGCATCCTGCTGGAGTTAGTTCGTAGGCGTGGTCGCCGTCGTTCGGGGGACACAACTCATGCCTCAACATCCTCCTCCATCAATCAGGAGTTTACTTGCTTGCAGTCTCTGTCTGTTTGGGCCTCAATGGTTATGCCTGCTCGATGGTTCGCATATCGTGCAACTCTCCATACCTCGCCTCCGGTGCGGTTATTCAAGTAATCAATGCACATTCGACTCCTGGACTGCCAGATCAACTTCTGGAGCTCTGCTTTCGCCCAGGCAGCCTCCTCCGAGTTCCATCTTCTCCTCTTTTCTCTCCGGACATTACTTCTTCTTTCACTGATGTCGGCATTCCATGAGCTTTTTGATCAGGCAGAAATCCTAATTTTCAGTCCTGTGGGGTCGAGAACGCCGCTCAATGCTTCCTGAGAATATGCAGCCACCTGCTCAACATCGTCATCTGTGCACTGTGCGTCTGGTTGAGCTCTCTCCTTTGTTAGTTCCATCGATAGCGTCTCCGCTGCATCCGGGTCGTTCTCAGTCGTTGCAGCTAAATTCGACTTTACTATTCTTTGATGATCCGCCTCCTCCAGCCTGTCCACTCCCAACTCCCATTCAATAACCTCATGGTCGGATCTGGTGGGGTGGTCATCGGCCAGTAAGGTCCACATTTCTATTGGTCAGTTTGCCTAAGTCAGGTTGATGACTAACAGTCCTTCCTGGTCCTCACTTGTCCAATGGCGGATCGGCCTGCAGTCATTTGCAATGTCCAGTCCATTCTCAACAATCACGTCTTTCCAGACTTCAGCATATGGCTGTACTTGGCATGTTCGGTCGGATTGTTTCCAGTTGGCGTTTAAGTCTCCTGCGATGGCAGTGCCACCCTACCGGATGACTCTGCCAGTATGACTTTCAGGCCGGTCAATTTCTCTCTCCCGACAGCGCGTCTTCTTGATCATATACATCGACACGAGTCGTTATCTTTTCACCTGTTCTCCTGACCTCAGTAGCGATAACATCGTCGTTGGCACCTCTGCATAAACCTGCCCGCTCATCAACCACCAGGACACGCCCCATCTGTACCGCCGTCCAAACTCTATTTCTGTTTCTTGTTTCGTATGCCACATGGCTGATCCCAATATCTCCTCTTGCTCTGAGTGGCTCTCGCAAGCACACTACGTCCACCTTGTGTCCCACGCCTGTCTCCAGGGCCGCTATGGTCCATTCGTATGACCTAGCGCAGTGATTCTAGATCCCTCAACTCATTGTGAGGCAGGGCTCCTGTTTCAATCTCAGCTTCGGAATCGGTCACGGTCCTGGTTGCAGTCTCAGTCTCCGCCATCATGACATCTCTTGCCTCCACTGCTGGGTTCTCTTCTTCATCCACATCCGCCATCTCCTCTTCATCTCCCCCTCCTTCTGCAACCCCCTTGAGCTTATGACCAAGCACTACAGTGTTTGAGCCTGTTGCCGGTTCCCTGTCCTGAGCTACCATCTTGGAATCTCGTCATACTAGCCGGAAGTTTGTTCTCTGCCGTGCCGCCTCGGTGGCTTCGGTCTTCTTCACGCACCTGCTGCTGAACGCAAGATGATTTCCTTTGCAATCAGAGCACAGCTCCAGACGGTGGCCGCAGAGTGATCCCTGCTTCGCGGTACATCCCAACACAATCCAGTAGTGGTCTCCTCTCCTGTGTTGGCCTCAGCAGTAGCCACATTTGGGCTTGCTGCCGCAATTGTTTTCAATGTGGCCCCACCCTCAACATAGCTTTAACCTGCTGTCAGGTCCTGTGTGTGTGTACGTTTCGATGCGGTACCACACCCCTGCTGCCTTGAACCCATTGTTGACCATGATCTGTGACACCTTGCTCCCCTTTACGAACACAACTACCGATGATGCGGAAATTTCTCCATTTCGCCTTCTCCCCCTGATGGTAAGGGGCTTCGCCAGCCACCGTACTCGGGTGGGGATCACTACACCCTCGTTCACCGCTTCAAATTATTCTCGCATTATCTGCAGGCCTTCTGGGCATTTCCTCACCTACAGTGTGAGAGGGACTGCCGGGATCTTTAGCGTTTCCCAGGACTCATTCTCTTCGATGTCCCCGACACATTTGTTGACCGTCCTCACTGCTGTCACGCTGATGTCGTGGTATTTCAGAGCCATTGCTGCTGTCGCGTTCGGGTGCGTGATTACAGCAATCACACTGTTGGCATACCGTTCGGCGTTGATGATCCAAACATGGGCTGCTGCCATCTCGTGGAAGAGCGCTACGTTGATTGCTGACGCTATCTCATGGTGCATTTTATTGGAGAACAGTACACTCTTGTCTCTCCATGATATCAGGCATCTCTCTGCCATGCTCGATCCAGCCGTCAGGGCGGGGCCTGGGCCTGGGCCCCGGCCAGGGCCAATGGGTGCCCTCTGACTCTTGGCTCGGGGTGGGACGGTCTCCCACTGTCTCGCAGGTGTGTGTGCTGACTTTGGTTTGGGCGTGGGCTGTGGATTCGGTTGCAATTTGAGCTGCGGTTTGGGCTTCGGTTGCTGCTGCAGATGTTGGCGCTTCTCTTGTCCCTTGTCTCGCGTCGTGGCTGCATGTAGGGATGCCTCTAGCCCCCCACCGTCCGTCCTTGCAGTCATTTCTGTTTCTTTCCCGCTCCCTTCCTGGCATGCTGCTACCCCACTCATGACCATTGCGATCATATTCTTGATGCCCGCCCCCCACAGCTTGTCATCCTCATGGATGGCGACCCACCTCTGCTCCCACTCTTGCATCCACATGATTATTCCCTGCCACTGTTCCTCTTCGCAGGGTGCCCGGACTTCCCACAGGTTTGCTAGGTGTCCAACTGTCAGGTGCAGGTGCATCAGCTCCTGTGCCTGCTGTCGTATTGTCCTTTCCATACGGCTTCTCCAGTCGCTGGGGGCCGCTGGGGCCTGACTCCTCCCTGTGCGTTTACCGTTGTAGTTTCCCCCAATCGGCTCCAGTATGGTCGTGGCCGCAGTCTCTGCAGCGATGGATGTCGCTGCTGTCACCATCTCCATCGCCACATCGATTGGCGCGTCGCTCCTCTCTTCTCCCCCTTGTTCCGCGTCCAGGTCGCTCCTCTCCCTCCCCCTGACTTTGGTCAACACTTCTCTGAGGTAAGCCTCTTAGTTCTCATTGTGGCTAGCTCGTTGGCCGACGCGTCGCGTCAATCGGGTTTTCTGCCAAGCCTTTACGCTAACCCACTCAGTTTCATGGATTCTTGTGCGCGACCTCCGCCGGCGGTCCAGCAGGTGCTGGGAAGCTTGTTCCGGGGTCAACCCGACGGTAGGAATCGATTGCCGCTGTCCGTTGTGTGATTGCTATTGCTGTTGTTGACTTGAAGCGCCGTTTCCTTTTTGCCAAGACTTTTGTCGTCGCTACTGTTCGATCACTGCTTTGTCGGCAGACTCCATACGCACGTACATCTTGGAGATGTTGTCATGCTAGACGAGATGAGAATGCCATCGCTGCAGATATAGATGTTAGGGTCAGCTTGTGATTTTGTGAACTCGAGAAAGAGGAGGAAGGTATTGATATCGTTGTGCCAGAGCGGTGGTATTTGCTTGAGACTGTAGTGAGCTATCCTAAGTCTCACAATAATTGGAGGTGTATGTGCGTGTGCATCGGGGCCTTCTGGCTAGCATCTATATGGTCGATGTTCCATTCCCATCTCCCGACCAGAGAGATGAGATATCGAAAGGTAGTTAGCTCTCTTACAGGACCGTAAGTCTCACCGCATTGTCTGCTCATAGCCTTTGATAACTAGGTGTGCCTTGTAACGTGTAGACCCATCCGGGTTTCTCCTAGTCTTGAAGACCCACTTGGAGCCAACCGGCCTCACATGCAATTGTTTTGCTTTCTTCAGTATGCTTGTAGTGGGCCTGTCATAGCTTCTGCATATGTCAATTGGTCCCCATTGGTGGTAGTTGATGCCAGCATCAATGCGATCAAAGCTTTCGCCTTGACTTCTCGTAACGCGTGAAGTGGTCAATGATGGCAGTGGTAGCCTTTGTGTTGACTTTCTAGTCATGGCTACGGGCAGTGTGATTCTCGGGGCGGAGACATCGGCTGTGCTCAATGTGTGGTCTCGATGCAGGTGGCTCGCGCATGATATGATCACGACTGTGTACGAGAATGATTGTATCCCCCTCGTCAGGAGAATATGATCTCGAAACTTTACGAGCAGGGAGACTTCAACGAGTATGGTCATCGGGCAGATGGCAATGGACATCTGTGACATCATCACTGTGGCCGTGATCACCACCTCTGTGGCCTTCATCCGTTCCACTGATATCCTTGGAACAGCCATGGAGAAGTCCATCTCCACCCATTCCAATTGCAGTGTTCTGTGATCAGAGAAGTTCATCTCCGTCTCTAGTGTCTTGCACGCGGAGAAGTCCATCTCCCGTATGATGTTCCTCAATGCATTCTGCATCTTCTGGCAGTCCAAAAATATCAATTCTGTCTGTGGTGCATGAAACGTATGCGTTCCGCTCTTCATCAAAGATGATTTCCGACGGTGCTCAAACCACTTGAAAAGTTGGGTCCCAAATGCTCCATAATGTTGTTGAATCGTGGGTGTACTCTACCATCATGCAGGGCATTGATCGAGGACCGAATTTACTTCGGAGCTGGGCTTCGGGGATGAGCTTGCTCACATAGCTGCCGAATAGTCGCAGGTGGTGAATAGGGGCTTTGAATGATATCTTGGTGCCAGCATCATCGTGGGTGGTCTTGCCAAAGGCATGGAGCATCTCGTATGGAGTTTCGTATGGTGCTTTGTAGCCATCTCGGTCATCGCGCTTTGTCAGACCTTCGTTTGGAGATCGCTGATGCAGGTAGATCGCACTGTTGACGGCTTCTCCCCAAAACTGGACAGGTGCCTGGGAGTCAATCATCATAGCTCGAGCTTTCTCGGTGATGGTACGGATCATTCTCCCAGCGACACCGTTCTTGTGGTGAGAGTAAGGCGGGAACGGTTCCTATGTTGTACCGCTGGAAGTGAGCACCGAGCGGAAGGTCTTGTTGTTATACTCTCCTCAGCCATTATCGCACAAAACCGTCTGATCTGATTGCCCAAGGTAATTACTCGGACCAGAAACGCCTTGTAGGTGGCGGTGCAAGTTTTCGACTTCTTATCTGGGAGCATCCATACGAATGTGGAGCGGGTATAGTCGTCAAACAATAGTCTGAAATGCTTGTTGCCACCGAAGGTGAGAGTAGAGAATGGACCGCATACATCTGAGTGTACCAGCTCAAACAGCTTTGAAGTGCGCTTGATATTGACTCGAATGAACTTTTGCTTGTTCTTGCCCTGGATGCACACTGTGCACATCGAATCATCGTTTGTGTATTCCGGGATGAGTGATCGCACAGAGGTGAGGTGCATTTGGGCAAAGCGGCAATGCCATAGTCTTGACTGTGGGATAGTGAGTGCCTTTCGAGTGGACTTTGACTTAGTGGCGGCGATTGGTGGGCTTGTGAAGGTAGATGTAGGTGCACTCAGAGGTGCATTCGGAAGTGCATTCGGAGGTAGGCTTGTGGATGAAATGCTATGTTAGCTTGTATCGGAAGATGTCGGTGTGCTTTTTGTTCCTTTCATTCATACTGTATGCAGTCTAATTAGAGTATGACAGGACCTTACATCCCCTCCGCCACCGGGCGAGCCGGCTAGATGGCGGAGCTCCCCCCCCGCTACCCTTCATCCCCTCTGACAAATGACCAAGCTAAAGTAAACGATATACCACAACAGAAAGGAAAGGAAATCCCAGGATATAAGCCCACTGCTGCCGTCCCCCGCCCCTGCGTCAGCCTCCGCGCCTGCTTCATACCGTCCCTCATTTGGGTGGGAACTTCCCGACCTCAGTATCCGCCACAAAGTCCACTGCCGCTTGTTCGCATTGTTCTATGGAAAACAGCCCAGAGATCTGCACGTGTCTGCATCTGCCCGCCTTCCATCCCGTCGCATTTCCCACCGCCTTCGATAGTGTCTGTTACTGAACCCTCCACCGGCTGCAGTGGTGGAAGAGATTTTCCCGAGTCTCGGCCGCCGTCCTCCCTCCGCCGCCGCTGCACCGCCAGCATTTCTCGTCCTCTAGGTGGCCAAACCATTTCACGTTGACTCCAGTGGGTGCATGCCTGCACTGTAGTCTGTATAACCTGGTAGCCTGCAACATCACACTTGTCAATGGAATAGGCCTCTTAGTCCCCATCTTGCTCTTCGGTGTGTAGCTGAAGTGCTTGCTACACTTGTCGGCCTCTGATATCGCTTTGGCTGCGGACCTCCTCTTGGAGATTCCTCTAGCTCAGTTTGATGCCGAAGTGTATGGCCGCTCAATCAACGTGTCTCAGCAGGAGTCTCAGGCTAGATTTGTCTCACGGTCTCCCTCTTCGTTTCCAGGAATTCCTGGGTGACCCAGGACCCAGTGAATCTGAGTTGAGAAGCATTGTGCGAGAAGCGCCTGGGCTCTCCGATTGATCTGCCTCGCTAATTGGTGTACCGGGCCTGGCTGAAGGTGTGTCACTTGTTGAACAGCGGTTCATGAGTCACTAAGGACTGCCACCATCCTCACTGTAAGCCTTTGAAATGATCCACTCGTCGGGACTGTGAGATGAACTGCAAGTCCAATCGCCCACAATTCGGTGTCGATGACTTCCATGCGAACAGTGCCCCAAACGCTATCCGGTGACCTACATTGATTTCCCAGTTCCCATTGTGCTGTGGCTACAACTCGGCCATCTTCTGAGTGGGATCCATCAGTCCACCAAATCCAGTCACCTGTTCCGATTTTGGCATCATTCTCTCTCGGCCAGGGTTGCTCAGTTCTCTTGGGCGCGCTGGTGACATCCAGTATGGTGGTCCTGACCACTGATTGTTCGCCCGGGGCCTGCCACAGCATTCCTGCTGTTGATTGGCCGCATTCATGCTCGTCCTTGTCAACTTTGGTGAACGGTGCACCGGAAGAAAAGTTTCTGTGTAACACTGTTAGCGTGCTGCTGCATGTATCTGTTGGTCTCGCTGCGAATCTCCGCTGTCTGGAGTATCGGGATACTGGTGCGAGTGTAACCCCTGATTATCTCATAAGTGCACAACATGGGGTTGTGGGCAGTGTGCCCAGAATGGACCTGGCTTATCGATTGAGGAGGAGTTGGAGGTCGTCTCTCCTGTCTACTTCTTGGGGATCGCACCACAGCTGACCTCTATATTGTGCGACGGCTTGGACCCTCGCCACCAGAATGGCCCATACGCCTCGGGACCAATCCAGTGTGTTGTGGAAAGGGTTTGGAGTCTAGCGTGTGCTGCCAGGGCTGCCTCCATGCATCGGTTGTGCTGCTCTTCCATCGTTAGGTGTGCGTCCATCCTGACGCCTAGCCAGTGTGTGGCCTGTGTGTTGACACGTATGAGCCCGTTTCCGAGTCATATCTTTACCGTCAGTTTTGGCCGGAGGTGATCCCTGTGGCCTCGCCAGCACGCGAATAGTGCCGCCTCCTTCTCGGCAGTGTCGAACTGGAGCCCTCATCTACTTGCCCACTCGGTGCTCATTGCTGCCCATCTCTCAAGGTTCGGGAAGACCTAGTTAACATTGCTTCCGGTCACCAGCCGGACAAGGTCTTCTTCAATACACAGCCCTTCGGCTTCTGATACATACTCTTCGACCCACTTGATCAGTCCAAAGGTGTAGATTGCAAAGAGTATCGGTGACAATGGTGAGCCCTGCGGGACCCCGTCATCCACTGGGTGTCGCTTACAATGGTGTTGCCTTCAATTATCATCTCCAATGTTCTTTCCAACCGAAAGCTTTCTGTCCATTCTATATGGTCTTCATCCATTTGCCTTTCGTTTATTATGTTGATTAGCCTTCCTTTTTCCACTCTTGGGGAGGCTGCTTGACTGTCCATGAGCAGCATGCTTGTTATGTGGCCGTTTCTCCAGACTCCAAGAGCCCTGTACACCATGATGGACGCTGCATCGATGGCTGACCGTCCTCTTCTGCTTCCAATTTGTATATGAATCCGAAGTCCTCTCCTTTCGGCATGATCTGACAGCAGCTCAGCGACTACTTTCTCGACGACTTTTCCCATGCAGCTCAATAGCGGTATGGAGCGATAGGCCTTCAGCTGCGTGTAGTCGTCTTTGCCAGGTTTGTGAATCACCACACTGCTATCCCGCTTCCACACCGTGGGGTGCTTTCCTGTCTGAATGTCCGCCTTCATCAGCCTCACGATCCACACTTTCTACCACTTCATGAGCAGCAGAGATGCTCAGAAGGACAGCGTGTCCGGTCCCGGTGCCCTTTCACCAGATTGGCAGAATAGCACTCGTTCTGCTGCTTCATCTGTGACCCGTGAGTGTGCGCTGATTGTAGGATGTAGTTTTTAGTACTGGGCATCGTCATTCGGAGGAAAGGCCTGGCACCTCAGCATCTCCTCCTTGTCTAGTGATGTGTTAGATTGCTTACCTTCTCTGGCAGTTAGGGCCTCTACAGTTGTGCCTGGCCGAGGGTTCGCGTATCGCGCTGCCCTCCATACCACTGCCCCACTCAGGTTTTGCAAGTACTCGCTCCAAAGTATCCTCTTTGACTACCGGATCGACCTCTGGAGGTCTGGCTTGGCCCTGGCGGCCTTCGCCTGGTTCCATCTCCTCAATTTTTCTTATCTGAACGCTTTCCTTCTTTCCCTAATTGTGGCGTTCCACCCCCTCTTTGATTTCGCGCAGATCCTGATCTTTGTTGCTGTGGCGTCGGGAACGTTGCTCATTGCTTCCTGAAATCATGAGCCATTTGGCTCCACCTCGTCTGCTGTGCATTCTTTGTCCAGGTGAGCTCTCTGTTATGCTAGCTCCATCCATAGCCTCTCGGCTGCCTTCGCGTCCTCCTCCGTCATTGCAGCTAAGTTCCAGCCTATCACCCTTTCATGGCCCGCCGCCTGCTGCCTGGCTACTTCCAACTCCCATTCTGGAACCTTGTGATCGGAACCTGTTGCGTGGTCGTCGCCCGGTATGAACGATTTCGTGACGGCTGAATGCGCAAATGTCAGGTTGATCACCGACCTGCCTTCATGGCCTCCTGTTGCCCAGTGGTGTGTGGCTTCACCATCATTTCCAATTTCCAGTTCATTTTCGTCAACCACATCTTCCCAGAACATAGCGTCCCGCTGCTTTTGGCATCTTGGGTCCCATCGTATGCCATGGGGGTTAAAATGTGAAGTGAGGACCGCGCTACACCGCCAAATGATCCTCTACCAGATCAACTTTTGCGACAGTCTTTCTCCCGATTACATGTTCCTTTGGTTGTAGATTCTGACAATCCTAGTTATCGTCTCTGCTCTGTCCCTGATGGCAGTATGAATGATATCGTCGTTCGCGCCTCTGCTGAAATCTGTCCGATGATCAACAACAAGGCCGCTCACTCTCGTCATAGCGGTCCGAAGTCTTTTTCTGTTTCTTATTTCGTATGCCGAATGGCTGATCCGAATGGCTCCAATTTCTTTCTGAGGTTCTTGCAGACACACTACGTCCTCCCTGCATTCATCTCCCGTCTCCAGCGCCGTAATGGTCCACTCTAATGACCTGGCGCAGTTGTGCTGGATCACCCTAATCATTGGTAGTCAGGGCTCCCGCCTCGGAATCGGTGGCGGCCATGGTTATAGTTGTCGCCATCTAGGTCTTTGTCTCGGTCATCATGGTGTCTCTTTCCTCCCCCACTGCCTCCTTTACCTCCAGATAAGCCATCTCCGCTTCTTTGCTGCCCCCATCGGCTACCGCTCCTCCCCTGGGACTCTGACTGAGCACCACTCGGTTCTTCCCTTGTTGCTGTGTTCATAGCTTCGCCGGTGGGAGCCCGTCCTTCTGCGGAACGCAATTTGATTTCCTTTGGAATTGCCGCACTTTTCCAGCGAGTGGCCGCAGAGTGATCCCTGCTGTGCCGTTCACCCTACTACAGTGCACTTGTGGTCGCATGTCCGGTGATTGCCTGAGCAGTAGCCACACTTGGGCTTGTTGCTACATTTGTTCTCTATGTGGCCCCATCCACCCGAGAGCTCACACCTTGTGTCAGGGCCCGCATTGGTGAACCCCTCGACTCGGTACCACAGTCCCCCCGCCTTGATGCCTCAGTTGATTAAACTGAGTGCCTGCTTGCTTCCATTTATGACAAAAACTACCAACTCGCGGCAATTTCTCTGTTCTTCCACCTTTCCCTGATGTTGCGGGGGTTGGCCAGCCGTAGTACCTAGCTGGGGATCACCATGCCCAAGTTTGCCGCTTCAAATTCCTCTCGCATCTTCTTCAGGCCTTCTGTTCCTTTCCCCATTGACCGCGCACGAGGAACTGTGTGGATCATTAGCCTGTCCCAGGTCCGGTTTTCTTCGACATCCACCACCCCTGTGTCGAAAGTGCTCGCTCCTGTGATGATGATGTCGCGGTACCACAAAGCGATGTCCGCTGTCGGATTCTGCTGGGTGATTGCCGTGATCGCAATCTTTGCATTCCTCCTCGCGTTCATGATCCAAATGTGCGCCGGGATCTGGTGGTGGAAAAACATACCATTTATCGCAGACGCGATTGTTTGGTCGATCATATTGGGCAGTGGCAGATGCTCGTCTCTCATGAGGATTCGGCGTCTGGCTGCCAGCATTGAGCACGTTGTCGGGGATGTGACTGGGCTGGCCACCATCTTATTGTTTGGTGGTCGGACCATCTGCCATCGTCGGGTGGGTTTCAGCATTGACGTCGTCGGCCCTTTTGTCGTCGATGTGGCTCTCAGCGTCGGTGTTTGTGTTGGTCTCAGTGCTGGATCTGGGTTCCACCTTGGGACAGGGTTTGGTTTCGGTTTCGGCATTGGCGTTGCTTTGAGCTGCCTTCCCGAGTGCAGCTGTTGGCTCCCCTCTGGCTTCTTTGGTCAAACAGTCTGGGTCAGGTCTCCGTGTATCACGGCCTCCAGGCCGACATCTTCAGTGTCCGCTTTGCTTTCCTCTCTCTGGTCCCGTTCTGTAGAAGTCACTACTATTCCGACCATGACCGTGATGCCCTTGCCCAACAGTAGGTCATCCTGTTGGTATGCGTCCCAGATCTCCTCTGTGACCGCCCACCACGTTTTTATCCCTTGCCACTGCGTATCCTGCAGTGCACTGTGCGTCTGCAGCATGTTTGCCATCTGTGCAATGGTTCGCTGGAGCTGTGCTAGTTTGTGGGCTGGCTGCTGAGCCGGGCATTCCATGCGCATCCTTCAGTCCCCGAGGGCCCAGGTTGTCGCCGGGACCTCACTCACCCTTCTCCGCTTTCTGTTCACATTTCTATCCATCGGCTCATGTGTGTCTTGGCCCGCAGTCTCCGCGGCGATGAACGTCGCCGCCGTTGCCATCTCCCGCGCCATATCCACAGCTGCTTCGCTCCTCCTGTCCGCTGCTTCTTCTGTGTCCAGGCAGCTCCTCTCGCTCACTCTGACTTGGGTCATCACTTCCGTGAAGCCAGCTTCTTGCAGGCTGGTGCTCGTGATCGGTTGCTTGTTGGCCGACGCGTCGTGTCAATCACATTTTCAGCCAAGCTTGTACGCGAATCCACTTAGCTGCGTGGATTCTAGTGAGCACCCTCCTCCGCCATTCCAAGGGGTCCTGGGAATGTTGTTCCGGGGTCAATTTTATGTTATGAATCGATTGCTGCTGTCCGTTTTTCGACTGCTATTGTTGTTATTGACTTATTTCGCGGTTTCTTTTTGGCTAGACTTTTGTTGTGTGGCACTTGTTAGATGTAGGTGTGCTCGGGGGTGTTCTAGGAACTGTGATCGGAGGTGTGCTTAGAAGTCCATCCAAGGTTGATGCTGTATGTGCGTATGCAGTGCTAGATATGCGGTAGAGGTCATTGACATGATGACAGGTGATGGTAATTGATGATTTTGGCGAAGATATGGAGCATTTACCGCCGCCAAACGTGGCTGTAGATCCGGCAGAGTCCAGCTGATTGACGGAGAAGAGTGAAAGACGGAATCTAGGTGTATGTAGAGCATCGATCTCTTAGCCCTGAGTAGCGTCAACAAGTCCAGGATGAGTTACTCTTACCGTGTTGTCATCGCCAAGTTCAATGAGCATTGGTCGGCGTAGTTTCTTGAATGACTTGAAGGAGCTGCGATTGTTGCACATATGGTGAGAGGCCCCGGAATCGACGACCTAAGTCGTTTGGGCGGAGGAGGTGGTAAGAGCATGACCGGATAGTCAGATGAGATCTCGATCTCCAGCGGTGGCGATTGAATCAGTGCCTTTGCGAACTCTGTTTCGTGTTTCCTTCGCTCGTTTGTAGTGAATGCAATCGGGTCTGATATGGCCTGGGATCCCACAGTGGTAGCACACTTTCTCATCATTTCCTCCAGCATTGTCTCCGCCAGAGCTGTTATTTCCGCCGCAATTGCTGTTTCCGCTGTGAGCGCGCTTCCGCTTGCCACATGCTTCGGTGGTGTGATTGTCCATCTTGCAGTAGGTGCATCGGTGCGTCTTTTGTTGTCCAAATCTCTCACTTCCACCACGCCCACGACCACGATAACCTCCGTGTTGAGAATAACCGGCGGCCCCAGTCGAAGCGTCCGCGATTTCGGTCACCAGGGCCGCCTTCTCTTTGTCCGATCGAATGGCATCTGTTCTGGTCCACTCACGGAGGATGTCCCTGCGCGGAGAGACCGGTCCATTCACGGAGTGTACCCCTGCACCCAACCTCCGTGACTAGACTGGTTCATACTCTGAGCATACATACACAGTGCTAATTACACTCAACGTCGTGGTGCAACTACAATTACACTGTGCTGTATATCCTGACTTGAAACCAGCTCTTCTTCCTCGTTGCCCTCTTCCTCTACTGCTGAAAGTAAACGAGAAAGAACGAACAAGCTCAATTGTCTGTCGATCCAAACAGAAGGAAAACTATGGACTTATATACGAAAGAGAGAGAAGGAAAACTCAATGCCGACTGCCAAAGCCGGAGCCCAATGCCGAGTACCAGTGCCGAGCCGTCCTCCTCACCATGGGGGCAGGCGAGGCAGGTGGGGGCAGGCGAGGCCAATGGGGGCCATAAGCCACCGGCCTCATGCCCGATCCCGCCAGCACCGAATACTAGGGAAGCCACCGGGCCAAACCCCTAGTCAACATCTACATCGTCCTCTTCCTCTTCCTTCTCCTCCTCCTCGTCCACATCCTTGTACTCGTCGAGACCCTCTCCTTCCTCAACATCCAGCTCTGTCAAATCACTTTCGTCATTTTCCTCTACCCTCTTGTTGACAACATCAACAGAAGTGGAGTATATCTGCGCTGTTGCCTCTCCCTGTGTATTTGCTCGAAGTCGCTGTTGTTTTTTTTTGTTTTTTTTTGTTTTAATCATACTGTATTCACACTGATTAGAGTATCAAAGAAGCTTAATAACCACCTCCGCCTCCGGGCGAGCCGGCTAGATGGCGGAGATCCCCCCACGCTACCCTTCGTCCCCATTGACAAATGCAAGATAAGATAAGAGAAAGACAAAAGGAAAGAAACAAAGCAAGGTCTAACCGCGTAATTGCCCCTGCCGCTCCCGAGCCCTGAGCCCGCTCTCTACCGCTACTACACTTTGGGCTGAAACTTCCCAATGTCAGTGGCCTCCAGGAAGTCCATCATGGCTTGGTCGCACTCCTCCATGGATAACAGCTCAGAGATCTGCAAATGTCGTCATCTGCCCGCTTTCCAGCCCGTCACCTTCTCCACCGCCTTCCACAGTTCTTTCTGGTGATCTCTCCACCGGCTGCTATGGCCGGAGAGGTGCGCCCGCATGTGGGACACTGTCCCGCCACACCACCAGCACTTGTTGTCATCTCGGTGGCCGAACGTTTTCAGGTAAACCACATCGGCCGCGTGCCCGGACTGCAGGCGGTAGAACATGGCAGCCAGCTACTTTACGCTTGTCATCGGGATAGGTCTCCTGGTCCCTCCCTTGCCCTTTAGTCTGTGGCTGAAGTGCTTGCTGCACCTATCGGCCTCCCACTTCCCCTTGGCTGCTGATCTTCCCCTGCAGATTTGTCTACCCCTATTCGAGGCCGAGATGTTCAGGCTCTCATATCACTGTGCTTCCGATTGTGACTCAAGATACGTTCTACTGACAGTTTGCCTGTGAGTCGCCAGTGATGGCGGCGGCTCCCGAGACCCAATGGATCTCGGTTGGGATGCCGTTGGCGAGGTGATTCCGGGCCCTTCGGATAATCTGCCATTAAGGCCGTATATCTGTATATGGCCGCGTATGCGTGTATATGAGAAGATATGGTTGCTCATGTCGATGTGGTGATATAATGGAGTAGTTGATAGGTAAGAATATCGCTAGTGATCTCAGAGGGATCGCGAGCCGGCTATATAAGGTTGGCGGTTGACACGGCGCAAGAAGGTACGGAGATACTTGGGAATAATCGAAGAAAGATATGGATGGTGTGGAAGGAATTGTATCACGGAAAGGCGGAGACGTTGGAAGACGCGGAGGAAGCGACGAGATGGTGGCGGTATGATTTAGTAAGATAAGGAAGTGGTTTGAGGTGTTGCGATGTTAGGTGAGGTGGCGTGGTTGTTACAATATGGAATAACGGAGTGGTGTGTAGGATCATGGGATGAGATTCGGATTTTACATCGGAGCATGCGGAATGGTTCGAGGGTGGCAGACGAATTGTATATAAAGAGAGTGTCGATGGCGTTGGAGGATTTCCTTTTCTTCTCTCTTTACTCGTTCTCTTGTATAGCAAAGCAAGTTACGACTTTGAAACAGCTTCGACTCTTGTCTTGTCTTGTCTTGTCTTGTTTCCAATATCACCTACGCCTGACCCCGCTCGTTACATTAGAACGAGTCTTACAATATCGTACCTGATATTGAATGTGCCTACATCCCTCGACAGGGTGTAAGTATTGTTCCGAACCTTGTTCCGTTTCTTCTTGGATTTACCTAGCATCAAATTGTTGTTGGATACATGTTTGCGACGATTGCGTCGATGAATTACCACGACTTACCGGATTTGATATCCGTCAGTACCCTCATCGATCACCATATTCGAATGCACCAGTACGACAGTAAGTGCACTCCTCGAACGAATTGGTTTGATCTTGCTGGAATCCCTTGCTTTGTTTTTGAACTCGAACCTTTGAACGCTGTTGAAAGTATCAAAGAGATACTCACAGCATCCCTCGAGGAAGAACCCCTCGAAGCATATTTCTGGGAACAGTCAGCTGTCCCCTCCCCGTGGAATACTTATTGGACAGACGCAGCTAGGGAAGGCGGCGGACTCGATATTAACGATCCTGTGTTTGGACCGCATTGGACTCGGTATACAGGAGCACAATCCTGGTTTCCTTGCGACCCCGAACAACCGTGCGACTGTGAAGGCCATAACTGCGCCGCAACACATTCAACAATCGGATACGCAGCAGCAGTAACAACAACTGCAAAATCTCTTGGGATTCCGCTAATTGTTATCGGACCCCCGACTCCGACCCCCTCCGAGATTGACGCATCTAATTGGCACTGGTAGATGTGCTTAGTTCGTTGCAATGTCAAATTCAACGGAAGCCCGAGCGGCCCTGGTATCCATCGAGGATCAGGGCACCATCATGGCACTCATCGATATAGACAAAGACAACGTCGGGTACGATTAGCTGACGGAGGCGTTTGCACAGACGCAGGAAGTATTGATGCGGGTGGCACAATACTCCCAACCAATTCGAGAGGTACAGAGGGTATGCGAGCACCCACATCAGATAATCGATCTACACCGGCAGATCACAGACCTGCAAATGAAACAGTTCCTGCCCCCGCAATGCGACCATACCGGGCTGGAACATCAAATACAGACTCTGAGGAACGAACGGGACGAAGCCTTGAGGAGACCACCGGCTCCAGGAACCAACGAGGATTTGCAACAGGAACTGGACGATATGACCCGGGACGCACGGCAATCTGGAGAGGAAGTCCGCGGTTTGAGGACGCAGTTAGCGAATGCGTTGAGGTTAGCAGCCAGAGCGGCCCTGTCTGCTCCCCAGGCTCCGGAAGACAAAGGCCAGAAATTTCCCGACTCCACGGACTTTTCAGGGTCGGATCGAACTCAGTTGAGAGGCTGAATTGTTCAACTCCAGATGGTCATACGACACAAGTCCGCCAGCTTTCCCGACGAACAGTCGAAGATGCGGTATGCATTCAACCGCCTGAGGGGAATCACCTTAGGCCAGATCTTGCCACACGTCTGGGAAGACGGAACGATAGGGTTGGAAGACCTACCAGCTTTTATACAACTCCTGGAAGCAGCTTTTGGGGACCCGGACCGAATAGCCACCGCCGAACGGAAGATGAGGGAGATCAAACAAAAGAACCGTGAGTTCTCTCAGTATTATGCTGAGTTTCAAGTGATTGCTGCCGATCTGGATTGGAATCCCTCGGCCCTTCGAAAGGCTTTGGGGACAGGGCTGTCTGAAGAGATGAAAGACTCCTTTACCTATAGCGATATGCCTGAGGAACTTCCCGCGTTTGTGACGGTTTGTCAGAAGCGGGATAACCAGATACGACAACGGCGTGCAGAGAATGCGGCACAATATAAAGGAAGTGGGATAGGTTTCGCTTCCTCCAGCCCCCCCGCGGCTCCGAGAGCCCCGGAAAAAGCCCCTGCTGGAACGGTTGTCGGATATACCGGACCAGCGCCAATGGATGTCAGCGCAGACAAGAGAAGGATCTCGGCAGAGGAAAGAGCGAAGATGTTTGCGGATGGGAGGTGTTTATACTGTGGTGAGTTCAACCACAGGGCAGAAGAATGTGCGGCGAGAAAGAAGGCTCAGACGTTCAAGGCGGCTGGAGCGGAAGTAAAGGAAGTAGGAACCAAGGATGGTTCCGAGGAATCGGGAGAAGATTGGGTCAACCCAAGCAGGATGGCGCTTTGGTTGACGGAAAAAGTTTTGTTTTAAATGCTTCGAAATGTTTTGGAATTTTGCGATTATCAGTTAGCAAGGTGGAGGTATTGGAAGGATCAATGGAAGGCAAACATTTAGTTATAACCTGTTCATTGACCGTGAATAACCAAGAGATACCTACGCATGCGCCGATTGATTGCGGAGCTACTGGCATTGCATTTATGGATCAAGATTTTGCTCGCCATTATCAGATAGCACTTCAAGAGCTGAAGGAAAAGAAACAAGTGGAGGTCATCGACGGAAGACCTATTGAATCTGGAGATATTACGCGTATTGCCTAAGTTGGAATGAAGATACAGGAACATAAAGAACAGTTACCCATGTTCATTACGAAATTAGGTCATTATCCAATTATCCTCGGGATCCCCTGGCTACGGCTACACGATGTAGCTGTACGTTTTGCATCTAATACGGTTACGTTTGGTTCACAATATTGTATTACGCACTGCCATGATACATCAGTAACGGTACAAGCAGTTACAAAAGAACCGCCAGAACCAGTATATCAAGTAAAGGATATATTTGAACCGAAAATTCGACCCTTAAGACCGTTTCGAGGAGATATTGCTATGCTTAATGGAGCTTCGTTTTTCAGGACTGTCAAGAAAGGAAATCTTACGTTGTTTAAGGCTTCCATATATGACATTAATAGAGCCATCGAGGCAAAAGATTTGAAAGGACGCCCCGTTGAAGAAATTATCCCCGAACAGTATCATGAATTTCTCGCACTGTTCAACAAGGTGCTGGCAGATCGGTTACCACCACATCAATCTGGAATTGATCATGAAGTTCGCTTGAAGGATGGAGAAACGCCAACGTGGGGACCATTGTATTCAATGTCCAGGGCTGAGTTGGTCGTCTTGAAAGAATGGCTGGAGGAGAATATGTCAAAGGGGTTTATTCGACAATCATCTTCGCCTTTTGAAGCCCCAGTGTTATTTGCAAAGAAACCTGGAGGAGGGCTACGATTCTGTATCGATTATCAAGATATTAATAGTAAAACAATAAAGAATACATACCCCCTTCCGTTGATAAAAGAAACGTTGAATCATTTAGGAAAAGCCCGGATATATACAAAGTTAGATGTTAGAGGAGCATATAATCTACTTCGGGTTAAGGAAGGGGATTAGCATAGGTTAGCGTTCCAGACGAGATATGGATTGTATGAACCTACGGTGATGCAGTTTGGTACAACAAATGCACCAGCAGATTTTCAAGGTTATATCAATAATGCCATTAGAGAAGCCCTGGATGATTTCGCCTCAGCATACTTG
>Ga0307512_10002987_pt1 | contig 20397 bp, 29 predicted proteins | sample 14_EM_MG_FD_200267 | JGI IMG/M metagenome (GOLD analysis project Ga0307512, IMG submission 200267) | Populus trichocarpa ectomycorrhiza microbial communities from riparian zone in the Pacific Northwest, United States - 14_EM | ecosystem: Host-associated > Plants > Roots > Unclassified | place... | reverse complement strand
GCCACCATCTCGCCGCTCCTCCGCGTCTTCCAACGTCTCCGCCTTTCCGTAACACAATTCCTTCCACACCCTTCGTATCTTTCTATTATATTTCCCAAGTACCTTTGTACCTTCTTGCGCCGTGACAAATGTGGAAGAAGATTACTGATGAAGACATCCGAGAGGCTCTGTTTAATCAGTCAGTTCAAAAGGCACCTGGTCCGGATAGGCTGGGTTTTAAGGCGATAAGGTTATTGTGGGATTGGGATTCCCAAACAATTATTAATGTCGTTAAAGCGTCTTTTAGGTTAGGAATACACCCATGAGTTTGGAAGGAAGCAAAGGGGGTGGTTATACCAAAACCGAATAAGCCAGATTACGGAGTCGCCAAAGCATACAGGGTGATAATGTTGTTAAATTGTCTGGGAAAAGTGGTTGAGAAGGTGGCAGCCAACGCAATAGCAGAGGAATGTGAGTGAAGGAGGTTACTTCATGACGGACAGTTTGGATGTAGAAAGAGAAGGTCAGCAATCGACGCGGTTGGAAGGTTGATGAAGAGAGTTGAAGAAGCGTGGGGGAGGGGGAATACCGCGGCAGTGTTGTTAATGGATGTCAAAGGAGCCTTTCCACATGTGGCAAAGGGGAATTTGATAAAAAGAATGGAAGAGATGGGATTTGAAGCCGACCTGGTTAGGTGGGTGGAAAGTTTTATGGAAGACAGAAAAGTGATAATGTCGATGGACGGAAAGGAGGGAGATAGTATGGATGTGGAAACGGGAGTTTCGCAGGGGTCGCCAGTATCTCCAGTACTTTTCGTTATATACCTTTCGGGGTTGTTCGGCCAAGTTGAAAAGAAAGAAGAAGAGTGTGGAAGTGAGGGTATATCTTTTGTTGATGATGTGGCATGGGTGGTGGAAGGCGAGGACGTGGGGGAATGCACACAACGACTGGAGAGATGCGCCGCGGAAACAACAATTTGGGCAAAGAAGAATGCCTGTCAGTTTGACATCGACAAAACAGAGGCGATGTTATTTACTCGACGAAGAAAGAATAAGGAACCGAAGATGAATGCCCGAGTCAGGGTTGGGAATCAGGAGGTTTTGTATAATAAAGAAGCGACAAGATGGTTGGGGGTATGGCTGGATGATATGCTTACCCTGAAGGATCATACGAAAAAGACCTTCGCGAAAGCAAGGAAAGCACAGAACAGAGTGAGATCCTTGATGACGAAGAAAGGATTGAGCTTGGAAGGATGCAAAAGAATTCAAGTTGCGGCGGTTCAGGCAGTGGCGTTGTATGGGTCTGAATTGGGGTGGCATTGACAAGAAAGTCGAGCCCAGGAGGTGCAAAGGTTGTTGAATGAACAGGGCAGAAGGGTAACCAGATGCTTTAGGACAACACCTCAAAGAGCTCTAATGAATGATGCAGGTTTACGACTGGCAAAGGCTCTTCTTAATAATCAGGTACGTCGATATAAGTTGAGGCAGATGATGATGCCCGACGCTCAAGGCGGAGGGAGAATGTTGGAAGTACGACGGAATGTGTTACAAAGGGTGGAGGGGATTGATGAGTCGATCCCGGAGGATAAACCTTTTGAAAGGAGGAGTTTCCAGAGGACGACATTACCGACGGAAAAAAGATGCCTTAAAGGCAAAGTGATTATTCAGGACGAGGAACAAGCGTTGGAAGAGGCGAAGTAAGAAAGGGAGGGACTTGTTTTTTGGACTGATGGATCGAGAAAGGAGGATGAGTGGGTTGGGTGTGCAGTGGTATGGAAAGAGGAAGGAAGGTGGCAAAAGAGGAGGGTACACCTAGGCTGACAAAAAGAAGCATTTGACGTGGAAATGTATGCGATGTCGGAAGCAATGAAGATTGCGGATGAGATGGTACAAGAAAAGAGGGTTACCAGGGTTACAGTATTTACGAATTCGCAGGCAACTTTAAAACGAATACAATCGGACGAGCCAGGACCAGGACAGGTGCTAGCACTACGAACGATGCACTGGGCCACAGCATTAGCCAGGAAAAATATGCAGGTGGAGTACCGGTGGGTACCTGCTCATAAAGGGATAGAAGGCAATGAAGAAGCGGACCAACAGGCAACAAAGGCGGCATATAAGCATTGCAGCAGTTATACCGAAACACAAAATCCGCTACCGTTTTTAGATTATGTTTCTTTCTCCCACATTAGCCGAAGGTTGACTGAGGTGAAATGGGAAGAAAGTAAGAAAGCAATAAAAGAGTTGGGGAAGAAGTCAAAGCACAGTTACCGGTATGATTTGGTGAAGAAGGGGGGTAACAGTGCAGTGATGGAAGCCAAAAAGATGATTGCGGCGAGGTATTATCAGCTCAAATCAGGACATGCACTGATAGCGAAATACCTATTGCAGATCGGAAAAAGAAGTGATATGAAATGTTGGTGGTGTGGGCATGAATATCAGACAAGAGACCACCTTTTTAAGTGGTGTAAAAGATGGAAACGAGAACAAAAGTGGCTTTGGGTTGATGGGCAAGAGGGGGAGGATGGGTATAAGGGTGTTGAAAAGGTTTTTAAGAAGCCAAAGATTTCATTGCCAATGTCTCTCGTTTTTGCAGAAGAAAAATGTTCGCAGGCTCTGATGGATTTTTTATCTTATACAGATGTCGGCAGAATTAGCGGAGTGGTGGAGGAGGCGGAGAACTCAGATCATGAGGAGTTGAGTGATGGGGGGGTGTAAAAGTTGATGTTGTTTTTTGGCGGTTTCTTTTGTTTTAGGGAGAAGAGAACTCGCGACTTTGCATTTGTTTCTTTATGTTACGGAAGAAGCAGGGAGGAAATATGTACGGGATATACCATGGCCGCCAGCGGCCGAATGCAATATGATTACAAACAAACAAACAAACTGCTGTGTATTCGCCGCTGTATATCTGCCACCTAGCCACTGTTATATATATGCTAGCTGTGCGTATCCATGACTGTATATCTGCTGCTGTGTATTAATATTTGGATCGACTGCAGTGTATGTGGCCCTATGTATCCGCTACTGCTCTATTGGATTTTGTATGTAGAAGTTCTTGCGGGTAGGTAAATACCATCGTCAACCAATGAGAATACTTTTTGCAGGGGTATGCCAAGAGTTAACCAATGAGAATGCTTTGTGGTGACAATGCATATCCAGTTCTAAATGTATATAATGTGTATGTAATTACAATGAAGTGGGGAGGCTCTGTGACTATGACGAAAGTACTGTTTATTCATACAATACAGCCTTATGTGACGCCTTCGCTTGGCGTTCAGAATTTCAGGCGGAAAAGTTGTATTCCTCCCTAATACCACTCCCCGAAGTACTTATACTTATCATGGATTCATAATTTCGATTGAGACAAACGGTAACCTATGGTAAGTGCTGCATATATACTAGGACCGTCTGTTACGACTTTGGAAGGATATGGCTTGTATTAAGATACAATATGAAACGTTCCGCTAGCTTAGTACGTATGCATACGCATATGGGAGACCGTACATATATGGTTCTCTGGGTCTCGATTAGATAGACACAATCTAGCTTCTCTATCTTACATTTAACAGTAAATATGTCTCGAAAGCGAGTGAGATATGGTAGAATAAGGTGCGGCTCTGCACAGGGGTTGCCGTGACAACGACACCACACTGTCAATAGTCTTTAGTGTCAGTTATCCCCTACACGCCCGGGTTTTGGGAAATTGATTGCTTTACTCGGGTGGCAAATAGGAGCATCACTGATTGGCCAACTCAAACTTCACATGTGGCAAACCAGCGCTTGTTTTATTAGTCACTTCAGCCGATCGATGGGGTCAATTGCCAGAACAGAGTAACCCAACCAACTTCCCAAACCCAAGCGTGTAAGAGATACCAGTCCTTAGAGAACGAGCATCAAGTCTCCGTACTTAGCTGTAAAGTACTCGAAATTTTTTGCCCACATGACGTCTCGCTGCCGTACTGTGAGTGAGATCTTATGATATTCGAATTGCAATGTGGTCAGGACCAGTATTCGGACCTATCAACTACCAGGTATTGAGTTATTCCACTTTGGTAATGATATGAAACAACAAAAGCTGAAATTCTTAAATACCGCCTATTGTTTGTCCGTCGGACTGTTATCATTGATATTCAAGCTACCAGACTTGCGGGCCAATGAGCTAAGAGACTAAGCGCTTAAAGATTAATTATTTATGTCAAGATCTTTCCAGCTGTAGAAATCAAACCCAACCAAAACTTCCTGGCAATACATGGCCGAGTGATCTAGGGAACTACTGGGGGACATTATGTGGAGATCTGTAGCTTCCCGCTGCATTTGAAGACCTAGCGCGCTATCCAATTACGGTTATTCATGGAGGGCTTAGCCCTAGCATCCTTGACGTATCGTTGTATGCCGATCTCAGAGTTGAACTGCAGCTAGGTATCAGCGATGTGGGGATATTTTGATAGAGGGGCTAGAGGAGGGAGAAGAAACTGTTGTCCACTTTGTGGGCATCGAGAACGAGCCTGGCGGAAGTAGGGTTGAGTATAACTGTGGACTTTTGGACTAAGAACAGTTGGGAGGTTCACAGTGCATATCGAGGCAGCTTGAGTTTGTCAGGCAACGCTTGTCAAAATCCCTGATCTTTTGCTAAATCATTCAAGAAAACTCAGCTATATGCATATCAAGATCGATATAGCATTAAATAGCACCGAGACTAGAACTAACCAGCAGAGATCTTTTTCTATGATACAGGCGCATTATTGAACACCCTTTCTCCATCCTGCAGCAACATGGCACCCAGAAACCAGAAACTCAGCCCAAAGCAACTTTCAGATCGTGGCGCGTATTGGCAGATGCTGCTGCATCCGATGCGGCAGGTGATCATGAAGTGACTTAATGAAGTACAGAATACAAAGCCCTCAGCTACAAAACCCAACTTGCCACCTACTAGACCTTGCTACTGTAGCTTCTGCAGACCCATGAATGTTACCACATTTTCCAAGCCTGTCTTCCTCACAAGGGAAGGCGAATGGGTTTCAAAAAATGTGTGTAACACAAGGCACTCAGGAATGCTCAACACTTCAGCACACTAGCTTACTAGCTCGCTATATAGCGCTTTGGGACCAGAAACATGAAACGAGTGCCACCCACTTTCCTGCAGTAGTGCACGGAAGATACGGGAACTGTATGTATGTTTGTAACGGTTGCGTCATTTATCGCCATCAATACCAACAGTCACAGCAGTACCAGCGACTGTTCCACCCTTACCACTGTTTTCACACGCACCGGGAATAGTACCATTCACAGAGTAGAAAAGCTTCCCCTCGCGAGAGCAGTAAAATAACTAATAAAACTAATAAAAATAGACATAATAAGGATGATGATCTCGTGCCTAGACTTTGGCACTCGCTCTGATCGCTTACAAAGGCTGGTTTACAAGATCAAAAGAAAGAAATGATATGAAAGAGAAGTTGTTAACGAACAATGGAGGGGCTAATTTTTACTAAACCCTAATTTGTTTCAATGCGAATTAGACGTGCTGCTAAGCCTAAATCTGGGATGACTTTCATTCAATATTCTCAATAGAAGCTGGGGTTAATAATAAATAGCCGATGGATTTTGTTAAAAATTTTCATTTATTCCTAATAGCAGGAGTTGGAGTTTCAGTCGAAGTGGGAACATGTTTTGTTTATGAGATCTCGAGGTAGCTTTAATTTGTCGTTTAGAGTATTCCTGCCGCACGTTGACCGGGATTACAATGTACTCTCAGTATTCATTTGCGATTTATACTGCAAAGAAATACTCAATAGGTTTTTTGTATTAGCAATTCCATGCAAAATGTGGCCTAGTATTTCGCCTCGTAATTAAGTACGGTAGAAATTCTGTATAAGTACATGGCATCTCTGAGCACACAACGCTGATATTCCTACTCCTAAAGCTTGCGAGAGATTGAAAAGGACATAAATATACCAAGTTTTCGACTCATCCTCGTCTGCCAATCGTCAAGGTTATACCACAAAACTGCCTAGAAGACACACAGTTCAGACATTGGTTTCTAGCTGAAAAGATTGGGCCCGCTTGTAACTGCAGAAAAAATAAATATGCCTTAGGTGCTGATGTAACCTCAGGGATCCCAGCCACTTTGCATATGTGTGCGTTGTTCTCTGTATAAGCGTGTATTTCAACATTCAGCAGAAGGCTGTGAGCTGCGATCTTGAGCCAATTAGGCACGTGAAAGAACCTCAGGTTTACTCGCATGCTATTGGTTGCAATCATGTGCAGGTGTAATATTATTCCGTCAATTAAGTATAGAAATATGCTGTAGGCCTATTCCCCTAGCCTTTTCCACTGGATATTGGCGGAGGAAATTTCCATCAGACGTCAGCATCCCAGTTCCTTGCCCGACGTTTTTGCAAACATATTGTCCCCACAAGCAGATATGCCGACACTGAACGACAACCCCGAGGAGCAGCATTGGAATTATCCAAAGATTTCACGTCCTTCTGGCCCATCCGCGAGGTCAGCTGGCGTATCCGTCGTGGCGGTCAATGACGAAAAGCGTTTTGAGGTAAGTGGTTACAGCGCCAGGAAAACAGCGACTAATGTTTGAGGAATGATTAATAGGGTAATGGAGAGGAAAATATACCGTCCACATTTCATTGTTGGGGTGTAAGTAGTAATGAAAGTTATCGGGAGGAAGGAAATTGTGTGTCGCTCCAGACACCACTCAACGTGGTCAGCCAGCGGGAGAACATTCCATGTCACGTACCATACGGTGAAGAGATATTTGTGGGAGCCAGCGTAAACAGTAGGCTGCAGGGCCAACGTTCCGTACGCTATAACGCGAACGATTATACGCCGAGGTATTGGGGCGTTTCCCGAAGAGGGCGGAGGGTACTGCTAGCTGACACAAATCCGTTCCCAAATGATAGAGTGCAGACAATGTGGTTGCACACCGGACTAACACCATACTCTTCCGAGGATCCGAGCGTCATAGACCACCAATACGGTATTGAACACAACAGCGGAGTTTTCCCCATTACAATGGGGCAGACTACTGGAGATGATTCCTCTCCAGTCAGTAACTCTCCCGCCTCTTCTCCAGCGGGTGGCCCTGTCTACCCCCAACCTGTCTACCCCCAACCTGTCTACTCCCAACCTGTCTACTCCCAACCTGTCTACTCCCAACCTGTGTACCCCCAACCAATAAGCCCGTTTGTCCATCGCGTCCACCATCTTATGACCCCCACGAGGTCTCCATCTACCGCAAACCACAGCTTCGGCGACCAGCAGTATGATATCTCTGTCGGAGCTCACGAAGTGAGGGTAGATTTTGGTAATGGCGGAGATGAATTTGTAGCAAAGTCCCCGATGTGAGTCGACCAATAGCCGGATCTTATGGTTCATGTACTGGTATTTTGGCTTTAACGTTGATCCATAGGCATGAGTCTCCTCGATGCCAATACTGTGGTAAATCCGTCAGAGCCCTCAATCGTCATATTCGAGACGTCCACCAAAATAGGACTATCGATTGTCCCGAGGATGGATGCAAAAGGAAGGGAAGCAAAGGCTTCGGGCGACTTGACAATCTCAGGGACCATCTTCGAAGGGTGCACGATATTCCGATTCCAAAAATCTGCCGACGCAAAAAGAAGGAGGCCGAGTGAAATGTGACAAAGGTATACTCCATCGTGAGCGGTAAATGTCGGTGAAGGGCATTGTCGTAGGTGGCGATGAAGGAAGGCAGTAGATTGTGTTGGAGAGCACATCGGTGAAGTACATTGTCGTAGGCGACGATGAAAGAGGGTTGGTAGATTGTATTCGAGTCCGACCATTTATTTGTATCTCAAAATCTATGATTCTCAGTTTCTTGTGCGGAGCCATGATTGAAGTCAGTAAGGTGGAATGTAATCGGAGAGAATCTACCCTATTACTATTTCCATCGAAGGCACTCGACGTACCGTGGACATACACTCGCTCGTGGATCAGTATATTTATTGATTGATCTATTCTCAGTTAACTAAAAGGGCACAAAGATAACTACTTAAGTACGTACCTTCAAAAGACAGATAGAAGTTGAAGAACCACGGGGAGTGAAATTGCTAGAAGAGGACGAATTCGAACTCGCTCTTTGACGAAGCAGTCATGGTATTTACGACATTTGTGCTTGCAGCGCGGCGGATACGGGCACATCTTTAGGCAGCAGTAGACGGTCGTGACAGTAGATCCCAGTAAAACAGGCACCCGTTAGGCAGCAGCAGTATCGGCTCCTTCCGAACTCTCCTGCCTAAAAGGGTCGTAGTTGACCGTAGAGGTATGTAGACCTGAATGGCCCAAATATCCACGTGATGGAACGGACATAATCTGTCATCTTGCCAACGCATCAGTCCAACTATTGCACAACTCTCACTCGATACCCGCTTAATTGGGTTGACCTCAACTTTTTCTCCGTTGGCATCGGAGAGCCCACCCGCTGTTTCCGTACTGGGATTAAATTTACACCTATAAAAATAAAGAATGGGGAGCAAAGGACCCCACGATATTTGAGGCAATATTCAGGGTTGTGAGGACTGACGCTCTGATCATACCAAGTTGTGCTAGTAGCTGAGCGAGGCCAAGCCTGAAATGGTGTTGTATTAGCCAGAACAGGAAATTTCCAGCCTTTCTTTAATAGCTGTAATTGTCAAACGGGAATTGCTGGAAGTCTTTCACCGTTTTTAGGAATGGATCGCATTTTATCTAGAATGCCCTCACTTATTTTATTAACGGTCGCATTTAGTTATTTACCAGAATAATGGGTTAGACCCAAATCTATTTCTTGCTAGAAAAGATCTATTTGCATGGTATGCTCTACACAAATTTATTGTCTAAACCCCAAACGGTATATAACGAAATTGAGGGGTTGAGTTCATGCCCTATAGAGTAAGTGTTTGGGATTTTAATTGCTATTTGAAATCCTGCAGTGTCTCTTATTGATTTTTCTCCTTATCTTTAAAGAGCCAGCGCTAAATGCAAATACCAGCACTGAAAGAATTGGATTTTTGTCACAGGCAAAGAAATTGTGGGGTTTCAATCAGGGATTTGCGTACCACACAAAAAACAACAGCAGTAAAGGTAACACAACTTTTACCTCATGCTCAAGTGCATGAACCTGCTGACGTGTATGGCAGGTATCCGCAGGGGTTTCAACCTCAGGTTTTGTGCATGCTGCATGAAACCTGAATCCAAAAAAACAAGGCTCCACAACACCAATGCCACGTATATATATAAACTTCAACCTCAGGTTGAGGTGCATACATGAACATGACATCAACACTAGCCTAAGGTTCACAAGACCGCCTTCGAATCGAATTCCCGAGGAAAAAACCAACTCGCAGATAGGAAGATAAGCAACCTCAGGTTTCGGCAGAGCCTTCGCAGGACTACATTCCTTCACCGCCTTCTTAGTGCTCATGATGTTATGAACTGAGGGATTATTCCATGGCCACAATCAGTGCAACACATCAAAATCAGGTATGAGAAAGACACCAATCCCTAGACACTACCATTGAACAAAAGGTTCAGGTCCCTCAACATGTGGCCATAATGCATGCTACTGACTTCGGCAATTGTCCTCGCATCGACCTGCTTATATTATTGTTTTTGCGTTGATCAGAGGATACACCAGCACATGAGTGTGACGGAGGGATTCCATATTTCCCTAATGGCGGAAAAGCCTTCCAAAACATACTAACGATAGCTGATGAAACGTCTCTCAGTGGTAACAGAAGGGGCTTCTTGTTCCCCTGATGGCGTAAAAGCACTTTAAGTGATGTGGGCGGAGTGCAGACAAAATTTCTAATGGGATTTCCAGGGTGTTGACAATGGCTTTTTGGGGGGATAATTGGAGCGCATCATATTATATGATATCAAAAAAAAAGATATAACTAACCATAGCTATGGAAAGGCTCGGGGAGCCTACACCCCGAATTCGTTTCTACAGTGTCAGCCGGTCAACGTTGAAAATACCAGAGTAGGAGGTTTCTATTTGATGACTTTCTCAGTCTCTGGCTATATGGCGGTCAATCGGTTGCTAACCCTACACGGGGTACTTCTGGCGATTGGGCCTCCAGGAACAAGCGTGTTTCCCGTCACTTCGCCGAAGGGAAACAGACGGACGAAAGTTGAATCGTGCTACTCCATCCGCTACTCTGCTCGCAAACATAAAGTAACTGTCTCATCTTTGGCTGATATATTACTGCTGATATGGTCACCAATAGCAACCGTATCCATGTTTACGATAGCTTTATTCATGTAGAGTATGTTCTGTAGTATGTCTCCTAGTTAATCCTTATTTCCTAATATGTAACGCTTGCACCGAACTTGTATTGTCCGCTGTATTCATATCAAGTACTCCCTGTACATCCCAACGTTAACATAGGTACCTGCCCACCAATAACCAACACCTGGTTCCAATGACATGACATACGGGAGCGGATACATTCCTCCCAGGGCCAGGGCTACTTCCTAGCTAATCGTCTGGGAGGTGAACAATATACCCACCCACGGCTCCCTCATTCGCATACATTCTGCCCAACTATTCATAACAAACCCTCAGCCATTCCAATCCGCAATACTCGCATCGAACTACTCCAAAAAGCAACCGGCTGGGCTCCCACACATGCCACTCCATTGGAAGCCGGCTGTCGGTTGTTAGAAAGCATGCAGAGACTACCATTGAACATAGCTGCGCCAGCTTCCCTTCTCGAGCTCGTGCACAGTCCCTTGCATGAAACGCCAGGGCACCTATATAGACCTGCATACAGCGGGCCGCACTCAGGATCGGGATATTCACCACCTCAGGTGTAGCAGATCTTCCGCCCCGAGTATAGTCTTACATTCTCTACCACACAGATCCTCGGTCTTGGAATCAATGTGCCTATTGCGCACGGCTGAATATAACATCCCCTGAGTATCAAGCATCACACTTCGTGGGGCTATTTCCATCTAGAGATGACAAGTGACAACATAGACCACTATGAAAGTCTACAACCAAGAAATCAATTCATCGATATGATGACACTTAATCACACTTCACAACTTCACCAACTTCCCCAAACAGCACACATTCTACACTACGGAGTCTCCCGGGACGTTTCCTCGGATCTACAACAGACTAACACCCTCAATCCACCCTCCCGCCCGCCCGCCGACCCGGTATTGGGACGAAATTGGACAAGGGTGGGACTTATCAGATGTACTGATCACGCTGTCGTCGTCTGTATGGAGAGACACCTGATCACTCGACAATCGCGAGGACCAATCTATCTACGGCAAATTCATTCCTGTCTTTATGTATATAGTATAGTTTCTAGGACTTCTCCCACAATGCCTCGCGATCCATGATGTAAGAGGCATGAGGCTAGAGACTGAGGGTCGACATATATTAGAGTAGCGGAAGATTATTTAGTGCCCGGGTGATTTTGCCCAGTTGAACATATAAACTTCCGGCCCGTTCCATCCAGTGTCCCCTCTCGGCTCCCTGTCGTTGCTCATCAAAACCAGCCCCATTCCGGCACAGATATCTTGATGAACCGGGAGGTTGAGGTTAAGGTTATTTTCTCCCTAGCGCCCACCCTACTCACCTCACTCGATTCCATGACCGCGTTACATCTACGCCACAGAACAGCTTGCCAGAGCAACCGGCAGAAATTAGCGATGACTTCGTACAAATAACAGCACCACCTGCGATTGGCAGAAGTGATACAGGGGGGAGGTGGTGGTGGTGGTGGTGGTGGTGGTGGAGGAGGGGGACTTCTCAATTCTGCCCTCTTTTGCGGTTCAACACTTCTAAAAAACGAAATCCATACATGGTGCTCTTAGCAATTCCCCATTGTTGTTTACCAGGCTTGGAAGAAGAAAGTATTGCAAGACATCCCTCGTGATATCCTCAAGAAAGGCTTTTTATTCCACTATGCTTCGCTCTCTAACGCTAAAAGTAAAACTACAACCGAAACTACTTTTTCTCCTCACAAACGCCCCACCATGTATTTGTGAAAGAAATAATTGCTAACTACGAACTCCCTCCCATCTATGCAGTAGCCGGCTTTCCGATCTGTATAATCTCGCTTGTAGCCTCATCGCTCCTCAACGTCGGCCAGCTCGTTGCATCCGCTTCACACCCGTCAGCCCACATCCATCCTCGGGGGAGGGAAAAACACACCTTTCTTAAGATTCAACTCGACCTTGGTGCCCATAATCTTATACGTCGATTTCTCGGGATCAATAGGCCCATAAAGCGGATACGAGATCTTAAACCTCTTATTATCCGGCATCGGCAGATCCACATTCAACTCCCTCTCTCCAAACACAATCTTCGCACTCTCCTTATCCACCTTCTTCGCAAAGATCGAAACGATAACATTAGTATACGTCTGATAGAAGTCATTCCTACACTCGATGAGCTGCTCCTCCTCCTCGCTCTTCGGCGCGCCCACAAACAAGTGTTTACTCTTGGCACACCCATTGATCTTCAAAAACTGCTCAAACTCCAGAACCCGACGCTTGCAGCAGAGATACCCCTTCGACCCCTCGTGAAAAATTGGCGCACCAGGGTGGAAAACACACTTCTCATTGTCAAGGTGTCTATCTCCGCCCGGGAAGACGGCTTTGCAGCCGTTGCGCTTACATTTTGCACCCGCAGGGATGACGGCGCCGGGGGGATCTTGTTCGAGTGGCTTTTCGACCTTGGGGGGTGGTGGGGTGGCGGAGGGGGTGATTGTGGGGAGGGGCTTGGGGGTACCGTAGGATTCGATACCGTCTGCGGAGGTGGAGGAGGGCGCGGAGACTTCGGTATGTTTTTGCGAGGAGCCTGCGTTGGGGCCTGAGGTTTGGACGGGCGCAAGGGTGGGAGCTGTCGTGGAGTGCTTGCCGGTTGTGCACGGGGGGATGGTAAGGAATTCTTCGAAGGAGAGAACCTGGTGAAGGTTTAGTCGGTGGTGGATGGAGGGTGTAGGGGGAGGGGAGGTACGCGAGGCTTGCAGCATTGCCATCCTGATGTTTGTTAGCGGGGCATAAATGCGAGGAGGGAGGAAATAGAATACCTTTCTGGCCCTCATGGAAGATTGGTGCTCCTGGGTGGTAGTAGCACGGCTCCTCCGGGTCTGTGAATGTCTTTTCACAGCCTTTGTGGGTGCATTTTTGGGCCATGGTGGTTAGGTTTAGATTATGGGTGTAAATTTATCGAGGGAGTTGAGAGGGATCGATTGTGTGGAGTTGATGGTGAGAAGCGAAGACGAGGCAGGAGAGGTCCTTTTTCTGGGGTAGAAGGTGCTAGAAGCATGGTGGGGCAATGCAGCGCACGGATCATCACAAAAGCCGGGTAGCTCCAGATCAGGGCTTGGCCGGAATTTGCCGTCAGACGGATAGCGATCAGGTACTGGGAACGTCGATCCGTGGCTTTCGGTGGCTTACGGTAGAGGTGCTCTTTCTGCCCTCGCAACCAGTCGTCACAAGTACAGTCAGTTGCTTGCGAGTGACGAAAGCTCTGGGAGCGAGAGCACCCTTCTTCCTGCTCTTTATCACGGCTTCTATTGCTAGTTTTCGGTCGTGTGACGTCTTAGCACTTCTATCTAGTTGCTGAAATTGGATTTCAGTTGGCCAAAGAGCTTGCCAAGTAATGAATAAACAGCTCCAAACTCAACGCATACATATAGTCACCTTCACCCTCTCCACACATTTAACTACCTACTCACTAGGCCTCCTCTCCCTCCCATTCCCAACTCTCCTCCTCCTCCTCCCCTCCCCCGGTTCCGCCTCCTCCTTTACTCTCCAATAAAACGCATCCAACTGCATCTCGCACCTCAACGCAGTTCTGATAATCTCGACAGCACCCCAAACGCCGCGTTCCCCCTTCATGACCCAATAATCGACCGTTTCTCTTCTGGGGCTACTCAGAAGCTGCTCAAAATCTCCCAACCCCAACTTCGGCACGACAGTGATACTATCCCCCGGCACGATCTCCCCAATCAAGAAGCTGCGTACCCTCCGCGGCAATAAGCCGAGTGTGTCCATTTGCCGAAGGATATGCTTCATCTCCATCCCGGCGAGTTTCAGCAGCTTAAGGTATACCCCGCGCCGGTGGTGGCGGTGGAGGTCTGAGGAAAGGAATGGTACGAGGTAGGGACGCGCCTGTGAGACAAGGAAGTGGTTAACGTTGAATTGTTCTGCGAGACGCGTGTACGGTGAGTCGCGATCAAGCGGTTGGTGTTCGCTCCACTTGCGCCATTGCACCTCGTCGCTGACCCAGGGGACAATTTGGTTGTTCTCATTTTTGCAAAGGAGTTGCACTTTCTCGAATAGCGGCGAGGGGGCGTTGGAGGCGCATGCGGCGGACCAGATTAGTACGTAGGGTGCAGTGAGGTAGTTTAAGACAGTAGGAACGGGGTTGTGGGGATTTGAAGTGGAAACTGTGATGCAAAGAATTCGCTTCGTGCGTGTGTAAGCTTCCAGAAATGTTAAATCCCCCACATTAGCACGAACGCACGATTCAAGAACTTTGACATCCAACAGATATCCCGTTCTCCAGAAACGCAGGAGCTTCCGTTTCCAGCTGCCTGAGGACCTCGGAAACGCAGTGAGGTCTATCCCATCGCCCGAAAGGAAGTGTGGGAGCTCCGGATCGGTATGGATGGCCACCAACGCGGCGATCAGCGCCCCCACCCCCGTTCCGGTGATGATACGCGGCAGCAAACTCTGATGGTGGAGTGCGCGGACTACTCCTAGATGGCATAATCCAAAAGTTGCACCGCCCTGTAGCATCAGTGCCGTCCTCCCAAACACCTGCCGGGTATCTGAGATAAACGAGAACTTTTGCTGATGAGAAAACTCTGCCGAAGGAGGGAGAGAGGCGATATGCGCTATCATCTCCACCACTGCATCAGTGTACGTTTCGATCAGAAGCTTTGTGCCGACGTGCGAGCGGCTAAATAGAGGCGTGCTTGTAATGTTTCCCAGGTTCCGGAGCAGGCCCGAACGGAGCGTTGCGATCCGGCTTTGTACCGGGAGATTATATGAGGCGAGGAGGGAGGAGAGACGCGCGGATATCAGGATATAGTCGTAATATCTCGAGATGGGATTTTGGCGCCCGGAAGATGTTAGCAGTGATGGAAAGTAGCATATAAAGTGGGGGAGAAGAACCATAAGTCATTCCCAAGTAATGTATCGAGCTCGAGAGCCGCGGCATACCACTCCTGATAGCAATTTGCCGTGGCCATACGTTCCTCGAGCTGGTGCTTTGGACATTTCCGAGTGAAGCGGTCACGGAGTAGCTGTGTGTACATTTAGTGGCTAACTTTCACGTTGATTGGAGAGGGGGACATGCGCTCCACCAGACTTCTATGACCACCAGAGTCAGTTTCAAAAGTGTGTAGAGAACTGAGCGGACAAGGAACAAGAAGGAGTGCGGAGACCGAACCGTCGCGATGTCCCCGGAGGAGTGCGAGGAAAACATGATGGCGACGGCGGGGGTAGTGACAGCGGGGACGGCGGCAGCAGCTGCTGCAAAGCGAGATTGGTGTTCATTTGATATTGATCTGGATGACAAGTGGTTCTGGCGGTCGCGGCAATCGGTCATCCGTTCACATGTGAGCGCCATGCCGTAGATGAAGCAGGGATCTGTCTCATGTGGTTGCAGGGATCTTGAATCTTGGGAAACAAGCGCAAGGCAACATCGAAAACGTCACCGACAGCTGCATCTATTCGTACTCTACCTGAATCCTGCTCTATATCATAGTGATGATATATATATATATCCTTTAACGCGATTCTCTGCCGAATCCTCACCACGACCATTGCCTAGGGAACATCAGAACCACAATGGCCGTGCATAGCCGAGTGCCAAACATCTGCAAGGACACAGTATCAAAATTCTTCGGGGAGTGCAACTAGGGGAGAAAAATGAATTCTGTACTGGCATAAACACAGCAAAACAACTCAATACAAGCACCGACACAGACACCCGCAAAGTACCTCAATAGCGCCTATCCCACTAATTTTTCCCTGGAAGTTTCCCAAGATTGTTTTCATTCGTATCCTGTCCAACCGCTCCGCTCCGAAACTCCCCTCCCTACCATCACATTCAATCATTTCTACACTGTCCGTATACTGTTCCATTTCTACAGTCACCCATGATTGTTCCCATCGTTGTGCCTAGTAGACCTTCTTCTTCTCGTCAACGGAGAGAGAGCCGGGACCCATGTTCACGAGGAGTACCAATCCACCACTTCAGCCCTATCAGCATACATCCAGAAACACGATTGAACTATCAGACTTACACAATGGACAGGATCTGGAAAAAGTCGTACTTGGCGAAATCCCGGTGGGGGTGGTGAGGATGAAGCTGTTCTCGCGCATTAGCCCCATTTAAGGCTTCATCTATTCCACAAACAGCAAATGGCACTTACAGTCCAGAAGTTATTGATAATCACGTTGAAAATGCTCAGAATCACAACCAACAAAACCGCGCTCCATTTGGCCTTGAATCCAACAACAACCATCACGCAAGCCACAAGTCCGACAAAGCTGACTAGAATCCTGCTAATACTCCATTCGCCTGAGAAGACAAAGCCGATGAACAGGAAGACTAGGAGAACCCGACCAGCGAGCTGGAAGTAGACTTTCCTGTCCTTTTCATCAATCTGGGGAAGACCGGCGAATGCGAATTTCTTGCGGTGGAACGAGTCGGAGAGGACCATGAGAAGTCCTCCGACCACCGACAGGTTTCGGAGGAAGAAGTTGAGATCGAAAATAAGCCCATATCCGAGGGCCTGGGTGACCACGACACCAAGAAGTCCGCCGACCGCGTACTCGGAGTGACGACGTGCAATGACCATCACCGACCCCGAAAGCATAAAAATAACATTCAGTGCCAAAAATAAATGCGTCAAGCCCCAAGGAACTAAAACGACTCGTTAACAAAGGTAAACGAGAGGGGAACCCCCAGGGAACGAACTGCTTCGGTAATCGCGGAGGTATGATAGCTGATCATTCCATTGTGTGATTATTCGAAGCGCGTCTTCAAGGAACGTTACGACGATCAAAAAGCGACCGATTGCGGGAAGATACCTGGTAACTACTAGTTAGTAGGTGCTTGTTGCCTTAGGAAGCCAGCAATTGCGACTCACGGCTTGACGGGATCGGCGAAAGTATCTAGTAGGTCCTCAATCTTACTTGTTTGGGCACGGATAGCGTCCAGAGGAGATGGGTCCGAATTGGCCGCCGAATGTGAAGGGCCACCGAATGGCCTGTGGTCTGGTCCTAAGTGGTAACCGGCGGTTCCTCTGATTTGTGACATCGCAAGTAGAGCTCGTTGAAGGAGGATGGGGATCTTCGAGAGACTGGAAGTGGAGAAATGTTAATACAGGGGCGTCGAGTTGGTTGCAGTAAGAGAATGAGCGGACAGAAACCGGCGTCGGTAGTCGAGGGTTCGAAAGCGACCCGAAGGATAAGCGATGGACTGGAAGTGACGGTACCTGGAGCTGGAAATACGTACTGCGGTGGTAGTGGTTGTCGAGAAGAAGTGTGGACGTGAAGAGCTACTTGCGGCAGAGTGGAGGCGAAGAAGCAAGGTGTTCAGAACATCAACACTCATCGCATCAGAATGCAACACCTATCCACCAAACCCGCCATAATTCTGTGCATTAATATTCGAGTCATCTTTTTATTCATTTTCGAGTTGTAATTCGATCATCAAAACCGACTCTTTACATTTTGATTGATTGGCGTTTTGTCCCGGGTTCTTGCGAGCTGTGTTCTAAATCGGGGTTGGTGAGGGTCTCGAACGACTTACAATGAGCAAACGAGTGACAAGATTCGAGTGGTGTCAAACTCAATGATATGGGATGCGATGGTTTTTATAAGATTCAAAGCTCATTTTACATGCGGAAAATCTGCGCGGGTCTAGTGCAGCCATGGCCCAGCACTGCCGCGTAACAAGCTTCTCCCCTAGCCCTGCTTTGTCAAACAAACCACAGCCAAACAGAAACCACAACACCAGGCCTATTCAACTTCACACCCGCTCCTCCAATAATTGCCCGCTCTCTTTTTTATTGAATCTCACCTTCTGGCTTGTACTAATATAATACCGTTCGTTTTTATCAACGCTCTTTTCTGTTTGCATTTCCCCGTACTATCCTTTGACCGTCAACATGCCTACTATTAACGGAATCACTGCTTCAATTAACACTCATGACGGCCCTCTCGAAGAGTTTGATGTGGATGAGTTCCCCGGTGGTGTCAGCTGCTTTATCGTTGCACAGTAAAGCCCCCCTCCACACCATGCAGATTTCTTTACTTGAAGCACCAAACTGACATTACATGCCACTTTGTAGTAGCGGACAGCAGTTTTGGCTCAATTACTCCATAGAACATCCAATCCGAGCCAAGGCTGTCTCTGTCGAATTCCACGTTGATGGACACCGTATCGATACACAATTCCCACTGGCTGTCGAAGGAGATGGGCCACCATCGGTGGGTCCCGTAAAGTCGAGCATCACTTCTCAGTACGGAAAAGACGATGCTGGCAATGTTTATCGGCGGGATGTCTTCTTTACATTGGTAGACAAAGTCAAAAACAAGAATCCACGTTCAGCAAGTGCTCTAGTTGCACCTGAAACGGCCGGAACAATTGAGTGCAAGGTCTACCGTGCAGAGAAGACGGGTGAATGGAATGGAACGATATCCCCCGGTGTACTACCGGTACAAGGCCAAGGAGGGTTCCTGCGAAAGAAAGGAGTTAGCCATACTGCCCGGCTAGGAGCATCTATTCCTGCGGCAAAGACAGTACGGTTCGTGTTCCTATCGTTGAAGTTATTGGGAAGGCATAGCTAATTGTGAAAACAGATATACTTTCAAGAATCTCGACCCTGAGGATGGGCCTTTTGCGTTCTTTAGGTTTTATTACCGTTCAAAAAAATTCGTTCAACGCTCTCGACTTAGTAATTGGTCCCTGAGCCGACCTAGCTCGCCTGTTCAAATTCCTCGTCCTCTCAGCAGAAGTCTTACTAGGAAGTCGTCGTTGTACCAATCTCTCACCAGAGGAAAAGACTTTCTCGCAGATAAACTAACGTCCCGTCCATCCGAATCCTCTGAGCTGGAGCGGGTGGCTTCTCCTGACCCTATCCGCTCTTTCTCGTCCCTCGCCGTATCCAACATCGAGGCGAACATTCAACGGTTAGAATCAGACCTTGCTTTGGCTAGAAGCAATCTCGAAGATGAAGAAAGAGTTCAGGTGTTGCGAGGCAAACTCGAACAGTTAAAACAGAGCCCGCTACTACAAGCAAACACGGCTCCAAAAGAACCCAAGGGCAAGGAACCGGAATATCGTGTGGTTATTGAAGAGGAGGAAGGTTCGAGCCCGAAAGAGAGGGAAAGTGTCAGTGGTGGAAGAAGTACGGATATTCTAGGAGACAGCCATAACGAACCTAAGGCTGAGGCTTCTCATTGAGAGTGGATTATTGTTGATGGTGGTCAGGCAGGGTTACCAAAATAGCGTGATGGGTTCCGGCTGGCTGGGATACACTGTCTTTCCACTCGGCTGAGTGTTTTGCTTCTGTTTCTTTTATGAACACAGCGTTCGTTAAGCGGTATGGCGTTTCGTATTCTGTATGCAGTGGATGAGGCGTTTATGTTTAGTCTTGTAGGATTGAGATCCATTGTATGAGTAGGGAATGGAATGGAAGGTGGTCAATAATTCTTCCCGTGCCTAAGTTTTGTTAGCCTTTTCGGATCCTCGGAACGCACCACAGGTTTGAACTTCACTCCAGATCCCAGTTATACCAAAAACCATTCTTTTCTCTTCCAACTCCACCGCTCCAACCAAAAAGCATTTATATACACAGCACAAGTCAAAGGAACAAAGAGCTAAGTACGCCAGCCACCACCCGCTGTATGCAAAAGACAAAACACCTGGCCCAGAAAAAGAAAAACAAAGAACGAACGACACAAAAAGAACAAAACCCCAGCAATAAAAAGAGTACATAAGCAAAGTAATTAGATCCAGACCTTCCTCTCCCCTCTCCCCTTTCTGCGCGTGTGGGTTATGGCTGCGGCCGCTCAATTCTGCTCCTCTCCTCCTTCCTATCCGCCCTCCTCGCCCCCTCCTCACTAGCCCCTGACAACCCAGTCCCGCGCCTCACACCCGTAACCAACGGCCCATCCATGTCATCCAGCACCCCCTCGCGGTACCTCCCGCGGCCCCACCGCTGCGGCCCCGCAACCATATTCTCGAACGCCAAGGGCACGCCACTAAGCGTGCCCGGTTCCCCCGAAGACATGCTCCCGGAGCGCGAGCGCACGCGGTAGGCATTGATGGTGCGGTTCAGGGAGTTAATGTCGCGGGCGGAGGGCGGGGGGAGGGTCATCCAGCCGGTCTCGTACAGGGCGGAGACGACGGGGGGGT
>Ga0307512_10002986_pt1 | contig 20400 bp, 20 predicted proteins | sample 14_EM_MG_FD_200267 | JGI IMG/M metagenome (GOLD analysis project Ga0307512, IMG submission 200267) | Populus trichocarpa ectomycorrhiza microbial communities from riparian zone in the Pacific Northwest, United States - 14_EM | ecosystem: Host-associated > Plants > Roots > Unclassified | place... | reverse complement strand
TACATCATCGACCTGCTCCAGTCGCTGTCGTACATCGACCGCGCCTACGAGTTCGTCAAGGAGACCGTCGCCCACGGCGGCACGGTCATGTTCGTCGGCACGAAGAAGCAGGCGCAGGAGGCCATCGCCGAGCAGGCCACCCGCGTCGGCATGCCCTACGTCAACCAGCGCTGGCTGGGCGGCATGCTCACCAACTTCTCCACCGTCTACAAGCGTCTGCAGCGCCTCAAGGAGCTCGAGCAGATCGACTTCGAGGACGTCGCCGCGTCCGGTCTGACCAAGAAGGAGCTTCTCGTGCTCTCGCGCGAGAAGGCCAAGCTGGAGAAGACCCTCGGTGGTATCCGCGAGATGTCCAAGGTGCCCAGCGCCGTCTGGATCGTGGACACCAAGAAGGAGCACATCGCCGTTGGTGAGGCCCGGAAGCTCAACATTCCGGTCGTCGCGATCCTCGACACCAACTGCGACCCCGACGAGGTCGACTACAAGATCCCGGGCAACGACGACGCGATCCGCTCCGTCACCCTGCTCACCCGTGTGATCGCGGACGCGGTCGCCGAGGGCCTCATCTCCCGCTCTCGCGTCGCCACCGGTGACAAGGGCGAGAAGGCCGCGGGCGAGCCGCTCGCCGAGTGGGAGCGCGACCTGCTCGAGGGTGAGAAGAAGGCCGACGAGGCCGAGAAGCCGGCCGAGGCCGCTGCTGAGGCCCCCGCTGCTGAGGCCCCCGCGGCCGAGGCTCCGGCGGATGAGGCTCCGGCCGCCGAGGCTCCGGCCGCTGAGGCCCCCGTTGCCGAGGCTCCCGCGGCTGAGGCTCCGGCTGCCGAGGAGGCCCCCGCGGCTGAGGCTCCGGCCGCCGAGGCTGAGGCTGTTGAGGCTCCGGCCGCGGACGCCGAGCAGGCCTGACCCGTCAGCGTCAGAGATTGACGGCGGGAGCGGTGACATGAAGTCCGCTCCCGCCGTTCACCCGTAGGTCGGCGGAGTGTCAGCGGCCCCCGACTACATGGGGGCCGTAGACCCCGTAGATCTTCGATCTTCCAGACTTCTAGAAAGATTCACAGACTCATGGCGAACTACACCGCCGCCGACGTCAAGAAGCTTCGTGAGCTCACTGGCGCCGGCATGATGGACTGCAAGAAGGCGCTGGACGAGGCCGACGGCAACGTCGAGAAGGCCGTCGAGGCGCTCCGTATCAGGGGCCAGAAGGGCGTCGCCAAGCGCGAGGGCCGCTCCGCCGAGAACGGCGCCGTGGTCTCGATCATCGCCGACGACAACTCCTCCGGCGTCCTGGTCGAGCTGAAGTGCGAGACGGACTTCGTCGCCAAGGGCGACCGGTTCCAGGCCGTCGCCAACGCGATCGCCGAGCACGTCGCCAAGACCTCCCCGGCCGACCTCGAGGCGCTGCTCGCCTCCGAGATCGAGGCCGGCAAGACCGTCCAGGCGTTCGTGGACGAGGCCAACGCCAACCTCGGCGAGAAGATCGTCCTGGACCGCTTCGCGCAGTTCGCCGACGGCTTCGTGACCGCGTACATGCACCGCACGATGCCCGACCTGCCCCCGCAGATCGGTGTCCTCGTCGAGCTGGACAAGCCGAACGCCGACATCGCCAAGGGCATCGCCCAGCACATCGCCGCCTTCGCGCCGAAGTACCTCTCCAAGGGGGACGTGCCGGCCGACGTCGTCGAGTCCGAGCGTCGCGTCGCCGAGGAGACCACCCGCGCCGAGGGCAAGCCCGAGGCCGCCGTGTCGAAGATCGTCGAGGGTCGCCTCAACGGCTTCTTCAAGGACGCCACGCTGCTCGGTCAGCCGTACGCGCTCGACAACAAGAAGTCGGTCCAGAAGGTCCTGGACGAGGCCGGTGTCACCCTGAAGCGCTTCACCCGCATCAAGGTCGGCATCTGAGTCCGTACCGCGATCGGCGCGTCGGCCCGATAGGGTCGAGTGCAGTCGTCCGGTACGCCGTCACGCGGGCGCGTGACGGACGACAGCAGATCTGACGAGGAGGCCATTGCCGAGCATGGGTTGCGAACAACACCCCACCGGCAGTGGCCTTCTTCGTATGTGCACCACGTGAAAGAGGCGGGATCCCCATGACCACCAAGCCCAAGAAGAGTGACGACGGCAAAGTACGCGGCCGGTTTCTGCTGAAGCTGTCCGGAGAGGCCTTCTCCGGTGGTGGGGGCCTGGGCGTGGACCCCGACGTGGTGCACAAGATCGCCCGTGAGATCGCCGCCGTCGTGCGCGACGGCGCCCAGGTCGCGGTGGTCATCGGCGGCGGCAACTTCTTCCGCGGTGCGGAGCTGCAGCAGCGCGGCATGGACCGGGCCCGCTCGGACTACATGGGCATGCTCGGCACCGTGATGAACTGCCTCGCCCTCCAGGACTTCCTGGAGAAGGAGGGCATCGACAGCCGGGTCCAGACCGCCATCACCATGGGCCAGGTCGCCGAGCCGTACATCCCGCTGCGTGCCGTGCGCCACCTGGAGAAGGGCCGCGTGGTCATCTTCGGCGCCGGTATGGGCATGCCGTACTTCTCCACCGACACCACCGCCGCGCAGCGCGCCCTGGAGATCGACGCCGAGGCACTGCTGATGGGCAAGAACGGCGTGGACGGGGTCTACGACTCCGACCCCAAGCGCAATCCGGACGCCGTCAAGTTCGACTCCCTCGGCTACGGCGAGGTCATCACCCGTGACCTCAAGGTCGCCGACGCCACCGCTGTCACACTGTGCCGCGACAACAAGCTCCCGATCCTCGTCTTCGAGCTGGTGACGGAGGGCAATATCGCCCGCGCCGTCAGGGGTGAGAAGATCGGCACGCTTGTGGGTGACCAGGACAGCCGGGACTGACGGGCAACACCGACGGACCCTGACCGGGGGATGGACAATGTCCTGCTGGTCGGGAACCGTGCAGGAAGAAGACGCGACGCAGCCGGCCGCCGCCCCACCAAGGAACCGCAGCCGGGCCTCACTCAAGACACGCAGGAGCAAGTGGTGATCGAAGAGACCCTCCTCGAGGCCGAGGAGAAGATGGAGAAGGCCGTCGTGGTCGCCAAGGAGGACTTCGCCGCGATCCGTACCGGCCGTGCGCACCCGGCGATGTTCAACAAGATCGTGGCCGACTACTACGGCGCGCCGACACCGATCAACCAGCTGGCTTCGTTCTCCGTGCCGGAGCCGCGCATGGCGGTGGTGACCCCGTTCGACAAGACGGCCCTGCGCAACATCGAGCAGGCGATCCGCGACTCCGACCTGGGCGTCAACCCGAGCAACGACGGCAACATCATCCGGGTGGTGTTCCCGGAGCTCACCGAGGAGCGCCGCCGCGACTACATCAAGGTCGCCAAGAGCAAGGCCGAGGACGCGCGCGTGTCCATCCGCTCCGTGCGGCGCAAGGCCAAGGACGCCATCGACAAGCTGATCAAGGACGGCGAGGTCGGCGAGGACGAGGGCCGCCGCGCCGAGAAGGAGCTCGACGACTCCACCCACAAGTACGTGGCCCAGGTGGACGAGCTCCTGAAGCACAAGGAAGCGGAGCTGCTCGAGGTCTGATGAACGAATCTTCCTGGGGAGCGCCGCCACACACCGGGTCGCAGACCGGGTACTGGGGGCCGTCCGACCAGGGGCCTGTCCAGGGGGCTGCCCCGGCGGGTCCCGCGTACGATGCGCCTGAGGCGCACCAGACTCGCCCCATGCCCATCGTGCCCGAGGTACCCGCGTACGGCGGTGACCAGGATGACGACCGGGGGGCCGCTCGGCTGGGCGGCCCCTTGTTCCGCGACGATACGCCGCAGTCGCCGCCCTACCGAGCGGCGCAGCAGAATCCGGAGCCCATGCCCGACGCCCCGCAGCCGGCGCCCCCACCGCAGAAGAAGAGCGCGGGGCGCGACCTGGGTGCGGCCATAGGGGTCGGCGTCGGGCTCGGCGTGGTGATCATCGCGTCGCTGTTCGTCGTCAAGGCCGTCTTCGTCGGCGTGGTCGCTGTCGCCGTCGTGGTGGGCCTGTGGGAGCTGACCAGCCGGCTCCAGGAGCGCAAGGGCATCAAGGCGCCCCTGGTCCCGCTGGCGCTCGGCGGGGCCGCGATGGTCGTCGCCGGGTACGTCCGGGGTGCCGAGGGCGCCTGGGTCGCCATGGCGCTCACGGCGCTGGCAGTGCTCGTATGGCGTATGACGGAGCCGCCCGAGGGCTACCTCAAGGACGTCACGGCGGGCGTCTTCGCGGCCTTCTACGTCCCGTTCCTGGCCACGTTCGTGGCGCTGATGCTGGCGGCCGACGACGGCTCGTGGCGCGTGCTGACCTTCCTGCTGCTGACGGTGGTCAGCGACACGGGCGCGTACGCCGTCGGCTGGCGCTTCGGCACGCACAAGCTGGCCCCGCGCATCAGCCCCGGCAAGACCCGCGAGGGCCTGTTCGGCGCGGTGTCGTTCGCGATGGTGGCGGGCGCGCTGTGCATGCAGTTCCTGATCGACGACGGCTCCTGGTGGCAGGGTCTGCTGCTCGGTTTCGCGGTGGCGGTGAGCGCCACGCTGGGTGATCTCGGCGAGTCGATGATCAAGCGGGACCTGGGCATCAAGGACATGGGCACGCTGCTGCCGGGGCACGGCGGGATCATGGACCGCCTGGACTCGCTGCTGCCCACGGCGCCCGTGGTGTGGTTGCTGATGGTGCTGTTCGTCGGCTCCGGCTGAGGCTCCGGCTGACGGCTCCGGAAGTCCCACCCGGTCGATGGCGTTGCCGTCGGCCGAGTGGGACTATTCCGGTGTAAGCCCTCAAAGGGGATCTCCCGAAGAGGAGACGCCATGTCCACCATTCATGAAGAGTTCGACGTGGACCGCCGTCCCGAGGATGTCTGGGCGTACATGACCGACCCCTCTCACCTGCCGGAGTGGCAGCTGAGTGCGGTCGCCGCGGAGCAGCTCGACGACCGCCCCTTCGGACTCGGCTCCCGGGTCCGGGTCACCCGGCATGTGGGAAGCCGCGACATGCCGATGACCATGGAGTGCACGGAGTACGAACCGCAGCGGGCCTGGACCGTGCAAGGCATCGACGGCCCGATCAGGGGTCGGTTCCACAGTGAGGTCGCCCCCATCGACGACGGCCGCCGCAGCCACGTGACGATGGACCTCGACTTCGAGGGCCATGGCATCGGCAAGGTCCTTCTGCCGCTCGTCGTCCGCCCCCAGGTGCGCAAGGAGCTCCCGCGCAACGAGAGGCTGCTCAAGGACAAGCTGGAGCACACGGACGCCTAGCCTCGCGCGAGGTGGCGGTGTCTCCTACGGGGTGCCGATTGCCTCCTGCGAGGTGCCGGTGCCTCCTACGAGGCGCCTATGCCTCCTACGAGGTGCAGACGCCCTTCAGCTCGTCCGCCGCCTTGTCGATCCTGCCGGAGTCCGGGCTCTCCCCGTTCAGGACGGCCTTGTTGTAGTCGGCGACGGCCTGGTGCAGGTCGTCCACGGCCTTGTCGGCCTTGCTGTCGTCGGCGGCGTTGTTGTTGTCCTTGATCGTGTCGAGGTTCTTCTCGATGGTGTCGATGGACTCGTCGGTCCGCGAGGGGTCGCCCGCTGCGTCCAGCCCGGCCTCGTGGATCGCCTTCAGGCTGTCGGTGATCGTGTCGTAGTTCCGCACGCAGTCCAGCGAGTTGTTGACGTCGTCGGGTTCGCAGCCGGTGACGAGTCCGGCGGTCAGCGCGACGGCGGCCGCGGCGGTGGCGATGGTGGCGATACGGCGTCGGTGCGGGCGTGGGCGGTTGGCGGCCATGGGACGGTCCCCTCCTGGAAGGCTCTGGTGGCGCTCTGTGCCGTCCACGATCCCGGCACGGGGCCCGGCCTCACGAGGGTGTCCCCACCCGTCTTCATGGTGGAGCGGACTACACCGCGGTCATCCGCTCCAGGACTGCCTGGCGCAGGGTGGCGGCGTCCTCGTCCAGTGCGCGGAGCACGTCGCCGGCGACGCCTTCCTCCTCGGCGAGGACACCGAGCAGCAGATGCCCGGTGTCGATGCGCTCGTGTCCGAGAGCGGTCGCCGAACCCAGGGCGAGCCCCATGGCCCGCTTGGCCCGAAGAGTGAAGGGGGGCCGCGGGAAGCGGAAGGCGCCCGGGCCGAAGGTGTCGTCGGCCCGGCGCTGGATCTCGGCGACGTCGATGCCGATCGAGGCCAGGGCGTCCTTGGACGCCTGCCCGCCGGTCGCGGGCACACCGGCTTCCGCCAGCAGCCGTACGGTCGTCTCGCGCGCCCGCGCCGGCTCGACCCCGTGCTCGCGGAGCGCCTCGCCCGCGGGGCCCGCGGTCTGGATCAGGCCGAGCAGCAGGTGCTCGGTGCCGATGAAGTCGTGCCTCATGGACAGGGCGGCGTCCTGGGCGGCCACGACCGCCCGCCTGGCGAGCTCGGTGAATCGTTCGAACACGTCACTTCTCCTTGCCGGTGGTCTTGCGGCGGGTCGCGTGTTTCTCATGGACGGACTGCCGGCTGACGTGCAGCGCCGTCGCGATGCTCTGCCAGGTCCAGCCCTGGTCGCGGGCGTTGTCGACGTGCAGGCGCTCCAGCTCCTCCAGCAGGCGCCGCAGCGCGACGACCGCCTGCAGCCCGACGGCGGGGTCCTTGCTGGTGACCTGGTCGACCAGATCGGCGGCCGGTGATTCCTCAGCGCTCATGCTGTCAGGATTCCCTGACAGTCGGGTCGATGTCAAGGAATCCTGACAACGACGTCGGCGCACTGGCGATCTGCGACACTGGTTCAGCTATGCCTAAGCCCGGAGAACTCATTTTCGTCGCCCCCCGCGGAGCCAAGAAGCCGCCGCGGCACCTTGCCGACCTCACGCCCGCCGAGCGCAAGGAAGCGGTGGCCGAGATCGGCGAGAAGCCGTTTCGTGCCAAGCAGCTCTCGCAGCACTACTTCGCGCGGTACGCGCACGACCCGGCGGAGTGGACCGACATCCCGGCCGGTTCGCGCGGCAGGCTGCAGGAGGCGTTGCTGCCCGAGCTGATGACGGTCGTGAGGCATCTGTCGACCGACCAGGGCACCACCCGCAAGACGCTGTGGCGGCTGTTCGACGGGACGCTCGTCGAATCGGTGCTCATGCGCTACCCGGACCGGGTGACCATGTGCATCAGCTCCCAGGCGGGGTGCGGGATGAACTGCCCGTTCTGCGCCACCGGGCAGGCCGGCCTGGACCGGAACCTGTCGGCCGCCGAGATCGTGCACCAGATCGTCGACGGGATGCGGGCGCTGCGGGACGGGGAGGTTCCCGGGGGACCCGCGCGGCTTTCCAACATCGTCTTCATGGGGATGGGTGAGCCGCTCGCCAACTACAAGCGGGTGGTGGGAGCCGTCCGGGCGCTCACCGATCCCGCCCCCGACGGGCTCGGGCTGTCGCAGCGCGGCATCACCGTGTCGACCGTCGGGCTCGTCCCGGCCATCCACCGGTTCGCCGACGAGGGCTTCAAGTGCCGGCTGGCCATCTCGCTGCACGCCCCCGACGACGAGCTGCGCGACACCCTCGTCCCCGTCAACACGCGGTGGAAGGTGCGCGAGGTCCTCGACGCCGGGTTCGAGTACGTGGAGAAGTCCGGGCGTCGGCTTTCGATCGAATACGCGCTCATTCGCGACATCAACGACCAGGCCTGGCGGGGCGACCGGCTCGGGCGGCTGCTCAGGGGCAAGCCCGTGCACGTCAACCTCATCCCGCTGAACCCGACGCCGGGTTCGAAGTGGACGGCCTCGCGGCCCGAGGACGAGAAGGCATTCGTCGAGGCCATCGCCGCGCACGGTGTGCCGGTGACGGTCCGGGACACCCGGGGGCAGGAGATCGACGGGGCCTGCGGTCAGCTCGCGGCCACCGAGCGGTAGCCTGAAGCGGTACGTACATCTTCATATTCCGACAGGGGAGCGCCACAGCGCTGAGAGTGCGGCAACCGGGCCGCAGACCCTCTGAACCTTGCCCAGGTCATTCTGGGTAGGAAGTTCGGTCTTCACTCAAGCTGTTGCGCCCTGCCCGGGAGCCGGTGGAATTCTCCGGCGGTCCCGGGCAGGGCCGCGTCTCTTCCTGGTCAGCCAGGAGGAATCCAGTGCACACCAAGACGTTCGTGGCCGCCGCGGTCGGCCTTGGCCTGATCACGCTGTCCGCGTGCGGGTCGTCGTCCGGCAGCGAGGGCTCCGGGAACTCCAAGTCCGTCACCCTCGTCAGCCATGACTCGTGGGCCGTCTCCAAGAGCGTCCTCGCCGACTTCGAGAAGAAGTCCGGCTACAAGGTCAACGTCCTCAAGGACGGCGACGCGGGGCAGGCCGTCAACAAGGCCATCCTCACCAAGGACAACCCGCAGGGCGACGTCTTCTTCGGCGTCGACAACACCCTGCTCTCGCGGGCGCTCGACAACGGGCTCTTCCAGTCGTACGAGGCGAAGGGCTCCGATCTGATCCTGCCGGAGTACCGGGTCGACCAGGCAAAGCACCGGGTCACGCCCATCGACTCCGGTGACATCTGCGTCAACTACGACAAGGCGTACTTCAGCAAGCACAAGCTGACCCCGCCCGCCTCCTTCGACGATCTCGTCAAGCCCGAGTACAAGAACCTCCTCGTCACCGAGAACGCCGCCACCTCCTCGCCCGGCCTCGGCTTCCTGCTCGGCAGCGCCGCCAAGTACGGCGACGCCGGCTGGCAGGGCTACTGGGAGAAGCTCAAGGCGAACGGCGTCAAGGTCGTCGACGGCTGGGAGCAGGCGTACAACGAGGAGTTCTCCGGGTCCGCGGGGGGCAAGAAGGCCAAGGCGGACCGGCCGCTCGTCGTCTCCTACGCCTCCTCGCCGCCCGCCGAGGTCATCTACGGCGACCCGAAGCCGAAGACCGCGCCGACCGGGGTGTCCTACGGCACCTGCTTCCGGCAGGTCGAGTACGCCGGGCTGCTCAGCAACGCCAAGAACAGCAAGGGCGGCAAGGCGCTCCTCGACTTCCTGGTCACCAAGGAGTTCCAGGACGACATGCCGCTCAACATGTTCGTCTACCCGGTGCGCGAGGGCGCTCAGGTGCCGCCTGAGTTCGTGAAGTACGGCCCGCAGGCCAAGGACCCCGAGACCATGGCCCCGGCCAAGATCGCCGACAACCGTGACCAGTGGGTCAAGTCGTGGACCTCGCTCGTACTGAAGTAGCCGTCCGGAAGCGGCGCAAGGGGAACGCGGCGCGGCTCGGGCTCATGGTCGTGCCCGTCGCGTTCTTCGCGCTGTTCTTCGCCTGGCCCGTGGCCGCGATCGTGGCGCGCGGGCTCAAGGTCGACGGCGCCTGGCAGTTCGGCCGGATCGCGGACGTCGTCGCGCAGTCCGACATCCGGCACGTCCTGTGGTTCACCACCTGGCAGGCGCTCGCGTCCACCGCGCTCACGCTGCTGATCGCACTCCCCGGCGCATACGTCTTCGCGCGCCTCGACTTCCCCGGCAAGCAGGTACTGCGGGCCGTCGTCACCGTCCCCTTCGTCCTGCCGACGGTCGTCGTCGGTACGGCGTTCCTGGCGCTCGTCGGGCGTGGGGGGCTCCTGGACGAGCTGTGGGGCGTACGGCTGGACACCACCGTGTGGGCCATCCTGCTCGCGCACGTCTTCTTCAACTACGCCGTCGTCGTACGGACCGTCGGCGGCCTGTGGGGGCAGCTCGACCCGGGTCAGGAGGAGGCGGCCCGGATGCTGGGCGCGTCGCGATGGGCGGCCTGGCGGAAGGTGACGCTGCCGGCGCTCGCGCCCGCCGTCGCCGCGGCCGCGCTCATGGTCTTCCTCTTCACCTTCACGTCCTTCGGCGTGGTGCAGATCCTCGGCGGCCCCACCTTCGCCACCCTCGAGGTGGAGATCTACCGGCAGACGTCCGAGATCTTCGATCTCTCCACGGCCGCGGTGCTCACCATCGTCCAGTTCGTGGCGGTGGGCGCGATCCTCGCCGTGCACGCCCGGACCGTACGACGGCGGGAGACCGCGCTGCGGCTGGTGGACGCGTCCGTGACCGCACGGCGGCCGCGCGGGGCACGGGAGTGGGGGCTGCTCGCGGGCGTCCTCGCCACCGTCCTCGTCCTGCTCGTGCTGCCGTTGGCCGTGCTGGTGCAGCGGTCCCTCGACGCACCCGGCTTCGGCTACTACCGGGCGCTCACCCGGGACGACGGCGGGACCTTCCTCGTCCCGCCGATCGAGGCGATCGGTAATTCGCTCCAGTACGCGGTCGCCGCCACCGCCATCGCGGTGGTGATCGGCGGGCTCGCCGCCGCGGCGCTCACGCGCAGGGACGCGGGCCGGCTGGTCCGTGGCTTCGACGCGCTGCTGATGCTGCCGCTGGGCGTCTCCGCGGTGACGGTCGGCTTCGGGTTCCTGATCGCGCTGGACGAGCCGCCGCTGGACCTCAGGTCCTCCTGGATCCTGGTGCCGCTCGCGCAGGCGCTGGTGGGCGTCCCCTTCGTCGTACGGACCATGCTGCCCGTGCTGCGGGCCGTGGACGGGCGGCTCAGGGAGTCGGCGGCCGTGCTGGGGGCCTCGCCGTGGCGGGTGTGGCGGGAGGTCGATCTGCCCATGGTGCGGCGGGCGTTGCTGGTCGCGGCCGGGTTCGCGTTCGCGGTGTCGCTCGGGGAGTTCGGGGCGACCGTGTTCATCGCGCGGCCGGACAATCCGACGCTGCCGGTCGCCGTGGCGCGGCTGCTCGGCCGGCCAGGCGCGCTCAACTACGGGCAGGCGATGGCCCTTTCGACGATTCTGATGGTGGTGTGCGCGGTGGCGCTGCTGGTGCTCGAGCGGCTGCGTACCGACCGGACCGGGGAGTTCTAGATGCTGCTGAGCCTTGAGGACGCGACCGTGCGGTTCGGCGGCCGGGCCGTGCTCGATACCGTCGGCCTCGATGTCGCCGAGCACGAGATCGTGTGCGTGCTCGGGCCCAGTGGCAGCGGAAAGTCCACCCTGCTGAGGGCGGTGGCGGGGCTGCAACCGCTGGACGCCGGGCGGGTGTTGCTCGACGGGCGGGACCAGGCGGGCGTGCCCGCGCACAAACGGGGGGTGGGCCTGATGTTCCAGGACCATCAGCTGTTCCCGCAGCGGGACGTGGGCGGGAACGTCGCCTTCGGGCTGCGGATGCACGGGGCGTCGCGTCCTCAACAGGAGCAGCGCGTACGGGAGTTGCTGGATCTCGTCGGTCTGCCGGGCGCCGCCCGCCGGGCCGTGGCCGCGCTCTCCGGCGGCGAGCAGCAGCGAGTGGCGCTGGCCCGTGCGCTTGCTCCTCGCCCCCGGCTGCTGATGCTGGACGAGCCGCTCGGCCAGCTCGACCGCTCACTGCGGGAGCGGCTGGTCGTCGAACTCAGGGAACTCTTCGGCCGGTTGGGCACCACGGTGCTCGCCGTGACGCACGACCAGGGCGAGGCCTTCGCGCTCGCCGACCGGGTCGTGGTGATGCGGGACGGGCGGATCGCCCAGTCCGGTACGCCGCTGGAGGTGTGGCAGCGGCCGGCGGACGAGTTCGTGGCCCGCTTCCTCGGCTTCGACAACGTGGTCGAGGGCACGGTGGCCGGCCAGGCCGCGGACACCCCCTGGGGCAAGCTGCCGGTGCCCGAGGACGCCGCTCAGGGGACACACACCCTCCTGGTACGGCCCGCCGGCGTCCGTCTCGTCCCCGCCGACGAGGGCCTGCGCTGCACGGTCGCCGCACGCACCTTCAAGGGCACCCATGTCGCCGTACAGCTGCAGCCTCAGGAGGCCCCGCGGCTGGAGGCGGCCTGCGCGTTGCGGGAGGCTCCGGAGGTCGGGGACGAGGTCGGGGTGGAGTTCGACGCGGCCGAAACCGTCGTACTCGATTGATCGGTTCGTTTGCACCGTGTTCGGGTGAACGGCTGTGGCCCGCCCCCCGGGGATACGGGGACGGGCCACAGTTGCTGCGAGGCGAGGCGAGGCGAGGCGAGGCGAGGCGTCAGCGGCCGCTGTTCGCGCCGCGACGGCGCATGCCGAAGAAGACGGCGCCGCCGCCGACCACGACCAGCGCGCCCGCGATGCCGGCGATCATGCCGGTGTTGGAGTTCGCACCGGTCTCGGCGAGGTTCGAGTCACCGGCCGCCGGGGACGGCGCGTTGCTCGAGGTGTCCGCCGGGGCGGAGCTGCTCTCCGAGGCCGAGGGGCTCGGGGACTCCTCGGCCGGGGGCGTGGTGGACTCCGACGGCGACGGGGTCGCAGGCGGGGTCGTCTCGTCCTTCGAGCAGCCCTCGGACGGGGTCTTCAGGTTGCCCTCGATGTCCTTGTCGACGATCGGGTGCTCCTTGTCCTTCCCGGCCGTGACGTGGACGCGGTACTCGGCGTTCGGCTTCCAGTCCTCGGTGAAGGTGATGACCGCGCCTTCGCGCGAGCCCGTCACCTCCTGCTCGCCGACCTTCTGCACGTCGGCGCCGTTGTTCTCGAGGAACACGGTGATCGTTGCCGGGGTACCGGAGGCGTCCTGGTCCGTGACGCTGATGACGCCCTTGCTGCCGTCGCACTTGGCTTCGGCGGAGAACTCACTGATGTTGCAGGCGAGCGCGCTGCCCGCGGCGCTCAGCGCGAGCGCGGACGAGGCGGCGGCGACGCCCAGGATCTGCACGGAACGACGTGCGGTACGGCGTGTTATGGACACGTTTGCCCTTCAAGGGATGCGCAACTGCGGGGGGTTTACAGGGGAGGTGAAGCAACTGTGGAGGTGACGCCTCACTTTCCCCAGGAGTCTCACAGGTTTATAAGCGTTCGATAAGGAGTGTCAATGCGTATGCGGGCCTGGGTCGTTGGCTTTGCTTTCTTATTAATCACCGAGACGTTTCAGCGCCCCGGAAGCCTCCTCGATCCGGTCAACGAGGGCGATACGGGACTCCATCGAGCGTTCCCGGGCGAGTGACTGCAAGAGGGGCCAGGTCGGCAGCCGCTCCGTCCAGTGCTCCCGGTCGACGAGCACCATGGGCGTCGGTTCGCCGCGTGACTCGTAGTAGTTGGGCGTCGCGTTGTCGAAGATCTCCTGTACGGTGCCGGCGGCGCCCGGCAGGAAGACCACGCCCGCGTTGGACCGGGCCAGCAGGCCGTCCTCGCGGGTGGCGTTGGCGAAGTACTTGGCGATGTGCGAGGCGAAGGCGTTCGGTGGCTCGTGGCCGTAGAACCAGGTGGGAATGCCGATCGAGTGGTTGCCCTTCGGCCAGCGGCTGCGCACCTCGAAGGCGCGGCGGGCCCACTCGGTGATCGAGGGCGAGAACGACGGTGCCTTCGCCAGGAGTTCGCAGGCCTCGTCCAGCATGGCGTCGTCGTACGGCGCCGCGTACGCGCCCAGGTTCGCCGCCTCCATCGCGCCGGGCCCGCCGCCGGTCGCCACCGTGAACCCGGCGCGGCTCAGCTCCCGGCCGAGGCGCGCCGCACCTGCGTAGGCCTCCGTACCACGCTTCATCGCGTGACCGCCCATGACGCCCACCACCCGGGTGCCGCGCAGGAGTTCGTCGAGGGCGTCGGTGACGGCGTCGTCGTGGACGGCGCGGAGCATCGAGGCGTATATGTCGCCGTCGGCCTTGGTGCGCTGGAACCAGGCGTAGGCGAGGGCGTCCGGTGTCTGCTCGTACCCCTTGTCGAGCGAGGCGAACAGTTCGTCGGGCGTGTAGAGGTGACCGCGGTACGGGTCGAAGGGCAGATGCGGGACGGGCGGGAAGACCAGGGCGCCGTCGGCGCGGACCTTTGCCGCCGCGTCCTCCCGCATCGGACAGCCCAGGAAGACGGCCTGCGCCGTGTCGGTGGTGAGCAACTCCCGTGTACGGTCCGTCAGATCGACGCCCTGTACGCGGTATCCCGAGAGAGTGCCGCGGGCCGAGACGGTCGCGTCGAAGTCCTCGAGCGTCTCGATCTCGCGGTCGTCGTGGTGGGCCGCATGGGCCGGGCTCGTCTGCACGGGCCCATGCTAGGCACCGCCGTTCGTCAGCCCTGAACCGCCGCCGGGTCCATCCACACGACCTCCCAGCTGTGGCCGTCGAGGTCGTCGAAGGAACGGCCGTACATGTAGCCGTGGTCCTGGACGTCGGAGTTGGCGGTGCCGCCCGCCGCGACCGCCCTGTTCACCAGCTCGTCGACCTTCTCGCGGCTCTCGGCGCTCAGACACAGCAGCGCCTCGCTGGTCTTCGTCGAGTCGGCGATCTCCTTCTTGGTGAAGTCGGCGTACCGCTGCTTGCTGAGCAGCATCGTGATGATGGTGTCGCTGATCACGACACAGGTGCAGTCGTCGGTACTGAACTGCGGGTTGATCGTGTAGCCGAGCTCGGTGAAGAACTTCTTCGACGCGTCGACGTCGGTGGTGGCCAGGTTCACGAAGATCATCTGTTGGTACATGCGTGGTCTCTCCCATCGGGTGCGTGTCGTTTCGCAGGGGTAGACCTGGGGCCCGCGCGGAACTCATCGGCTCCTGGGAGATTCGTTCCTACGAGGATCAGCGGGCCAGCGGCAGTGCGGCCAGCTCGGCCACGATCAGCGTCAGCGGGACGAACAGCGCGAGCAGCACGCCGGCCCGGAGGGCGGCGGCACTGCGCAGCATCGTGGCGGGGGCACCGAGGCGCACCAGCGCGGCCGTGGTGTCGGCCCGGGCGTGCTTGGCCTCCACGGCGGCGGTGAGCAGCGTGGCGAAGGTGCAGCCGGTGACGAGGAGCGTGCCGATCGTGGTGAGGGGGCCGAGGGAGGGGGCGCTCGTGTCGTACAGCGCCGTCATGGCGAACGCGCCGGAGGCGGCCGCACAGACGACGCCGAGGGGGAGCCCGATGCGGGCGGCCTCCTCCATGAGGACGCGGCCGGCGAGCAGGCGCAGGGCGCCTGGGCGGGCCGCCTGGAGGAGGCGGCCGCAGAGATGCGTCAGACCCGGGCCGGCGAGCGCGAGGCCGAGGGCGGTGAGGACCCAGCCGGCGAGGACCGCGGGGGTGCCGGAGGTGAGGCCGCCGGGAAGGGCGCGGCCGGGGGCGGCCGATGCGCGGCCGGCGTAGGCCTGAACGGCCAGGCCGGCGGCGAGGACGGCGACGCCCCAGGGGAGCCCGGCAGGGGCGGTACGGGGCGCCGGGAGCTGGGTGGGGTCGGGGTCGGGCGCGGTGGTGTCCGGGGCCGGCTCTGCCGGGGCGTACCGGCTCGCGGACGGCAGGGCGGCATCAGCGGCCGGGGCGGGCCGTCGCCCTCCGCCGCGCAGGCGTGCGCCGAATCGGCCGTACGCCCCGAAGGTCTCCCGTGCCACCGACCGGCTGTACGCCCCGAAGCGGCCGTACCCCCGCGCCCGTGCCGCGATCGGCCGTGCGTCCCGCGGAACCAGTGCCAGCGCCACCGCCACCGACGCGAGCGTCGGGGCCAGCGCCAGCAGGGTCAGGGCCGCCGGGAAGGGCAGCGACTGGTCCGCGGCCAGGAACGCCGAGGCCGCGCCGTCCAGGGGCGCGCCCGCGAGGTCGCCGCGCAGCTGGAGGAAGAGGAGGAGGGCCAGCAGCGAGCCCAGTGCGCCGGACAGGGCCGTCGTCGTGGCCGAGATCGTCATCAGACGGCCCGGGCCCAGGCCGATGGCCGAGAGGCCGGGGCGGGGTTTGGTGCCCGGGTCGGTACGGGCCACCGCCACCGCGAGGTGGACGGTGGCGGCCAGCGGGGTCAGGCACCAGGCGAGGCGGAGGACCGAGGCGGCGGGGCTGTCCGCGTGGCTCATGGCGTAGCCGAGGGCGCACAGCAGGAGGAAGCCCGTGCCGGCCGACGCCAGCGCCACCAGGACACGGCGCAGCTGTACGGCCGGGTGGGCGCCGCGGGTCAGACGGAGAGCGAGCACGCGGCCCGGCCTTCCGTCTCGGTGACCGGGGGCAGGTGGACCGTGTTCACGCGCCGGCCGTCCAGCAGCGACAGCGTGCGGTCGGCGAGGGCCGCGGTCTCCGGGTCGTGGGTGGCCAGGACGACGGTGATGCCGTGCGAGCGGGCCGCCGTGGTGAGCGTGCGCAGGACATGGGCGCGGTCGGCGCGGTGCAGGGGAGCCGTGGGCTCGTCGGCGAAGAGCACGGTGGGGGCCGGGGCGAGGGCCCGGGCGATCGACACGCGCTGCCGCTCGGCCTGCTTCAGTTCGTGCGGGCGCTTGCGCGCCTTGTCGCCGACGTCGAGGCGCTCCAGCCACTCCAGGGCGGCCGTCTTGGCGCGGTGGCGGCTGGTGCCGCGGAGCATCAGGGGGAGCGCGGCGTTCTCCCAGACGTTCAGCTCGGGTACGAGCACGGGGGCCGGGTCGATCCAGCCGAAGCGGTCGCGGCGCAGGCGCTCACGGGTCAGGGGGCCCATGGTGTGGACCGGCGCGCTGTTGAACCAGACCTCGCCGCGCTGCGTCGGCAGCAGGCCGGACAGACAGCGCAGCAGGGTCGTCTTGCCGCTGCCCCGGGGGCCGCTGACGGCGAGGATCTCGCCCTCCTTGACGCCGAGCGAGACGCCGCTGAGCGCGGGTGAGCCGTCCCTGTGCGAGAAGTGCAGGGCACGTGCCCAGAGCACGTCGTTGTCCGGCGGGGCCACCATCCGCGTACACCTCGGTTCAGATCCGTTTTTGCCGTGCCACATCCCCCGTGCGGGGGAACGAAGACAGGGCCGATCGGTCACTCGGCACGCTAGGCAGCTCAGGTGGGGATGCCCCACAGCACACGGCCCCGGGCGCCCGTTTCTCACTCGAACGGGCGGCACCGGGGCCGGTGTTGATCATCCCAGAGGAAGATCCCCAGAAGGATCCCCTTGGCGGATCGGGGCTCGGATCAGAGGGGCTCGGATCAGAGCTTCGTCCACGCCTCCGTCAGCGTGGCGCGCAGGATCTGCTCGATCTCGTCGAAGGTCTCCTGGTTGGAGATCAGCGGCGGGGCGAGCTGGACGACCGGGTCGCCGCGGTCGTCGGCACGGCAGTACAGGCCGTTGTCGTACAGGGCCTTGGAGAGGAAGCCGTACAGGACGCGCTCGGTCTCCTCGTCGTTGAAGGACTCCTTGGTCGCCTTGTCCTTCACCAGCTCGATGCCGTAGAAGAAGCCGTTGCCCCGGACGTCGCCGACGATCGGCAGGTCGTGCAGCTTCTCCAGGGTCGCGCGGAACGCGCCCTCGTTGTCCAGCACGTGCTGGTTGAGGTTCTCGCGCTCGAACAGGTCGAGGTTGGCGAGGCCGACCGCCGCGGAGACCGGGTGGCCGCCGAAGGTGTAGCCGTGCAGGAAGGTGTTGTCGCCCTTGTAGAACGGCTCCGCCAGGCGGTCGGAGATGATGCAGGCGCCGATCGGGGAGTAGCCCGAGGTCATGCCCTTGGCGCAGGTGATCATGTCCGGCACGTAGTCGAACTTGTCGCAGGCGAACATCGTGCCGAGGCGGCCGAAGGCGCAGATGACCTCGTCCGACACGAGCAGTACGTCGTACTGGTCGCAGATCTCGCGCACGCGCTGGAAGTAGCCGGGCGGGGGCGGGAAGCAGCCGCCCGCGTTCTGCACCGGCTCCAGGAAGACCGCGGCGACCGTCTCCGGGCCCTCGAAGAGGATCTCCTGCTCGATCTGGTCGGCGGCCCAGCGGCCGAAGGCCTCCGGGTCGTCGCCGAAGAGCGGGGCGCGGTAGATGTTGGTGTTCGGGACCTTGTGCGCGCCCGGGACCAGTGGCTCGAAGGGGGCCTTCAGGGCCGGCAGGCCGGTGATCGACAGGGCGCCCTGCGGGGTGCCGTGGTAGGCGACCGCGCGCGAGATGACCTTGTACTTGGTGGGCTTGCCCTGCAGCTTGAAGTACTGCTTGGCGAGCTTCCAGGCGGTCTCGACCGCCTCGCCGCCGCCGGTGGTGAAGAAGACCTTGTTCAGGTCGCCGGGCGCGTGGTCCGCGAGGCGCTCGGCGAGCTCCACGGCCTTCGGGTGGGCGTAGGACCACACCGGGAAGAACGCCAGCTCCTGCGCCTGCTTGAACGCCGCCTCGGCGAGCTCCACGCGGCCGTGGCCGGCCTGGACCACGAACAGGCCCGCGAGACCGTCGAGGTAGCGCTTGCCCTTGTCGTCGTAGATGTAGGTGCCCTCGCCCCGGACGATGGTCGGGACGGGGGAGTTCTCGTACGAGGACATGCGGGTGAAGTGCATCCACAGGTGGTCGTACGCGGTGCGGCTGAGGTCCTTGGAGCTCACGGTTATCGGGTCCTCACGGTTAACGGGTTCCCCACATATAGGTCTGCTTCTTGAGCTTCAGATAGACGAAGCTCTCGGTGGAGCGCACGCCGGGCAGCGCCCTGATGCGTTTGTTGATGACGTCCAGCAGGTGGTCGTCGTCCTCGCAGACGATCTCGGCGAGGATGTCGAACGAGCCCGCGGTCATCACCACGTACTCGACTTCCGGCATGTCGGTCAGCGCCTCGGCGATCGACTCCACGTCGCCCTCGGCGTTGATACCGACCATCGCCTGCCGGCGGAAGCCCACGGTGAGCGGGTCCGTGACGGCGACGATCTGCATCACGCCCTGGTCGAGCAGCTTCTGGACGCGCTGGCGCACGGCCGCCTCGGAGAGGCCGACGGCCTTGCCGATGGCGGCGTACGGCCGGCGGCCGTCCTCCTGGAGCTGTTCGATGATGGCGAGGGAGACGGCATCCAGATGGGGGGTGCCGTTCCTGGACCCGCGGGAGTCCCTGTGCTCTGCGCTTCGACTGGCCACGACCTCACTGTGCACGACGTCTCGACAGTTCCGCAAGGGTGGACCAATGAAATTCGTTGTTTACGTGACTGAGACCTGCGGATTTCGCAGCGATGTGGCGACCAGGGGTGTTGAAAACGTCGGGCAGCGGATTAGGGTGGGTGTCTCAGTGATGGGGACACCCGAAACAGATCAGACCTGACAGGAGGCCGGCAGTGAGCACCGAGCTGCGTCGTCTGCGCAACTACATCAATGGTGAGTTCCGGGACGCCGCCGACGGACGGACCACCGAGGTGGTCAACCCCGCGACGGGCGAGGCGTACGCGACCGCGCCGCTGTCCGGCCAGGCGGATGTGGACGCCGCGATGGCGGCAGCCGCCGCGGCCTTCCCGGCCTGGCGCGACACGACCCCCGCCGAGCGGCAGAAGGCCCTGCTGAAGATCGCGGACGCCTTCGAGGAGCGGGCCGAGGAGCTCATCGCGGCCGAGGTGGAGAACACGGGCAAGCCGACCGGGCTCACGCGGTCCGAGGAGATCCCGCCCATGGTCGACCAGATCCGCTTCTTCGCGGGCGCGGCCCGGATGCTGGAAGGGCGCAGCGCCGGCGAGTACATGGAGGGGCTGACCTCGATCGTGCGCCGCGAGCCGGTCGGCGTCTGCGCGCAGGTCGCGCCGTGGAACTACCCGATGATGATGGCCGTATGGAAGTTCGCCCCGGCCATCGCGGCGGGCAACACGGTCGTCCTGAAGCCCTCGGACACGACCCCCGCCTCGACGGTTCTGATCGCCGACATCATCGGCTCGATCGTGCCGAAGGGCGTCTTCAACGTCATCACCGGCGACCGTGACACCGGCCGGCTGATGGTCGAGCACCCGACCCCGGCGATGGCCTCCATCACCGGCTCGGTGCGCGCCGGCATGTCGGTCGCCGAGTCGGCGTCCAAGGACCTCAAGCGGGTCCACCTGGAGCTGGGCGGCAAGGCGCCGGTCGTGGTCTTCGAGGACACCGACATCGCCAAGGCGGTCGAGGACATCTCGGTGGCGGGCTACTTCAACGCCGGCCAGGACTGTACGGCGGCCACGCGCGTCCTCGTCCAGGAAGGCATCCACGACGAGTTCGTCGCCGCGCTCGCGAAGGCCGCCGCCGAGACGAAGACCGGTCAGCCGGACGACGAGGACGTGCTGTTCGGCCCGCTCAACAACCCCAACCAGCTCAAGCAGGTCACCGGCTTCATCGAGCGGCTGCCCGCGCACGCCAAGGTCGAGGCCGGCGGCCACCGGGTCGGCGAGAAGGGCTACTTCTACGCGCCCACCGTGGTGTCCGGGCTGAAGCAGGACGACGAGATCATCCAGCAGGAGGTCTTCGGGCCGGTCATCACCGTCCAGTCCTTCACGGACGAGGAGCAGGCGGTGGAGTGGGCCAACGGCGTCGAGTACGCGCTGGCCTCGTCCGTGTGGACCAAGGACCACGGGCGCGCGATGCGGATGTCGAAGAAGCTGGACTTCGGCTGCGTGTGGATCAACACGCACATCCCGCTGGTCGCGGAGATGCCGCACGGCGGCTTCAAGAAGTCCGGGTACGGCAAGGATCTGTCGGCGTACGGCTTCGACGACTACACGCGGATCAAGCACGTCATGACGTCCCTGGACGCGTAGGCGTCAGGACAAGTGCGCGGCCCCGGACGGGAGTTGATCCGTCCGGGGCCGCGGTGTTCCCCCTCCTGCCCCCTCCGTGACGGTCGGGGGTTCCCCCTCCTTGGTGGTCAGGCGGTCTTCACACTGGTGGTCAGGCCGGGC
>Ga0307512_10002985_pt1 | contig 20401 bp, 25 predicted proteins | sample 14_EM_MG_FD_200267 | JGI IMG/M metagenome (GOLD analysis project Ga0307512, IMG submission 200267) | Populus trichocarpa ectomycorrhiza microbial communities from riparian zone in the Pacific Northwest, United States - 14_EM | ecosystem: Host-associated > Plants > Roots > Unclassified | place... | reverse complement strand
GATTGGAAGTAAAGTACAATGCGGAATATGCAAGAACCTGTGCTCTCATTGTTAGTTGATCGTACACTGACAACCGTGGAAGTGTAACACCACGCAACAAACACAAGAAGAACTGTATAGCAATATCATATAGTAGTCCTGATGTATGTTGTTGGGATTCTTCTGTGGACTGCGCAAGCACACCAGCTAGCGCAGTATCATTGTCTATTGCTGCTTCATGATCATGATGCGCTGATCCAGTGGCAGATTATGACATGTTGAGGTGAGATATATCAGGTAGTGGAGCATTGGTAGAAATAACGATCATGCCTTCACAGTTATCATTTCCACAGGATGAGCGCTGGATAGATTGTTCTTGTTCAACATCGTTGTCCTCTGACCTTAGAGCCTGGTGCATTACTGGAAATGTAGCTTCAGCATGAGTCCACAATCTGCTCTCGTAGAAACAGAAATCTTGCCCATTCAATCCTGTCACAATGGCATTGCCTGTATCAAGTCATTTTGCATTTCTGGCTAGTTCTGCATGGATAGTTGGTGAGAAGTTATGCCTAAGTTGGAACACAAATGTTGATTCAGCCAATATATCAAGTACACTTCTAACCTTAAAATGTCACACTGTTGAAGTCTATGCTGGGTGGGATATGGCATTCAACTGCTCAGGTGATATATATTTGGGAGATTCCAGTGCGAAACCAACTCTCGTCTCCATGTATGGTATGGATGCCTGCATATCAATATCTCTTCAAACAAACTCACATTCCAGACCGAAGGAGAATGCATTATTATTGCAATGGCATTCAACCCTTTGCTCATGGCTAAACACAGTGTAATCGAGAAAGATTGCCATTACACATCTACAGCTGCAGCCCATTGTATTCACATACAACAAAATAGGTAGGTTATCATGGTGATAAGGCTATGCAGTTGCTATGAGGCGTCCATTTGCAATCCCAATGTACATGTGCATGATTAAGTTCTGAATGCACTCATCTGTCTGCTCCAATACAGCAAGATCTATGTTTACCAATCCACAGGCTTCCGGTAGTGGGGTTTGTAGGATGTGTTTTTGATCGAGAGATAGGGATGTAATGGCCTTATTCTCAGGATCTTGAACAGCCCTGTCACTGCGTTACTATAGGACTGCAATTGTAACATGAGGAGATATCTTCCATTGCATGACAACTTCTATATCATGAATATCCACACCCATTCCTGCAGCGTCGATGGATAATTTGTTAGTTCTCAGTTTTCTGTTGTCCCTGGTGATATGATACATACCAGTGCACATGAGAACTCTGCTTTCAACATCTCTGCAAGTGTTGAAATACTCATCTCATAAACTGACATCTAGGAATGAATGAATGGGCCTGATGACGATTCTACGATATTTAGCTGTTGGAGAAGCTAGTCCGTTTCACAGGTAAGTTGATATGCTTACACATTAATCAATTGTAGCCACAAAGAGCATTGACTTTGGTATCCACCATGCTGCACCAGTCATGGGAATCAGTACTGGTAGTTGTGCATAGCTCTGCACCGGGTTGATCTGTGGAACCATTTGAGTGATATTGGGGCTATCTATTCCAACTTTATATAGGCATAAACCATGTCGGAAATTGACTGAATTACTAATGAACATGAATAATTTTGGGATTTTTGTTGCCAAGAGTGCAATGAAAAGATGTTGTTCAAAGTAAGCATGAATAGCCCCAAGTTTGTGATAGTCATTTTCTGATGTAATGCCAACGTGATACCAGATGGCACTTGTCAATAATGACTGTACGTAGGGATTTTGTAAATGCAAACTTTCTACCTTTATCAATAACCTTCCAGAAGAATGTACCATCCCTCAGCAAGACCTCCAGTGATGAATAAACAATACTGTACTCGCCATCCTGCACTTGGGTCCATATACCTGGGTCACTGCGCAGTATATCTGTAGTCAATTGTACTGCCTTGATGTTTTGATTCTGTAGACATCTAATCTGCCAAAAGATTAACATTGTCTTTCCAGTGGCAAGAGGATACATACCTGTTCTGACAATAGAGGCAGCGATGGACAGATAACCAAACACATAGTGGGTTCTGTTGCTACTGGTACTGGCTGGTAAACAAAATGCTTTTCTGGGTTTGTTTTCACAATTACAAACACATATTTCTAACTCTCGATGATATCTCCAATAGCACTGACTAGAAAAACCTTCGGTTTGAACCGAAGATGCCATTGTATGGCAGCGCCCATTGGATCCTACTGGGGCAAGGTTTAGTTGAGTACCGTGATGTCCACTCATTCGGCCAGGCCACCGAAATCTACCCTCACTGCTGCGCTTTACCATCATGTTCAATTGCCATGACTGTCAGTGCTTTTTCTCAATGGGAGCAGCAGTCAGTATAAAATATGATCAGAAGTGTGCTTTGACGTCAGTATTATTTTGGTAGCATGCATTATATCTTATTCATCAACTTACACGCTCGTAAAATCCAATCAACCATGTTGATCTGCATAGACTAAAACTTCTTTTAAACATGTATCAACTTGAAAACAATCCATATGAGATATACACATTCAGGATATGAAGATATACATGAGATACCCAGAAAGACCAAAGAAACTGCACTGAGAGACCCGCATTGGCATACTCAAGATACCTCTTCATCAATTTTAGCATCGCCTTCCTTTACTGCACCTGCCGCAGATGTCCACATTCCCTCTTTCCCCTCCCCCTTTGCTACCTTCCTGTCGTGCGTATCATCATCCCATGCGGGGCCAGCATTACCGATGCCGATTTCCATGCTCTCCGGCCGCCCCTGATTGAATAGGTTTTCCATGTCTCAGATGTGCTCTTTCACATCATCCATGGCATTCATCTCATCTAGGTCAGTTTCAAATTTCCAATCTAGGTGATCATCAATAGTGTTGACTTGCAATTGTAGACTTGATGGCCTAATACTTGATGATGTGCTGCGAAAAACCAGCACTAACATAGATGGTGGCTCACTTGATCTACTACCTGAAGGTTACATTTAGTCAATAGAAGTACTATTGTAGACTGTAGACTAACTAAATGTAACTGAGGACATGGGTTCAGGTTGATGCAACTGGAGGGGCAAAATATCATCTCTGGGAGTGGTGAAAGTTGGTATTCCTCTCCAGCCAACGGATGGTGCTTGGGGATGAATAAACAAACCAGATGAAGAAGTATTGTGGGGTAAAATCTGTGGCAACTGTGAAAATGAAATAGGAGGAACCAATGTAGCAGATCCACAGTAGGAGTGCATGTAGCTACAGCTGCTTTCATTGTGCACAGAGATTCTGCCGCCAACAAAACACGAAGAAAACTGAGTAGACCCAAAGGTTTCGGAGACGCAATTCAATTCCTACCCAGAGACATTTGCAAGCAACTACTCCTTCCGAGTGCGCAGCTCATCCCTGTTGTTCAACTCTTCCACCATCCCTTGCCAAACCTCATGAAGCTTCTCATGCTTCATCTGCAACTCAGTAATCTCTTGCTAATACTGTTCCTGCGTTATTACCAAAACTTGCATCTGGTACTGCACTGCTATTATTGATGTGTTACCGCGCCGCACTTCCAGCTAATGGACTGATAATGACTTCAATTTGCACTGCCGAATGCTCCAGCATGCATAGGCCTTGGTGCACTAGGTCAAAGTCAGACCATTTAAGATGACCAGTTTGCGCAGAGTAGGTGATGTTCGCTGCTCCAACATCAGCATTGTTAACACTTCATCGAGGGTTGTTCTCTCAGTCTGGCTGTGCAAGGAACACTGGACTTCATCATCCAGCACCTCAACTGCATTGGTGACTTGGTTATCAATATCAGTATAGCTGCTAGTGCCATTATTATCTGTTCCTGCAAGCCTTGCAGCCACCCACTTGTTACTTTGATCTTGCAACTGAAGCTCCTCTGATGAAAGTAAGTTCCTTGACATTCAGTCAGGCTGATCTGGAGCTTCAATTTCTGACTGGTAGAAAGCCTCATCTGTGCCAGCCCAAGGTTCCAGCTTCTGATTGAGAATTTCTGGTCGCACTTCTAACTCCTTGTGATATATACCAAATTGTGCCATCTCTCCAATCGGCCCAAACCGTTTACCTCTTGTTACCGATGGCATTACTGTGCGCAGACTTGTGACACGTGCATCAATAGAAGAACCATTTGTACGAAACATTTTGCATACCATGTATCTCCATATTAAATCTAGTGCTACACTATGCAATTGCTGTATGGCAGTATTAGATCTGTCTGGCGCAGACCCAAACCTTGCAAAGAACTTTGGAGGTACGTATTCATTCTCAAAGGCTAGCAGGCACACTGACCAGAATTCGATGGGTTTTGTTCCATTCCACTTGACTCCTGGATGGCCATTGAATTTACTCATGTGCTCAGGTTGGGATGGTACTTCTGGGTATGGAAATTTGTTTGGCTTCTTCTGATTGCTATGAGAACTCAGTTAGATGATGTTCATGGTTCTGTAGTGCAATCATCTGACCGAGCATGCTAATCAACTGTAAGAAACCCCTCGCAGGTGCCTGAATCAATCCACAACCTACAATAGTAACCAATGTTTCCAATCGACTGCTTCTGAATCACCAGATACATGCCCTCAAATGGATCCAGTAGCTTGCCTCATTGTTCTTAATCTGCTGCAAAGTTGGGGATAAATTTCTTGAATATTGGATCGCCCTGCATGAATTTATGGTTGTGCACACCAATCAAGATGAGGCCCCACAAAAATAATAGATGCTCGTTGTAGTCATTGATAATGATTGAATCATGCAAAAGTCGGATGGCATTGTTTCACCAAATCTGCTCTAGTGTACGAAAAGTGTCAACCAATTTGCATGTTACTTGTGTGTGTCCCACTTTCTGCAGTGCTTCACCTTTTGATGGGATTTGAGCAGGTGAAGTTGTTGGTTTCTTCCCTGCTGCTGCCACTGGCGAAGGAGAATCAGGGGTGAAGGCTTGAGTTTGCATCCTTGGAGGCATAGTGAGAAAGTGATCCCTGGCCTGGGGTAGTCAATCCGTCGTTAGTCAAATGCAGCACTCAAATCATATGGTGGCAGCATGTTGGGTAAAGATTGACGCATATATGCTGTATCCTCATTCGGAGCATATCTCCACACAAACCAACCACATTGTGTTAAGCGTAGTATGGAATACACTGCAAGAATGGGTATATGAAGCCTATAAGTGGAGGGAGTGGAGGTAGTTGGTTGGTGAAGAATTTAGATTGCTCTCAGCAGCGTGGTTGACTTCTTTTCCAGGCTCTACATGATATCATGCAGTCATGAAGCATTACACCATGTGCTGTACTGCATTGTACTCATCCATTGTATACTTGATCCTGCCAAATGTACTGGAGCCTAACCTGGGGCCACTGTGTTCTTTATCTGAGTGGAGCAGTAGTGTACTATGATATGTCTTACTCTGTTTAAGCTATGAAGCACTGTTGCAACCGTGGCACAAGACCAAAGGCCGGGCAATTGCCATTCTAAATGGTTCGCTCACCATGAGCCTCAAATCTCTAGCGTCAATCTTACCATGATAATGGTGGACAATATTGACATCCACGTTTGCAACCGTATCTACTCATATACTCTCAGACCTGGGTATACCTGGGTGTATGTCTATACAGTATTATTGCTTTCCGGTAAATGGATGCATTTTGCTCATGTGATTATGAGTTGATGACTCTTACCCCTTTGTTCGACTCATGAAATCATGCAGCCAACAATTGAGAATACACCCAGCCATTGGAGAAAATCACACATCACTACCATGAATCATGAAGCTTTCATTCATTGCTTACCCAATTGGGCTGCCTAATTGCACCTGAGATGAGGCCACAGATCAATTGGCACATGGTATGTTACTGGCAATAATGATGATAATTACTAGAATAGGACACAACCATTTGACCCAGCCACCAACAAAAATTGAACACATTCCATCTCATTGAATTCAAACATCATTCCTACAAGTCAATTGAGTGCCATCACCTGTTCATACACCCACAATGCACATAGTAACCTTAACCCACAATGTGGCCATATTGAGAAGCAAAGGTGAAGTTGCAGATGATTTATGAGTCAGCACAGTTACAAGTACATTTCATCTATTTGAGTGAAGCGCACCCATATCAGTTCATGTGTACACCTACAACTCTAGTAATGTTCAAGATACCTGCTTGCTGAGCCATGGTATGCCTACACATACATACGGAGGAGGATCTGTCCATCAATAAAGTACTCTCACCACCAATAATGTTTGCCCAACGATAGTATACTTATGAAGAAACTGTCCCTCAATTGAAGTGAGCTTATAGTGGTGAGACATTTTGTAGCATACAGTGCATATATGAGCAATGAGCTACACAATTCTGCAGACCAACTACATTGACTACAATGACTACAATGACCTCACCAAGTGCAAGTATTATGGACAACTGAAATCGAGTTTCTATATGCATGGTTTTTGAATGTTACTACTTTAACCACAAGCGTGCACAGGCTCATATAGAGTGCTGCAAAACCACCAACTGTATGGAACCGAGGCTGCTGAAGTGACTTGGAATATCACATGACACGGTAACCATCACCACCCTCAGCCTGACCAGAAGAGTGATGCAACCTGCAAAGGAGAGCCAGAAGACATGAATCACTGTCCTGTACTTGGACTAACTCGCACCAAGAGAACAATCAGATATACTGGTGGTGCCAATGTCAATGTACAGGTCAGTACTAGACTTTGTGTGGTTTCACAGCTTCCATCTTGACATCGACTGGGTTCACCATCAACAGACTCCCTGCAATCACCAAATCTGAGTGAAGCTGACAATATGGCACCGAACAACAATCACTAGGGGGCTATCATAAGTCCAATGGACATGGCCTACTTACATTTCACACTGTACCAAAGAACTCTGTGCCTCCCTGCTCAAGAAGATGACCCAGGCCATAAATGCTTTGAGTTGCTGCTCTGCATTCACTGAAGGCCTTGCAGCACTCCAGGAATGGAGAACTCAAGACGACACATCCACTAGCCCTTCATACGCCAATTTCAAATTCTACACTAAGGTGCATGGCAGAGTATAGACATGTAACCAGGATAGTGAATTGGACTCTGAGATTGAAACTCTGACATTGAGTCTCATCAGCAAAATGTAAAATGGTTTCGAAGTCATAACTGAACGACTCAGCAACTCTGAACGGCCACACTGATCCTTCCAGATGCTCTCAGATACTCCCAGATAGGCTGAATGGAAAGCGATGTGCTCTCAGGTGCTCCGAGACCACTTTACCGGTGCTGCTCAATGCTCCGAATGGTGTGGAACAGAATCCAAGAATATCCTGAAGAGTGTTTGGTTGTGTTCAACATGCTTTCACATCAAACCATTCGAATGTGCAAATTTCGGAGCTATTGGGAGTATTGGCCGTGACTCCAAGATTATTCCGGTGCACCCCCAACCTGGAGCCATACTCTCGGGGAGTAATTATGATAATGTTTATATTAAACAGTACAATTCAATTAGCCATCTTCTGCACACCTTGATTCAGGCATTGTAACTTTAATACACAGTCCATTAGGTATCTAAATCCAGATGATTATTTACAAGCCATACGCAATCGATTCTATCTGATGCAGCATTATTCTCCCGCACCAATTGTGCAGGTCCAACAATTGCTCTGATACGTACAATATGCATTTTATCAGTCTGTGTGACAACCCAGCTGAACCCATCAACACAATCAGCCAAACCATGCGGATCTATGTACATTATTGGAATCACTGCCGCATATTCTTGAGGTTGATGACGTAACATCCATTGTTGAGACTTGGTGCACCTCATGGAGATGGTCGATATCGTCCTTCTGACAGGCAAGTGCTCCCGAAATTGGAGGATCTGATTCTGTGGTGTCCAGCTCCAGTACAATACGGGAAAACAAAGAACTCAGGCTTTGAAGGTGTTATTGAGGTCACTGTCCGTATATTGGACCCAGATGTTATGAGATTCAGGCATGATCCCTTGGTTGGCATTGGTATATTCTACCTTGCAATCCAGTCCCAGATGCTCAACAGATGTATGGCAGTGAAATGGTTGATGGTAGTACAACAGCCCAATCCGAAGTTTAATAAATATACAGTCTCTGAGTACATTCTGATCATATCCGAGCACCAGTCGACTAACTTCATGATTCCAGTTGCCATCACATTTCGTACGGAATAGCTGTCCAAAGTTGGGAATTGCGAAATTGAGTGATGCATCTCTGAGTGAGGTTAATTTGATTCTTCTGCACACGCCACGTACATGAGTTTCTCTCAAATGATGTACCTGTTGTGGTACGGGGCAGGAAAATGACTCTTTCTGACAATGGTGAAGGAGTAAAAGATTGGCTCTATGTGTATTTGCCGTATATCGGCAGCTGCTAGTAGATTGAAAACTTTCACAGAGTTAGTATCATACCAGCCTTGAAGGGCAAGATACGACACTGTCTCCTCCATAAAGTCAAGACCAGTACACCGGTCATTGTGCTTGAGCATCTGTTGAATGTAATTGACTTCGTTGCTAGATCAATATGCCTCTTTCACATTGCTGATATGTAGCCATTCAGAAATGTCTGTGGTGATATTGTCGCCAGAACCCATTTGCCGTATTCACTCTGATATATGGCTCCAAAGATGCATCTTTGGATATCCGAAATGTATTACACGCTGTTCGATGGTTTTCCGGAGCTCCTGAACGCGAATTGTGGGCCACCAAGCTTCAAACTGGACCAAGCAGGTGGAGAATGCATTCATGAACCACATCTGGTCTTTCGGAGGGACGCAATGAATCTCTCACTCCAGCTGATTCACAACGTTGTGCGTATCAGCGATTCTCCGGGTGGTGGCTTCAATCTCAGCATCAGATAGACGGACCTGAAATTGCACACGCTTGTTGGCGGTCATGTTTTCCGCCCCGTAAGCCTCATACTCTGCAGTAGTGTTCATTTGATCCCGTTTTTTTTGCGAATATGCTTCTGGGACAGGTTCCCTTGGTCCCGACTTCCTGCAATAGTTGTCGGTCATGATGTCGGAATAATTTATCGAAAAGCATTTGTTTGCAGGGTGTGACCTGATGGATTTCACGCTCCAATCGCTCGATTGTCCTCTCGTGATCAACATCTGACTACATGGTTTCTGCTTGTCTGGCTCTAATCAGGCCCACCTGAAATTGCCTGCATTGTGCTGTAGTAACCTTCCAGCCCCGTACAGCTGAACCTCGATTGCAGCACGGATCTTATCAATCTTTTGTTCTTGTAACCGATGGATACTCTTGCCAATAGTTCATCCACTTTGGCATTGGCAGACTATGACATTTTCGGATCTCGAAAGGCGATCTTCTTTTCGTAAAATGGCTCCAGTTCATCGTCTAGTGCTGTGAAGGATAGATTAGAGTGATTTTGTTGGCTGACAAGTAGAGAGAATTCACATAATGCCCACACTGCTCCCATCAACATTTCATCAGAGGCCGTTTCCGCCGCAGTTTTCCGGGCATCCTGGGAGCAGTCAGAAATTGGAGTGCAATTCACTGCCAGTGTGCTGATCATGCCCAGGGTCTCTTTTCCCTTATAGGAGCCGCTTTTCAAGATGGGAATTGTTAGTAGAAGCGCTGGATGAGTGAATATCGTGGTACTGATGTGAATCGATTGTTAAATTGATCCTTGACATTTCTAGCTTTCAGGTATTTGAGCAGCCAGTGCAATAAATCTTTAACTAGACCCAGGAGCAGCTGATGCAATTCATCAGGCTGCCAAAGGCGATAGACAGTGCAGAGAGGGTATTGCCAGAAATGTTTGCGGATTAGATGAACACCAAGAGTGTGCAGAACATCCATATTAGTTTCGTCCAGACGCTCCAAGTAAACATGCCGATCTCGTTGGTTATCAAGTGGTCAAAAAGTTGAATGCCCCATCGGCCCACCTTTAGGAAATTCCCACATCAGGCATGAGCTATATATGACTTGAGCAACAATGACTTGTTCTGGATAATCCCCGACCCAGGCAGCCAAAAGAGGATAACATTGTCTCTGGGATCCCTCAGCACAATCCCATTTCGATCCAGGGCCAGTGATGCCAAGATTCCGGAGTGGGGACTGCACTGTTCCAACCGCAGAATGCCATGCGTCGTCAGTATCTTTCGCACCTTTCCCAGGACAGGGGATCAGCCCAACAAAAATCCAGGCGCGCTGTTTAGGTGTACAGCAGATATCTTTTCGAATATTCCCGATCATGAGATATAGCGGCCAGGCATGCTGGTCAGCCGAAAAATTGCTGATGTGGGTCTTGTCGGATACACAAATGACTGGCACAATCATCGCTCCAGCAGGGAGCTGATCTTGTGAATCCCACTACCAATCGCCTGAGTCCATCTCACTGAATATTCAGTGACTTTCCCAGTCGGCAAGGCGAACCACTTCACAATGGAAGTGTGCCTGAAATGGGCGAAGTGCCAAAATGAACTGTACACATTTGAAAATATCCCTGTAGTATAATGTTCCGATGATGTGCGAATGATCGTCGATCCAACTCTCATTGCTGAGCCTGAAATCGAGTCTAGCGAGGAGCTCTCGTAGAGCATCTGCTGATTGAAATAATTTGATGTGGAAGTTGTCCAGCCCACGCCTCAGGTGTTGATCTATCCACGTTTTACTTTGCTGGCCAAATGATTGAGCCAGTTGAAAGTCGAGTGCTGACTGAAATGGATGCCATGGATTCCATTGTTCTGAGTACTTGTGATGCTTGTTGTATAATACAGTTGCTTTGCCATATGCTTTCCCCCCCGCATTTTCCACTCCAACTACCTGCCTATGAGCCCTCGTCTTTGTTGGATCAGGGGTACATGTCCGATCAGGTGTCTGGGGGTCTATGGTTTCTTTGTCGAGAGTATCTTCAGGTGGTGGTGCACCAGGTACATTGCCTATGTGAAGATGAAGTAGTTGACTTTGCTCATCAATGGCCATTCAGGTGCACCAACTGAAGTCGAACCTTGATGGCTCTGGTCGATCCAATCCTGCAGGTGGTTGAATCCCATCAGGCAATAGCCCTTCATTCAGCAATATCGGGAGGTATTCTTGATTGTGGGCCTCGAGTCGGTTCTCGTAGAATAATTTCTCTTTGCAGATCAAGCACTTGACATGTTTCCAGTGAGTGTTGACCATATTTGAGAAATGGTCACTGAACACGTATTCCGATGAATCTCGATGATGCTTCAGGGGGTGATATTGAGCCTCAGCGATATTGGTTGGAATGCGAGCTAACTCAGGTTGGCATAACACATTCACAGCCGCAACACACCCCGCCAAATGGGCGGGGGAGGTTTCTTTTGTCAACACTGCGATCACCAAAATGGGGCCTTCTGCTATGTCATTGCATCATTGTGAGTTATCCCTAAGCTCGAGCCTCTGTGCAGCTGATAATGAAGGTAGATCGTCATAATACAATAAATAGGTGAGTTTCCTAGCCTGCTAGATGTCAGGGCAATGATCACCGAGAACTGATAAGGCTGGTGGGATGTTTGCTTCAGTAATGATCCTTGACTGGAGTGTGGATTATGAGGAGAACAAAGATGTATAGCCAAGTAGCTCAATAGAAAGCAATTGCTGTTGCTGCTGGACTCACAGGCCTTCCATTGAATGAGGTTGCAAGGTCATACACACACAACTTATGTGTAATGTCCCTAGTCGTGCTAACCATCATACTGGATATAAGTGCATGTTGGGTTCCTGGGGATATCATATCATATCCCTTCTATGACCTGTAACGTCATGGAAGCGTATGAAGGTGAGCATCTATCCCATATTGTAGTGTATGAATTCGGACATATAACAATGAAAGGTGGGATATGTATGATTGAGATTTCTTTTTCTCAAGGCCCGGGTATGTTTCATAGATCAAAGGTGTAGTGAAACACCACACAGCTCGTGACAACAGAATGGGAAATAAGAAGCCCTTCATTCCACCGAAGGTCACTGCTTCCTGCTATATACTCCACCTTACTCCCATTCATTCTAGATCTCATCTCGCATCGATAGTAGTTTCCCACAATCTTAGTTTGACAGAGTATGTCAACAGATGGATCTCCACCGAAGACAGTCAACCGAGCTCCACCTGGTGGTCCATTTGGCTCGCAACAACCCGGTGACGACAATTCAGAATCACCAGATAATATTTCTCAACATGCCACTTGCAAAGACACTGAATTTGGGAATCACACCAATCAATATCATCCACCGCAATGGTACGGTTACCCTGGTTCATAGTCGACATTTCCAGGCACTCCGCAGTTTTATCACCAGTCTCCATTCAACATGACACACAGTCTGCAACCTACCAGCAGCGCAGGCCAAGGATTTCCAAGTTGTGGGCCACTGTGGCAAGGATGTGACCTGCACCAAGGTGGTTATGGTGGGTCCCAAATGTTCCCACCTCCCCAGTTCCCAGGACAAGGGCCGTAATCTCCAGGTGCTCCCAGAGTGCCTCCAGGACCGCCGGGAAATGATGCTGTCAATCGGCCAACATCTTCCAGCTTAACTGCTCCACCTGAACCTCCTTCCGGCCCACCTGGGCGACACCCAATAAGCATCCCGACAAAAAATTCCGTCCGCCAGTGAAACCACAGAAAACAGATGTCACACCGATCTCGGACTTGCCCCCATCGCCGGAGATGGCCTACAACAAAGGTGATGCAGTTGACGAGAGAGACGATTCGTTGAACTTGGGCGGTGCAGAATGCACAACCCCGATCCGCCTGAAGCAAACTGAATTCTCATTGAAGCAATTTGCTAGAAGGATGGGGCAGGCCAACTACAGTGGATTCAACATGTGGAACAAACTATGGGTGGCGCGGTTTCAACAGAGGAAGCATCGGTCGATTATCCAGGGGCGGAGCCGTTTGAAACAGGTTTGAGATGGACCCCTGGACTGGGAGACGGCGGTCGCAGATGTTTTGGCGACATTCAAGATGTGGCTGCTATTGGTGAATTTTGATAATACTGAATGGACTCGCTGGCAGTGCGTTGTGATGTTTTTGAAGAAATGTGCAAGCAAAATTTGAGAGGTGAGGATAAAGGGAAGGCCATGCAACAAGCGACCAGCGACGGATTTGGGAGAGTGCGTGGGCAACAATGCGAAAAGTAACCTCCCAGAGTTGCCAAATATAACGTTCATGGTTATCATTCACTGGGTGTTGAATGGCAACGATTTGGTTCTAGTACCCAAACAACTCCAAGCCTCGTATCCAGATGTGAGGCGCTGGGAGGAGTTGGTTGATTTCATCAACAAAAACAGCGGCCTGAAAGAGCCATACATTCTCACATCAATGTTCAAGTGCAGCTTGGAGCAGGACGAATTGGAAGAAGCGTATATGGGAATATTCCAGGATGGGCAAATGATCGACGACCCCATATATGGCCACATTTTGTACAACTGTTGCCTTTCAAATGCTTTCAAGTTGAAACTTGGACATAATGTGAAAATATTTGTTGTAGAAATGATGAGAGCGACAGGGAAGGAGGTTGCCGAGCAGGTAATTAGGCCGACAAAGGTACTCCGCGCGACCCATGTTAAGGCTAGACGTGAGCAACTGCTGATCATTATACATAGACTTTGGAAGGTTCTGAGGAGGGTGGAAGAGAGGGAGAAGAGAAGGGAGAGGAGGATGGTGGGCACAAGAATGATACTTGAATTAATGAAACTTCTGATTGAAAGAATAGAATTGATTATATTCCGTCCACATGTATTCGTTCAAATGGTTACTTCTCTGTCCGATACCTAACATTGAGATGAATTTCTGGAGCACCGGAATATGAGCTTATCTGCCCAGCTTACATCCGAAAAACTGAAAGAGGTCATTGAGGACGCAAAGAATACAGACACAAGTGCAAGGGAGGTTCAGGATCAAGTGGAGAATGGCGAGGAGGTCCTCGATCCAGAAAATACAAGCTCTGTACAAAATACGATTCTCAATACATCCAACAACGAATTTAAACACGAGTGTCTTGATGAAGCAGTGATGGTGCTGCATGCGCATCCTCATCTTCAATCAACAGATGACGGTGTTCCAGGCTGCAAGTATTCGATTCCAGGCCTGCCCGGAACTGAGTTGTTGGCGCACCAGGTTAGGGCCATCTGGTTCATCGTGAGGAGATGGGTTTGGGATGAAGATATGCCAGGAGCACTGGTGGCTGATGAAATGGGTTCTGAAAAGACTATCACCTCGGTTGAAGCAGCAATGCTTTGCAAAGTGGTGACTGAGAAAGTCATAATGGGGTTGCCACAGTCCATTGTATGGGGGAATATCCTTGAAGAATAGGTGATATTGGCGCACAACGACTTTCCCGGCATTGTTGGTGAAGAGCGGGAGTGGTATCTGCTCAAGAGATTGAATTGTGTGCCCCACCGCCTGTTGGAGATCCAGTCAACTCCACCCCACGGGGATCCAGCACTGATCTCAGCCCTTGAACCAATCCTGGTGGTGAAAATGTGCGGAGTGGCTGACTTCTTCAAAGGTGATATCAAAGAGATGACAAATGGAACCGAATTCAAACTGATCAACTTACTGCACGCCAAAAATCCAAATCTCACCCACGAGGATCTGAACACCCGTATTTACGAGCCCGGAATCCGATGGAATATCCACCTTGTGTCGTATGATACCTTAACATCCAGAGAGAAACCATCAAGTAATGGCCAACTCTCCAAATGTGAATGGAGTTTTGGGATCATGATGAGTCCCATCGGTATAACAATAAAGACAGTGTGGGCTGGTGAATTGCGATGACTGCGAGAATTGGATACAAACATCAAGTCTCAGCTACACCGGGATTACATTCACTCTATGACTGGTGTTTTCAGATGATGTGGCTGTTTTCAGGTGGGCCTGAAGATCCAGAGGATGATACTGTGATGGAAAAGCATGGTGCTGAGGCATTGAATTCTGCAGTGAATAGTTTGATGTATGCTATCCGGACTGAAGACGAAGAAGCTCAACAGGATGTGGCGCAGCGGATGATTCGGATTGCAAAGCCATGGACAATCAGGTGGTGGTCAACATCAAAACTTACCAATAGAAAACCACTCGTCCGGATACTTAAGGAGAATGCACATCTCATTGATCTCGTGTGGACTGAGGAAGAGCAAGCACTTCTGAAGACCCAGGTAGAGAGGTACACTGCGCTGGGTACTTCTGGAGCAGGGATGGTTCATAGATGGTGGCTAGCATGTTTCTCATTAGGGTTGGGAGATGCCGAGGATCGCAACGATGTATCTGGACAACGGCAAGATGAAGGGCCACTCGATACTTGGGGGGAATTTTCAAGTTTCCGATGGCTGAGAGAGACATTTTTGCCAATGGTTGTCACAGCACCTGCGGAGTATCCTGAATCTGACCAAGATGCCGCATCAAGAGAGACGCTCCTTCCAGCAGAGAGAAATGAAAATTCACCGCCCGGTACACCTCCACCACAAAGGGCAGTGCTATTTGTGTCCTCTTCCTGGCCAAGTTCGTCATTTGAAGTGGTGGCTAACGAAGTTTTTTGCAGATAATGTGGATAGATTCCACATGTATGCCGAAATGGGCATTGATGAACACTCAGAAATGCAGCTCAAATTCCAGGATTCACGAAATCCCTCTGTATTCATAACCACACCCAAAGTTGGAAGGACAGGCCTCAATTCTACAGCTGCAAACCATGCAGTAATAACTAAGAAATTTTGGGTATTGAATGAGCACCGGCAGGCATTTGCACGAGTTGTCCAGCTAGGGCAAAACCGAGTACCACACACATAGTTACTGAATACAGGTCCTGGTGGCTACAATAACCGCGTGAGGGATCTCCACAAACACTCTGGAGTTGCGCAAATGAGAGTGCTGCATGGCTTAATGAGTCGACTGAACATCACGACATCAATGATATTCCGGATCCTGGAGGCTAGTGAGGACCATACAAAGTGGCTGACAGAGAATGGAGACATGTTGCAGTCTGGTAAACCATTAATCTAAGAGTGTTAGACGCTTCATCAAGGTATGCCTCTTTACACATTCAAGCCACAGAATCTTCTTAACTGATACAAATAGTCAAAAAGGTTGTTTGTAAGGGACACTATACTGGAGAGATGAATCTTTCTCTCTACAATGTTGAAGTGAATCAAAGTTCTGATGTTGGAATTGCTGTATCTTGAATTAGAAATGGCTAGAGTGGGATTTCATTGGCATTGTTGTTTATTATTGATGACGATATGAGATGAAGTGAATTGATATGCGACATATGAAGTTCCTCCGGCTGATCTATTGCGTGAATAATGCCATGAGTCGAATGGTGAGAATGATGCAGCAAAGGGCTTCAATCAATCGTCCGTTGCGAATTTAAGGTGCACCGGAGGCCTGAAGCCACATCCGGACTTCGAATGAAACAGCAATGTTCATCCACTGACAGGTGCGCCGGAGTCTCTTCAGCAAATGTCATATGATTCGTTATGACAGATCCAGCACTGCATATCTGCCAATCACATTTAGCAATAAGACAGTCTAGGTGACATTCAAGTACTTGTGTCTGAGTATGAGACACGGCTCACTTATTTGTGGCAAAGTGGGAGCTTTTGCACACATATGATCGAAGTTCAGGTGCACCTGAAAGTCATGGGCATATCTTCGTGACAGATGCAGCACTGCATATTCACCAATCCCATTTGGCAATCAAAACAGACTAGGCGATGGTGAGTACTTGTGTCAAAATATGTGACATAGGCTCGCTTATTCATGGCAAAGCCGCAGCTTTCGCTGGCATATCATCGAAGCTCTGGCACACCTCTGATCCGCATCCAAGAAAGTCGGAAGCTAAGACACAGCTCAGGTATTCTTGGCTCAAATGCCGCTTCCTCTGCCAGAGTTTTCCTGGCCTATGATTGAAGATCATTCACAACTGAGATCTTCGATCCTGTCCAGAATGAGCTTCTTGGATGTGTATGAAGCGAACATTGACAAGCTGCAAGTCAATATGGATGTTATCATTCCAGCCCAGGAACGCCTGAAGAGCGACAAATAAGCCACTGAAGCGCGTGTACTTGCAGTACGTAGTGCACTTTGTATATTTTTGTTTGGTTCATTCTCATCATGTTTTCTTCGACACTGAATTAGGGGACACAGTGCACACAAATCGATCATGATACTTCACCTTTAGGTGCAGGCGGCTCATCCCGCTCCATGCCTGCGAAGCTATAAACCTATGCTTGATCAGTATGTTGAAGGCCGCCGCTGACATGCCTTCAACTGTCAGCTCCCTGTCAACTGTCCGTAGGAGGGAGGTGCCACTGCGTAACTAAACCATAAATGCTCAATCCCGGCCAATTTGTAACCCCATTTAACTCGAACGTGACCAAGTGGTATATTTGGACCAATGCTTCCAAATCATGAAATAGCTTCTGCAAGTTCGGGCTCTGTCAAAGGGGCTGTGGAAGCTTCAGAGCGAGAATCTCCAAGACTGATTCTGCTCAGCAACTCTGCAAGATGACCGGCATCTCCCACTCACCCATGTACTGCACTTACTCAACGAGGCCTATGTTCTCAAATCTTTCAATTAAGATTCAACTGTATTCTGACTGAATGTATGTTTGAGCCGCCGAAACTCGTTTCGGAAGATAGATTATGTGGACCAACTTCCATTGAGGGAAGCTCTGAGAGAGAGAATCATGAAAGCTCGAGTGATGAGAAGACAGCTATGAACAGTGCAATTCACTGTCAGAGTCAGGTGAGCCTGCAATCCTCAGCCATTGAATCCAAGGGTAACCATTTCAACTTTGTTGCACCTCAATTCCCCAGAACTGCCTGTATGCAGCCATCATTCCTCTTCCTGCTGTGACATGACATCTCACTATACATTCATACCATAGTAGAATATAGCTCTCAACCCCAATATTGATTTTAAGTCATCATTGTAGTTGTGAGATTCATAATGAATGAGTGATTAAACGGTGTGCGATTTACTGGATACTAGGCGTAAAACCCGAATGTCAGTGAGAATTTATGACCCATTTGTTAGCAATGCTGTCATCGATGAGTGCATGAATTGATACCATTACCCCTGATTCATGCATCGTACATTTCCATTCTTTCTCCACGCCTGTGTCTCCCCTTTGTGTACCAAATCCTCTCCCTCTTCCATTAACTACTGCAACATTGTTGTGAAGGCTATTCTGCAGACACGGCCCAGATGAACGCATGAAAGGGAAGTTATGCTTACGATATTGCCAAATCGACCGCTCACTTAGCTGCAACATCCTAAGATGATTGAATATCGTGAAATTACATGTGCCCTTCCGGCAGATATACCACATATGGAGATTCATATTTCTCCTCGCTTGATAACAAACTCCAGTATGAACCCTTGCAACTCAGCTTGCACTCACAAGGTCCCAACCAAATCTACTGAGTTCAGCAGATTCTCAATGCTGCACCAATTTTTTTGCTATGCGGTCACCGCAAATGCTCGAACATTCACGCATAATGACTACGTTTGGAGGAGTCATATGAAGGGGCTCATGTGTTCATTCAGGTACTCGGTGCTCAGTGTGTGGCTAGCACGAATGGTTAGTTGATGTTGCAAGATATCATCCAGTGCATCTGGTTCTATTCCCTATCTGCGTTGGCTTTAGCCAACCTCCGATTCTTGCATGCTTACAGAGTGTTGTTCATAGGAGTTGCTAACATTCGGCATTGGGAATCCATCCATTCCCGCAAACCTGACCATATCCAAAATTGCAACTTGGACTGGCATCTTCATTATAAATATAAACTGTTCAAGTCATCTCTCCAGAACCATTTCAAGGCGCGCCTCCAATTGCATCCTCCTTGACGATGTGCAAATTCTTGCACCATTCATCCCGTTATTGTATTGCACTCGAACATATATTTCTTCCTTTTACACTCGCTCACACATTCTCGACCTTTAGATTATCGTTACAGCAAATGGAACCTGCGCCCAGCCAGGTGAGGAATTACTATTCACAGAAGAATCAAGAAACACACCTAGAGAGAGCACTCGCATTCAACAATGCAACCAATCTTCCCTGTCCATCAGTTGTTTGCCTTCCAATTATGTCACTTTGTGCATGGTATTGCGGAGGAAAAATATCCCTGATTTCGTTAATCTATCAGGATGATGGGACCGATCAACAGATTGGTTATGAGGACTGTGAGGACACCAGAGAGTCCACCTTATCATCCAATATCGAAGAAGACAATTTGGTTCATCAACCGGAGGTCCTTCATCTAGGTCAGGCACGCTGGGACAAGTCAGTACCCAGTACAAGGGTTCCACTCCCAAAAACACGGACCAGAGCCGATACTGTCATGGCACGCCCTCCGCTTACAAATACCCGAAATAAATCTGCCCCAATGGCACTACCACTGCTCCAACGCCAAAATTCAGCCCTCCTCAACAAATTATCCGAGTCTGACAGTACACCATCCGCCCCGGCACTGGTGCTTCCCAACCAGTCCAGTGGCGACCAAGATATTCCACAACCCAAGGCCAGTAGTGATCAGAACGTTCCCCAACACCAAATGGGCACTTTTGAGGTAGCAAAAAGTTTCATGGAGGCAATCGTATTCATAAAGAATCCTTGGGCAATAATGTCTGATGACAAGTACTCGATGGTTGAATATGCTTGGAATCTAGCGATTGAAGCCCAGGATTGTCAGTGGGCATTAGCAAGTACACCTGTAGGTACTCCATCTGTGTGTCAATTGCCCGGTGGTCCATCTTTCAAAATAGATCCGCAAACACGAGAAGCTGTAAGTGTTGCATTCCGTTGAATGCTCCTCTACCAGACTTACGGATTTTGACTACCCCCCAAAATATACATTGTTGAAACTGAAGATTAGTACCATTTGAGGACGGTTGGCAGATGGGGCATGTCGAACTGGTGTCCAAAGATACTGGTTGGATGTGGGCTCTGAGACTGAGCTTCGCATCAAGCTTAAGGAGCTCCTGTTTGATGATGCTTTCCTCTCCAAGGTTGGCGATGATAAGAAGTCATGGTTCACGCGAATGAAAGTGCTTGATCTGATTTACCACCAATTTCCCTTCACCCCCAATAGCTTGGGGTGCCAGCCAACAACATCCCAGTATTTCCATCCTCTTGCTCCTTAGACTTTAGCGCTGGCAGCCGTGGCTATTCATTGTGCGCTGTCTGGATATGCCATTGGGAAGAAGGCCATGGTTATGTTTCCTCAAGATGAATATCGAGGTACATTTGGACCATCCCCTGTCATCAATTGTACTCTTGAAGTTACTACACAATCAATCACATAGCAGCGGCCGCATCCCGCCCCCGGGGGGGCCG
>Ga0307512_10002984_pt1 | contig 20404 bp, 22 predicted proteins | sample 14_EM_MG_FD_200267 | JGI IMG/M metagenome (GOLD analysis project Ga0307512, IMG submission 200267) | Populus trichocarpa ectomycorrhiza microbial communities from riparian zone in the Pacific Northwest, United States - 14_EM | ecosystem: Host-associated > Plants > Roots > Unclassified | place... | reverse complement strand
TCGGCTCGCCACGAGCCTTAGATCTCTAGCGATAATCTTACCTTACTTACCTTTATACTACTCTACAATATTGACATCCACGTGTGCAACCGTATCTACTGATATTCCTTCCTACGAGGCCATACACAGGCGTATGCCTTTACAGTTGACGCTCATTTCTCCGATGGGGCAACGAGCATGTCACTTGCCTTTTCACATTGAAAGCCGGCCAATAACTTCACTTTGGATTGATGTGACTATGCAACCCTTTGATTGCCGAAAAGATCAAACAAAAATCGTTGACGCTCCGTTGAGGCTAACCTTAAAGGGGCAATCATTTTGGTTGAATGTCATACCGTCATTATTGACAGCAAATATTCTGTTTCTAGATAGAATCGTTTGTATCCAACAGCATCGAGGCCTCTCAGTTTCTGAGCCACCACTGTACACATCATCAGTTCGATGAATGACGTAGTTCCGTCACGTTCTAGCGCTTTCCGCCGGTATGTTACGGCATACAGAGCCATCAACTAATGTTAGATATATAGAGCCCAACTTCCTGACCTTTCTTTTTCCAGCTCATTTTCCTCGATTTCCATGACGTATCATAAGCAATTCTCAAAATTTCGACCATGTGCAGCAGCTCTGAGCGGACAGCTATGCAGTTGGGTATATGAACTAATGCTGCATGACGGCTACCATTGATCCCGGTTCAGACTGCGCACTGTCCGCTTGTCGTATGACTCGTATGACATCACTGAACTAAATTTTGTCAGTAAATTTTGTCTCTATTTTAGGTTTTGCTTTCTAACGTAACCGTAATAGGCAATTCGATATCAAGTTTGCTCGCCGTCTGTCAACCAGATTTGGAGTCCAGAACATTCACATGGCCCGTACGACCCTTGCACACGCTCTGATGAAATATCATGTCTCACAATGTGGTCACTGAAATCAGGAAAAGCTGACACATAGCAAAGCAGGTACACAAATTGCTTTTCCGTGAGATAGGTCTGCAAAACTAACTATTTGGCTATCTATACCTCCGGCAACGCAGGAGCCGTCACCATATCTTCGTCCGTATCCGATTTCTATATGGTAATCAACTAGGGATGCTTCATGCAGGGGTAAAAACTTACGGGTTCAACTGGCTTTGCATCATGCATCGGAGTCGAATCAGTCGCCACGTCGGGCGAAAGAACCGGTATGAATTTGTTTGACTCTGGTTTCTCCGAACCCAGCCTCGTTTGACTACTTCCTGGTTGAGAAGTCACTGCCGGCATTCCCAATTGTCCTCGGACGATATCAAGAGTCTGCATATGCTCTCCAGCTGTTGTCGGGGATGCTGAGGCTGCAGTCGTGTCTATTCGAGGCGTGACAACCGCCGGAACGTTCAATTCGGCGGTCCCGTACTTCATAGCTCTCTCACGAAGGTAGTTGGCTGCATCCCACCATCCCGGTTGGGTCAATTCGTCAAGCCTCATCTGTTTCTGCCGAAAACTCTCCATGCGGTGCTGTACCGTTTTGGAGATTGTGCCCATCACCCAGCCAGGTTCATCATCATCACTGACCTTGCCGAGCTCCGTATCTACTTCATCATCTTCCTCATCTTCCCCATCCTGCTCATCGTCGGAACTTGCAAGATCGCTCAGACTATCTCCAATAGCATTCAACATCTCTTCAAACATTCTTTTGGGCTTTCCGGTTTCAGTAGTTATGTCTTTCAGCTCTTGCATCATCGATGTCTCTGCGTCTTGAAGTCGCTTTCTTGCCACAGCGGTCTCTCTCTCCACAAAATCCTCGATCCATTTCTCTTTCTCTTCGTTGCTTAAGAAGTGCATTTCCTGTCTTTTCTCCGCCGTAAGCTTCTGTTTAGACCGTACGCTGCGCAATGCTCCCAATGCTCGGACCCGTTCTGCCTCCAAGCGGCTCTTGCCTTCATTCGCTTGTTGATGTCGACGTGTGGCCGTCTTTGTCGATTTGCCGTATTTGCCCACCGGAAGTGGTGAAAAGTTCTTTTTCGGAGCATTGACCATTGTATCGTGTGTTGACCGTGTTGTTGGGCGAGATGTTGGATGTTGCAAGATATGGACCACATGGAGGCAAGCTGAGTCTTTTATGTCAAGGTTCGTACATTTGATCAACTCAAACAAAGCAAAATCTGCGTTTTGACCGTCATTTCAGCTGCAATAGTGACACTAATCGTACGTTATGACATGATAGTTAGCGTATGTTTCATGTAGGTTCCCGGCTAGGTGTTGAGACAAACATCCCCAGACAACCTTTCCGTCGAAGAATTTCCTTTTTATATCTATCAAACACGAGATATCAGCTGTTGTTCACTTCAATGTATCCCTGCAAACAAACAAAAAAAGATCATCGGACCGACTTACTGCAAATCGCGGGACAGTTGAAATTACCTCCAACTATGATGTAACTTGAATAGAACGTGCAAGTTGACAGTCATTCATTCCTTTGTGACCTGTAGCTTACTATATATTCCTCAGGACTTTCCACTTTTCGTTATCATCTTCCTCACCTTTTCCACAACAGCAAGTCATGGCTCCACAAACACCTCAGCCGGGTGTGATTCAATCCGAATCGAGCCGAACGACGGGCGCTTCCTCTAATGCACCTCTGGCTGAGACAAAGCTGCAACGCAGACACCAGTCAGTCCACCGTGATGCTGCAATTGCAGCCACCGAAAATATGGCCCAGGACGCACATTTAAAAACAGTATGTAAATCCGGTCGCAGCAATAATAGGCAGCAGCATGCAATCGGATGTGAGTAGCTCCATATTGGTATAGAAGGCGGTCAACTAACCATATAATGTACAGCTGGTGTACGTAGAGAGCTGCGTGACCAATTTATCGCTGCCCGTAATGGCAAACCTCCATGGTCGACGAAGGCTTTTGTCCGCACAGTCCGCGAAATCGAACATCATGATGTCGTCAGCTCTGGGAATTTCGCGGACGAATTTCGTGATAAACGTCCCCGGGAGTGGACAAAGCAGGCTTTGAAGACTCTAGAGGAGGCTACGGAGTCGTATATGGTCGAGGTAATAGCCGCAGCTTCCTTTTAGGAGCAGCAACTAATTTCTTGTAGTAGTTTTCAACATGTCTGCTACTATGGCAAGGCAAGGAGGTTGGGTACAGCTGGAACAGTCCGACATGTGCCTTGCCTTGAATATGGCGAAAATAGCCAAAGGACGGTTTTCGTGGGCCACAGTAGAGGAAATGCAACAACTAATCAAGAAACCTCGAGCCGAAGTCCGGGAAGAGAAGAAGCGAGGAGTTGAGTTTCCTGGGCATCGGAAGGTGAAGGCTACCATGGAAAGACACCCAGCAATGGTTTATAAAAATCATACGGCCGGCTGCCTTCCATGCCAAAATGGTACAGCAAAGAATCCGCAGACACGCTGGAGGCGCAAAGGCACCGCAGCACCTCCACCAGAACCAGCGGCACCTCTGCCCGGAAGGCAATCTCCGCCCGGAACACCACCTGCGCCACCAAGGGACACTGAGGGAAACGAAAGTTACGAAATCGATGGTATGCCATCCAGGTGTGTATATATGCATTCTCCACTTCCAATCACTCAATTTTTCAATCATAATGCATTTGCCAAGGATAGCAAGCCCGATAATGATTATACTCCAGATTTGCTGAGTACACTATCTGCTGCAAGGAAATACCGCTAACATTGATTTTGAAGATGACAACAGCCTTTAGGGTGAATCTGAGGGTTAGGACGAGAATTGATTCAAAGGAACGGGAGTATTGAGTATTATCATTGTCTACAATTAGCGGACACTTTAAAGTATATTTTAAAGGATATATTTATATGCACAATTAAAGAACAATGTAGTGATGAATGAAAACATACATGAAAAGGATAGAACGACTGTTAAAACACTGTAAATGATGTTCCCTGCCAAAGTGAATGGTTGCATAATGCAGATACGCCTGTGGCAAAATGAGCGTCAACGGAGCGTCAACAATTTTTCGTCCTGTGAGTCAGGTGATTAGAATGTGAATTTATCGTTTTTATCTATAATCATTGTATTGGCTGCCTTTTTAGGCAAAATAGAATGCTACACTCTCCTTGCCCCATCTTGACAATGAGCGTCAACAAAGCGACAATGTTTTTGGTCTTGAATCTTGGATAATCTTGGTGGTAAACAATCGTATACATCTATAAACAATGTTTAGGCAGCCTTTGTACGCTGATAAGCAAGAGGTCGTCCCACCGCAGCCTCCCGGACAATCACAACTAAATTTGTTTTCGATGCTGCAACTCAGTGATCCTGAACGTTTTAGCCTGTAAAACCGGTCAAAATTCCATATATAGACATTAGCGGCCATCTCGCGCTTTGATTAACCATCCTGCAAGGCCAACAATCGTTGACGCTGCATTGACGCTCATTTTCAAGATCGGGCAAGGAGCGCGTTGCCTTCTTTTTTGCCTGTAAAGGCGGCCAATCCATCGCTTATGCATAACAAAGGACAAGTCACTTTTCAATTACCTGACTTACAAGACTAAAAATCGTTGACGCTCCGTTGACGCTCATTTTCAAGATCGGGCAGGGAGCGTGTTACTTTCTTTTTAGCCTGTAAAGGCGGCCAATCCATCGCTTATGCATAACAAAGGACCAGTTACTTTTCAATTACCTGACTTACAAGACTAAAAATCGTTGACGCTCTGTTGACGCTCAGTTACAGAATGGGGCACGGAGCGTGTATCTCTTGTTTTCCGTTATAAGGGCGGCCGATTCATGGGAAAAGAATAATGGTGTGCAAAAGTTGATATTTTGTGATTAACAGTAGGGTATCTAAATGCGACCATGAATAGAAAAACCCGAAACACAGAACCGGAGATTGGAACCGACGGGTCTAGCCAAACCCGGCAAAACCTGTGGGTTGACGGGTCCGGGTCCGGGTTTGGCCTGCTCAGACACTGCGGGTCGGGTTTTTGCACGGTTCTGGAATTGAACCAAACCGTTTATCCGGTCCAAACCCGGACCTCTGGCGGGTTACCCGGACCCGTTGCTAACACTACACACGCCCCATATATGTTTAACTTTAAGATTTTGTCACATATTGCAATACAGTCTTCGCTTCGGATACATTGCTTGCCGTTGCATTTGCTTCGCCATCATTGTATTTTACAGGTCTGAAATATACAGTCTAATCGTCACACTCTCTAGTACTATGCCCTTAGTCGTCCACATTCTGCGTTGATTCATCATCGGCTTGCGATGCATTGTCGCCATCCTCGCCCTCATACCCATCGACATAACTGGTTCCCAGGTCAAACCTACGATGCCCTCAGTCCTCCAAATTCTGCGTTGATCCATCATTGCCTTGCGATGCTTCCTCCTCCTCATCCGCATACGCATCGTCGCCATCCTCGCCCTCATACCCATCGACATGACTGGTTCCCAGGTCAAACCTCTCGAGTTCAGTCACGGGCCGATGTCGCCGGCTGGCAGTGGGGATGACCTCGCGCACGTCGCTTTCATCACCTTCATCTTCGTGATCCCCGCTGCCCCCTGGCATCCTAAAATGAATTTCGTCATCCGTGCAATTGTTGTCTATCGGGATGTTTGTGTCAGTGCTTCCGATCTCAGGCCCCTCAAGCGCCACTTCGGAGGTCAAATAATCGGGAAGTATAGAATTGTCAACAGGCGCTGCTTCCACGCTGATTACCACCGCAGGCGTTGGGTTCTCCGTCTGTTGGATCTGACACTTGACTGTAGCAAGAGTGTTGTTATACACCCTCTGTTGGTAGCTCTCCGGTAGTGCGTTCCAGGTCTTCATCAAGAATGCATATGTGTCTGCAACGCCAGGCAAGGTTAACACCTTGCGACCCATTGCAGCACAGCAGGATGCGTTCTTACCACCGTCATTCTTGTAATTGAAGTAGTTCGAGCAATCAGGTCTGTCCTCTTTCAGCTTTGACTTCGAAGCTTTCGGATGAACGCCTTTGTTCTTTTCCCACTCCAGGACAGCATAGCGCAACGCGGTGCAGGTAAACATGATCAGTGGCAAGGGTATATGACTGTCCTTGTCGTCAATCATGGAATTATAAAATCCATCAGCATACTTACTGCGCTTATTCGCCCGATGATAAAATTTGATGTAGATAAACCGCAGGATTGCTTCCGGCACAAAGTAAAGTGGACGCTGGCCATTTGTTAGCAACTTTCGACACTCTCTGCGTTGGATTTGGACCGCGTACACCACCTTCCACACCCTCTGCCAAAGGAAAAAGATACTTATTGTCTGCCAGAAGGGAATCAATGAATTCCAAACGCTCTGCGTTGGATTCAAAGCGGTGGAGATCATATAGCTCTGCTATATCGTCCCTTGCTGATTGAATGAAATGGGATTTAACCTTCTCGACTTGTGCGCGAACCTGGTACCGGTTTGAGGGTGTAATATCCAACGTGGGCCGTTCATCAGCAAAATATAATTCGGTCCGGAAGCCACACGCAATCCTCCCAGACACTCCGGGCGACGTCACCAGTGCTTCTAAGTACTTCCAGACTCTCCCAGACCCCCCTGGAGCTAAGCAAAGTGCTCTCAGACTTTGCAAGAGCATTCTCAGGTGCTCCTGAAAGCACCTGCAGTTATGGAGGTGCATTCAGGATGCTCCATCTAGGATAGTCAAATTTTGGAGCTACTGAGACCTCTGCTCAGATCTGCGGGAGACTTCGAGAGAAGCTGAGACCCCTGCGCAGCTCTGTGGGATACTTCGAGAGCGGTCGAGACCGCTGTGCAGCTCTGCGGGAGACTTGATGCCATATTCTCACACAGTGGTTCTTACATAACCACAAGGCATTTCGTCTTATCATATTCATCTTTGTTACAGTCACAAGATCCGCTACATCATAATATGGCATGCAGTATTTCAGTCTCTTATATACATACGGTCAATCTGGCCGCAGATGGTACTCGAGCATAATCGGAGGAGCACCAGGCCATGCCCATTGAGAGAACATTTAGAGATGCACCATTTGGAGGCCGTTGCAGTGAAACAATGGAGCTGGAAGGCAGAGAGCCCACCATCAACACTCTGCCGCACCTGTTGCGACATCGAAACGGAATTCATGAGAAAGAGCAGTTCTGGTTCGAGCAGCGTAGGAATCGTGTGAGAAGATATAATACTACCCAGCGTTGAGGATCCCACGCAATTGGGTGGATCCACGATATCGCGGATAGAGCGAGTGAGACCAAAAGTTGGGGAAGATAGAGTAGGTATTTTCATTGTATGATAAGATGAGATGGAAATGAGATGATGCCTATCTACTCCGTGGTCTGCCAAATATACACTCCCCGTCACTCTTTCCACCTCCGTTACCCCTGTATCTCCGTACACCCCGCCGTCGCTCCTGAAAGATGTACTTGGAGGCTGTGATCGAGCGAGTTTGGAGATGCACTTGGAGGCCGTGATTGTGCGAACTTGCAGGCCGTAATCGAGCGAATTTAGATATACACTTGGAGGCCGTGATCGAGCGAGTGTGGAGGCCGTAATCGAGCGGAGTTGGGGATACGCTTGGAGGCCGTAATCGAGCGAGTTTGGAGATATATTTGGAGGCCGTGATCGAGCGAGTTTGGAGATACACTTGGAGGCCGTAATCGAGCGAATTTGGAGATACACTTGGAGGCTGTGATCGAGCAAGTTTGGAGGCCGTAATCGAGCGAGTTTAGCGATACCCTTGGAGGCTGTGATCAAACGAACTTGGAGGCCGTAATTGAGCGAGTTTAGAGATGCACTTGGAGGCCGTGATCGAGCGGGATTGGAGGAGTACTTGGAGGCGGTCAATCTGGAAGTGGTAGTTCGGGAGAGAGGCGCGACGGGAGCTGAGACTTTATTCATTGGTTAACTCGTGATTTTGGGAATGTAGAGAATTGAGTACAACATGGTCTGCCGAGAGATGAGAGACTGGCTGGGAGCGGGAGACACTTGATCTTGGGATGATGCATTACGCGGTGTATCCAGTACTCAGTGTATGCTGTACTCGGTGTATGCTGTACTCGGTTTTAACTCTTGATCATGGCATTGAGAGATAGAGAGCGATGACTTAACTTCGTTTCCTTAGGTGATGGTAGAGTTGAGGACAAGCAAGAGAGAGATGAGAGGGTATGGGGGAAATCATCATGACTCAATTTACCATCCTCGATACAGCAGTTACGAGTCCCGATCCGGCCTGTAATTACAGCAATACGAGGTCTTCCCAACCCAATCTGGCAAGTCGCACCCCTGATTTCTCATATCCGCTCGTATCCTCCACATCATTCTCATCTTCATCCCTCATATCTCTCTTTCTCGTCCACAACTCAACCATCATCGCAGAACACAATGTTAAATCATCCCTCTCTATCTCTCCATGCGACGATCATGAGGTGACACCGAGTACAGCATACACCAAGTACAGCATACATCGAGTACAGAATACACCGAGTACAGCATCCACCCAAGATTGTTTGTCTTCCCTTCATTCTCATGATTAGGAGTTAACCCCTGAATGTAGCTTCAGCTTCCGGCGTACCTCCCTACACGATCAACCGCCATCAGCCAGCTCGCCATTAGAGCTCAAAGGTAAAGTCACATTGTCACATTCACACGGTTGCGAGTTCACTAACTGATGAATACGGTCTCAGCACCCGGCGCGCCGTCCATCGACCGCCTCCAAGTACTCGTCCAATCTCGCTCGATCACGGCCTCGGAGTGTATCTCTGAGTTCACTCGATCGTCATTGTCAGGCGTACCTCGAATTGCTCTCACGCACCGCCTACAGCCAGTCCAGATATACCGTGTGTAGATGCGTAGCTATATAGATACATAGATACATAGATGGGAATACAAACAGAATGCATGAGTTTTAACAATCGTTGAACGATAAGTAGTAGCTATGATTTCCAGGTGCACTAGCAGCGTTCCCAAAGATGTTTTTCCCAGACTGCTCTACTGTGATTCGAGGGGCTCCTAGACTTGTTGCCGGCGCTCCGAGGCTTGACGTCGGCACACCCAGACTTGTCTCTGGCGAACCTAGACTTGTCGCCGGCGCACCCTGACTTGTCGCCAGCGCACCCAGGTGCTCCCAGGTGCACCCAAAGTTCTCTCCGGCGCTCCAAGGTGTTCCCAAACTTGTCACAATCACTCCCATGGTACTTCTGTACCAGTCATCAGATATCTTAGTTACTCCGAAGGCCGGCCGGAATGCCCTCCTAGTGTCTGATACTCTCCTGAAATTGACGCATCTAAGTTTACACTCCACATTCTCTCAGACACTCCTGGAGTCTTCCATTGACTAAAATACATTTTGCTGATGTTGATTCAGCATACCTCTTTCAAGATCTCCTTTGTGCGTGCCTCAAATGCTATGGACGGAATGTTGTTTTGCTGCATTGGGGTGTTCCAGTACGTCTCTATTAGCTACCGGTGTGGGGCTTCAGCTAATGCTTTCGCAACGCATCGCATTGCATAATTTCCTGTCTCCAAGTCGCTTGCACTCATAAACGGCCGTCTGTTCCACATGTAGAGCCCCAGGAGTCTGCCCGTTGCAAATACAAAACGTGTCATGTCGGAGTGACCAAATCGATGGATGCTACGACTGCCGGAGACAACTGATCGAGGTGTAGACACCACGTGCATTTGCAATTGGCACTACCTCTGTCTCTGATTCCTTTCTGTAGCTCACGTTTGCAGAGGATTTGTAATGATTGCGCGGGCTTCTGAATTAGGGATGGGGGTCGGCAGGTTTTCAAGACCGCTGAGAGGAGTGGGAGCGTAAGCAATGCCGGATGCAGGGCTGGATACAACGCGATGCGTTGATTCTGTCTGTGAGGTTCCGCTGGGTGCTGGTGTGTCACGACTGCTTGTATGCGGCGTGGTGGTTGGAGTAATTATTCACTGATGCTGTGTAGCGGACGGGGTGGTATCTGCAACGCGAGTATTGTTCAGCGAAGATGACATGGTGGAGTTCTGACCTTGGATTGTAGAGGCTATGGAACTCCCTCCTTGAGAGGAATCCCTCTCGCCAGCTGGTACGGAAACGCGTCTCTTAGCAGGGGGAAGTTGTGAATTCCCTGAAGGCCCACACTTTTGTTGATTTTGACGACTTCGAACATTTCGTATGACCGGAGACGTGACAGGTTGAGGGCTCTGGGAAGGCATCATCCGATATGGATATTCGACTTTAAGAAGGTACCAATACTATCCCCTGCATGCATATGCAACGGCAGGCAAGGTAGACTCCTATCTGAGCAACCATGGACGGATTGGACAAAAAAGGGAGGCGCAGTGTAGACCGCGCTAGACTCTAAACCCTGACAATACTCGGGGACGAGATCCCTTCAAAAGCATTCAATTATGGGGTTAACTGCCATCAGATTAAACTCAGATTAAACTCAGCATTGATATTCACTGTTACAGCAACGTCTGAAGGTCTATTTGCACCGCTTGAAGGGTGTGTATGCCTTCTTGGCGCGAGTATCATCGTATTGCACTCGGTCTTGGCACAATACTTCGAACCATCGATTTTGTATATCTTCAGCTGCCTAGTGGAAATCCCCCTTTGGCAGAGCTAAAAGCATCGCAGAGCGAACAATGAGGTATTCTCTATCCTATGACATCAGTTGCGTGTGCTTGTTCCACTGCTAGGCGTTGGTAGCCATGTTGGATGGTTGCACAGCTGGGACAACCTGAGAACTACTCAGTTTGCTCCGAGATGCAAGAGGTCTGAGAGGTAAAAATGATGTGTGATGCAAACGCAATGCCCGGCGTCGTGAACTGTCCTCTCCATGAGTACTAAATCTTGTCTCGAGGCTTGTCATTCATGAGGTGCCTGGTGGTTCTGAAAGACGAAGGCTGGGCCGTTTTGTGTTCGTTGACCAACAAAACTCACAAGTTGAATCAAGAAATCGCCGGAACTCGAGTATATATATCCCTTCTTCCCGCCTACACCTCCTTTCTCGTTTCCTCCCGTATTATACACACCGACAGCATCCTGATCTCGACATCACATGACTTGCACAAAACAACGCCTCTCGTTGCAGAACACACCCAATAACCTCACAACTTTGTACTTTCCCTCTGGGCTTCCTTCCGCTACATGCAACTGTATCATAATGCTGACGTTTCGGATGTAGATTCATCTTCGACTCACTGCGATGGCACCAAAGGGCAGCAGCAAAGGAATGGGGAAGGCTAGGGCAAAGATGCCGACATCAGTTATAAATTGACACTTGTCGTTGGATTGGAACCGTATGAAGGGATTCATCTCGGAACACATCCTTGGACTCATATGGATATACAATGTTTGTGGTGTTAAGGACGAGAGGGCATGGGACCTCTTTCATGATATAATCTTTCTTGATCCAGTCACGACTCGCCACTTTTACCAATTCCAGCTGATGTGGCCGCACCGCAGGAGCAGGAGTTCGCCTTTTTGGGAGTGGTGGGCTGCCTTCCGCTCATATATGGGGCCAATGTTTGACAAAACCCGCGACCAAATGAATAATTGGAGGTGGGACAACCCCCGTGACTTCGGGGATCAAGTCGATCGCTCCAATCTGCAGACAACCAGCTCGGGGATGGTTGAACGCACCGGTGAGCGTTTCTCTTGGTACGGTAGCGATGATCTGAGGGCAAAAATTGAGCCACCAAGCTGCCAGCAGTACGAACCAGGCGACTTCCTGGCCGTGGGACCACTGAATTGGGATGAGATAATCGACGAGGATGATGATGATGAGAACTGGGCGGATCCCGGAGCGCCGAGCGGTGGAAGGTGCCATCCTGGCGATGACAATGACAATGACGACGGCGAGGGTGAGGAGGACACAGAGGGCGGTGAGAAAGGGACTGCGAAAGGGAATGGAATAAAGCATGGGAAGGGGAAAGGGAAGGCGACTGAGGACAGGAAGGGGAAAAGGAAGGGGAAGTGGAAGGGAAACGGTAATGGGAAAGGTATTGTTAAAGAAACCCCAGGGGGAGGTGATATCTCTCGTGCCGTTGCTTTGCGGTTGCAGAAGGCAATGTCAGAGGCAGACTTGAACACGGAGGGCTAACTAGAGCAGCTATATTTAGAGCCGGAAGCATCGCCCGCCATGTCAATTTCCTCCGATGATGATACCGACTCTACCGAGTCGGACGGCGAATATCACTCAGACCTTGATTCTGATGTGGATATGCACATGGAGGATGATGTGGACGCACCGGACGGCGTTGATTTAGACGGCGATGTGGACATGCAATGGGAAGGTGAAGATGAGGAAGATGAAGAGGAGGAAGATCAGAAGGAGGAAGAGGAGGTGGATGAGGAGGAGGACGAGGATGAGGATGAGGATAATGGCAAAGAACCTCGGACGATTGACCAGGGAGAGATAGTAAATACATTGGCTGACGATGCTGATACCATGGTAGACGATTAGCCAACTGTGCTACCTGAGCAAGGCCAGGAGATGCGGGAGCATACCCCACGGCCACAACCTCCGGCGCCTGCCCCGCAGCCACAAACCCCACAGCCTCGCCCATGACCATGAACTCTGGAGACTCATACCCTCAGTGGGCTGGAGTTTTTGGGGCTTGTGACGCTGCAAAAACCTCGCCCAGCAGCGCAAACTCTGCGAGAAGCTGATGCAGCCGGAAACACCTCGGATGTCGATGTGGTTCAGCAGCTACTCGGCGAATCGGCAGGTGGCGACAGTCTCCCTGATGCCCCTCTCCCGGATTTCCCTCTCCCGGATGTCCCTCTCCCGGATGTCCTACTCCCCAATGTCCCTCTCCCCAATGTCCCTCTCCGTGATGCGCGCCTGGATGGCTCGGTTATTAAGGAGTGAACCAGTCATCGCATTGTAGAGGAAGCGTGCGTTCGGGTTAGGGTCGGGTTCTTGTCTTGTGAGTTCCCTTTGCTGTAATCTATTCATCTCAGGCAGTGATTAAGGCACGTGTGGAGGTGTTTTGTTCGTTTGGGTCAGGGTTGTGGGCTTATTCGTTTCCTTTGTTCTAATCTATTCATCTCGGGCATTGATTATTACACTCGTCACGAGGTTTTTGGATCGCTCAGTGTGTATTTTTCATTTATTCATAGTATTATGGGACATCACACATGCAGTGTTTTTGCAACTCCTGGCGTGGAAGACACCTCCTTGTGATGGTGTTCAGGCTCAATAAATCTCTCAAGTATCGTGAGCTTTTACCCACACCAGACTGCTCAGGCCCAGCACCAACTTTCTTCCCTTTCTACAGTGAATACTCCACTCCTCGCATGTCGTCGACAATGCCAGAGAAGACCCCTTTCCGTTGCCCCCAATTTTCATGCCGAAAGAAGTTCACCTCAGACAGCTGGCAACTTAAACATATCAAATTACACCATCTGGAACACCTTCAAATTGCACGCCAGAAGAATCCGACTGTTCGCAGCACGCCCCGCCACATTGAACTCGCTCAGTGTCGTGAATTCAACCCTAACAAGGATTCAGTCGAACACTTGGACGCGTTTCCTTACCTCGAACACCTTGAAATCATCGCAGACTCAGGGCCTCAACCACCGCCACATCACCTGCCTCGGACAGAAACGTACCCCGGCGCCGGTGCTCCTCTGAGCGATTACATTGCTGAGCCATGGGAACGCGACGCTCAGGGTTTCCTTGAGAGGAACCCACAAGACAATCCCTACTACCCATTTGCGACGCGTGAAGAGTACAAATATATCCAGTGTGGGATCAAAAAGAAGGGCATGAAGATGTACTATGACAACGTGCTGAAGGAAGAAAACACTCCTCTGGGTTTCCCAAGTTTCCAAAACGGGGATGGCGTCCAGAAGCTAGTGGCTAGCATGCCAGATGATCTGGCTCCCGGGGAGTGGGAACTACACACTCTCGAGGATATGAAATGGAATGACAATCACCAACGCCCTATCAAATACTGGAGTCGAGACATCATCCAAAGCATGAGATGGTGGCTGCGGCAGCCAGCGTACGCCGAGCATCTTATTTACGCCCCGCAGAGTTGCTTTAACAGCGATACGCCACCGAAATGCCTCTATACCGAAATGCACACTACGGACTGGTGGTGGGAGACACAGGTAAGGAGAGATACCCGAGTATGATGACGTGCTAACCGACGTTAAGTCAACGCTCAGTGTGGGGGATACACTGGTTCCCTTGATCTTCATGTACAATGGAACGCATCTCTCGAATTTTGCTGGCGACAAGAAAGAGTGGCCTGTATATGACAATTGGCAATCTATCTTCGAAGGTCCGCCAGATGCCCTCAACACAGAGCGTCGTAATATTCGCTCTCCTGCTGATTCCGATCAAGAACCGCAATATTCCTCAGATGCGGCTGGATGAGCAGCGGCAAACAAACCGAGAGGTGCTGAACGAGGTACTCCGGCGGGTACTCCACCCTCTCACCTTCAATCAAAATCCCAGTGCCGAGAGCGGGTATTACAACCTTCTCTGTGCAGATGGCAACTTCAGGCATTGCAAACCGGTTTTAAAAGCATGGCTTGCGGATTGCCCTGAGTATAGCGACCTACATCATCTCGAGCGACATGTCTGTTTTTGGTGCGAGTCTCCAAAGAACAAACTTGGAGATTATGTCCCTCCTGACAAGCAACACCCCCGGCGGGATCACAACCTATATCGAATGCTCAGCGATGCCAACACCAAGGCAGCAGATGCCGAACTCTTGACGCGCCATGTTCACCGAGGAATCAACATGTTTCGACATATTCCCTGTATCGTGAGCGACCTCCCAAAGCCCGACCTCCTCCATACAATGCAGGTCAGCATGCTTGATCACCTCCAGAAGTGGATCTTCCACTTCATGAAGACACACTAATGGCTCGACAAGTACAATGCAATCTGGCTATCCATGCCTGCTTACCACGACCTCACACCAAAAACTAAGTCATATGAGGAAGTTTCTCAATGGAATGGGAAGGAGATGAAGGAAATGAGCCGGTACCTGCTTGGAGTTGTAACCCAGTCTCTACGAGTAGGCAGCCCCACTCAGCGTCCCATATTCAATCGCGCAATTGAGTGCATACGGACATTGTTATAATTCTATATGTATGCTCAATATACATCTCACGATGATGCAACATGGAGCTACATGGAAGATGCCTTGTGTCGTTTTCACACCTTCAAAGATGTTTTCTTACTCGGGCGAGCCGGCAAAAAGGCAAAGGCCAAAGCCAATGCCCTGAGAACGGAGCTTGAGAAGAAGCGAAAGGCAGACGGGGAAACAAATGCTGAGACATGGATGCCATCCAAGAAGCGGCTCGAAATGAATGCCTGGCAGGATGACATCAGCCAAGAGATAGATGTTTCCAAGGAGTTAGATGGCGACTTCAACTTTCCGAAGATCCACTTGATGTCTCACTGGGTCGAACAGATTCGTCGATACGGAGCCTTGCAATAGTATTCTGCCGAGAGACATGAACAAGAACATAAACGAATCTCAAGGACAGTTGGAACGCCTCCAATCACAATCTCAACTACCTGCCGCAAGTAATCACCTTTCAGCGTCGCATTCTCTGCGTCGAAATCAGAGAGCTCAATCTCCAAGCCCTCGCTCAGCGTCGAGAGAACAGCACTGCCACCTCCAAAATCCTCCCTTCCGGCGCTGATCTGGCTGCCCCCCTGAGCTCCCAGTCATATGCGAAGCCCGAATTCATGGGACCCCAAAACCGCCGTGATGGAAAGCATCCTGACGCTATGATCAAAGACTTCAGAGCATTACTCAACAATACACAAGACGCAACGCACAGCATGACAATATACAACAGCACGCGGGAGTTTCTCAAGGATCAGAGTCGTAACAAGACGTATATATCAGATGAACAACTGCACGCAATGGAGCTCTGTATTTACCATGGTATTAAGGTTCAAGTTTTGGGTTTAGAAGGTTAACGCATATCTCAGATTTGTCGATGCACAGGAAGCCAGAGCGGGCGCGGAGGGGACCAACGGAACGACTGGGTGTGAGTCAAGCAATGCCCAGGGAGATGTTATGGTGCGCTGAATGGTTGTCTCGGGTGGCAACTGCAACGACTATTCAAAATCAAGATCCTGAACGAGGATGGAGCATTCGTTGAGTACTGGTTAGCCCTGGCGCTCACCACAATACCTGAAAACTCGGGTAACTTGGATCCCATCTCCAAATTTGTACAAGTGAGAAAAGCACTGGCAGCAGTTCCTTTGCAAGTTTTCAGCGTCGGAAACATCGTCAGCTGCGCGCATGTAATCCCAGAGATGGCTACTAGTAGCAAGACAGGAGATGGACAGAACGAGTGATGGATTGTCAATAGCCACATAGATCTGGCGACTTGGAATGATGTGTATAATTAGGACAGAGAGAATTGCATTTTGCGCGCAGGTAGAAGGAACGCGAGGAGAGGTTTACGCAGTGTCACCCATCGCATTGCAATCCCGATGCAAGCGTGTGCCCAATGAACCCATTCCTACGTATGGTCACAGTTGGCCGTTGACGCCAGAGTGTTCGTTTAAAATAGGAGACCGACAGAGCGAGAACAAATGGTGAAACTGCGATGGGAGGGCGATATGCAACGCGACGCGTGGTATTGATGCCGGGCGCGGAGTAAGCCGCCACCGGGGTGTCTCTGACGGCTCTGACGGCGCCATTCTGCCCGAACCGAATTGTTTTTTGCTGATGTACTACCAATACCTCTGATAGCGGTAATCCCCTAAAACCAATCTTGCAGTTACACAATAACCTTTGGGACACGTGGTCCTCCATCATAGAGCCTGGCTCATAATACAAGAGTACTCTATGTTATGACAGATGGGATCATAGCTAAGGTTCAGGAATAAAATTCGGTATCCCTAGAAATGCTATAAAACAACAATCCTGTGGTCTTCGAAAGGTAGCCCCACAGGCAGAAATGATACCTTCCCAAAAAGATAAAGCTAAAATATTATTGTTGTTTTGAGTTCTTATTTTATTATTATTATTATTCAAGTATTATTAGTATCATCTATTAGGATTATGCGCTATTCCCCTGCCCCATGAACAACTTCAAATTCAATAACGAAGATGACATTGTACTGTGCACATTATTTTTACTACTGGATCGTTTAGAAATGGAGGATCAGTTATTTGCAGCCCAGTGTATTTGGTGGCCGGCAAGTATAATTTAGTTTACTGAAATATTAACTTATTATCAATGCTATACGATATTCCCTTCGGACTATAGAAATAATCTGGTAGTTACTCCATTACCAAGACAGCCTGTTAAGGGATCATTTGTTCCAGAGGCGGATAGTCCTGGATTGGATATTGCTATGGAAACAGTAGATAATACTTCTACTCAAGATATTGCTGTACATTCTTCCAGGATTAAGTTTCTTCCAGATTATAGGAACCATAAACATCATAACCCCAAGGCAACCATAAATACGACTCATTCAGGGAGAATATTAAGAAATAACACTCCAATGAATGAGGAACAAGAAGTGAGTTTCGGAAAGCAAAGTACGAAGCAGAGAGCACATACCTCTGCACTTCTTAGAGAAGGAAAGCTGGATTATTGAGGGAGATTACTCTTAAGTAATATTGCCAATAGTATCAGAACGCCAGATTTAACAAGGAGACAAGGGGAGATTTTCTGAAGATCAGTGTCAATTGCAATTGCACTATCAATGGGCAAAGTATTACCACTGCGATATTAATCAATCTTCATGATTTACTATACAAATATACTTTACGCGATGAATTAATCTTCAAGTTAATTACATCAATATACTTTATGACATTGTGCAATCATCGAGATGAATTATATGAATAAACTTTACGATATTAATTAATCATCGAGATTTATTATGCGTATGTACCTTACAATAGTTAATTATCATCAGGCTTAACTATACAAATATACTTCTACTATAGGTCGATCGTTGAGATTGATTATACCAATATAATTCCTGTTGAATAGTATATGTATTGTCAATATCGCCTTAGGATATGGTTTCGATCTTTCTCAAAGCATCGGAAACAACTCTACATATTTGTTCTATTTGTGTAGATGATTTATATTGATTGCCAATTCATTTCCTCTGGAGCTACGCATAGAGAATAATAATTTGAAATGTTGTCATGCACCGAAAATGTACTTTAGTGTTCGAGGATACTTATATTATGTACAGTCACTTAGGTGGTAGCACCCCCATAACATGAAAGCCTCTGAGCAGATGATGATAACAGTAGATAGTCTTAATACAATGCATACGTGAGTTTCCTAGCTAGCTGTATGCCCGCACAATGATACTCGATAACTGATAGGCTGGTAGGATGGTTGCTACAGCAATAACCTTTGATGGATCACAGATCTTGAGGAGCCGAATGATGTTTGGACATGGAGCTCGATAGAAAGCAAGCACTGCGGCTGCTCGACTCACTGGCCTCCTGTTGATTAAGGTTGCACAGTCGCAAACACAGAACTTATGTGTAATATTCCTGGTCGTGCAAACCTTCATACTCGTTATAGTTCTTGTTGGCTTCCTGGAGATATCATATCACATCCCATCAATGAACTGTAAAGGCATGCAAGCGTATGAAAGTGAGCAGCTATCCAATATCCCAGTATATGAATTCGAGCATGTAAAAAGAAAGGTAGGACATGTGTGATCAAGGTTTCTATTTCTCAGCTGGGTTGGTTGTATGGATTGAAGGTGTAGTGAAGTACCACAGATCGTGATAAATAGAATGGGATAAAAGAAGCTCTTCATTCCACTGAAGGTTGCTGCAACCAGCAATATACTCAAGCATACTTGGATTTATTCTATATCACATCTCACAGCTATAGATGTCTTCCATCATCATTGTTCACTGAACATGTTGACAACCAGATCCCCACCAAAGACAGTGAATATGGCTCCAGCGGGTGTCATATGTCACCCGCAACAATGCTGTGAAGACAATTCAGAATCTTCTGAAATTAGTTCACACACTGCCACTGGCACAGAAAGTCAATTTTTGAAACAAACCAATCAATTTCATCCGCCGTATGGGTATGGTTACCTGCCCTCCCAGCATCCATTTGCAGGAGCTCCGCAGTTTTGTTAGCATTCTCCATTCAACAGGACACTCAGTATGCACCGAATCACCAGTGCAAGCCAAGAATATCCAAGTCAAAAGTTGCAGTGGTGCGAATATAACTTCCAAGGGGGTTATGGCGGGTATCAATCGTTCCCCCTCTGCAGGGTCCAGGACAAGGGCCGGTATTTGCAGGTGCATCGAGAATTCCTCCAGGACCACCAGATACCAATCCAGGCAATTGGCAAACTTCTTTGAGCTCAAATCCTCCACCTTAGCCTCCAATTAGTGCACCTGGGAGACCCCCAATAAGCCTCCCCATGGAAAGATTCCAGCCGCAAGCGGAACTGCGGAAAATTGACGTCTCAGGGATTGTGGAATTGCCACCATTGCCAGAGATTTCCTCAGACAATTATGATGCGGATGAAGAGACTGAGAATTCATCTGACTTTGGCAGTGCAGATGGCAAACTGCCAAGCAGCACAATGGAAACCGAATTGTTCTTGAAGCACTTTGCCAAAAGAATGGGGCATGCCAACTACAGTGCGTTCAACAAGTGGAAGAAAGTATGGATGGTGAGGTTACTGCAGAAGCAACATCAGTCCAGTATCCAGGGGCAGAACTGTTTGAAACAGCTTCCAGGTGGTCCCCTGCACTGGCAGACAGCGGTTGGAGATTATTTGGCAACATTCGAGAACTGCCTGCGATTGGAAAATTTTAATAATGCTGAATGGATTCATTAGCAGTGCATGGAAATGGTTTTGAAGAAATGTGAAAGGGAAATTCGGGAGGCGAGGACAAAGGGAAGGCAAGGCAACAAGCAAGTGGCAACTGACTTGGGTGAGCATGCCAGCAAAAGGGCACGAAGTAACCTGCCCGAGTTGCCAAATACAACATTCATGGTTTAGTTTCACTAGGTGTCGAGTGGTAAAGATATAGTTCTAGCCGCGAAACAACACCAAGCCTCATATCCCCTGGATCGTAACTTTGGCATTCCCGGCCTGTTTGGGCATGGCAACTGACTCCCCACCTGCAAATATTTAGCGATGCAACCCCAACTCTGTGGGGGTAGCCTGGGAGCATTATACACTTACTTTCTTATGTCTTCAGAGCATTTTGGCAAAATTAAGGACTGTACAGGAATGGGGTGCCGATAAAAAGGGCAGTATTTGTTGGGAGGGTTGTCTCAAGAACAGCTCCCCAAAAACTCGAAAATGTCACTGTGCAGCCCAGATGGACAACCCTGCCCATAACACCCCAAAATATCCTTCAAGCTTAGTGCTAAGGACATGCTCTGAAGTCCCAATATCATTGCACACAAGGAATTCCATCTGCAATGTGCCCAAGAGTTGAGGCTCAG
>Ga0307512_10002982_pt1 | contig 20413 bp, 17 predicted proteins | sample 14_EM_MG_FD_200267 | JGI IMG/M metagenome (GOLD analysis project Ga0307512, IMG submission 200267) | Populus trichocarpa ectomycorrhiza microbial communities from riparian zone in the Pacific Northwest, United States - 14_EM | ecosystem: Host-associated > Plants > Roots > Unclassified | place... | reverse complement strand
ACCGGGCGGCCTTGAAAACCGTCGTGGCAGCGATGTCACCGTGGGTTCAAATCCCACACCCACCGCGTGCAGGTCAGCACACATGCTGGTCAGAAGGGGTGCCCCGGTCATCGGGGCACCCCTTTCGCGTACCGGCTGTCTCGCCTTGTCCTCCGGACCTGCCCGTGCTCACACCTCGTAGTCCCGAGCCAACCCCTCCCAGTCCACCTCCCGCAGCGAAGCCTCCGCATCGCAGTCGTACGGGATCCGGGTCGTCGGCTGGAACCAGATGACGGTGAGGGTCGAGCGGTACAGGACCGGGTCGTGGGACGGGTCCAGTGCCGTGGAGCGGAAAGAGCCCATGCAGGCGACGGTCGGCAGGACCTCGACCGGGCCGAAGGCGCCGGCGTACTGGTCCGGGTACTCGCGCGGAGGCGGGACGAGGTGGATCGGGGTGGTGGGGCAGGTGCGTTCGGCGGTGTGGAGGAGGCCCTTGATCACCATGTCGTTGAGCGGCTTGCAGGGGTAGCCCTCCAGCATTCCTCCGTACGTCGACGAGAACCGCAGCTCGGCGAGGTCGACGGAGCGGCCGGAGGAGAGGACCACGCGGGTCAGCGACATGGTCCGCACTCTGGGGCGGTCGTGCATGGGGCTCCTCTTGGTTCTTGTGCTGCCACGGTGTTCCCGTGGGTGTTACGGCGGGTGCCGCGTCATGCGCTCTCCCGTGGGGGTCACGGCCGATGCCCCGTCATCCGCGCCGCCGACGCGATCGTCGCCCGTGCCTCGCGTTCGGTCAGGCCGGTGTTGAGAGCCGCCTCGATCAGGGGATCGACCAGGGCCGGGCCGATGCCGTCCTCATAGGCGCGGCAGGCCGCCCAGAACAGGCGGGTGTTGCGCTGACCCTCGTGCGCGGCGAGGACGAACTGGACGAGGCCCTGGCCGTGGTCGCCGACCGAGGTCGGTGTGGGCTGGTGGGCGCGGGGCGGCGGGAGGAGAAGGCGGAGGAGGGCGGGCGGGCAGGCCGCGGGGGCCAGATGGGCGGTACCGGGGGCCGTCGCGTACACGCCGTGGTCGGTGCGGGAGCCGGGGCCGACGAGGTAGCCGCCGGCGCCGCGGATGTCGATGCCGGGGGCGAGGCGGCCCGCGGAGTTGGGGACGACGACGTCCGGCGGGCCGCTCAGCCAGAGGTGGCGGCCGCCGCTGGGGGTGAGGACGACGACCGTGTCGGGGATCGTGAACAGGTGGCGCAGGGCCAGTTCGCGCAGGGCGGCCGAGGAGTCCGTGCCCGTCTTCGTGTCGAGGTCGACGCCGATCAGGTGGTGGGGCGGGAGGCCGCACGCGATGCCGTAGCCGGTGGCCCAGGGGGCCGCGGCGAACAGTTCGCGGATGCGGGCCGGGTCGGTCGAGGCGTCGTACACCCCGTGGCCGAGGCGGCCGCACTCGCCGTGGCAGGGCTGGGATTCGGGGTCGTCGTGATGAGGGGAGCGCAGGGCCGGGAGTTTCGTCCGGGACAGGGGGATGACGGCCAGTCCGCGCTCGGCGGCTGACAGGGCGTGTGCGAGGGCCAGCGTCGTGGCCTGCCGGTCGGTGGTGGCCATGCCTCTATGTTCGTACGTACGTTCGAAAAAGGGAAGGGGGTCGGGGCGCGACGCGCCGGGGCCGGAGAGGTTGGCCGGAAATGTGCCGGAACGCTTTACCCCTTGCGCCGCTTGGGGTTGAGCCGTCCGGAGATGTCCGTGCTGTCCCGACCTGGGGATCAGAAGTGGCGATAGGGGTTTATCGACTTGTCGTAGCACTTGAGGAGGAATCACGGCTTCCGGGGTGGTTCGCCGGGGATTCGGTGGGCAACTCTGATCTTGCGACGTCGTGCACAGCATCGAGGCGGTCGGCCAACTGCCTTGGAAACAGCCGTACTTCACGTGTACTTGGTGTTCTGGAGGAACAACATGGCAAGCATCCGTACCGCCCGCATCATCGCCGCCGTCTCCGCCCTTCCGCTGGCAGCTGCCCTGTTCACCGGCGTCGCGGCGGCGGACAACGGCGCCTTCGCGGACTACGGATCGAACGCGGGTGTTGCGAGCGTCGTCGGCAGCGGTGTCGGGCACGACAACAACGGCAACTCGTCCACCACGCAGCAGAACGCGGTCGGCTCCGGCGCCTCGAACCAGAGCAACACCGCCCAGGTCAAGGGCTCCGCGTTCACGGCCGTCAACCAGGGGAACAAGAACGTCGCCATCAACTTCAACGAACTGTGGTGAGCCGACGCCCCTGACTCAAGGGAGTGGGGGATTCGGGTAGTTGGGGTGTGCTCTGTGGGGTGTAACGCGTCTGCGCGGCGGTACTTCGGTGCCGCCGCGCAGGCGTTTTCGCGTGCGGGCCGCCGACCTTGACACCGGACTTTATCTGACGGACAGTCAGAAACTCTGGCGGAGATCGTGGGAACCCGCTCGGCGGCAGCGGTGTACCAGAAGTGTCAGTGCGATGCGCGAAGTGGGAAGCGCGGAGCGCGACATGGGACATGAGGCGTGGGACATGGGACGTGGGGCGTGGGATACGACGAGGGGGCGACGTTGAGCGAGGAAGAGCTGGGTGCACGGCTGAAGGCCTACGAGGGACGGCCCGCCGCCCTCGCCGCTGCGGGCAGGGATCCCGTCAACGTGCCGATGATCCGGCACTGGTGCGAGGCCATGGGCGACACCAGTCCGGCCTACACGGGCCCCGACGCCATAGCTCCGCCCACCATGCTCCAGGCATGGACCATGGGCGGCCTCTCCGGCCACGAGGGGCGCACGGGGGAGTACGACGAGCTGCTCGGCCTGCTCGACGAGGCGGGCTGTACCTCGGTCGTCGCCACCGACTGCGAGCAGGAGTACGTACGACCGCTGCGGCCCGGGGACGAGATCACCTTCGACACGGTGATCGAGTCGGTGTCGGAGCGGAAGACGACGAAGCTGGGCACGGGGTACTTCGTCATGACGCGGACCGACGTCCGGGCGGGCCCGACGCTCGTGGGCACGCACCGCTTCCGCATCCTCAAGTACGCCCCCGCAGGGCACGACCCGGCACGCCGGAAGCCACAGCAGCCCGCCCGACGCCCCCGCCCGGTCGTCAACCGCGACAACGCCGGCTTCTGGGAAGGAGTCGAGCGGCACCAACTGCTCATCCAGCGCTGCACCGACTGCGCGACTCTCCGCTTTCCCTGGCTGCCGGGCTGCAACAACTGCGGTGGCCCGGACTGGGACACGGTCGAGGCGGGCGGCGAGGGGACGGTGTATTCGTACGTCGTCATGCACCACCCGCCCTTCCCGGCCTTCGCCCCTCCCTACGCGGTCGCCCTCATAGAACTCGCGGAAGGCGTGCGGATGATCAGCAACGTGGTGGGGGCGCCGTACGACAAGGTGCGCATCGGCATGCCGGTTCGGCTCGAATTCCAGTCGTACGACGAGGAGTTGGTGCTCCCCGTCTTCCGCACCCGGGAGGACGCGGCATGCAGCACGACCTGAAGCACGCCAGTCAGTCCAGTCACGCCATGAGGCCCGGTGACGCACTCCCCCCGCTGGAGATCCCGATCACCCGCACCCTGATCGTCGCCGGCGCCATCGCCTCCCGTGACTACCAGGACGTGCACCACGACGCCGAGCTGGCCCGGCAGAAGGGCTCCCCGGACATCTTCATGAACATCCTGACGACGAACGGCCTGGTCGGCCGCTACATCACCGACCACTTCGGCCCGGCGGCGGTCCTCCGCAAGGTGGCCATACGGCTGGGGGCACCCAACTACCCGGGGGACACGATGGTGTTGACGGGCACGGTCGAGGAGGCCGACGGCGACACCGCGACGGTACGGGTCGTCGGGGCGAACGGCATCGGCAGCCACGTCACCGGCACCGTGACGGTCACCGTCCCGTCAGGAGGTGCCGGATGAGCGTCCGTACCCGGGACGGCCTCGGCGGGCGGGCCGCGGTCGTCGGCATCGGGGCCACGGAGTTCTCCAAGGACTCGGGGCGCAGCGAACTGCGGCTGGCCGCGGAGGCCGTGCGGGCCGCGCTGGACGACGCGGGGCTGACGCCGGGCGATGTGGACGGGATGGTCACGTTCACGATGGACACCAGCCCGGAGATCACCGTGGCCCAGGCCTGCGGGATCGGCGAGCTGTCCTTCTTCTCCCGGATCCACTACGGCGGCGGGGCGGCATGTGCGACCGTCCAGCAGGCGGCGCTCGCGGTGGCGACGGGGGTGGCGGAGGTGGTCGTCTGCTACCGGGCCTTCAACGAGAGGTCGGGCCGCCGCTTCGGCTCCGGGGTACAGCACCGGGAGCCGTCGGCGGAGGGCGCGGCGCTCGGCTGGTCCCTGCCGTTCGGGCTGCTGACCCCGGCCTCGTGGGTGGCGATGGCCGCCCAGCGGTATCTGTACACCTACGGGCTGACCCCGGAGGCGTTCGGGCACGTGGCGGTGGTCGACCGGACGTACGCGGCGACGAACCCGGCGGCGTACTTCCACGGCCGGCCGATCACCCTCGCCGACCACGCCGCCTCGCGCTGGATCGTCGAGCCGCTCAGACTCCTGGACTGCTGCCAGGAGACGGACGGTGGCCAGGCGATCGTGGTCACGTCGGTGGAGCGGGCCCGCGATCTGCCCCGCCGGCCCGCCGTCATCGCGGCGGCGGCCCAGGGCGCGGGCCGCGGGCAGGAGCAGATGACGAGCTTCTACCGCGACGACCTGACCGGTCTGCCGGAGATGGCCGTGGTGGCCCGCCAGCTGTGGCGCACCTCCGGGCTGACGCCGGCCGACATGGATGTGGCGATCCTCTACGACCACTTCACGCCGTTCGTGCTGATGCAGCTGGAGGAGTTCAGGTTCTGCGGCAAAGGCGAGGCGGCGGACTTCGTGGCCGGGGAGTCGTTGCCGATCAACACCCACGGAGGACAGCTCGGGGAGGCATACCTCCATGGGATGAACGGGATAGCGGAGGCAGTGCGTCAGCTGCGCGGGACGGCCGCCAACCGCATACCGGGGGCGGGACGGGTGCTGGTGACGGCCGGTACCGGTGTGCCGACGTCGGGCCTGGTCCTGACCGCGGACGGCTGAGCATTCCGGCGGACCCCCAGGGGTCATCCCGCACTACCCCCGACCCGCTCGTCCACCTTCAGTAGGTGCACCTACCTCCACCCCTACAACCTGAGGCGGACTCGGCTTCGGGACCTGCGGCCGATCCGCCGGAGGTGCCCTCGCTCATAGCGTGGAGCCATGACCACACCCGTCTGCACCAGCGCTTCGACCGCTGCCGAGCCAGCGGCGCAGACCCTCAAGTACCCGTCGTTCGCGTCGTACGTGAGGGCCCGGCAGCCGGTGCTGCTGCGTACCGCCCGGTCGCTCACCGCGAACCCGAGCGACGCGGAGGACCTGCTGCAGACCGCCCTCACCAAGACGTACGTCGCCTGGGAGCGCATCGAGGACCACCGTGCACTCGACGGCTATGTGCGCCGGGCGCTGCTGAACACGCGCACGTCGCAGTGGCGCAAGCGCAGGGTCGACGAGTTCGTGTGCGAGGAACTGCCCGAGCCGGAGCCCGTGCGCAGCGGGGACGACCCGGCAGAGCAGCAGGCGCTGCACGACGCGATGTGGCGGGCGATCATGAAGCTGCCCGCCCGCCAGCGGGCGATGGTCGTCCTCAGGTACTACGAGGACCTCAGTGAGGTCCAGACGGCCGAGGTGCTCGACGTGTCGGTGGGCACGGTGAAGTCGGCGGTGTCGCGTGCGCTGGGCAAGCTGCGCGAGGATCCTGAGCTGGGGCTTGTGCGGTAATGCGCCGACCTGGTGGCCGTTGAGGGCCGACCTGGTGGCTATTGGGACCCCGACGTGATGCGATCGATCATCGGCACCTAGTGACATACCACGTGGTATGTGCGCAGAATCAGCGCAACCGTTACCACCGCGCAGGCAATGTCGCCGCCCTGGGAGGACGCCGTGCTGAGCACCATGCAGGACGTACCGCTGACCGTCACCCGCATCCTCGTGCACGGTGTGCTGGTGCACGGACGGTCTCGGATCACCACCTGGACCGGTGAGGGCGAGCCGCAGCGGCGCAGCTTCACCGAGGCGGGCACGCGCGCGGTGCAGCTGGCCAACGCCCTCCGTGACGACCTCGGCGTCCGCGGCGACGACCGGGTGGCGACGCTGATGTGGAACAACGCCGAGCACGTCGAGGCCTACTTCGCGATCCCCTCCATGGGCGCGGTCCTGCACACGCTCAACCTCCGGCTGCCGGCCGAACAGCTGGTGTGGATCGCCAACCACGCGGCCGACAAGGTCGTGATCGTCAACGGCTCGCTGCTCCCGCTGCTCGCCCCGTTGCTGCCGAAGCTGCCCACGATCGAGCACATCGTCGTCTCGGGCCCGGGCGACCGCTCCCTCCTCGAGGGCGCCCGCCCGCAGGTCCACGAGTACGAGGAGCTGATCGCGGACAAGCCGAAGACGTACGACTGGCCCGAGATCGACGAACGCCAGGCCGCCGCCATGTGCTACACCTCCGGCACCACGGGTGACCCCAAGGGCGTGGTCTTCAGCCACCGTTCGATCTACCTGCACTCCATGCAGGTCAACATGGCCCAGTCGATGGGCCTGACCGACCAGGACACCTCGCTCGTCGTGGTCCCCCAGTTCCACGTCAACGCCTGGGGCCTGCCGCACGCCACCTTCATGACCGGCGTCAACATGCTGATGCCGGACCGCTTCCTGCAGCCGGCGCCGCTCGCCGAGATGATCGAGTCCGAGCGCCCGACCCATGCGGCGGCCGTCCCCACCATCTGGCAGGGCCTGCTCGCCGAACTGACCGCCAAGCCGCGCGACGTCTCCTCCCTCACCCAGGTCACCATCGGTGGCTCGGCCTGTCCGCCCGCCCTCATGGAAGCCTTCGACAAGCTGGGCATGCGGGTCTGCCACGCCTGGGGCATGACGGAGACCTCCCCGCTGGGCACGATCGCCCGCCCGCCGGCCCACGCGGTCGGCACGGACGAGGAGTTCGCGTACCGCCTCACCCAGGGCCGTTTCCCGGCCGGCGTCGAGGCCCGCCTCACCGGCCCCGGCGGCGAGCGCCTCCCCTGGGACGGCGAGTCGGCCGGCGAGCTGGAGGTGCGCGGCAACTGGATCGCGGGCGCGTACTACAACGGCCCCGACGCCGAACCCCTGCGCCCGGCCGACAAGTTCAGCGAGGACGGCTGGCTGAAGACGGGCGACGTCGGGACGATCTCCCCCGAGGGCTTCCTCACCCTCACCGACCGCGCCAAGGACGTCATCAAGTCCGGCGGCGAATGGATCTCCTCCGTCGATCTCGAGAACGCCCTGATGTCCCACCCGGAGGTCGCCGAGGCCGCCGTGGTCGCCGTCCCCGACGAGAAGTGGGGCGAACGCCCCCTGGCCACAGTCGTGTTGAAGGAAGGCTCCACCGCCGACTTCGAGACCCTGCGCGCCTTCCTCGCCGGCGAGGGCCACATCGCCAAGTGGCAGCTACCGGAGCGCTGGACCATCATCGAGGCGGTGCCGAAGACGAGCGTGGGCAAGTTCGACAAGAAGGTGCTGCGCAGGCGCTACGCCGAGGGGGATCTGGACGTCACCAGGCTCTGAAACGACGGCCCTGGCACCGTCGTACGCGCCGAGGCCGTCGTACAGCCCTGGCACCGTCGTACGCGCCGAGGCCGCCCTACAGCCTGGACACCGTCGTACGCGCCGGGACCGTCGTACAGCCCCGGGACCGTCGTACAGCCCCGGCACCGTCGTACGCGCCGAGACCGTCATACGGCCCCGGCACCGCGCACCGACACCGCCGTACGACGACTCTCACCGCCGTACGCCGGTGAGGGTCGTCCCCCAGCCCAGCACCAGCCACAGCCCCGCCACCGTGCACACCCCGCCCCAGCCCCAGTGGCTGAAGGCGAGGCCGGCCAGGGCCGAGGCGCTTGCGCCGCCGGCGAAGCCCGCGACGACGTAGGCGCTGTTGGCGGTGGCCGGGGTAGAGGTCGTGGTGAGGGCGAGGGTCTGGTTGGCGACGTGGGAGGCGACGAGGGCCGCGTGGACGGCGATCGCGGCGACGAACAGGGCCGCGAGCACGTGCCCGCCCAGCCAGAACAGCGGTATGGACAGGGCGGCGAGCAGATACGCGGACCGCACGACCTTGGCGGCGCCGAAGCGGTCGACCAGGCCGCCGGCCAGCGGCGCCACCGCGCTCGCCGCGAGCCCGAAGAGGCCGAACAGACCGGCGGTGGCGGTGGACAGGCCGTAGGACCCACCGGTCAGCAGCAGTGCGAGCGAGGTCCACAGGGCGCTCCAGGCGCCGTACATCCCCGCCTGGCGCACGCACGCGCGCCACAGGTCGGGTGAACGGCGGACGACCGAGGGCATCGCCGCGAGCCCGGCGAACAGCGGGCCCTGGCGGCGGCGCGACTCCGCGGGGAGAACGCGTGCGGTGACGAGGCCCAGTACGGCCGTCAGTGCGGCCGCGCCCAGGAAGACGGCCCGCCAGCCGAAGGCCTGGCCGATCAGACCGCCGAGCACCCGGGCCGCCACGATGCCGGTGAACAGGCCGGAGATGATGGCGGCGACATGGCGGGCGCGGCGGTCGGCGGGGGCACGTGCGGCGACCAGCGGGACGAGCAGCTGCGGGACGACGGTGGCCGCCGAGGCGACCAGGACGGCGGCCGCGAGCGCGGTGGTTCCGGCGGCCGTGGCGCCGACGGCGAGGGCCGCGGCGGTCACCAGGGACAGGACGGCGACCAGACGGCGCCGGTTCACGCTGTCGCCGAGCGGGGCGAAGAAGAGCAGGCCGGCGGCGTAGCCGAACTGCGCGACCGAGGCGATCCAGGCGACCGCCGAGGGTGTCGAACCGAAGTCGTGGGCGATGAGGGGGAGCAGCGGCGCCGCAAGGTAGACGTTGGCGGCGGTGACGGCGGTGCACAGGGCGATGAGAGGCAGAAGGAGGCGGGGCGCGCCTCGCGACTCCCGGCCGGGGGTTCGGACCTGGTCCTGGTCCTGGTGCTGCTGGGCGGTGGTTGCTGACGGCATGAGCGGACGGACTCCTTCGAGCCGACTTTAACAACTAACTGGTTGGTTGGAAGGGGAACAGTCTGTGCCGCCTGCCAATTCCCTGTCAACCAAATAGTTGGTTAGCCGAATCGGAGAGGTACCCTGCCCGCATGGGAGTCAGAGACCCCGAGGCCACCAAGGCCCGGATCTTCGAGGCGGCGGTCGCCGAGTTCGCCCGCCACGGCATCGCGGGCGCCCGCATCGACCGCATCGCCTCCGCGGCCAAGGCCAACAAGCAGCTGATCTACGCCTACTTCGGCAACAAGGCGGAGCTGTTCACCCAGGTCCTCGGCAAGTCCATGGTCGACCTCGCCGCAGCCGTCCCCGTCGACCCCGACGACATCGAGGGCTTCGTGGACCGGCTGCTGGACTACCACGCCGCCCACCCCGAGCTGCTGCGCCTGCTCTTCTGGGAGGGCATCGAATACGGCGACCGGGAACTGCCGGACGAGGCGGAGCGCCAGGAGCACTACGCCCGCAAAGTCGCCGCCGTCGAGGACGGTCAGGCACGCGGCGTCATCACCGACGCCATCCCGCCCCGCGACCTGCTGCTCCTGCTCACCGCGCTGACCAACTGGGCAGCCGTCGTACCGCAGATGCGGCGCATCCTCGCGGGCCCCGGCGACACCGACCGGGACCGCCTGCGCGCCTCGATCGGGGAGGCGGCACGCAGGCTCGTCGCGAAGTGAGCCGTAGGGGGAGCCAGTTGGCGCGGGGCCCCAAGTGAGCCGTATGGAGGCCTAGTTGGTCCCGATCCGCGACAGCAGGTCGACGATCCGGCTCTGCACCTCGCCACTGGTGGACCGCTCGGCGAGGAAGAGGACGGTCTCGCCGGAGGCCAGCCGCGGCAGGTCGGCCTGGTCGACGGCGGCGGTGTAGACGACGAGCGGAGTGCGGTTGAGCTGCCCGTTCGCGCGCAGCCAGTCGATGATCCCGGCCTGGTGGCGGTGCACCTGCATCAGGTCCATCACGACCAGGTTCGGCCTGAGCTGCCCCGCCAGGGTCACCGCGTCCGCATCGCTCGCGGCCCGCGCCACCTGCATCCCGCGCCGCTCCAGCGTCGCGGTCAGCGCCAGCGCGATCTCCGCATGCTCCTCGATCAGCAGCACACGCGGCGGGTGTTGCTCGCTGTCGCGCGGCGCGAGCGCCTTCAGGAGTACGGCGGGGTCGGCCCCGTAGGCCGCCTCGCGCGTCGCCTGTCCGAGCCCCGCGGTCACCATCACCGGCACCTCGGCGGCGACGGCGGCCTGCCGCAGGGACTGGAGCGCGGTACGGGTGATCGGCCCGGTCAGCGGGTCCACGAACAGCGCGGCCGGGAAGGCCGCGATCTGCGCGTCGACCTCCTCGCGGGAATGCACGATCACGGGCCGGTAGCCACGGTCGCTCAGCGCCTGCTGGGTCGTCACATCCGGCGCCGGCCACACCAGCAGCCGCCGCGGGTTGTCCAGTGGCTCCGGCGGCAGTTCGTCGTCCATCGGCTGCGGCCGCGGCGGGTCCGCCACCTCCACGGCCCCGCCCGGCCCGTCCAGCGGCTCGGGCCCCTCGGCGGCGTTCTCGTCCGGTGCGCCTATGGCGTACGACCGCCCGGTGCCCTCCGTCATCTGCGCGAGCCGGGACTGCCCGGCCATCGACGGCTGCGGCTGGGGCTGCGCAGGTGCGGGGGCCTGTTCGGCCGCCGGGTGCGGACGGGCCGACTGTTCCGGGGCCGCGGCGGCGGGGTCGGTCCGCGTACCGAGCTTGCGGCGCCGGCCGGAACCGTTCGGGTTGTGCGGAGCGGGCGTGGCTGTCGGCTGCTGCACCTGCGCGGCCTGCCGCGTGAAGGGCACACCCTGCCCCAGGGTCCGGACGCTGATCGCCCGCCCCTGGGTGGAGTTCGGGTCGACGGGAGCGGAGGGGGCGGCCGGTGCGGCCGGTGGTGCGGTGGGCGCGACGGCGGCTTCGGCCGGGAGGGGCTGAGCGGGGCCCGGCAGCGCCGGCGTCTGCCTCTGTCCCTGCCTCTGTTCCTGCCCTTGTGGCTGTCCCTGTGCCGGTGTCGCGGGGGCTTCCGGGGGGAGAGGAGAGGCGGGGGCCGGGGTGGGCTGCGGCGGTACCGGGGCCGGCCGCCCGGGACCGGGAGCCGCCTCTGCCGGGAGCGGCTGGCCGGAGGGGGTGTCCCGGCCGGGGGCACCCGGTGCGGGAAGCGGTTGCGCGGCGGGAGCCTGGGCGGGCGGCGCGACCTGGCCGGTGGCGTTCCGCGCGGGTACGTTCGGGGCCGGTGCGGCCTGCGCGGGAACCGGCTGACCGGGGGCCACCTGTGCGGGAACGGGGACGGCCTGCTGGACCGGCGCGCCCTGTCCGGCTCCGGCGGTCTGCCCGCCGGCCTCCTGCGCAACCGGCTGCGCCACGGCACGGCGCCGACGCCCCGTCGGCGCCGTCGTGGGATGCGGCTGGGGCGGGGTGTGGTCGCCGGACTGGTCGTGCGGAACGGCATCGTGCCGACCGTCGTCGACGAGAGCGTCACCGGACGATGCCTGGCCACCCTGGCCGGGAACCTGCGGCCGGCCCGGGACTTGAGGTTGGCCCGGGACTTGAGGTTGGCCCGGAACCTGTGACCGGCCCGGGATCTGCGGCTGGACGGGAACCGGAGCCTGCCCCGGAATCTGGGGCTGCCCCGGAATTTGTGGCTGTCCCTGCACCGGTACGGGCGCCTGCACAGGTACCGGCGCCTGCCCCGCAGCCTGCCCCTGCGCACCGCCGGGCGCCCGGTCCGCCTCCGCCGGGGGCAGGGCGAACACCGAACGGGGAGCCGACTCCTGCGCGGCGGCGCGCTCGTTCGCGGCGGCCAGGGCGCGGCGGCGGCGCCCCGTCGCCTCGGCCTTCTCGGCGGGCACCGGCTGGTTGGCCGGGACGGGCTGGTTGGCCGGGACGTGCTGGTCGGCGGGCGTGGCACCCGCGGGCAGCGCCGCCGGCAAGGCGTGCTGTTCGCCGCCGTGCCGCGCACGCCGGCCGCCGCTGGGCGCGGGCACACCCTGAGGGGGTACGGTCCCGCCCAGCCCCGTACCGGCGGCCGCGGTCCCCACGGCATGCTCGCCGGCCATGACGACGGCACCCTCGGAGACTCCTTCACCGGCACCCTCGGCCGACCGTCCGCGCCGCCGCCCGGTACCGCCGGAAATCTCCAGAGCGCCCGTGGCCGAGGCCGCGGCGGCCGCCGACTCCTCGACCGCACGCCTGCGACGCCGCCCGGTGGGCACACCGGTCTCGGGGTCGCCGGCATCCGCCGGGTCACCGGACTCCGCCGGAACCTCGCTCTCCAGGAACGCGTCGACGGACGACCGACGACCGCGTCGCCGCCCGCCACCCGAGGTCAGCTCGGACGAGACGCCCTCGTCAGAACCCAACGCCTCGACCGGGCCGTCGGCCGCAACGGCCCCGGCGCCACCCCCGATGGGCACCTCCAGCACAAACGCGCTGCCGCTCATCCCCGGCACTTCGTGCGTCTGCAGCACACCACCATGGGCCCGCACGATCCCGCGCACGATCGGCTCGTGCACCGGGTCTCCCCCGGCGTACGGCCCGCGCACCTCGATCCGTACGACCTCACCGCGCTGCGCCGCCGCGACCACGACCGTGTTGTCCATGTAACCGCCCGCCGACACGGGCGCGTTGCCGGTCGCGTCGACGCCGGCGACGTCCGCGACCAGGTGGGCGAGCGCGCTCGCGAGGCGCTGCGGGTCGACCTCGGCCTCGATGGGCGGCGCGTGCACGGCGAACTGCACCCGTCCGGGCCCGATCAGCTCGACGGCCCCGTCCACACCGGCGGCGACGACGGCGTCGAGCATGACCTTCGTACGAGTGATCTGCTCGCTGCCGGCGTCGATCAGCTGATAGCCGAGGACGTTGTCGATGAGAGTGGTGATCCGCGAGTACCCGGCCGACAGGTGGTGCAGCACCTGATTGGCCTCGGGCCACAGCTGCCCGGCGTCGTCGGCGGCGAGGGCGGCCAGTTCGCGCCGCAACTCGTCCAGCGGCCCGCGCAACGACCGACCCAGCAGCGTCAGCAGCTGATCGTGCCGCCCGGCAAGGGCCTCGTACCGGTCCTTCTCCCGCTCACCGAGCGCGGCGTACCGCTCCTCACCCGCCGCGAGCTCCTCGTCGTGCTGTTCCTGCAGCTCCTCGAGCTCGGTGACGTGCTTCTGGCGCAGGGCGGTGAACTCGGAGGCGTGCTCGTCCTCGAGCCGTCCGATCTCCTCCGCATGTCCCTTGTCCGCGGCTTCCTTCTCCTCGGCGAGCGTGTCGTACGACCGCCGGTCGGCGAAGGTCATCACGGCACCCACGAGCTGATCGCCGTCCCGCACGGGCGCGGTGGTCAGGTCGACGGAGACCTTGCCCCCGCCCTTGGCGTACAGCACCTGCCCGCGCACCCGGTGCTTGCGCCCGGAGCGCAGGGTGTCGGCGAGCGGCGACTCGGCGTACGGGAAGGGGGAACCGTCGGCCCGCGAGTGCAGCACGAGGTCGTGCAGCTCCTTGCCACCCAGATCACTGGCCCGGTAACCCAGAATCTGAGCGGCGGCCGGATTGACGAGCACGATCCGCCCGTCGGTGTCGGTCCCGACCACGCCCTCCGACGCCGCCCGCAGAATCATCTCGGTCTGCCGCTGCGACCGCGCCAGCTCGGCCTCGGTGTCCACGGTCCCGGTCAGATCCCGCACGACGAGCATCAGCAGTTCGTCGCCGCTGTAGCCGTAACCGTCGTAGGCCTGCTGTCCGTTCTCGAGATTGGCGCTGGTGACCTCGACGGGGAACTCGGCACCGTCGGTCCGCCGTGCGATCATCCGCGTCGGCTTGGTCCGCCCGGCGGGGTCCATGTGATCGGGCCGTCGCATCGATCCAGGGATGAGCTTGGAGTCGAACTGCGGCAGCAGGTCGAGCAGTCCCCGACCGACGAGTGCGGTCCCGGGCGCTTCAAAGGCCTCGAGCGCGATGGTGTTCGCGTTGACGACGGTCCCATTGGCGTTGACCAGCACCAACGCATCGGGAAGCGCGTCGAGTATGGCTGCGAGGCGAGCAGCGCCTCGGGATGGCCTGCTGCTCACGAGACGCTTCCTCCCTGTTACCGCACCTTGCCGACCGCTCGGGCCATCTTGCCAACCTGCCCGCGACGTGTCACGCGAGGGAGTCTACGGGCAGTGGTTGCACCGGCGTCGCCGGATGAGAGGGAGGTCGCACGACGAAGTGACGTAGAACATGTGACCGCATCCTCTGGCCTGCGCCTGGCTCCGCGAGACCTTCGCCGGACTTTTACGGAGACCTGGGTTTCCCCCGGAAGAACCCTGTACACACCCCTACCCCTCCCCACTTCCCTGCTTCTCCCTGATCCTCCCCGCTTCTTCTACTTCTACGGTTGCCCGTGCGGCCGCAGATCGGGCAGCAACGGCACGAGCCGGTCCCAACGGCCGATCTGACACCCGTCGCTGCGGTCGTAGGACGCGTCGACGGGCCGCCCGGCCCAGGTCCCGGTGACGTGCGCGGTGGCGGGCCCGCCGTACTGCATGGTGCAGACGCTGCCGTCGGGCACGGGCGCGAAGGTGTCCCTGCCCCACCAGGTGCCGCGATCGAGGGCCCCGCAGGCACCGCCGACGTCGGGATGACTACCGCTGCCGGGATGGCAGTAGAGCTCATACGTCCCGTCCGTACCGTCGCCCGCGTGCCGGACCGTGACGGTGAGGTGGTCGCCGGCCCGGTCCTCGTCCTGCAGGGGCGGCGGCGCGAGAGTGAGGCGGCCGGCGTCGGCGTGGGCTGCGGCGGGCACGACGGAGAAGGCGGCGGTGGTGGCGACGACCAGGAACCGGGCGAGCAACATGACCTGACTAACGCCCCACTCTCCAGGACGTTGCGCGCCCCGCCCCACCGGCGGCAACGGTCCGGCACGGACAGGAAGACCTTTGCCCTGCGGCCTGCCTGCCTAGTACCGTGGGAGTCGATTGGTGACACCCCGCTCGACTGTGTCATCATCTGCACGCACCACTCGCGCTCGCGCGGGCGGCTGTGCTGGAGGCGTCGCCTAGTCCGGTCTATGGCGCCGCACTGCTAATGCGGTTTGGGCCTCAAAGCCCATCGAGGGTTCAAATCCCTCCGCCTCCGCGCATGATCACCGAAGCCCCGGTCCACGCGACCGGGGCTTCGTCGTTCCCATGACCGCCAAAGAGGCGTTTGCGCAGCTCACAAGGGGTATGGCAAACGGATTTCACATGGCGGCGGCAGTCATGTAATGTTCTTCCTGTCGCCGCGAGCGGGCCAAAAGCACCAGGACCGGCGGGAAAACAAAACAAGCACTCGTAGCTTAACGGATAGAGCATCTGACTACGGATCAGAAGGTTGCAGGTTCGAATCCTGCCGAGTGCACACAGGTCAAAGGCCCCTTGGGATCATCCCAAGGGGCCTTTGACATCAACGGCTGACATCAACACCTGCCATCAACGAGTGACATCGACGCGGTCGGATTCGCTGCTCGCCGGTCGGCATCTGACGTCGAGTCACTCTCCGATTCCCCGTAGGCCGTCAAGGCTCACCGCCGGCTCGTCGCCCGCCGTCGTCCCCGATGCAATTTTGCCTCATGTGAGGCATAGTTGCGTCAGAGGGAGAGGTGGTGTGCCGGTGCGTACGGACATGGATGCGGTGTTGGAGCGGGCGACCCGGGTGATCGCGCAGGACCGTGGGGCGTCGATGGGAGACATCGCCGCACGGGTGGGGGTGTCGCGGGCGACGCTGACGCGGCTGTTCTCGACCCGGGAGGGGATGATCGACGCGATGGGCCGCAGGATCCTCGCCCACTGCGACGAGGTGCTCGAAGAGGCCCGCCTGGACGAGGCGCCGGTCGATGAGGCCCTGGCCGTGCTGGTGCGGAACTACGACGCGCTCGCGCAGCTGTGGAACGTGGTCTACGTGGAGGCCGACGTGCTCGGCGTGGCCGAGCTGAGTGATGCCGCGGACGCGGTCGTGGAACGGATCACCGCCTTCGTCGTCCGCGGCCAGGGCGAGGGCCTGTTCCGCACGGACATGCCCGCGACCTGGCTCGCCTCCACCCTGTGCTCCCTGGCCGAGTGCGCCTGGGAACTGGTCGGCGAGGGCGGCATGGGCGAACGCCAGGCCCCGGACTACCTCACCAGATTGCTGCTCGACGGCGCACGCCCCTGACCGCAGGCCGGCCCCCCGGCCGGGGGCGTCACCCAAGGAGTGCAGGACATGACTGGAATGACCAGGCGCTGGTTCCTGACCGCCACCGGAGCGGCCGTGGCCGCCGGTGCAACGTCCGCCTGCGACGCAACCGGCGCCGGCGGCAGCGGGACGACGCCCCACGCGAACTCTCTGCCTGAGCCGGTCGCGTTCCTGCGCACCTCCTGGTCGACCGACCCGTTCGCGCTCGGCTCCTACTCCTACCTCGCCCCCAGCCCGCTCGGCGTGTCCGTACGCCAGAAACTCGCCGCCCCCGTCGGGCGGCTGCACTTCGCCGGCGAGGCAACCTCCGGCGAAGCGCCGGCCACCCAGGCCGGAGCCCTGCTCAGCGGCCGGAGGGCAGCCGCCGAGATCATCAAGGCGGCACGCCCCGGTGAACACGTGACCGTGGTCGGCTCCGGGTTCTCGGGCCTCGGCTGCGCACGCGCCCTGACCGACGCCGGTCTGCGCGTCACGGTTCTGGAGGGCCGGGACCGCGTCGGCGGCCGGACCTGGACCGAGCAACTCGACGGCATCCCGGCCGAGATGGGCGCCTCCTGGATCCATGGACACAAGGGAAACCCCCTCACCGCACTCCTGCGCGAAACCGGCGGGCGCTCCTACCCGTTCGACTACGACAACGCCGTCGGCGGTGACGAGAACGCGCCGGCCGAACTCCAGAAGTACCTGGCGAAGGCCGAGGGCGTGGCGGACCCCGACACCACCCCCTTCTCCGCCCTCCTGCCCCGCAAGCCGTCACCGGCGCTGCGTTATGCGGTCAACTCCGTCCTGGTGCAGGAGTACGGCGCCGAGCCCGGGGATCTCGCCGTCTCCGCCGAGGAGGAAGGCGTCGCCGGCCAGGGCAGCGACTTCCTCCTGCCCGACGGCTACGACCGCCTCCTCGCCCACGTCCGCGGCGGCATCCCCGTACGGACCGGCGCCGTTGTCACTCGCATTGCCCGCAGCGCCGGCGGCGTGACACTCACGCTCGCGGGCGGCGAGACACTGCGCGCGGACCGGTGCGTCGTCACCGTCCCGATAGGCGTTCTCAAAGCCGGGAAGATCGCCTTCGAACCCGCGCTGCCCGACCGGAAACGCGAGGCCATCGAAGCCCTCGGCTCCGGACTCCTCGACAAGCTCTGGCTCCAGTTCCCGTCCGTCTTCTGGGACAAGAACGCCGACGTCATCGAATGGTTCGATCCCACCGACCCCGGCCGCTGGTCCTTCTGGGTCAACGGGCACCGGGCCTTCGGCAAGCCCGTCCTGCTCGGCTTCAACGCCGGCCGCCCCGCCCACGACCACGCCCACCTCACCGACCGTCAAGTCGTCGACAGCGCCATGGACTCCCTGCGCCGCATGCACGCCTGACCCCCGGGCCATCGGCAGCCGCCGCTCACTTCCCCGGCCGCGCAACATCCGCACCGCGGCGATCAGTTGCTGTGCCCGGACGTGTCAGTACCCCGCTGAAAACCAAGAGGCCCCGGAGTGATCCGGGGCCTCTTGTATGGCCGGCCTGTACCTGGGCCGGTCGGGTCCGGTCCGGCGGAGCGTGATCTCGATCAGCCGCGCCTGCGTACCGTGATCGGCCGACAGGTAACTGCGCATCCACTTCAAAGGAGTTGGCCGGCGACGGAAAGCCCACGGGCGAAGACGGGGCCCGGCGCCGGGCCGGTGGCCCGGGCGCCGAGACCCAGTTATGAGCTACGTGAGGCGATTTCCGTTGCTCACAAATTGCTCACCAACCGTGTTCGCAGCCCATTTCTGAGCCGACGTGGTTGGCCTGGCCGCCTGGATTGCCCTCGCCGTTGAGCGCATTGCCCAGCAGGCCGTTGAGCAGCCCGACCTGGCCGAGGACATCGACGTTCAGGTCGTGGGACTTGCATCCGCCGCCACCCATGGCCTCCATGCCCTGGGCAGTGGCGGTGCCGGTGCCTATGAGGCTGAAGATACCGAGGATGGCGGCTGCCGCAGCAGCCTTGGGAAGCTTGCGCATTTGTCCTCCTTGGATGAGACGAGCGCACACCGAAAGATCCACTTTGCGCTCATTTCGGAGGCTAATCCGATATCCCTCACGGCGCTCTTCGGGGCTGCCATCCGGGGTTCCGGCTCCTCCGGTTGGCCCCCCCGGGCGTCAGTGAAGACCCTGCCGGCACGAAGCCCCGTAGCGCCTTGAGCACGGGGCAAATATCCACTCCGGTAGCTTTCACGCGGTGCACTGGCCTGCCAACTCCACCTGGAATCACCCGGCTTGCGCCACTGGTCACCTGCCGGCGACGGCTCGCGGACGCGTCTGATCGTCAGGCGTACGTCCAGCGCCAGTCGTTCGAGCGGTAGGTGCACTTGATGGTCGCGCCGCTCGCGTTGGTCGTGACCGAGCCGTGGTCGCTGTTCCGGCAGAACTGTCCCGCCGAATAGCAGTTCCCCGCGCTGGAGACGATCGAGCACGTGCCGGTGCTGTCCTGGCTGCCGCTGCCGCTGCCGGTGCTGGTGCCGGCGGCCTTGGCCGTGGCGGTGGCGGTTCTGGTCACGGTGATCGTGGGGCGGGGCTTCGCCTTGGCCTTGAGTGTCTCGGTGACGGTCGGGCCGGGCTCGGGCGTGGCCGTCGCGGTCGCGGTGACGGTCGTCGCGGGCTTGACCTTGGCTTCGACGGGCTGCTGGCCGCCGTTGCCGGCGGCGGCAATGATCGCGCCGGCGACGAAGAGTCCCGCTCCGCCCATCCACACGCGAGGGCGCTTTCGCAACGGGCGGGAGTCCGACGGACGCGGCGTCGGCGGTGCGGGCGGTGTGGGTGCGCTGTACGGGTTGGTCATCTCGTCCCCCCATGGCGTTTCAGGTGAAATGACCGTAGTGGTGCGGAGGTTGATATGTGGAGAGTGTGTGAGGGAAGTGATTATCTTGTGACTTTGACGTGCGTGCGTACAGCTCAAAGGCCCCGGGGGAACATCCCGGGGCCTCTTGCGTGGGGGCTGCGGCAATGGTTCATGTCGGTCGGCGCGGGGCCCGACCGGACGTACGAGCTGCTCAAGCCACCGCCTCGGCCAGGCGGTGGAACGCCTGCATGGTGCCGGGGTGGGCGATCTCGTCCAGGAGGTGCCGCCACTCGGGGTCGGAGAGGTCCGGGTGGGCCAGGTCCCAGGCGGTGAGGAGAGGGGCGAGTTCGCTCTCGTGACGGGCCTTGGTCGGGTTGCCCACGGTGATGCTCGGCTGGGAGGGCTGCTGCGGCTTCATGGGAGTTTCCCTTCGGGGGCGAGCGGTTGGGACTGCGGGATCCTGATGGCTTCTACGATGCCGCCGCCTCCCGGTCGCCGCCATGAAGCCGCCCACCCAATCGAGGGTGTAGCTGGCCGTACCCGGTGGGGGGTTGCCCGCCCCCCTCTGGGCCCCCGTCAACGGGACTCGTCCCCCCTGACCGGAGCCTGCTGCGGCCGGGGAATCCGGGCGCTGACCTGGGTGAACCGTCCGCGCCCACCCCTGTTGTCAGTGGCGCCCTCTACTCTCGAGAGCGATGGCACAGGCATGGAAGTGCTCGGGGCTGCGATGGGCGGCAGGCGGTCCCGTGCTGACGTGGGACGGTGGCCGGCGGACTGCGCTGACCTGGGGGAAACGGGTGGCCTTCGGGGTCGCGGACGGGGGTGGGCGGACGTGTGTGGGAGCGCGGGGGCATGCGTGTCCGGTGCGGGCGGTCGTGCCGGGACGGAGTACGGGGGCGCGGTGCGCGGAGTGTGCGCGGCTGGACCGGGCGCACTCCGTGGCCGCCGACACGATCGCGGACGACCCGCGGCCGTACCACGTATATCTGGCGTGGTTCGGGCCCGGCATGGTCAAGGTCGGGATCACGGCCGAGGAGCGGGGCCCCGCGCGGCTGCTCGAGCAGGGCGCCGTGTGCTTCAGCTGGCTGGGCCGGGGCCCGCTGATGGCCGCCCGGCGGACCGAGGAGCTGCTGCGCGCCGCGCTCCGGGTGCCGGACCGGATTCCGTACGCCGAGAAGCGGGCGGTGCGCTCCCGCTTGCCGGCGTCGGAGGCGGAGCGGGCGGCCGAGATCGAGGCGCTGCATGCGCGGGCCGTGAGGCTCACCGGGTGGCCGGAGTCGCTGGAGCGGGAGCGGTGTGAAGTCGTCGACCACGTCGGGGTGTTCGGGCTCGCGGGGCTGCCGAGTGCCCTC
>Ga0307512_10002981_pt1 | contig 20419 bp, 32 predicted proteins | sample 14_EM_MG_FD_200267 | JGI IMG/M metagenome (GOLD analysis project Ga0307512, IMG submission 200267) | Populus trichocarpa ectomycorrhiza microbial communities from riparian zone in the Pacific Northwest, United States - 14_EM | ecosystem: Host-associated > Plants > Roots > Unclassified | place... | reverse complement strand
AGAATCGCAGCTGGAGAAGAATCAACCAGTGCACCTGGAGATGAAACGACAAGTAAATTCAGAAAACGATGATATGGATACCCAGATAAGTGACAGCAAGCACACCTGGAGATGGAGCGGAATGCATACCAGGAGGAAAGCCGGCGAGCGCACCCAACAATTGGAGATGACAAGTGCACCGAGCACAGGGCGGATGTCGAGTGTACCTACAAGTGCACTGACTTGGAGGATGATCAGTGCGACTGCAAGAGCACCTGAGAGATGATGAGAAGATCAAGCGAGTGTGATCTATGCCGAACGAGTGCATTTAGGTCTACCGAAGCAGTTCCGGACGAGACCGAAAATGATCTCCGAACGTACCAAATAGTCTACCGAATGGCAACTCGAGACAGTCACCGAATGGCATCATGAGAGACAGTTGAGACAACTACCGAGAGATGATGACTGAGCATAGCGACCAAGATCATGGCCGAATGACTCAATATTGGGATTGAATAAGAGGATTATCTGGAGCCCTCTACCGAAGGCACTGACTGGGATGTATACCAAACGGCTTACCGAAATGAATGCCGAACGACCATATTGGAGGCCTATAAGCCTGCTTGGCCGATGCTGAAGGAATATGAATATCACAACTAACGGGTACCGTGTGAGAGCCACCGGTTGTAAGAGATGATATCAGATATCGAGGCTAGCCCACAGAGCTATGCACGAGGGTCTGGAGAGCGCAAACACCGTTGAATATATAAGTGGTATGAATGTCCATTTCATGAGAAGCTTACGAGATAGATGCGAGGTCATATATGATTGACCATCATGGATGGCTATGATACCGAGAGCAGAAGCTACAATCCATGCCGAGAAGTCAAGCCAGCTTCATCCGTGCAGATTAAGCGCGAAGGACTACTGAAGCAGCTTCCAAAGCAGCAATAATGATCACTGATGGGCTGGGCATGCGGAGTTGTTCACGAGGAATTGGAAAAGCCAATGATTCCAGTAGTCCGGGTGTGGACTAGTCCGGACTGGTCCAGTCCAGTCCAGTCCGAGTCCAGTCCGAGTAATTTTTGGACTGGGATCGGACCGGTCCAACATCCTGGCAGACTGGTACGGGCTTGGTCCGGACCAGTCCACTTGGGGCAAACCAGCGAAAGTATCTGGGAGTTAGTAATACGCTGAGCCACCGAATAGAGTCATAAACAGAGACTCATACGCGCAGACTCATACACGCTGTGGTGAAACGGCGGAGCTAGAAGGCAGAGAGCCCATCATCAACACTCCGCCGCACCTCTGATGGCATCCAAACGGAATTCGTGAGAAAGAGCGGTTCTGGCTCGAGGAGCGTAGCAAGATGGTGAGAGGATATAATCGAGAACCCGGCCGTGAGGAACCACACAAATTGCGTGGATTTATGAAAACTCGGCAAGAGTGCGTGGGAACCAAGAGCTGAGAAAGATAGAGTGTGTATTTCGTTGTATAATAAGATGAGATGATGTCTATCTACCCCGGGGTCTTGCAAATATATACTCCCCGTGGCTCAGTCCATCTCCGTTATCCCTGTATCTCCGTACGCCCGCCCCCGTCGTTCGAGACTGTCTTCCCAGTGCGAAATTATGCTCACAGACAGGCGAAATAGACTACAAATTAATTCCCTGCAGGCTGTGGAATGCATCAAGTCATGGGAAGCCCTGCAAATTGGGCTTCCACAGGTTGTGGTCACAGGAGCTCAGTTCGAAGATACTGGCAAAGCTGAGCTAGATATAGATCAGGCAGAGGATGAGAATATGGACATTAGGTAAATGCTGCGAATAAGAAAATTGATGTGGAAATCTTGTGAAGTCCGAGAACGAAGGTACCATTTTGGGAATTATGTAACTAGCTTGAATTAATCAGTAGTAGCTTCCTTGGACTGGTCCAGACCAAGCCCGTCCAGTCCAAGACTGCCAGTCTGTAGTCCAGTCCGGTCCGACCCTCCGATTGGACTGGACCGGACCGAGCCCTACCCCAGACCGGGATCATTTGGACTGGTGGAATCATTGGGAAAAGCTCGAGTGCTAGCGCACTTGAAAGTATGGTGAGTATGACCGGTTACTGGGATGCTTACAAGTTAGATATACCGATGCAATTGGCGATGGCAATGGCGATGGCGATGGCGATGATGAGCTGCGAGCGGAAGCCACCATCGACGCCGCCGAGTCAAGATGAGGCTCATACTATGATTGTGGATTTGACCGAGATTACTGTGTCTAATTCCGACAATGGCCTACACTTGGTATGAGTTACGAGTGCGAGATTGATGGTCGGATGCCGGACATGCCGGAAATGGAGATATGGAGGACGTGTCACTTTGGATGTTCCTTCGTTCTCTTCTCTTTTGTTCTCTTTACCATTATACTACTCTACAATATTGACATCCACATGTGCAACCGTATCTACTGATATACCTTCCTACGAGGCCATACACGGGCGGATGCCTTTACAGCCACATTCTGAAAATGAGCATCAACAGAGTGTCAACGATTTTTGGCTCTTCATCTTGGGTAACCTAAGTGCCCATTGGTTGCAGCCATTCATAAACGAAGTTTTGGCTGCTTTCCAAATCAAAAATAATTGTATCAGGCTCCATGCCCATCCTGAAAATGAGCGTCAACGGAGCTTCAACGATTCATAGACTTGCAAGTACGGTAATTGAAGAGTGACCTGGTCACTACTAATCATAACTGATGGAATGGCAGCGTTCCTTGGAAAAACAAAGTGACGATTGGTTGCAGCCAGTGATAAACGAGGTATTGTCCCATCCTGAAAATGAGCATCAATGGAGTGACAAGGTGTATTGGTGCTGGATTTTGGGTAATCGAAGTGTAACAATGTGATAACAATTCATAGACGATACCGTGGCAGCCTTTTCAATTGAAACAACACATGACACATATGTTACACCATCATGAAACTGAGCGTCAACAGAGCTTCAACAATATTTGATCTTGCATATTGGGCAATCAAGGCGTTGTGCGCATAGTTGCGCCTATAACAGAACTATTGACTACCTCTCAAGCTGAAAATGTAATAGGTAGAATGCAAAACACGTATTCCAAAATAATCAATGTCGCTAATTACAAAACATCCAAAAAGAGATCATTTGCTGTCAAATACCTAATTTTAATACTGTTCAATTATCCAACTGCAAAAACAAGAACATTATATGAATCTACAGATGGACCAGCTGGGCGACCGGCTAACAACCCCCCCAATCCAGACGGTGATTGGAGATCTGCATCGAACCGTACCCGAACTGACAGTTCAGGTGTTTTGACAACCCGCACCGCCAAATTGGCAACTGTTCGGTTCCGACCTGGACCCGGATCCGAAATGACTGTCCGGAACTGATGCTAACACAATCTGTGCGGGGTCGCGAATGGTGATGTCATGGTGCGGGACGTAAAGAGAAGAGGAGAAAAGATCACACGGATTATCAATTTGTATGATCAAAGAGAGGTACAGACTGCAGAGAGACATGCAGGGAAGCTTAACTGGCACAGAGCCAGCCAAAAGGCAGGTGGCACAATCATCGCAGGGGACACGAATGTACACCGCCAACATTGGGACCCAAGATGTAGGGAGCAACACGATGCGATATTCTGGGAGGAGATTATAGACGAGCACAGGATCGAGATTGGGAATAATAACGACCGGCCCACTCACCACTGGGCGAGAAACGGCGAAGAAGGCAAGTTGACCATTGAGCTGACCCTGGTCACCTGACCAATCACGCAGTGGACCACACTGGATGGGAGCCACACTACAGGCTCCAACCACAAGGTGATCGAGGGGGAGATTAGCGTCGACAAACAGGAGGAAGCAAACCACGTGCAGGTTGTAGGATGGAACCTGGCTGCCATGGCAAAAGAGCAGAAGGCAGCAGCAGAGAAACTTTGGAGGGAGCTGGAGAGAGAAAGAGCGCACCTAGGCGAGGAATGCACGGGAGACAATATAGTGCGAGAGGCTGAATTGTGTCAAGAAACACTGAGCAAAGATCTAGATGACAATGCGAAGAAAATCAGAATCTGCGGTTGGTCGAAGAGGTGGTCGAATGATGAGATCAAGGAGAGGAGAAGCGCACTAGGGAGAGACAAGAGAAGGGGAAGGCGGTCAGTGGTGGCAGCCCGCATGAAAGCAGAACTGCAGAAGTCATTTTGACACTCCAAGGGCCGGATGCCGGATGACTATGTGCAGAACCTGATGGGGGGCAAGGTCTGGAGGGCAGCAAACATCACCAACCCTCGAGCAGGAGCAACCGTGGAAGCACTGACTGCCAGAGAGGGGAAGCAAGCAAATACCATTGCCGAAAATGAGGACATGGTCAGAGTAGAGTCTTTCCTCCAGCATGACAGGGACAAGTATTAGGAACTACCACTAGCAGGACAAGCCCACAAACGCTTAACTGAGCAGTCAGTGGAACGAGCGCTGTTCTCACAGATGGTTAAGAAGGCCCCAGGCCCAGACAAGCTGTCATTCGGAGCCATGCGGCCACACTGGAATTGGGATAATATGAGAATTGTAGAACTAACGAAGGCAGCAGTCTGAATGGGCCGTCACCAAGAGCTGTGGAAACGCGAATGCAAGGTGGTGATTCGAAAACCAGGAAATCAGGATTATAGGAAGCTGAACTCGTACCAAATGATGTCTCTGCTCAGCTGCATTAGGAAAGTCGTTGAGAAAGTAGTCGCCGAGCTGCTATCTGACGAGGCCAAGAGGAGAGCACTGCTAAGCAACGGCCAAATTGGTAGCTGAAAGACATGGTCGGCCATCGATGCTGCGGCCATCATGCTTGACAGAGCGCACACCGCTTGGAAAGAAGACAACATCACGGGTGTCCTCCAGATGGACATCAAGGCAACCTTCCCAAACGTAGCGAGAGGAATGCGGATCCATGCAATGAAGGGGAAGAAGATAGATGGAGATCTCAAACGATGGACCGAGAGCTGTCTCTCAGAGAGGACGGGGGAGATGGTAATCGAAGGCAATGTCTAAAACAGTCGCCCCGTGGAGGCAGGTATCACGCAGGGCTCACCTGTATCGCCCATTCTCCTTGCGACACACACCACTGGACTGATACAGTGGGTGGAAGAGAGAGTGCAAGCTGAAGGCCTCTCCTTGGTAGACGGCCAGGGCTGGGTGGCCACCGGGAAGGACTTGAACCAAGTGGTCGAAATACTTGAAGCCTGCGCAGCAGGTAATGTCAAGTGGGCCCTCAGACGAGATCTCCAGTTCGAAGCTCCACAGATGAAGGCATCACACTTCACATGCAGGGGAGGCCACAAAAAGCACCTCCGCCCAAAACTCACCGCCAAAATCAAGGTAGGAGACGGCTTTGTCCAATTCAACAAAAAGGCGACATAATGGCTGGAAGTCTGGATGGACGCCCACCTGATGTTCAAGGAGCATCACAACTGATGCATGAAGAAGGCCAGGGCAGCAGAAGCCTGCATGCGCGTATACATGACTATGCACGGAATCATCCCAGACTGAGTAAGAGCTGTCCAGACAGCCTGCATTGAAGGCTTCGGAATATATGCATGCGAGCTCTGGTGGGACACGAGAGAGATCGGCAGACGAGATGATCTTCAACTCCTGCTCAATCGGCAAGCTTGATCAACCCTGGGTGCCCTCCCAAGGACGCCAATGGGCGCACTTATCAGTGAGTCAGGGCTCACACCTGCGCCAGTAGCTGTGGACGCCAGGCAGCAACAATTCACAGCGTGGCTTGCAAGCGGGTGCGAAGGCTCCAAACTAAAGGTAGTCCACGACCACCCCACGTCTGCTGCATCAATATGCACAGCTATCAAAAAGGAGCACGAGCCAGGCTGGGAAGCAGAGACCTTGCTCTGGCCTAACCCTGACGAAGAGCCGGCTGTCAAGACGGTCGTACTAAGCGATGACACAGCGGCTGAGAGATAGGTGATCTGCTGGGCGAGAGACAGAGAGGCTGAAGTAGGCACAGGGGTCTAGGTGTGCTGGAAGGACGGGTCGCGATCGGACGATGTCAGAGTAGTAGCCGCCGGAGTGTGCAAGCACAGAGACCCCTGGAAAGCCTACCGCAGCCACCTCGGCACCGGACAACGGGGGATGAATGATGCAGAGCTGTGGCCAATCAGACTCGCTCTCCGGGAGTCAATGACGAAGAGGGACAGACTGTAGACACATGGAGTGAGGAAGGTAGCCGTTGTCAGTGACTCTCAAGCGGCCCTCCGACAAATGGAGCACCTGGACCCGGGGCCAGGATAGCCGCTAGCGAAGTGGATTGACAGGAGGGCGAGGACTCTTTGCGATGCCGGTATTGAAACAGATATCCACTGGGTCGCGGCACACCATTGCATCCCCGGAAATGATGAAGCAGACCACCAACCGAAACTAGCGGGAGAGGGCCGCAGGACGGGCACAGTGTGAAAACAAGTGTACACCTCGGCGGCGAACAGGACCAGACGAAGCTCACAAGCAATGACCGTGGCGAAGGCCGAGTGGCAGGCAGACAAATGCAGCAAACATCCGGGCTACAGGCTGAAAGGCAACGCTGGGAGCAAGAGACCCATCCCAATGACTAGCGTGAAGCCTCTCGCTGCCAGATTCAACCGACTGAAGTCCGTGTTGACTAGGGATTTGGCCCAGTGCCTTAAGGTGCCCATTGGCCTCGCCTGCCCCCACCAGCCTCACCTGTCCCCACTGGTCTCGCCTGCCCCCACCAGCCTTGCTTGCCCCCATCGGCCTCACTTGCCCCTGTCGACCTCGCTTGCCCATGTCCGCCTCGCCTGTCCCCATGGTTAGGAGGACCGCTTAGCACTGGTACTTGGCATTGGGTTCCCACTTTGGCAGTCGGCATTGGGTTTTCCTTTTCTCTCTATCATATATCAGTCAATAGTTTTTCTTCTCTTTGGATAGGCAGACAATTCATCATCTTTTGTTATTCTCCATCATCTTCTCGTATCAACAGGTTATGCGCCCAGGGCTGAGCTGAACTCGATGCCTACTATTAGTATTTGTTACGGCCTCTCCTCAGCCCCTGTGCCAGTGGATCGAGCAGATATCTGAGTAGTGCCTCTCTCGTTTTTTAACCTCCACCTCTCAATTGTTTCTTAACATGTTTATTGTCTCGCAATCCTGTTTGAACATCCACCATGTCGACCAAGGCTACAAAACTCAATGAGCGCAACTATCGACAATGGGCCATAGAACCGAAAGCCCTACTTCGTGCGCTAGGCCTCTGGAAATACGTCACAGGAGAAATGCATGTTGCCAGGCCTCAGATTGTAGCAACCAGTGACGGCTTGACTACTCCAACAGCTCGTGACCCTCGAGATACCAACTACAACTTCCTCCCGGAGTCGACTGACACGTCCTACCTCAATCAGTTCTACAACTTCGTATGCGATTGGGAATTCTTGTAGATGAACAATGATAAGGCATGTGGACAACTCACCTCCCTGATTGTAATGGTCCGGCAGCACGTGACGTGTCCAGGGCTGGGTAATACCCGCTTTATATAGTCGGCTCGCCACGAGCCTTTGATCTCTAGCGATAATCTTACCTTTATACTACTCTACAATATGGACATCCACGTTTGCAACCATATCTACTGATATACCTTCCTACGAGGCCATACACGGGCGTATGCCTTTACACTGATGGAATCAACGATCCAGATACGGTACCGAGACATCACTAAGCCGAAAGAACTTTGGGATATGGGCAAAACCGACTTTGAGCAGGTCATGAGGCTTAATGGTCGATACAAGATAGCGAAGCTCACATCATGTCAACTTGAGTCATATCTCACAGTCACGGAATGGATCTCAGACCAGGACAAAATAATCAATCACCTTGCCGTATGCGACATCACGATCGAAGTCTCTTGGAACAAATTCTACATCATGTCCAACCTCCCGAATACCTATGAATGGCGAACCCTTGCATCCACACTCGGGCTCACTGAGAAGGGGGACACAGTGGTGAATATTGTCACCCACCTCCTGGCCATCGAAGCCCGCCTCCGCAGGGCACGCGGTCTTGCACCAGATGCCGCATTATTCATAACGAAGATCGGCCGAGGACGACACTGGAAGTGCAACGACAGGAAGGGAGACCACAGGAAGCGCGATGCTATGAAGGGCGACGATTGGAAGAGCCAGGTAATATGCCATGGATGTGCAGTCAAAGGCCATATCAAGGTGAAGTGCAGGAGTAAGCATAAGTCAGCCTTGTATGAGAAGTCCAAAAGTGATACTAACCTGGCTGCGACTGCATCAACCTCGACTGCCGAGTACGAGTTAGAGTGATTCCTCTTCTCGGTCATACATTCCGACCCTATCCCAGACTCTATGCCAGATGCTGTGATCATGGTCTATGTGGCATCGGTAAATCGATCTGCCGATTATTGGATTCTTGATACAGGAGCGACAAATCACGTCCCCGGCAATCATCACCTCTTTGAGACCTTTCTCTCCATGGCAAACGGGGAGCATCAGGGCAAGACGGCAAATCACAGCTTTGTCGATGCCAAAGGCTCTGGAACCATCTCCTGTTAAGTCCAGAGGCCAAATGCGAAGCCCGCAAACATCGTCCTGCAACATGTCCTTTATGTGTTAGACTGCGGTACAAATAACCCCCTCAGTATCATCGAGTTAATGCGGAATGGATTAAACTTCCATTTCAAACCCGATGGAGCTATGGTGAGCCTTGCATCAATCCTCCTACTTGAACCGCTGCTCATCAATCGTTTGTTCGTGCTCAAAGCATCTACAGCCTCCGTCTCGAAAGCCTCGGTAGGAGTAGATGATCCACCGAGCACCACACTGCGCACCACACCGAGCACCACTCCGATCACCACTGCGGGCACAACTCCGAGCTCTGTTCCCCAGACATCTGAGGCCAATTCCAACATTCCGCCCGCAGTTGATGATAAGAATATCCTTCGTTGGGATGTTCGCCTCGGCCATCTCTCTTTGCCAGCTATCAAACGGCTCCCAAATACAGTCAAAGGTATCCAATTGCATGCTAAGAGACCATCGAAATGCACTTGTAAAGCATGCATCATTGGCAAGATGTTCCGGAAGCCTTGCCGGCCTTTGTGTTCGGAGAATCAGGAAAAGACTCGACTTCTTGAGTTGATTTACTCCATTGTGATCGGGCCAATGCAAACTCAGATGATGCGCGGCTACCAATATAGTATTATGTTTACTGGCGACCACTCGAAATACACTGAGGTCTACTATAAGAAAGACAAATTTGAAGCCCCTGCGAAGTTCAAGGAGTATGTGGCGAAAGTGGAGAAGCAGCACCCAAAGTCGAAGGTGTGCCGAATTAGGGTTGATGGTGGAGGCGAGTATGCTAGTCGTGAGAAATTTCTTGAGTACTTGGCAGAGGAAGCCATCATTAGGGAAGTATATGCCCGATACACACAGCAGCACAATGGCATTTCGGAGAAATGCATTCGTACAGTGCTGGATCTGGAGCGGTCTATGCTGCAGCATGCTGGGATGCCAAATAAGCTCCGGGCCGAAGCAGTGTCCACGGCAGTCTACATCAAGAATTGACTACCATCCCGAGCTCTCCCTAATTCGACCCCTTTCGAAAGATGGATCCGGAAGTAGCCCAATCTTTCCCATCTTCCAACTTTCAGTTGCCCAGCATTTGCATGGATCCATGGCGACCTTAGAAAGCACATTGATAACCACGCCTGCAAGTGTGTACACGTCGGCTACTAGGAGACAGGGACACCATACCGAGGTATGGACATTAGTTCGGGCTAAGTTGTTATCGCTCGAGATGTCAAATTTGATGAGTCTACCCTATCTCACCAGTTACCAAAGACTAAGCCTGCAAAGTTTGCCTTTGAACCAGCCGAACAGGATAAGGATTCGGATATTCAGGACGAGTCTCCAAGCCAAAAGCTACCGCCCAGCGGCCCAAAGCTATGATACAGTCCTCGAAAGCCGTGATACAGCTTTCGAAAGCAACTGAATTGCCTCGTGCGATCAATCCAATAGACTACTCAGATAATTATCTCACACCACCTCCAGAGACACCACCTCCAGAGATACCGCCTCCAAAGCCTAGAAGGAGTGGATAAACTGGAGCAAATGTCAACATAGCCATGATGATCGAGCAAGGTCCAAACACATTCCGCGCAGCATTGGCTGCAGAGGACGCTGAGCAATGGAAAGAAGCCATCGGCAAGGAAATGACATCAATGGAAACTCATGAAGTTTTCATTTTCATTGACAAGATCCGGGAAGGTGCTAGTATGATTGGAAGCCGTTGGGTTATGGGATGAACGCTAATGGCCAATGGGCCAATTGAGAAATGGAAAGTACGACTTGTCGGCCACAGCGATCTCCAAAAGCATGGCGACTATAATGACATCACCTGTCCAGTTATTGATTCGGCCTCGATTCAGCTTCCCCTCGGCCTTGCAGCCAAGCATGACCATGAGATTGCTGTTCTTGACATCCCGAATGTCTTCCTCAGCTGCCCTCTGCATGAGACTGTCTATATGCGCCTCCCTGAAGGCAAATGGCCAGATCCATATGACCACACCAGACCCATCATCAAGCTGAATAAATCTATGTACGGCATCAAGCAAGCGAATCGGGAGTACTATGAAGAATTCTTTGATTTCATTGTTGACAATCTCAGTCTCCAAGCCGCAATTGCAGCTCCCGGTCCCTTCTTCCGTGGCAATTTCGGCGCAGCACATTGCATCGTAATCCCAGTCTACGTCCAAGATATCAACATCATCGGCAAATCGGTACTTGTCACCTCCATTGCATCTCGACTGTACGATCCATTCAAGGCCGCTGGCCAAATCCCTGTGCCTGACACCTTCCAATGCCTCGGCAACACAGCCACTCGAGATCGCAGCAAACAATCAATTGCCATCGACCAGATCGGCTACATCAACCAAGTACTGGACAAATTTGAGATGAATGACTGCCTGAAGCGCTCAACTCCGATGGAGATCGGCTACAAACCCCATGCCATTCAGGCAGAAGAGCAGCCTTTCAACTCTAGAACATACCAGAAAGACATTGGTTCGATTCTTTATGCCACTCTCAGTACTCGTCCTGATATCACTTATGCAATATCAATATTAGGCAGATATACCGCCCAACCCTCAACTCTACACTGGGCAGCCATGAAACACCTACTTCGATATCTCCAAGGCACATCCGACTACAAATTGACGATCTATGACCCAAGCCTTGGACATGACTCTCAGGCAATTGTGTGCTGTGCCGATGCAGGGTTGGGGGGAGAAGCAGACACGAGCAAGTCCACCTCGGGAATCGTTGTCTACGCCCTCGGAACCCTCATCATTTGGAGGTCGAAGAAGCAGAGAGTAGTAACCCAATCAACAATGGAAGCAGAGATGATTGCCACAGCATACGGCAAAGTACAGATCGACTGGCTCTATGATCTCACCTGTGAGATGGGAATTGCGAGCAAAGTTAGCACCAGGCATATTCTCAATGACGGCCTAAACTGCGTTATGACTCTCAACTCGGGTAAGTTCCAATCTGATAGCTGGCACTTATGACCCCAGTACCACTCGATTCATGAAGGCATGGCCAAAGACGAGATTGAGATCAAGCACGTGGCAGGTACGGAGCTGCTGCCTGATGCTCTCACTCAGGCCCTCGGGGGACTTAAACTCGGCGAATTTGTGGAGGAGATTGGACTCGGATAGGATCATGGGCAGGACATTGGGATTTGTTTTGTTTCAGATTGTGTATTTGGATTTACACTGTATGCTTGGGCTTTCTTTGGATTTAATTGGATTTGGAACTTGGTGGAGGATCTCAATCTTTGGTTTGTTTGTTTGGCCTTGTTTTATTCATCTGGAAAGCCTTGGGCCAAAGGGGGAGTGTTGACTACGGATTTGGCACGGCGGCTTACGGCACCCATTGGCCACGCCTGCCCCCACCAGCCTTGCCGGCCCCCACCAGCCTCGCTTTCCCCCATCGGCCTCTCTTGCCCCTGTCGGCCTCGCTTGCCCCTGTCGGCCTCGCCTGCCCCCATGGCGAGGAGGACGGCTCGGCACTGGTACTCAGCATTGGGCTCCGGCTTTGGCAGTCGGCATTGGGTTTTCCTTATCTCTCTTTCATATATAAGTCAGTAGTTTTTCTTCTCTTTGGATTGACAAACAATTCATCATCTTCTCTTCTTCTTCATCATCTTCTTGTGTCAACAGTCGGGACACACACCAGTGGGCACATATCTAAAACAGGTCGGGCACCCTGACAATGACAAATGCTGGTGGTGCAGCGGCGGAAGCAGGACGGCCCAGACGCGGGAACATCTCTTCCGCCACTGCAGCCGATGTTGAGACCAGCAGAAGACGCCCTGGATAGAAGAGGGAAAAGCGACGGGATGGAGAGCGGGCAGATGCAAACACGTGAAAGTCACTGAGCTGCTCTCCATCGAGAATGGTGACCAAGCGGTGATGGACTTCCTAGCGGCTACTGATGTCGGGAAGTTCCTGCCCTAGACGCGCGGGGCAGCAAGACCCGGCGGACAACGGGCGGAAGAGAAAGGGCTGGCGGGCTCCTCTAGATTTCATCCCTTTACCTTTGTATTATATATCTGCCACTTTTGGATGCTTTTGTACTTTAGTGAGAAGGGGACGACGGGTAATAGGAGTGGAGCTCCGCCATCTAGCCGTCCAGCCCGGAGGCGGAGGGGACTAAGGGGCTGTCATTCTCTAAGTAGAGTGAATACAGTAGGATTAAAACAAACAAACAAACAAACAAGCTTCTGACCTCTTTGCTGGCGGCCAAACCTTGAGTGTAATGCGTCTTGCAGAGTACTAGGATATGGGCGAGGAGGAGGAAGAAGAGGACGATGTAGAGGAAGAAGAGATGGAGGAAGAAGAGCTGGTTTCAAGTTACAATATGGAACATAGTGTAATTGTAGTTGCACCACGGTATTGAGTGTAAGTAGCACGTTATATGTGTGCTCAGCGAATGAACCAGTCCAGTCACTGAGTTGGGTGCAGGGGTACACTCCCCAAATGAACCAGTCCAGTCACTAAGGGTGGGACTCCGTGAATGGACCGGTCTCTCCACGTAGAGTCATCCTCCGTGACTGGACTAGAACATGGCCCTTTACTCCACATCAATTGCATATGATGTGGCTCCTCCTATCTTTGCAAATTCTGTCATTGCCCTTCTCACCCTTCGAGTATCAGCCTTGACGTTTCTTCATTCAAAATAGTACGGCATCTGGAGCAAGACCTGGGGCCTTTCAGGGGCGGGCTTCGCATGACACGAGGTGGGTGACGATACACACCACTGTGTCTGCCTTGCCAGTTAGCTCGAGTGGGGATGCAAAGGTTCGCCATTCATCTCGGGTGGGAGGGTGTAGATGATGTAGAATATCCTCCAATAGTCTTTGATCATGATGTCGTGTATAGGAAGGTTATTGATCGTCTTCACCTGGGCTGAGATCCATTCAGCGACTGTGTGGTATGACTCGAGTTGACATGATGTGAGCTTTGCCATCTCGTATCAACTATCGAGATTGAAGATCTTCTCAAAGCCCGCTTTGATCATCTCTCAAAGTCGATTCGGCTCATTGGTTTCTTGCAGTGTTCCGAAGCGGCCTGTCCAGTCAGATTCACCCTTGATTTGGAACGGACTCCAAAATGGGCAGCCAGCAGATTACCGACCGAGCCCGGTCACAGATATGGTAGACAATGATCTGACTGCACTGCAGATATCTGGCGGCCGATGGTCATAAATCGTGATATTAATATACAAACTACCTCGTCAAGCAAACAACAAAAGAAAGCCATCCACTGGCAGAATCATTCAGCAATCAGTATCCATAATCCAATTTTCCACCTTTAACATATCTGCAATACAATCGCAAGCTCCATAACCTCCCAACTGTATCTTTCGCCTTCAGTACACTTATCAGTCCCTGCTTTTCAAATTCAAACCACCACCGTCAATTAGTTTTGTTTTCTAATACCTGCAGCAGGCAAGTAACCTCCGATATTTCATCAGTCTGTATCAGACCTGTCTTCTCCCACAACTTCAAGCAGTCAACTGCCCCAATGACATTATCTCCTAGTCGATTGCGTCGATCTGTAATTAATATTTTGGAGCTGCTGAATACTCCTTCAACCTCAGCTGACATGGCTGGAATCGAGTGAATGCTGAGAGCGATACGAGCAAGCTGTGCCCATCGAGGAGACTCTAATCTCTCCCACCAGAATTGAATTAAATTAAGTAAATCATACTCCGAGTTGTGGTGCGTATCTAACTGGAATTGTTGGAATTGATCTTGCATACAATCATCCTCACTCAAACAGGCATGCTTTTTCGGTTTCCACCGTGGCAGCTGCCTAATTTCAGATCGTGATTGTGGAAGTTCACTTTGAAGATTATATGGGTTCTGCGTATCAGGCTCATCAATATCGAGGCGATGATAACTGTAGTTTTTCTCCCAAAGTTGAGTTGCGGTGAAAACTGCAGTTTGGATCCATTCTGGTCTTGCTTTCCATTCGTCACAGAAGTACTTAAGTTTCATATCTGGATGAAGTGCTACTGCACCATAAAGTGATGGCTCTAAATCCACAAGCCCATAATACTTGGCAAGATGTGACCAGGCAGGATTGATTGAATTGATGAGATGAGGACTGTAAATCATAGTGTCTGAGTACTGTGTCTTCGCATCCTCTAAGTGGGCAAGCAATTCATCCATAACCGGTATAACCTATGCCAACAAGCCATTATCACTCTATTTCGATATCTGCTTGCCTTGAAGCCGTAAGGACCAAACTTTGAAAGTAATACAATTGAGCGAATGGTTTGAATATGTTCCCAATCATCAGGTGTTAATTCATCTGCAGTAATCGAATCGAAAATGTGCTCTACATCCCCGCCAAGAGGTTGTCTCTGGTTCCCAATTTTTCGTACTTACTCTTCACAGATTGCAGTAAACACAAAATCATCCAATTCCTCCATGATATCAAGGGCACGCTCTATACCATCTACATCTCCACGCCCTTGGGTAATAGATCCAACTAATGGGATTAGAGCGGATATGTCAGGGAGGAGTGTATGAGCTCGATCTTCAAATCTCTCTTCATTGAGGTGAGCGCAAAATCGAAGTACAAATATTGTGAAGCTTTCCCAGTGCTCCCTGTTTCCGCCAGAGATGAAGCTGGTTGGTATCCCACTGCTGTGTTGATTCTTGCATTGTTGATTCCAGACCTGAGGTATCATTTCCCCACAGAAAGGCCTTTACAACCAAGTTGATAACATGTGCAAAGCATCGTACCCAGGACTTTACTGGATCAAACGGTATGCTGTGGCATTCAAAGATATGTCCAAGCTCCTTCATTGCACTGTTATTATTGGAATCATTGTCGGTTGTAAATAGTGTTAGCAACGGTTCCGGGTTACCCGGCTGCGGTCCGGGTTTGGAACCGGACCGGGGAGTCCAGCCTGGGTTGTTACCTGGAAAACAGGGGTACACACCGAGTTCGGGGAAGGGTTCGAACCGGACAACGGTTCCATTTTACAGTTCCTACAACTTTGCCTCCAATTAAGTATTTGAGTTTTGATCGTATCATGACATGTTCAATACCTACATTGTTCAGTTTTAGCTGCTCTTTCACCTCCTGCATTCAAATTTGCAATCCGACTGATATTCGTTGAATGGTTGTGAGATAATGGTTCAATTTAAGGGAAATTGGCGGATTGTTGATCGCGACTCAACGAATACTTGTCTGATCCCAAATGGCAAGGCTGGAGGTGAAAGAGCGACTAAAACTGCACAATCTACATATTGATCATGTTGTGATACGATCAGAACTCAAATACTTAATTGCAGCAAGAAATGTTGACTTTTGTGGAGCGGGTTTTGTGTGGAAACCCGTTGCAACAGTTTTGTTCCGGGTTGGAACCGGACCCGGAACCGACCCGGGAATTTGGACCCGTTGCTAACACTAATTGTAAAGAGTCCGACACGGTGAGTCAATTCGTAGTGTTCAAGAATACTCCATATCATTACAGCTTGATTTTCCCCAGTATGTGATCCACGAAATCGTTCCATGCCAAGTAATGCAGAACGTACATACCCATAACAGTCTGCCCGATGTGCAACAAGGCCAAAGAATGCTCGGTGATTTGGAGATGTCCAGAGTTCGGAGCTGAAATGAACCAAGTAGTCACATCTTGCGTCCTTGAACTGGGACTTTACAAAGGGTTGAGATTCAGAAAATCGTGCAGGGATCCAATTCTGAATAGTCTCTCCAGCAAGTGGCAGTGCCTTCAGATTTGCTGTAAAGGAGGAACTCTATAATTTCAATAAATAACAATATTTGAATGCCCGTGCAGTACAAAGGTACTGACTCAGACAGGATAAACTAACACATGCCATAAGATATCCAAGTATAAGACGAAATGTAGGTTGCTCAACAACTCGGAAGCTAATATTATTAATATAGACCCATTGAAACAAAATAGCTTTGAAAACATCCAGATTGAAGTGCAGTTGTTGTGCCCCCCGGGCAATGCCAGTCTGAGTGGCATGGTGGAGGCAGAGGTCAGACCAAGTGCAGATGAAGAACCAAAGGGTTCCGATTTTGTGACTCCATGAACCCGGGCAAGATGGATATTCATATTTTTTGTCGATCCATCTGTATCGGTAGGTGTACGGTGACGTGGACCTGGGATCTCTCATTAGTGACATAAATCTCCCCAATCATACTACAGGGCATGTATCTCTCACATCGAGCGCATCGCCATCTGGACTTTCCGGCTGAATCCAAAAATTCTTCTCCATTACAAGTCATCCAGCAGCAGCCTGTGCAGCCCATTTTTTTGGGTTTGAATGCATCAGGAATATCAAGAAGTGTTGGATCCATAGAATTGTTAGCAGCGATTGCAGTTTAAGAACAGGTCATACCTATTTCATCTGGTGTGCTTTGGACAGTTGGAGCTAGTAAGCCCCTTGGTGCAGAACTGAGAATACTACTGTCAGTATCATCAAATGGGAAATTGGCATCCATAGCAGAAGGGTCTGGATAATCAGAATGAATGCTTGTGAAAGACATTGAATGGATCGCAAAAGGAAAGTGTCGATATCAAAATACCTTCAATCAATTCTGTGTGTAAAATAGAACATGTGAATCCGAAAGTACAGATGAAGAGGACAGACTCAGACCAGGTGAAGCTGATGGAGCTGGTGAAACCGATAGAAGTGGTGAAGAGAATTGCTTTACAGACTTTACGCATGCATTATATATTCGATTCTGGGCATACAGAACATTGAGAATACATGTCAAACTAACGAAGCAGCTGGCAGCAGGTTAATGCAGACTTGGTGAAAGCCGTCAGATATCTGCCAGTTTATGCAGATTATATGCAGAGTAATGTAGGTCAGTCAAAAGCCGTCAGATATCTGCAGGTATATGCAGGTATATGCAGGTATATGCAGGTATATGCAGAGAAATGTAGGCCAGTCAAAAGCCGTCAGATATCTGCAGGTATATGCAGGCATATGCGGGTCAGGCAAAAGCCGTCAGATATCTGCAGTCCGGTCAGGCTCCCGACAGGTTGATCTTTATCTGCCCAGGCTTTGGGTGGCCTCTAGGATCAAGGACTTATCTGGCCGGACTGCAAATCTGAAGTCCGGTCGGCGGCCGGCCGGGCCGCTTCGGAACACTGGTTTCTTGATACCGTATCTGGATCGTTGATTCCATCTGGGAGGTGAGTTGGCCGCATACTTTATTGTTGTTCATTTGCCAGCGTTCCCCGTTGCGGAGGAAGTGGTAGAACTTATTGAGGTAGGACGTGTCAGTCGATTCCGGCAAGAAGTCGTTATTGGTATCCCGAGTGCTGACTAGGGATTTGGCAGTCGGCATTGGGTTTTTCCTTCTCTCTCTTTCATATATAAGTCCATAGTTTTCCTTCTCTTTTGATCGACAGACAATTCATCATCTTCTCTTCTTCTCCATCATCTTCTCGTGTCAACACCGAGGGTCACGAGCTGCGGGAGTAGTTGAGGAGGTGTCGCTGGTTGCTACACTTGGAGGCATGGGAACACCCATTTCTCCTGATACGTATTTCCAGAGGCCTTGCGCACGAAGTAGGGCTTTCGCTTCTGTAGCCCATTGACGATAGTTGCGCTCATTGAGTTTTGTAGCCGTGGTCGACATGGCGGAGGTTGAAACAGAGGGTTGCGAGTTAATAAAGAGGGTTGCGAGACAATAAAGAGGGCAAAGGTTAAAAAACGATAGCGAGACGGAGGTTGAAAAATGAGAGAGGCACTACTACTAGGCGTCGATTCAGTCCAATGCAGCACAAGGCAGAGGAGAAACGATAAACAAGAAAACTAATAGATGTTGGTTCGATCCACCGGAACACAAGGCAGAGGAGAGACGGTAAACAAATACTAATAGTAGGTGTCGATTTCAACTCACAGCGCCGGGCTCATAACCTGTTGACACCAGATGATGATGCAGAAGAAGAGAAGATGATGAATTGTCTGTCGATCCGAAGAGAAGAAAAACTATGGACTTATATACGAAAGAGAGAGAAGCAAAATTCAATGCCGACTGCCAAAGCCGGAGCCCAATGCCGAGTTCCAGTGCCGAGCCCTCCTCCTCGCCATGGGGCAGGCGAGGCCGATGGGGGCAGGCAAGGCTGGTGGGGGCAGGCGAGACTGGTGGGGGCAAGCGAGGCCAATGGGGGCCGTAAGCCACTGGCCCCATGCCCGAGCCCGCCAGCACCGAACACTAGGGAAGCCACCGGGCCAAATCCCTAGTCAACAAAATAGTACTGTAACATACCAACCAAGATGAGAAATACTCTTCATAAATGACGAGTGTTCCTAAGCGGCCCGGCCCGGCCTCCATTCTGAAAGCCTGCGCTAAGAGCGGCCCGGCCCGGCCTGGGTCAGAAGCCGCCAAGAAAAAGCCTGCAGGCCGGCCGCCAAGAAAAGCCGCCCGGCCGCCAAGAAATAGCCTGTAGGCCGGCCGCCACAACGGATGGCAAGGTTATGAACTTATGATGGACGATGGCGGAGTTTACTTTGGTGGCTTTTTGAGTTTAAGACTTTAGGCAGCAGCAATGGGTGTCATTTAAACAAAATATGTTTATCCTTGTTCGATTGAACTTATACGTTGGCAAATAAAGCCTGCAGGCCGGCCGCCAAGAGAAAGCCTGCAGGCGCGGCCCTCATTTAAAAGCCGCCGCTAAGGGCGGCCTGGCCGCTTAGGAACACTGTAAATGACATGCTCCCAAACTAGCTCGGCTAGCTTTCCCTTCCTTATTCATTAGACGGATAGTACCCTTTAAATCAATGATTCCACCAGTCTGGACGGACCCAGTCTGGGGTAGGGCTCAGTACGGTCCGGTCCAACCGTTAGGTCGGACTTGACCGAGCCCAAGACTGGCAGTCTGGGACTGGACGGGCTTGGTCTGGACCAGTCCGCACACGCTTGCAATTTCGACATTGTTTCTTAGTCAAGTACCACTGAAAACATGACTCATCCTCACATTTATCACCGCACACCTCTGGATACCCACTCTGGGTGAAATTATGACAGTTCTGTCTGTATATTTGGTGCCATGGAGATATATTTCCCACATGAAAAGACCGATACAGTGAAAAAATACCCTAAACCTGGACACTGTGCTGGACTGGTCCAAATCAGTCCAGGCCAGTTCAGTCCAGGTCCAGAAAAAGTGGGGTTTGGTCCGATCCTGGTCCAAAAATTACTCGGACTAGATTGGACTGGTGGAATCATTGCTTCAAATCATCGAAATAAACTACGAAATCGCACAACTATCGCCGTTTTAATTGCGTACCATTCATATTCCATATAGAAAGATAAACCTCTACACCTCATAAGATATAGCTCATAGAACCCGTTGGTACGGCCCCGTTACATTTTACTTCCCCCATATCACCACAGTGGGAATGTCTTAGCGACCGCAACAAGTATAATAACTAGGAATTACAATCACAGCATACAGCACAAAGCAAAGAAGACCAATGCATGCTGCCTGAGTCACACAAGTAGAGGAGAAGTTCTAGTACATGATGCTGAGCTTCATAGAAGGGCAATCACACAGTTGTCAGCGAATCGCATACACCCAGACGAGGCTATTTAGCACCGGCAGCATGCAGTCGCTCTACAACAGCCATATGACCGCCCCAAGCGGCTGCCTGTAGTGCCGTCCTGCCGTTATAATCCGCAGTAGCGTTAACTTCAGCTTTCCCTCGAAGTAATCGCTCGACCACGGCCAGATGACCGCCCTCTGCCGCTGCCTGTAGTGCCGTCCTGCCGTATTGAACAGCAGCAGCTGCGTTGACTTCAGCTTTCTCTTGGAGTAATCGCTCGACCACGGCC
>Ga0307512_10002980_pt1 | contig 20419 bp, 22 predicted proteins | sample 14_EM_MG_FD_200267 | JGI IMG/M metagenome (GOLD analysis project Ga0307512, IMG submission 200267) | Populus trichocarpa ectomycorrhiza microbial communities from riparian zone in the Pacific Northwest, United States - 14_EM | ecosystem: Host-associated > Plants > Roots > Unclassified | place... | reverse complement strand
ATATGGAAAGTCCATTACCATATATAGATAGGCGCCTGCTTACATACCTAGTTAGTCCAAGCCCAAAGGTCACTTCGAAAAAAATCGACCCCCGGTCTTTTTTTTTCGGGTAGCGCCCCCCTTGCCTAATACATCAGGCTGTGTAGAATATACCGTCACTATACCCGTCACGATCTCGGGGTGTGGATGATAAAACCACTCATTCCCCCAGTCTCCAAGTGATCCCCTACTGCGATTATCACTTCCGAAGAGTAAGTCTACAGTAACCACTGGCTTGATTACGAAGGGACCTAGCTTGCAACTCACCAATTCCAGAAGAAATTTGGTTACAAGTTCACATCAGTGTCAGCAATGGAAGGGGCCCAGGCTGCCTTTGCAACAAACAAAATGACTGGGGGTAATGTAAAGGCATTAGTCGCACGTTATGAAGAACTGTTGCGCAAAATGGAGTGGACTTGTTCTGAGTACAGCATGACTACCTCAGTTTCTATCGCCAATTACTCACACCCGAGCGAATCTAGGATGCCTACTATCGAGGGCCCAAATGCGAGAAAGGGTGTTGCACACAGACGGAGCGGCGTGTTTGTTGAGAAGCGTCAAGGTGAGCGGTGATTGTAACGTTCCTCTTGGACCATCACAGACCTTGGCTGTACAGTGGCCATCAGAATACCTACTATCGAGGGCCCAAATGCGAGAAAAGGTGTTGCACGCAGACGGAGCGGCGTGTTTGTTGAGAAGCGTCAAGGTGAGCGGTGATTGTAACGTTCCTCTTGGACCATCACAGACCTTGGCTTTACAGTGGCCATCAGCATGCTCTCCGATGATGTCCTCTTAGACATATTCGACTTCTATTTGGATCAAGCTGGACGTGTAGATGCATGGCATACACTAGTGCACGTGTGCCAACAATGGCGACGGGTCGTGTTTGCTTCACCTCAGCGCTTGAATCTACGACTTCTTTGCACCCCGAAACGACAAGCGACGATGACCCTAGACGTCTGGCCAGCAATACCCATTGTCATAGATTTCGTTGTCGTACGGGAGCTCGGCCCAAATGCGAGAAAGGGTGTTGCACGCAGTCGGAGCGGCGTGTTTGTTGAGAAGTGTCAAGGTGAGTGGTGATTGTAACGTTCCTCCTGGACCATCACAGACCTTGGCTGTGCAGTGGCCATCAGCACGCTCTCCGACGATGTCCTCTTAGACATATTCGACTTCTATTTGGATCAAGCTGGACTTGTAGATGCATGGCATACACTAGTGCACGTGTGCCAACAATGGCGATGGGTCGTGTTTGCTTCACCTCAGCGCTTGAATCTACGACTTCTTTGCACCCCGAAACGACGAGCAACGATGACCCTAGACGTCTGGCCAGAAATACCCATTGTCATAGATTTCGTCGTCGTACGGGAGCTCTCGCGGGATATGGGTAACATCATCGCTGCACTCGAGCAACACAATCGCGTGTCCAAAATCAAGGTCCATGATATTCCACATTCGCTGTTAGAACAATTCGCGGTGATAAAGAGGCCATTCCCGGCACTGAAAGAACTAGATATTTCATCTCGTGATCAAGTCACGCCACCCATCCTCTGTTCATTCTTGGGTGGGTCTATGCCACAACTACGATCACTCGGGTTGACTGGTATTGCATTCCCGGCATTACCGAAACTGCTTTTGTCTACCAGTGACCTCGTCGATCTTGGTCTTTGGAGGATCCCCCATTCTGGATACATTTCACCCGAGGCGATGGCCACTGGCCTATCCTCGTTGACAAGGCTTAGAACGCTTGCTCTTGAATTCCGATTCCCTCGATCTCGGGACGACCGAGCAACCCACCATACGCCTCTGCTCACACGTGTTGTCCCTCCCTCTCTCACTACGTTGTACTTCGAAGGCGACAGCGAGTATTTTGAAGACATGTTGTCCCGAATCGACGTCCCTTTACTCGACTGCATCAAACTAACATTCTTCAACCAAGTGATGTTCGACACGCCACTGCTTGGCCACTTTATCAGTCGCACGGAAACATTCACGGCAGTCCATCGGGCAGATGTAGTCTTCCGTACGTTAGGTGTTCAGATCACACTTGTACGGCGAAACAGGACGCTTGATAACATCGATAACAACTTGGAAACTCTGACGCTGCTAATCTTATGCAAACCGTCTGATTGGCAACTCTCATCGATAGCGCAGATCTGTGACTCAATAATACCTCCCCTCCCCACTCTGAGAACACTTGGCATCGACGAGGGTCCATTTCGGCGATTAAAATGGTATGACGACATGGAGAACACCCAATGGCTAGAACTTTTACGGCCGTTCACTCATGTGAAGAAACTAGTCCTATCCAGGGAATTGGTTCGACCTGTCGCACCTGCCCTGCAGGAGCTCGCCAGGGAAAGACTAACAGAAGTGTTACCCATGCTACAAAAGATCCGCATAGAGGGGCCGATGCCAACGGGATCTCTGCGGACAATGTTTTACAAGTTCATTACCGCACGACTGGACTCTCCTTATCCTGTATCTATGAAGGGGGTGCCAGAGGTGGTATATTACGGACGGTAACGCGTAACGGACTGCATTTCTACGGAGAGTGGCGTTGCAGACAAATGAAGAAGGCCGGGGTGTTTCTAGATGCCAATGTATTGCCCCATCGCTGGACCTGTGCTCGGTCATCTCTTGATATGAAGTCACGGTGCTCGCTGTTGTATCACCTATTCCGTGATTGGTGGAGAGCTTAAAGTAAACGCTGGGAGTTGTACCTACTCTTTCAAGTCTCCCACATTCCCCTCCATTTTGTCTCTTTACGTGTTGTCTTGGTTTCTCCCCTCTCCTTACTCGTTTGTCTCCACTCCGCATTTTCCTACTCGTTGCTATTACCCCCGTGCTACCCGGCCTATGCCCGGCATGCATTCTCCTCCCTAACGCCGTGACCATTCCTTCTTTGTGTGGTCCCGTGGATACCTTGATGCATACCCCACAAACAAACCAGCCCACGCTGTCCTTACAGACACATATCTTCCTTACGTTTCTTCGCCCTTGCCTTCTTTTTTTGATTGGCGGTATTCCTGCCATTGTCTTTTGGGTCGGGCAATACTTTCGAGTACTACACCGTGATGCCTTTCTTTCTCCATCTCCTCGCTCTGATTCGCTTCGATAGTGTTACTTTGTGTCTGTCTCCGAGTCCTGGTCGGTATAATTGTCTGATGCGGTGGCATTCCTGCCAATCAGATTTTCCTTCTTCGTGATTTCAGTGACAATGTGGCGTGTATTCGAACAACAATTCAACGATAGGTGGGAATAGAGCGAACGACGATGTAGCGATTGTGGGACAGAGATGAACGGTGACATCGTAACAATCGAAAACAGGCAGTCCTTGCCTATTTTTCGGACCGGAATCACTATGAATGATGTGTGCATCAACCTGTCCCGTCGACCTGGTAGATTGAGAAAAAGGCCAATTACTCGCCGGTGGTAGGATACACAGTCGTACACTCAATATCTGCGGCAAACTGTAAAGTTGGGAGAGTGGATTTGGAGCGAACAAGAGGGCAGCGGCCTATGCAACGGACGCAGACACAATGGATTCAGTTGGGCATGCAGGGATGCACAAGAACTGAGGATGTAACCACCTACGCAAGCCGTACGGCAGGTGGAAAAAGCCCACGCTGCTAGTGAGTCCGGGAAAGGTCCGGTCCGAAGCAGGTCCGCGTTCCCAAGGGAAAGGCGAAGGCGCAAGGGAGAGAGGGGAAAGAGGTGAAGAGAGGGAGAGGGCGCGTTCCCGAAAGGCCGGGAGCATGCGAGGGGATCAGGGGAATCGTAACTGCCGTAAGATGGAGGCTTGAGGTGACAACGGCACGCGAGCGAGAAGGGGGCGAAGAGTGGTCTAAGATCGCATCCCGAGGGTTCCTCCTTGGCCGAAGCTAGGTGAGGGAGATTATATACAGGTCCACTACTGCGAGTAAAGGGGAACGGTGTCGCCCTGTGTCCGATGGCTAAGTAGGGAAAGGAAATCTAAAGAGGGAGATCCAGGAGTTCTGGAGTGAAAAAATGGTAAAGGAATGTATGGAAATGTGTCAAGGGCCCGAGTGGCGAGGCGTCGCGTACGCTGTTGTCTTGACAGCTCGAGGTGGCAATAGTGGGCAATCTGCGTGTCATCGGCAGCAGAGCTTGAGGCGAGACGAGGGGGAAACTTGAGGGGCAGAGGATGAGAAAGGAATCGAGGGGTCGAGGGGCGATGGAGGCGGAGGTTGAGGCGATGGGGGCGGGCGAAGACCCCGTCGGGAGAGCGATGACGTGTTGGCGCGCCGAAGGGTTGTCACGTCGTCGAAGGTGGCCGATTCTGAGGCTACAGCACGTCAATACCTTACAAAGATGTCTACGGTAAATGCAAGCGGTCGCGGCCTGTACCAAAGGTCTTTTTGGTTAGGTAGCAATTCTATGTACACAATCTAATCTATGCGATGTATGTGAGGCCAGTCCAGCTGTGACTTCCGCGCGATAATATCATCAACGCCGCACCCGCCAAAGTGATGGGTTGCATGTGGTCACAAACTGGTGCACCTACGAGGCTACGATGCAGTGGAGTATAAGAGGGCAAAAACGATGAGTCCAATAACACAATAGGAAAAAGGCAACGTCTCATCCCTCACGCGGAATGACACATGTACAACAGCCCAGTTCAGTGTCGAGGAACATTGGAGACTCGTATATGCAAGAGATGACGGTCCCCTTCACACATGCAAGAACACCCATTATCTCTCGGGGTCAGCACGAAGACTGTAAGTAGAGACTCGCGAGCGATGGCAAAGTATCAGTCGGCCCGGTGGGATGTGGATCTCAGACAGGAAGTCAATGTCTATGAATGTTGTGAATCAGCGGTAAGACAACAATGGGTTTAACGACGAATGAGGGCAGTGAGATAAGTCCATGAATGAAATTGAAGGTGTGTTTGACCAGTTAATACGGTGAGGGAATTATCGAAGTCAGTGAGTGGGGAAATGATAGACGTGAAGATGAGCGGGCGGAGTGGCAAAAATATTGGTCGATTTGAAACTGCGACAACGGGTTTCTTGAGGGTCGTACCAACGAGAAATCATCCAAGTTCATCTTGCGCTGGGGCGGCCGACAAGGCTGAAGTGACAGGTGGTCTTTCCGCTGCCGTATCAGATTGCGCATCGATGTTTCAAAGGAAAATACGATTATGTACCTAGGTAAAATGCTCCTTAGCCGTCTTTCGGGAGTGACTGCATAATACGACAATATCCTCCAGCTGGCAGTTCCTGGGATGAAAGTATGCTGTTGTGGTCGGTTAGATCTAAAGGCCATAGAACGAGGATTTGGGAAACACATACACGTCCCTGTCGCGCGCTCAGTGCAACCGAGTTCATCCAAGCGTGGCATGGGTTGTCACATCTGTGCCGCTCTCGATGAGGACTCACGAGACTCATGATTCAAAAAGGAATTGCGTGGCTTCAACATGTCCTTTGTGCGACGCCAAATGCCACGGAGTCCCCTAACCTTTGTCTGGGCTGTCGGATCTGCGCCATGCTCAACAAGGAAGCGCACAACTTCGACGTGTCCGTTCGCCGACGCGCAATGCAAAGGGGTCCTCCTGTCCTTGAGCTGGGCTGTCGGATCTGCGCCATGCTCAACAAGGAAGCGCACAACTTCGACGTGTCCATTCGCCGACGCGCAATGCAAAGGGGTCCACCCGTCCTTGTGCTGGGCTGTTGGATCTGCGCCATGCTCAACAAGGAAGTGCACAACTTCGACGTGTCCGGTTTGCGACGCGGGATGCAAAGGAGTCCGCCCATCCTTATGCTGGGCTGTTGGATCTGCGCCATGCTCAACAAGGAAGCGCACAACTTCGACGTGTCCGGTTTGCGACGCGTAATGCAAAGGGGTCCGCCCGTCCTTGTGCTGGGCTGTTGGATCTGCGCCACGCTCAACAAGGAAGCGCACAACTTCGACGTGTCCGTTCACCGACGCGCAATCCAAAGGGGTCCACCCACCCTTGTGCTGGGCTGTTGGATCTGCGCCATGCTCAACAAGGAAGCGCACAACTTCGACGTGTCCGTTGTGCGACGCGGGGTGCAAAGGGCTCCACCCGTCCTTGTTCTGGGCTGTCGGATCTGCGCCATGCTCAACAAGGAAGTGCACAATTTCGACGTGTCCGTTTCGCGACGCGCGATGCAAAGGGGTCCACCCGCGCTTGTTCCGGGCTGTCGGATCTGCGCCAAGCTCAACAAGGAACTGCACAATTTCGACGTGTCCGTCTTGCGACGCGTGATGCAAAGGGGTCGACCCACCCTTGTCCTGGGCTGTCGGATCTGCGCCATGCTCAAGAAGGAACCGCGCAACTTCTACATGTCCACTGCGCGATGCCAAATGATTCCACTCGCTCTTGTCCCTAGCCATTGCATCTGCCTCGGGCTTGGGATGGAAGCGTAGGGGTTCTGTATAGCTATGGTGCAACGCCGTGTACACTAAAGTGCTGCCTTGAGCTGTCGTATGCATTCCGCACTCAAGAGGGTCATAGGTGGCTTGAGCACTTGCTTCTTGGGAAAACAGATAAGATAGCAAGTCGATTTGTAAGTCTCCATGCAACTGTGCCAGCCTATTCTCACCCTCTTCCTCGGCTCTCGCATCTGCACCACTGTTAAGGTCGTGCGGTTCTTCAACGTCTCGAGGTTGCAACGCCAGATGGAGTGGCGTCGATCCGACCTTATCTTGGGCTGTTGTAGATGCACCGTGCTCAAGAAGGATGCGCACGCCTTGCAAATGTCCTTCTCTTGATGCCACATGTAACGGAGTCCGGTCGTCATCGTTTCGAGCTGTCACATCCGCGTCACCCTCCAAAAGGACGCGAGCGACCTCCTCATATCCCCTGAGTGATGCCATGTGCAGGGCAGTCAAGTTGTCGAAACCCCGAGAGTCCACGTCATGTGGGTGCTCAGCAACCAGCACCTTTACGAAGGTGTGTAAGCCGCAAATGGTAGCATAATGCAAGGGGGTTCCGTTGGGTGGCAAAGGCTTTTCGCCTCGTTTGAATAGCTTCCAAGAGGGCAATTTGGTGTTGTGTAGTGAGACCCAGACGGCAAGATGCGGTTTGCTCGAATCAAGCAGGATATTCATCCCATCTTCTACATTTCGTGACACCCCCTCGAATCGGGCATGGTCGACCCAGTGTAGGGCAGCATATGGAGCGAGAGGAAATTTCTGGAGGGCGTCTTTGGTGAAGTTTTTATCTAGGTGAAGGAGGATTCCGAGGCAGGCTTTCGCAACGACGGTGTGAGCAGGGGTCATAGATACATGATAGCGGGAAATCTCCTGTTTTGCTTCGGCAAGGCGGGAAGAGGTCAAGAATTCCTTGACAGAAAAATGCGAAAATTGGATAATTTGGGAACCTCCGATATCGATGACGGCAAGAAAGCTGGGGCAAGTAGACTGTACCGCATAGATTGGATCTTCCAGACGCCATCCCTCGTTGAACCTTGGGGTTGGCCCCGCGTTGAAATCGAATGCGAGGAACTCCGCTAATTCTTCGACACGGAGAGGGCGAGAGGTCACAGCGACAGATTGAAACAGTCGGTGCGCAAGTTCCCAGTCTGCCTTATTGACCTCTCGCAAAGTACGCTCATACGTTTCATCGAGTGTCTCTGGTAATTCGGCCAGAGCATGCCGGATACGTCCTGCGTGGCAGCCGCGGAGGTAGAGCACCTGACAGTATACCCACCGGAACCTACATTACGGTTGTCAGCGATTTTTCAAGAGGTTAGGTATTGGTGGCTTACATCCCGTCAGCGTTTCTTGTGAGAACATCAATCACCATCTGCTTGTCCTGCGCTGTCCACCTTTGGTTCCTTGGGTCCTTCTCAACGACCGACTTGATATAGTTCTCGATGTCTTCCATTTGTCCCCTTTCATCGTGTAGAGAAATTGACCGGAAAGTCAAAGGCCCAAGAACAACCTTGATATCGACTTCAGGCCGGCTTGTCACGCATATGCGAAGATTCGGAAGTTGCGAGTCGATGAGCTTTTCAACAAGTAACAGGGCCTTCTCGCGGTGGGACGGCATAGGGGATGTGTTCGGGCACTCGTCCAACGCATCCACAATCAAGAAAATCGGGGCTTGTCCTGGAAGTTTCAGTATGTCCTCCAAACAACGGACAAGTGCATCGTCACTAGGATTTTGTGCACCATAGCGGTGTGTTGAATAGAACTTGGAAAGGATGTCGTAGTAGGAGTCGGACTGGTCACAAAACTGGAATAGCACAGAAGAGAGCAGCCCACGCAGATCTCTCTTTTGATCTTCCCTGAAATCGTGGTAGAAGAATGCTAGGGACGCGAGCCCACATTTCCTCATGGTATCAATATTCTCTATGATTGTGGAACTAGCCGGCACCATAAGTTCTTGCGACAAAGTATTGGGAGGTTAACGTACCAAAGCACACTTTTCCCTGCTCCGGCTAAGACAAAGGAAAATTGTCAGCATCGGCGAAGGTGTAGTTCAGGGCAACGACTGACGTTTCCCGTGTATCCAGAGAAGAGAACTTGGTCCGGATGATTTCCATTCCGAGAAGGTATCGCCCTGAACGAACCATGTCGCCGTCCCTTCATGGCGCGAATCACAGGCAATGTTGTGATTTTTCCAAGGATCGGGAGGGGAGAGCCAATTTCGAATATCTTGCAGTACTTTATCACCTGGCAGGCAATCTCAGCATCTTCAGATGGCAATGGCAACATCAAGATATCACCGACGTTTCGATTTGTCCATTCCGCTTGCCATTTCATGTAGGATTTCTAAAGCTCAGTCAGGTATGAAAATAGTTCGCTGTTGCCAACAAAACGTACCAAGAGCTTCCCAGACAGCATCCCCAGATGCCTTACCATCTAGAGGGAAGAGTACTTAATGGCCAGTGAGAGATAAGTACAGTGCGTTTGCTTACTCATGTCTTGGACCAGACCATAGACAACTCTAAGAATCTCCGCCGCAGTCGTTCGAGCCTCTTTAAGGGTGAGCCGATCTAGCCTCTGTAGGACTGCTTTGGCATTCTTGTCTCCTCCAAAAATCCCTTGTACGAATTTCTCTGCGTTGCGCTGAGATAAATAATATGTCGGTGAGAACGGACTCACTCGATCGTCCCTGCTTGAGCTCTTTTGTGGCCAATGCAAGGGTGGAGAGGAGCTCCACCATTGTTTTGATTACTAGCTCATCCATGGCAGGTGTTGGAGGGATCTCCGTATATATATAGAGAGGTTTAAGAAAATGTTCAATTGCCTCAAGTAAGTCGGCAAGCGCGTCGTAACTGTCAGCCACGTCCTTGGCCGCCTGGAGCACTCGGATGTCACAACGAATACGCCACATAGGATCTTAAGAAAGGCATACAGCGAGTAGGACACCGAGGCCAGTGTATAATGCCTTCGCAGGCGGAAATGCCTGTAGAACAAAATCAGAGACATGGAAGACCGTCATCAGCGCCTTCTGACGTACCGGGCCTATGCCATCACCGAGGGCTGCGGTGGCCGAAAGCTTATCTAGGAACGATACTGTACTCCTGATTGATTCCATTATCCTATCTCTTCCTCGAAATTCACCGAAGGCTCTCGCCTGATCTTGAAGAAGGGTAGTGATTGACCCGACGGAATGGCAATTCTCGAGTTTCTGAGCGAGTGAGTGCTCCGCCAATGATATTTTTGTCTTTATTTCGTAATCCTCCAGAGCCAACTCGAAAAGCGCCCGGAGGCGAGATGATACTGACTGGTCAGTCATGCTAAAATGGGAGAAAAGGTCTTGAGAGAGGGAGTTGGTTAGTTGTGAGGAAACGATAACGAGAAAGTGGGATGCTGTGGTAGAGGGATTGGGCGAGGGTCACGTCCTTGGCTGTGTTATATGTGGACGCAAAGCGGTTGCCTGAAACAGACGGGCGTAAGTTTGGGTTAGGTGGGAGTTAAATTAACTCAATCGGCGCACTAGCAGTTAGTGAGGAAAGTGTGAGGATGTTGTTCGAGGCCAGGAGCAGACAAAGGGAGATAACGAGACGATGAGGCTCTGAGAAGAGAGACGGTCTTCGGGTAGTTGAGTGTTTAGTGTGGCCAGACGGAAGGCGGACGGAAAAGACCTAGAAGAAACAAAAGTAGTACTCGGCCAACGATGCGAAGGCGGGGAAATAAAAAATAATTATACAAGATAGCAATGCGAAGACACAGTGCTGCATGCCCATGCCAGAGGATCGTGAAGCGGCTAAGGCCTCCACCCACGTTTGCTTAACACATGGGGCTACGCTCCCCGAAGCGACGCACAATAATGGATCCAATAAAAAGAAAAAAAAAAAACTACAGCATCACGTGGCAGGGATCTGGGGACAGTAATGATCAAGCCATCCCCCCTGAGCACTCCCTGGTATCACTTGCCAAGAATAGTTCTTCCCTTATGCGGACACCGGCACACTGATCGGTTTGACATCCCCATATTTCGACATGCCATCCTGGCCCCGCTGCTTCAAGGAAGGAAGAGGGAAAAGCCGATTTTTATTATTTTGCATTAGTAATCTCGCTCGCTCGAGTTTGCCTTTGCCTCAATGATTAGGGAACGGAGGATACAACACCAACCGAGGTAACTCTCGCCTTTGGTCTGTGAGAAGGCATAGAGGACGCTCGCGTCCAACTTCCAAGGAAGTTATCACAAACCAGTATACAACACTTGGTGACGACAAGACGACCCACCAGCGCGAAAGGAGACGTGCATCCAAGGTTACCAATGACAATGTTGTCCAGTGAAATACCGTTCGTGTGGACTCGGAGTCGGTGAAAAAGTCCGTGCGTTTTGATGACGATGACGATAGTGGTGATAGACCAAGGTCAAACCGCAGCTCGAAATGAAACCTGCTTTGGGCTGTCAACGGACTGCCCATCAACTATGCGCGACATCAACACGTCCATCCAATCGGGTATATTGGGGGGGAAAAGGGCCATTACTCGCCAGCGGTATGATACTCTCTATACATCGTAAACCAAAAAAGGGGGTGAGGCATCGTGCCACTGCCATTTTGCGGGGGAGGCAAAGCGAGGGGAAAGTAAAGGAGAAAAGCGTAGAATAATATCATAATAAGACAGGACAGAAGATGGGTCAGCTAGGGTGTCATGTTGGTGGCAGCGGTGATGACGAAGGCGAAGATGTAAACACGTCGTCCACTTCTCCAGTGGCCACGCAAGTGGTAGCAGCGTCAGCCGCAATCACCACAGGAGTGACCTGGGTCTCGTACTTCCCGTCTTCCTCTTCCTCCTCCCGGTGCATCTTCTCCCTCAACCGTCGCTGCTCACCCACTTTCCAAATCACATCCTTGAGCTCCTGCACAACGTCCCCTCCAGGACCTACCCCCCACCGCTTTCCCTCATCCATCTCCGGCAACGCGTCCGCGTTCGCGCGTCGAACTTTTGCAGCCGCGATCCGTTCCGCCCGCGACAGTTTCGACCGCGGACGCGCGAGGCGGCGTGCGCCGTCATCTTCGTCCGCATCTGGATCTGCCTCGAACACTTGCTCGATGCCGGGCGGGGGGAGACGCTCCACCCCAACCACGAACACGCCATCCTCTTCACCTTGCTGCTGCTGCTGCTTCTCTTGAACGAGCAACGCGTTTGTCTGCTCGAAGAACGGGGATGGCGATGGCGAGCGCGCATTCGGTGCCTCCTTATCCGAGTCTGAACTCTCGGCGTCCGGGCCGAGCGCCGGAACTCTGTCCTCTTCATCATCCTCTTCCTCGTCCTCGTCCGCGGATGGTGGGTGGAGAAGCTCAAGCAATGGTTCCCGGCCGCGCTCGCATTCGCGCAGGGCGAGGCCGAGTTCGCGGCGGAGGCGCTCGTACGCGTGCAACGTAGGCTCATCCTCCGCGTCTCGCGACGACGACGGGGCGGTGGGATTGCGATCGCGCAAAGACGAGACGCAGGATTCGAGGTTCGAGCGCGCGTCGTTGAGCGCGTTCGTGAGCGCTTCGACGTGTGTCGCAAAGCGCGTGAGGTGGCTCGGAAGCGGCGCAAAGGACGCGAAGCGCCATGACGACCTGTGCGCTTGCCTTCGTCGTCGTCGCCGTTCCTGCTGTTCCTGCTGCTGCTGCTGTTGGTGGAGTGGCGAGGCTTGTGCAGCGGGTTCGGAGGTCGACGTCGATCGAGAGTGTGATTCGCTGGGTGTCGGGTTTTCCGCTTGCAAGCGCTCGCCCTCGGCAGCGTCGAGCGCTTCGATGAGAGGCGCAGTTGCATTGGCGAGTGCAGTTGTAAGAAGCGCTATGACTGCGCGCACATCCTCCCAGTAGCTCTCGCTCGCTCTCTCGGTGTCATTCAAGCGATCAGCACCGCCGAATCGCAGCGCCAAGAGGTGCGACGCAGCGTAGCGCCGCGCAGCCAGAGCGCCGTTGAGGGCGAGTGTCAGCGAGTGTAGAGAGAGGGGGTGGCGGGGTATCTGCATTGCCGTGAAGCGCGTGGGAGAAAATGAGGAACGCGGGGAAGTTGGGCTTGATTGAGGGGATTTGTTCCCGAGACGGACGATGTGTGTTGGGAACGGCGGTTGAGAGCCGATAGGGGTGTACTTAGGAGGGGGTGAGCGTGTAGAGGGCAAGAAGGTTTCGATACCCTTGCTCCGCCTCTGACGCCGAAGTTCTAGAGCCGCAGACCCGAACTGTCCACGCTCCTCAGGTGGGTCCGCAACATCAGCATCTATCTCTTGGTCAAGAGCAATAGACAGTTTCAGAGGGTTCGCTGTCTCCTCGTCGACACCTTCGAGCGACCGCAGTGGTTGTGGAGTGGCGGGCGCACTCATAACTAACCCACTTGGCTGCAGGAGCAACGCGGATACGTCCGATCTACGCTTCTCCCATCGCTTCAAGGACTGCCGAGATGGGCTACCTGCCTCCGCAAGAGCGGCGTAGCTGAAGGGTACACTACCGTTCCACGTTTTACGTTTTTCTGACGCAGATGTCGAGGCAGCAGGGAAGCTCGACGCCGGAGTGGTAGAACCGGAGCGCGCGTGGGGTGAGACGTGCGGGTTTACTGGTGAAGGCGGGGAATACATCTCAGAGAGCTGAGCGAGCGACGAAGGTGAGGTAAGTCCAACGAGGACATGTCTGACGTTGTCAAACTGGGTCTGTGTGGCTAGAAGAGCGGAGTGCAGGGCCGCACGAAGAGGTGAAGACGGCGGCGACGAGGGAGCACTGATAAAACGTCGTCGGTTTAGGGACGAAGGATAGGATGGCTGCTACGTACATGCTCTCATCAAGTTCGAGGAGGTTGATCGCCTCGTGGACGGTAGAATCCCACAGGTGCGCTGCAGCGATGAGGTCCTTGAGCGCGGCAAAGGTCTGGGCGATCAACTGTTAGCGCAAAGATGAGAACAGACGGGAGGGAAGGCTCTTACGGGTGCGAAGGAATCGGAGAGGCGTGTTGACGCGAGTGTGCGCGATTCGAGATAGTATAATGCGGTTACAATAGAAACATAGAGCAAGAAACAATCAAAGAAAATGGCTATCAGACATAAGCCGCCAAGGGAGAGGATTCGTGCAGGGCCGCGATGGGCCACTGGTTGGCTAGCTGGGGGTGGAGGTGGAAGCTCGGTCGTGGGATTCGAGTCGGAGTCATCGGAAAGGGCACCGTCGGATGAGCGTCGTCGGGTTGATGGTGCGGTTATGGAAGATGAAAGAAGGGAGGATGATATGACGTCGTATTTGAAACGCTCGGAGAACTCTTGAAGGGTCGAGTGGTGGTTCTGTACCGAGGTCACAACGACGTTGAAGAACTGGAAGATGGAGGCATTAAGTATCAAAGACACCGGGGTAGTCATGGCGGTCATAAAAAAAAAGAACGAAAGTGGGGAACAGGGGATGCAAAGGCTGCAACGGGGACGGGGATTTGTAGGACTCGTGAAGGTAACGCGAGCGCCCACGCCGGAGGTCATGACACATGGAGCCACCGAAGTGCTTACAGCAGTCGGATCTGCCAACGGAACGCGCTCGGGAGAAAACGTGAAACGGCGGACTCACCTCTGCGAGGCGTACTGTGGGCGTCCTTAACCACCAACACAGCTTGAGGTCATGATCCGGATCATCATCAGCGCTCCCGTCCGAGAAAGGACATGATAAGCCGGATATTGCGCCTGGAATGGGTTCGAAGACATCGCCTGACTCTGTGATATACGTTATGTCTGTGACGAAGAAAGCGGGACGAAGAACGAACGTCTGAGGTAATCCTGGAGGGGGTGTTCATCAAAGATAGGTTGGGCCATGAATTGGTATTATGGTATCAGCTAGTTTGTGATGGTGTGAATCGTGAAGATAGTAGGATATAAGTTATATCAGAAGGAGAAGAACGAGAGCGGTGGAAAGAGAAAAGAAGTGGAAAGCGGAAGTGAACCGAGCCGAAAACGTAGTGAAGAGGTGTGCTGCGGCTGTTGGTGCCACGAGCCTTTGGGTCGTGTTCACGGCTGATCGGCTCGGACGCGTGCCTTGCTTGCCACTTGCCACGTAATGCCTCTGTCCACATCCCTCCGTGCGTGTAACCCACTGCGCTGCGGAGGCCTGTACTGTATAATAAACTCGGTCCCCAATGGACACACCATCACATAACCGCTCGGAAATATCTCCACCATGCCCGCCCAACTGTCCCAAGACGTCCACCTACTCGTTCTCATCCATGGAATGTGGGGAGGTCCATCAAACCTTGCCTCTATGCACCGCATCATGAAGGAAACACGCCTCGATGACTCATCAATGGACCCGGATGGAACGGCGCTACATGTAATGCTCCCAGAGACGAACCAAGCTGAGAACACCTATGATGGTATCGACTGGGGCGGTGAGCGAGTGGCTGTAGAGGTGCCCCTTGTCAATCCCGTTCTTGTCAGACAGCGCATCTAAGCGTCCTCTCACAGGTTTTCGAAGAAATCGAGAAATTAGAGAAGGAGGGTAAGAGGGTGACCCGCTTCTCTGTCACAGGATATAGCTTGGGAGGATTGGTTGCACGTTATCTTGTCGGGTATGGCTTATGGCCTCTTTGCCCTCATTATTTGACCTGACCCTGCACTGTAAACAGGATACTCCATCAGCGCGAGTTCTTCGCCACCGTAGCACCGGTCAACTTCAATACTATAGCGACTCCTCACATTGGACTTCTCAACTATCCCTCACTGCTTGCTAGACTCGGCTCAGCCTTTGGGCCCCGGCTTCTCGGCAGGACTGGAAAACAGTTCTACACCGCGGATAAATGGTCCAAGACGGGGAAACCTCTGCTAGCCGTCATGGCCGATCCAGGTCGGGACGTTTCCCATTGCCCATGCTAGCCTGCTCATTCCCCATCTAGATCGGGTATTTTTTCAAGGTCTCCAGCTATTCCCCCACATTAGGATATACGCCAATGCGTATGTTCCCTTCACCGTTGGCTCCCTATCTGTCCCTGATACATTCTTTACTCAGCATCAACGACGTGACAGTCCCTTACATGACCGCGTACGTAGATATTGAGGATCCCTTCCTCAACCATAACACGGACGGGCTTGCAGTGTACGCTGTTCCCCATTCCACCGTCCTTTACTGACTCGCCCTCAAGGGAGTATGACGACAGATACTTCCCAATCATGAAATCTTTCACCATACCACCCACACCACCTCCCAAATCACAATCTACCCGTCCTTCCACATGGGCACGGTTAAAATCTTACCAGCCACCCCTTCCTCCTCCGTTTCAGGGACCCTTTCCGGTCAACATCGTACGTGTACGTCTGTACATCCCAAAACAAACAATTCATCGGTCCATTTACAGATTTCCTTCTCTGTCCTCCCGATTCTGTTTCCCGCTTTCATGTGCCTTGCGATAATCAAGCTTTCCATCGCGTCTCGTAATTCCCGTTCGCGTGTCGAGCTCCTGGAGGCTGAGGATGCTTCGACTACTCAGCGACTGGTCCATATATTCGGGCGACTCGAGCGCGAGGTCGAAGACCTCGTCGTCGACATCGTCGATGACCCAAATACCCCCATTCCGTTACAGGAGAGCACGAAAACGCCGAAGAAGAGCCCGCGCATTAACGCTGCCCAGAAAAAGATGGCGGCCGTCCTGAATGCATTGCCGCAGCTCAAGAAGGAACGCGCGTACATCTCCGGCGTACGCAACTCCCACGCGGTGATTGTTGCGCGCGATGTGGACAGCTTGGAGTTCCACAAGATCGGAGAGGGCGTATTAAGACACTGGGCAGACGCTTTTGTCATGTGAGGGTATGGGTTGACTAGACTACTAGATTTAGATGATACCGCTAGATGAGGCCAGGTTGGCAAGGGATTTTGGCCGGGCGAGAATACTCTCTACCTTCGTACAGTTTCTACATACAACAAGCATCATTATACCTCATCTTTTTATGGCCCATTATAGTGCCCCTCGGGTAGTACAGAGCCCTATGTAGCACTGTACGTATTCACATCTAATGATAATGATCGGGTACCATCATGTTTGCGCCTCGGGTGTGGCTTAGGTTGCTAGCGTTGCGTCGTGCCCGGTTTGTGGGCAGATGGGTGGTATCGGTATTCGTTGAGTAGTACTCGTAGTATCGTGAGTGTGTCGCGGGTGTCCTGGGTGAGTTTGCACACGGTGGTGATGGTTGGATGGATGGATTGTGGTGGGTGCAGTGTACCTCAATTACTAATTACTAATTACTACGCTTTCATGTCATGTCACCAGTTTCACGTAATGCGTCTCTCCGGTATGATTCGTCTCAGTCATCTGCTGCCGACTCCGAGACCGGTATCAAAATAAACCCGTCCTCACAGCTCTCGATTTCTCTCTCTCAATAGACACTCCATCATCTAACCACGCGGAAAATATTCTGCCATGGCCGCCCAACTAACCCAAGACGTCCACCTACTCGTTCTCATCCATGGAATGTGGGGAAATACATCAAACCTCGCCTCTATGCACCGCATCATGAAGGAAACACGCCTCGATGACTCGTTAATAGACCTGGATGGAACAGCACTCCATGTAATGCTTCCAGAGACGAACCAAGCTGAGAGTACCTACGATGGTATTGACTGGTGTGGTGAGCGAGTGGCCACGGAGGTGAGCCTCGGTAATCCCGTGCTTGTCGGACAGCGTGTCTAAGCACCCTCTTGCAGGTATTCGAAGAAATCGAGAAATTAGAGAAGGAGGGTAAGAGGGTGACCCGCTTCTCTGTCACAGGGTATAGCTTGGGAGGATTGGTTGGACGTTATCTTGTTGGGTATGTCTTTTCGCTTCCTCGCCCTCATTACTTTACCCTTACTCCCTAAACAGGATACTCCATCAGCGCAAGTTCTTCGCCACCGTGACCCCGGTCAACTTTAATACTATAGCGACCCCTCACGTCGGACTCCTCCCCTATCCCTCACTGCTTACCAGACTCGGTGCTGTCATTGGGCCCCGACTTCTTGGTAGAACCGGAAAACAATTCTACACTGTTGATAAATGGTCCAAGACCGGGAAACCCTTGCTAGCGGCCATGGCGGATCCAGGCAAGGTCACCTTCTTCCCCTGCTGATTCTGGATGCTGATTACCCATCTACTACTAGATCGGGTGTTCCTTCAAGGTCTCCAGCTATTCCCCCACATTAGGATATACGCCAATGCGTATGTTCTCTTCACCATTAACCACCTTACGACCCTGACCCATTCTTTACTCAGCATCAACGACATGACAGTCCCTTACATGACCGCATTTGTGGATCCCGAGGATCCATTTCTCAACTATACTACCAATGGACTCACAGTGTATGCTACTGTCCGATCCTCCTCCCACATCTTTGCTGACTCTCCCTTCAGTGATTATGACGAAAAATACTTCCCGATCATAAAATCTTTCACCATACCGGACACACCACCACCCAAACCCCAATCCGCTCGTCCCTTCACATGGATGTGGTTCAAATCCTACAAAGCACCCCTGCCCCCTCGCTTTCAAAGCTCTACATTTCCATTCAACATCGTACGTGCACATCCGTACATTCTAAACGACACATCCATTCATGCTGGGTTTTTGATAGATGCAACTCTTTCTCCTCCCACTCCTCTTCCCTAGCATCATCACTCTCGCACTAATTAGGCTTTCCATCGCGTCCCATTACTCCCGTTCGCGCGTCAAGCTCCTAGAAGCCGAGGACGCATCGACCGCCTCCCAGCGACTCGTGCACATATTGGGGCAACTCGAGCGCGAGGTCGAGGACATCGTCGTCGATATCGTCGATGACCCGAACACTCCCATTCCATCGCAGGAGAACACGAAAACGTCGAAGACGAGCCCGCGCCTTACCGCTCTCCAGAGAAAGATGGCCGCGGTCTTGAATGCGCTGCCACAGCTCAAGAAGGAACGCGTGTACATCCCCGACGTGCGAAACGCCCACTCGGTGATCGTCGCGCGCGACGTCAAGAACTATGGATTTCACAAGATCGGGGAGGGCATGTTGAGACACTGGGCGGACGCTTTTGTCATGTAATAGTGCTGAAGGACTTCTAGACTTAGGTGATACCACTAGATGAGGCGAGGTATGGAGTTTTGGTTTGGGGAGAGGGCTCTCCTCTTTCCCTCTTGGCATAGTTTCTACATCATCAAGTATCATATACCTCGTATAGGTCGTAGAGTTTCTCCTATTCATAGCACTGTGCCCTCCTGTATTTACTGTATTTATCGTGTTTCGATCCTCCTTCGGTGATCACGAGACATGTTCAGCTTTGCTTTGACTCCGATTAGCGAACTGACGGCGCTTAGCAAAACCCATGTTTCTCGGCTCTGACTTTCAAGTTCTCATCTGTTCTGGCGAGTCACTATTCTCGACACGAGGCGCCTATGCGGCGCCACGGGCAGTTCTAGGTTCTACATCCACATCGGACAAAGAGCCTCGTGTTCCCTTTGAACGATCACATACCTCCGTCCTCAGCCTTCCCATGTTATATGACCTGCGTTATGGAACACCTTGAAACCTTCTCTCTGATGACGGGCTCCAGCTCTGCTGGAACGTGTCGCTCAATGGCTCAGACGTTACACATTACATCCCATCGACGAGGCCAAGTTTCTTTTGTGGGTACGCGCAGTGTAAGCGCGAAGATGTACCCTGGTGGCCCCTCTGTCCCACAAATCCACTGAAAGGCAAGGTTCATCCTTTGATCCTTTGTTCCGATATTGCCTTTGAAAGACTACTACCCGGTGACATGAGTGTGGCACGACACAAAAGGACTCTTTCCATGCAACGATAGTGAAATTTATAGCACCCCCCAGCATCACCGCGTCGCCCTCCCTCCCGACACACATCCCGACGTTCGATTACCAGTATCCCCACCCCTGCGATGTACAACACCGCTGCCGCTGCAACCACGGCGAGGGCGACACAAGCCACTCCCACTCCGGCCACTTGCGGCTCTTACCCCCCAGGCGCCACCGCCGCCAACTGCAACAGCAGAGCGCAGGACAGCGCGACCTCGAGCGCGACCGGTGAACCGCGCGTGCTCCTCCTCCTCTGCCTCCGCAGTATCGCCGCCTTTGTCTGGGCCGCGTCCCGGAACACCCTGCAAAGAATGCTGCTCGCCTATCTCCAGTCCGTCTTGGACTCCCCCACCTGGCGCTCGCTCCTCGCTGTCGTTCCCCGCCGCCTCCTCGTCGTCTCGCGCGGCGCGGCGCTCCGGGTTCGGGACACAGTCACGGTCGCACATCGAGCGGCCAACCCGAACGGGAGGAAAGTGTCCTGGTCTTATCTGCGCGGTACGTACGATAGCAATTTTTTTCTTTTTTGGGTCAAGTCGCACGATAAGGGGGCGGGCGGGCGCCCGCTCCCGAATCGCGCATCGAATCGAGCGGTGGCCACTTCTATTTGCAGGGGTCTCCCTCGCCCTGAGCGAACTTTGTCAAGACGGCCACTTCGGGGGCGGGCGCATCCCTCTATCCGCCATCCTCGACCTCAGTACGCCGCCGATAAAGTTCTATGTGCTGTGGCCCATATTTTTTTTTTCGGCTTTTGCACAGTGAGACAGCATCAGAGTGCGCTTGTCCCTCTTGGACCGCACGTCGAGAAAGACGTGCCCAAGCGACTCGTACAGCTCGTACGTCAAGTCCCCCCTTGATTTTTTTTTTTCCATTATCAATGGGACGCAACTCTTCGCGTGCTCGCAACCCACAGGCCAACGAGAACGTTGTCATTTTCGACCCTTTTGAGGAATATGTCATCGTTCCGGAGGCAACCAGACAGAAGTGGGTGAACCCGCTCGGTTTCTTCTACGTACCTCGGTGCTCACACGACCCCCCCCCCTCTTTTTCGTTATTTGTTACCCCAGGTACGATTCGCGACGCCAAGTACTGTTGGCGGGGGGAGTTGATCCGGCCGACTTGAGCGTGTTCGGTGCCGCTCTGACACAAGGCCTTTCC
>Ga0307512_10002979_pt1 | contig 20425 bp, 22 predicted proteins | sample 14_EM_MG_FD_200267 | JGI IMG/M metagenome (GOLD analysis project Ga0307512, IMG submission 200267) | Populus trichocarpa ectomycorrhiza microbial communities from riparian zone in the Pacific Northwest, United States - 14_EM | ecosystem: Host-associated > Plants > Roots > Unclassified | place... | reverse complement strand
AACATTGTGTCAAGGGTGCAACTGCAGGTGCCAGGTCCAAGCGTTGCAGCAGGCGTTGTGCTTTGTCCGTCGGCTAGGTGAGAAAGGAAGCTTGAAGGGGTGCATTGGCCTTTGTAAGGGGGACAGGCGGTGTGTTTGGGGATGCGGGATTCGATTGTCGGGGCGATGCGTGTGTCGTTGTTTTTGAGGTAACCCAGCATGTTGCGTTGGTGCGGAGGTCGTCACGTGGTCGATGGTGGCCGATTCCGAGGCCAACGCAAGTCCTCACCTTACACCATGATAATGCCACGTCCATCCAGGCCATCAATATTGCAGACCCCTGACGTAATTTCAGCGTGATGAATTGTCCGTGTATACTTTTTCACGCGGGGTCCACGTCGCTTCGCTGGGGCATTTACAGGTTATTTATGTATCTTCCTCGTATGCTCACACTGTCGACAGCGACAGATAGCAGGTTCCATTTAGTGCCAATCCTTGACTTTATCGAGGGGCGAAGATATTGACACCTGTTCGCTTCCACGGTCTACTCAGCCTTCTGATCGTATCCGAAATGAAACTTCCCTTCAATTACGTTAATCAGGATTCCTCATAAGGACGGCCTCTGAACCCAGAGAAAACCTACTCCCAACTAACGACATGGCGTCAGCAGAAAGGACAAGGTCAAACGTCGACGAAGAGAAGACGGACATCGTCTCCACTGGTGAAAAGAGCGGAAATTCCCTGGATGGTGTCTTGCTCAACTACTATGAAGAATGTGCCGGCCGACTGGTCCTTGATCCGAAGTGTGTCTCTTTCTTTCTACTTTCTCCCTGGCTCGCCTTGCTTATCATCCATCTAGAGAGGCACGTACTGAATTTGGAGACGAGGTTGCCTCCCGCCTCAAGCTTTCACCGGATGGAACACTTGTCCTCTGGCCACAGCCATCTGATGATCCGGACGACCCTCAAAACGTCCGTCCATGCTTGAAAGCTGTTACTGACAATATCTCATTGAACTCATACCCTGCAGTGGTCCGACTGGCGTAAGGCCATTCAATTAATGGTCATTACACTCGCTGCCACCATTCCCGACTTTGACGTGGGCATCGGTGAGTATATAGTCAAGAAGGGCTGTACAACCTAGAATTAAGGTCCGTTTGTTGAATGCAGGTGTCGCATCAATCTTTGCACTTGCGAAGCAGTATGATACCACAACCGATAGGGTTAACAACCTCACAGCCAAGTTTGTCTCCTTTCTCGTATGTATGAATCTAGCTCAGTGCTCATGTTCTGTAGCTGGAGTATCTTCCTCCTCGGTGAGCAGCCATCGTCATAAATAGCGATCCTTAGTCTAACGAGGAGACGGGACAGGATGGGGTAGCCTCCTCACAGTGCCGCTCGTTCGCCGCTATGGCCGCTTGCCAGTGCTCTTTTGGTCCCAAGTGCGCCAGGAGCTGTAAAATTCCCAATCTTCACTGATCATGTGTACAGCTTCTCGCGCTCGGCTTCCTGGTTGGCTGCACGTTCGCACCCAATTTGAGAACGTTTGCTGGTTAGCAGCTTACTGAGGGAGCTTGAAACGCCTACTGACTACATTCCCTTCTGAAGCGATGCGATGTTTGACGGCGTTCTTTGGGTGTGTAGACCGACCGTATAAAATATAGCTAAGTGGACTGACTGTACTTTGAACTCTACATACAGATCGTGCCCCCTCGTGACGGTACGAGAAGTCACCGTCATAACTTGTATGGAGAAATGTTTGACTGCGCACAGGGTCTTTACGTTGTCACGGACATGTATCCCGTCCATCGACAAGCACGAAATGTGGGCGACTTTTCACTCTTAATGACATATAACTCACGAGTTGTCTTTAGATTAATATCTGGGCCTTGGGCTTCCTTGCCTCGTCTTCCGTCTCTCCTTTTCTGTTTGGATTCCTCGTTGCCAAAACAAGGTCGGTTTGCGCCTTAATGGATGCACCCTTACTGACGTTCACACATATATTAGTTGGAGATGGGCATACGGAATCGGCTCTATATACAGCGGATTGGTGCTTTTCCTTATCGTCTTCTTCGGGCGTGAGACGTAAGCGAGTTGATCCTTACTATAGTCGACGTTCTCATGAGTCTAGGCTATATGATCGAGGCGCGAAAGATCTTCCACCACAACGCGCAGATGGTCTGAGTTATCGCTTCGAGACCCTTGTTGGCGTAACTGGCTTCAAGTTGGCCAAGTACAGGGTAGCTTGGCTTGAAACCCTTTCTACCCCGTTCAAACTCGTTTGGCGTCCACACCTACTGCTTATATTGGTCCTCGAGGTATGCCTTTATTTTCAATGCCGAGATCTCACTCGCGGTCAACTAAGCCACGCGCAGGCTGTTCTGTATAGTTTCTGCATTGGCATTTTCGTATGTGTACCACTCCATGCCATGGACCGTTTCTGAACCCTTCGATAGGTTACAAATGCCGTTTTTCTCGGCTCTCCGCGCCCATTTGGATTCGGATTTTCTCAATATGCGGTTGCTGGCGCATACGCAACACCAATTGTTGGATTCATATCCCTGTTCTGCGCAGTCGACTTGATGGCTCATGGAGGTCATTCTTGCAGGTTGGGATCATCATCGGTGAGCTGATCGGCCATTACGCAAACGATGCCATCATGCGTATCTCCACAAGACGTAACAACGGGATTTTCGAGGCCGAAAGTCGGCTATGGTAGGCACTCCCAACATGTTCTACCCGGAATAAGCTGAAACAGCTCGATTGCTGGGTTGTACACCTACAGGGCATTGTATATAGGAATGCCGCTGTACATCTGTGGATTCGTCTTACTTGGTGCGGCATTTGAGAAGCACCTCTCGGTTGGGGCGGTGGTGATGGGATGGGGTATATCCCTGGCTGCGTTAATTGTGAATACGGTACCAATCTGTGAGTTTCTATACCCTCGCCTCATCCGCGAGAATTCAACGGTACCCCACCTTAGATGCGTACGCCAACGATTGCTTCCCAAAGTACCAGGGAGAGATCAGCGCTCTCCTGAGCCTTGCACGTGTGCTAGTCGGTTTCGGCGTTCCGTACTTCCAAGTGCCATGGTCGATAAAGCACGGAGCGATGCAGGTACTTGGCTGCGAGGCTGCGTACGTCATCTTCTTACCCGAGCATGCAAGATGTCTGATTCCTTGTTCGCGCCCATGTTCCACTAGTATCGCTACCGGATTTTTCCTCCTCATTGTTCCGGCACTTCAGCTCACTGGGAAGACGCTGAGGGTGCGTGACTTGTATTCCCTTGATTTGTTGTTCTGGCTATTCATGCTCCTTCATCAGGGTCGCTTCTCGTGTTAGGAAAGTATATTAAATGATGACAGTCTCTCTCATGTCAAGATTATTTACGTTAAGTTTCTTGTTTGTGTCCACGACAATGGACTGCGGACAGATTCTTGGTACAAATATTACTGCTTATTTCGAAGGCTGTGTCTGTCGCGTAACTTAATGTGGACTTATTGGCGTGCACTTGTAGCTAGTCAGCGTTTCTACGATAGCTCACGCGTTCGCGCGATGATCCCGTACCGAAAGAGATCACGTACATACTTTCGTGGGTGAGACTGAGGGATTTACCGGTTGCTCTATTTGTGTTCCACTGGCACTTGCCGACTTAAGCTCCACAACCAACCTCAAATCGGGGTAGATGAATGTTCACCTCAAAGTGGTGTTCTTCGATGCTGACGTGGTCAGTTTGTAACACATACTGTGTACTTTGTCGTGGGTTTCGTGGGAAACTGATTTGAGGAATCCGAGAATGTAACGAATGTACCCAAGACGCTGAAGAGACCCAGCACCCCAGAGTTTACGTGCTGCTGGGCACTGGAGTGATCCAAATATGGTCTCCAGTGGGTAGTGAGCCCCGCATTATTATCTATCCTTCGCTAGCCCTACTGCCGTACTACGTGGCGCTGTTTGGTAACCTGGTTTACGACATTGGGTTGGAAACCTGTTGAACTAGAGTCGTACCAGCCGGTACAAAGGGAAATAGTTGAATCAAGTTTACAGGTCGATACACACATGTCCAAGTTTCTTGGTGAAGGGGGAGAGCTCGTCATTGCTCGGATTATCCATGTGGCCTTTCGGCGTCGAATATGAAGGCCGCACCAAGAAATGGGGCAATGGACAGCCAACAATTTGCAATTGCGGATTCCAAAAAAAATAAAATTCTGCAATTGCGTATCAGAGTCATGGCTGTGGGCCCTCGCCAAACTGCGTGATTAGGGCGATATTGAAGCGAACAGTAAAGGCCTCTGGCGTGAGTAGCGAGGCAGAACATAGACAAGGTGAGACCCGAAGATGAACGAACGACAGGGCTTTTCCGAAAACGGAAAGCCACGACGAGGACCCGAGAGGAACAAAGCGGGGATGCGAGAAACCAGGATGCAATGCTACGCGAACCGAGACAAGGCGAGGAGGAGCTTCTTCGAAGCCGGAGCATGACGCGTTAGGTCTCATCGGTTCAGACACGTCGCCAGGGGCTTCGATTGCGAAGGAAGAAAACGAGTTGGGAAGAATGATGACTCGGGGATATTCAAGAACAGTGCAGGTGGATTGTTACGTTCACAGGAAGTTAACAAGGCAATTTGTATACATGCAAGCGCTCTGCATCTACGAGTAGACGTCCGGGCATTACTAGTCTAGAGGTAAACCCGCGAACATACCTGACGGCTAAAAAGACGAAGGAGATCTAGGGAATGAAGGGTAGATCAAGGGATCAGAGTCTGGAAGGGTGCGAGACGAAAGGGAAGGGGAAACACGAGGGACAGGTGTGACGTGCGGCAGAAGGGCATGGTGCTCGCAAAGTAAGGCAGAACGAGACCTAGCATACTATAATAGCAAACAGGGAACAGTGCGAAAAAGACAGACTTCAACACCGGAAGTGCACACAAGCACTCGCGCGCCTCGGAGGCGAGGTAGGATTGATGATGAGGTCACGAGGGCTGACCCTGGACGCACTCTTCTTGAACAATGAAGGACGCCGCGTGGTGGGATAACATGAAGCATCGAGTGGACAACTTCGACAGTGAGGGAAGGCGGACGCAGTGCGGGGAGGGAGGGGAGGGAATAAAGGGAGAGGAGCCAGAGACCAGTCATGGTGCAATGGGCGAGGGAAGGAAATGGGGGGCAACACGAGTAAGGGCGCGAGGGAATGGTGATCGAGTGGAAGAGGCTGGGCGGCCGAAGAAGAACGTACACAAGAGAGAACAAAGCAAAATTCGGTGCTTGCGGGAATCATCTCAGTGATGCCAATATCCCTGTTTTGCAAGTGGTTCCGCGGGTATTGGTAACGCTCACCTTAAAATGTCTTAGATGCCCACGTCATGTAGGATGTCGCGTGAGGTGGCGGTCCCCGGTCCCTGAGAGTTTCCCTAGGCAGCCAAAGGGGTGTAGAGGGGTGGTTAGCTCTTAACAGTGATCGTAGCGCCGACCTACCCAGACCTGATCCTGACAGTACTCCGAGTCTCCGATTTTCTGGCTTTTCGGGTAGAGCACGCCCCAATATGGGGTTGCGCAAGATAGGTTCGAGATATCTCTACCGTTTCTGCCCCGGGTCCTAATATTACGAGATTTGGGTCGTGGCCAAAGTGGTCTGGGGGTGGACTTGGCACTGGTGTCAAGGTGAGAGCCGCGTCGCAACTCGGGCGGTGGGAGTCGTGCGACACGTACGACAGTTATAACAACGCCTTCGAGTTTCATCCCATTGAAGGGAAACGGTCGCGTGGGGTGAGCAGGTTGGTCATCCGAGGCACCACGGTGATAGGACTCGGAGGCGTTGAAACGTGGAAGCTTTGAAGCGTTAAAGATGCAGGTGCGGGAGCCATTGGGTCGCTTACAGGAGTCGAGAATGACGCGCGGTTGCAGTCCGGCCCGGGGACGGGGTCCACAAACCGAGCGTTCGCCACCCGTTCGTTTGGACACAGGACACAGCACGCGTTCTCACGACTTCTCGGCCACTGGCAGCCAGCTCCCTTTCTTAGAGTCTTTATTTTTCCATCGTCACAACTGGTATTTTCCCCACTAGGTGAAATCACAGGAAAACAAAAGGACTGCAGTAGCGACCAAGATGACAATGGGTGAATTCAGTTCCCATAGGCCGCGGTTGAGGTTTCCCTCGGGTCAATATCTACGAGTCTGTTCACTGTCATGACATAGGTATGGCATTAACAAGAACTTCCTAACCTTGAGCACCTTTGTACGCGGTGATGTGGCGTCTCTGGCTCGCCACACTACACGTGCCTCGCCTGTTGTAGTGGACCCACCACAAGCAATACTGTACTATACTAGCGCACCCAAGCACCCTCGGAGCCTCGGGGTCGGAGATCACACAAGTGCTACAACTGTGCAGAATTGCAATTATTATTGGACTAGGGCATGCTTCTCGCTCCATGTCTGTGCGCTTCGGATCAACTGGCCCCAGCATCGTAATGATTTCGATTGTGAAATCCACATACTACTATCTGTTACATATTCTAGGACATGGTTACGATGGCGACACCACGTCCATCCAGACCATCTCAGACTTGGGATGTAATGCCGTTATGATGAGCTGACAGTAGGCGCATCTTCACGCGGGGTCCCCTCGGGGTTACGCCCCTATTTCTGTATCGTCATCTAACACTGCCGGGAGCCGTAATAACATGCCGCATTTGATACCAATCCTCGACTTCTTCACCACAGGGTGAGGTTATCTATACTTGTATTCTCCCAGGTTGCTTCTGATTCTCTCCGACCTTTCGCTTTCTCCGACCTTTCGCCTCCTTCTATTTCGATACTCAGAGTTTCATATAAGAGTGGCCTCCTCCTCCACATGAAACATACTCCCTACGAACGACATGTCGCCACCGGTAGGGTCAAGGTCAAGCCTCGACGAGAAGAGAGAGGCCATACCAACCAATGAAAAGCACGGAATTTCCATTGACATTGACTTGACCCACTACTATGAAGAATCTGCAGGTCGACTGGTCCTTGATCCTAAGTGTGTCTGTTTCTTTCTTTCTTCTCGTTAGTTCCTCTTTCTTATTACTCACAACCCAGAGAGGCGCGCATTGAATTTGGAGACGAGATTGTCTCACGACTCAAGCTTTCACCGGATGGAGAGACCATCCTCTGGCCTCAACCGTCTGATGATCCAGAAGACCCTCAAAATGTCCGTCCATGCTTGAAAGCCGTCAGTGACTACAGTCTCATTGACCCATGTTCTGCAGTGGTCCGAATGGAGGAAGTCTGTTCAGTTGATGATCATCACACTCGCTGCGATGGTCCCTGACTTGAATGCAGGCATCGGTAAGTGTAGAATCAGGAGGGGCTCTGCTATATGGCACTGAGGTCCATATGTCGAATACAGGTATCGCGGCCGTTTTCGCGCTCGCTGAGCAGTACCATACTACAACGGGCGAGGTCAACAACCTGTCGGCCAAGTTCGTCTCGATGCTGTTTTTTTATGACTCTGGCTTAGTGCTCACGTTCTGTAGCTGGAGTGTTTTCCTGCTTGGTGAGCTGGCAGCTAATGTGCTTAATGTTGGTCATCAGCCTAACAAGGGGGGAGGACAGGGTGGGGTGGTATCCCCGCGGTAATGCTCGTCCGTCGCTATGGTCGCTTGCCAGTACTTTTTTGGTCCCAGGTGCGTGCCAGGTTGTGGTTATTGGATGCCTGACCTTCACGTATCGTTGGTACAGGTCCTCGGCCTCGGGTTCCTGGTTGGTTGCACATTCGCACCTAATTTGAAAACGTTCGCTGGTCAGTTGTTTGTTAAAGAAACCTGAAAATACGTACGGACGATCTGATCCCATATGAAGCGATGCGATGCTTGTCAGCCTTTTTTGGGTTCGTAGACTGGTTCTATTTAATACTAAACGGACTGACTCTATTTCGAACGTACGCAGAACGTGCCCCCAAGTGACGGTATAAAGGATACAACTGCTCGCCATACATAGCCTAACTACGCACAGGGACTTTATGTTGTCACGGACATGTATCCCTTCCATCGCCAAGCACGAAAGGTAGGGGACCTTTCAGTCCCAACTACTTATCATTTACAATCCTCGTTCAGCTTAATATCTGGGCCCTGGGTTTCCTCATCGCTGCTTCCCTCTCCCCTTTTGCGTTTGGTTTCCTCATAGCCAGAACCAAGTCAGTTTTCACCCTCCTTGCATGCGTTCTTCCTGACGATTGTGCATATATTAGTTGGAGATGGTCGTATGGAATTGCGTCGATGTACAGCGCACTCGTCCTCTTCCTTATTGTCTTCTTCGGACGTGAGACGTAAGCCAGTCCATCCTTACGCCGTGAGGATGTAGAGAGCGACTACGGCTCACGTTTTCACGAGAACAGGATGTACGATAGAGGCGTGAAGAACCTTCCCCTTCGATCAACAGATGGACTGTATTATCGCATCGAAACCCTTGTAGGCATAACTGGCTTGAAGTTGGCCAAGTACAGGACATCTTGGGTTAAGGCCATTGCTGCCCCGTTGAAGCTCTTTTGGCGCCCACACCTTCTTGGCGTACTTGTTTTCGAGGTAATGTCACTTTTCTTGATACTACTATTTCATTCGCGTACAACTAAGTCCCGCACAGGCCGTTCTGCTCGGCTTCGGCATTGGCGCCTTTGTACGTGTGCGCAATATCTTACACTGAACCATACCTAATCCCTTTGATAGATTACAAATGCAGTTTTTCTCGGCTCCCCGCCCCCCTTTGGATACGGATTTTCTCAATATGCTATTGCTGGAGTGTACGCAACGCCAATGGTTGAAATTGATTTCTTCCTCTGCCCAGTCTACGTTATGACTCATGAGGATTGTTCATGCAGGTGGGGATCCTCATCAGTGGGGTGATTGGCCACTTCGTAAATGATGCCATTGTGCGTATCGCCACAAGACGTAACCACGGCGTTTTCGAGGCGGAAAGTCGATTATGGTAGGTACACCTGGCGTGTTCAATCGGAATTTGTTGAAACGGCTTGATGGTGGGCCTGTACACTTGTAGGGCCTGCTACATAGGTATACCGCTGTACATCTGCGGATTCGTCCTTCTTGGCGCGACACTTGAGAAACACCTTTCTGTTGGATTACTTGTGTTGGGATGGGGTATGGCCATTGTCGCGATGATAGTGGATACGGTGGCAATCTGTACGTTCCTACATTCTCGTCTCGCCCGTAAAGATTTAACGGCCATTCGCCTTAGATGCATATGCGAACGACTGTTTCCCGAAACACCAAGGCGAAATCAGCGCGCTGTTGAACCTCTCTCGTGTGTTAGGTGGCTTCAGCGTCCCATATTTTCAAGTGCCATGGGCATCAAAGCACGGAGCGTTGCAAACTCTCGGCTGTGAGGCTGCGTATGTCCGTCCGTTTCCCCGAGAATGCAAGTTATCTGATGCTTGTTCGTGCCCATGATTTCCTAGCATCGTTGTGGGATTTTTTGTTTTCATTATCCCGACGCTCCAGCTCACTGGGAGGACGCTAAGGGTGCGTGACTACCATTCTTTGATTTTTCTTCATAGGCAATTCAAGCTGCTCCATCAGGGACGCTTCTCATGTTAGAAATTTCTATTCGTTGCAGGGGTCTCTCCCCCACATCAGGGTTATCTCTATATTTCCTTCTCAATACAACAACGACCGACCGCAGGCCGATTCTCGGTATATCTGTTACTTCCTATCTTGCACTCTTAAGTAGCTGTTTCGTGGTATGAAGTCGCAATTGATCAGCGATCATACCTGGTTCTGGCGACGGTCTCGCATCGAAAGTGATCACTCTCAGACACACCTCTGTGATATAAGAAGACAAAGTTCCTGAATAATTTATGTGCTGGTATACCGGTCCTTGATCCCAAGCACTTTCAGCTAGCCGCCAGCCAGCCAATCCGGCATTGCGTTCAGCTCCTGAGATTTACTGGTCGTGTAGCTGTCCGGGTAGCCTGGCCCCAGTCTGTTACGTAGGGCTATTAGCCAACCTGATTTTCCACAGGAACTAGGTGACACTACATGGTCGACGCAGGTATATCGAGACGAGAAGCACGCGCTCTTACTGCGTTGACCAGCTCCGGGGATCGTCGGTGCTTTCCATATACGCTTGCCAGTGAGACCCCCTAGATCACGTCGTGTTCCTCTCCGCCCAGGTACTGCTACTGTACTCCGCTCAAACAACCCATCACGCTCTCCCAAGGGAATGATGTGTGTGTGACCTGCACCTTGTATTGTTGTTACCCCGGAAAGCGGGTGACGCTGAAACGACGGCGTGAGACCCGTTTGTGTTTGTTCTGTACAGTACAGTTCTGGACTGGGATAGAGTCTAAAGCTTGTGTGCTTCCGGGATTTTTTTTTTTTTTCGTCCCTCACTGAAACATGGAATCCCGAGGTTTTATTATGCGGTAATCAGAACTCTACATAACCGTAACCGAGGTCGGGATTTTGCCCTCGACCCTCGATCCTCAACAATGACAACGGATGTCCGTGCCTGGCGACGCGTCGCTCTCACATAGGAAATAAAGAGAAAGATGCCGTCATTCCTCGTTGAGTTGAGGTCGACATTCGGGGGATCCTGCCCGGCTTCATCTTAAACCCAGATGCTGTACTCATGTGCCTTCGGATCGGTCGACCTTTGATCACCAAGTGCGTCCTGTTTCAGGTTTTTTTGCGCTACTCCATGTTGCGGACCACCCGGCGTGCACAGGGCAACGCTCATCTAGTTTCAGTTGGCGATGAGATTGGATGAAGTATACTCGCCGAGTCTCGCTCGATAAACGGGGAAGACCGTCCCCTGTTTACAGACAGGGTTAGGGATCCTTGAGATGCCTTTCTACGCTTGGAAAGCATTATGAGAAGGCGATATCACAACGAGGCCCGTGGTTCGCAATTCGCAGCCAATATAGATCGGTGAAGCGGTTCCTATTTAATGCCCGGCTGACTAGGGTAAACTCCTCGGAGTCGACAATGGATAACTTTCCCGAACTCAAGCTCAAGTGTCAAGGCTCTGAGCCGCTTGTTGTACAGGGAATTTAGTTCTGCGATACTACAGTAATCATACAAATCCACTGTTGCTAATAATAAAGCTGTCCCAGCAAGACCTGCCGATTTTGCAAGGAATCAGTGATCGCCTTAATGGCGGTGAAACACAGAGATTTGGTCGTGGTCGGGAACAGTGGATGCAGGATGCGGGCACATCACGGGAGCATGTCCACTTCCTTGATCGGGCGGGAGTTTCCGGTCAGCCTTCTTTGAACGAGTCTGGGGACGATGAGTGCCAGCACGTGTAGGGAAATTACGCAAGACGTCACCTCTCGAACACATCCAATGGGGATGATGGGTCAACACTAGCCATTTCGTCGGTAGCAGGGCCGGCCAGAGGAACCCAGCTGCTCAAGGGACTCGTGCCCGGTTCATAAATCGCTTGAGCGACATATAACAGCAACCCATCAGGCTTGATTTCGGCCTGCGTTATGCGAGGCGCAGGGCCCACGAACTGCGATGACTCGATGACCATCTTATCCGAGTCATTAGGTTCAGCAGGGATGGATACTTGGGCGCGGCAAGAGGAGCGGGCGCGTGGGATGATGGTATCGAGGAAGTGCGCAAACGTTGTATTGGTATAGTACGGTATTTGCATGAACGTCGTGGGATACGGGAAGCGGTATCCGATGGGAGCGCTTCCCTCTTGCGTTGGAGCTTCGAGAGCGACGTCAGGCGCAGATGTCGTTGGAGGCCGCGAGGGCGGTAGCTCCGACAAACGCGTATCTCGCCACCAAAAACTATGCTCGGCTCGGTCAGAGGCGTATTCTTTACCACGAATGAAAAGGGAGACTGACCGGAAAGACGATTCGCAATCCGCGATGTCCTGTCCCTTCCACTTGACGACATCGAGGACGTGAAGGATGCCGTTCTCTTTCCAATTCTGATCCAGGATGCAATCCAACACGGTGTCCGACGGCAACGGAGAAGGGAAGCGATGCATGAGGGGTTTACCCAACATACGAGAGCGGATCGTCGTGTTGGGTGCTGATGATGAAAGCTTCATTCAGTTCGTGTCATGGGGGTCAGAACTACGATCGACGCACCGGCGCCAATAATTCCCCCGCCTTGGTGTGAGATTGCCAGGCATCTCTTACCGACAGGAACGGGGGCGAGCGCGACCCAACCCGTCTCGAGATCGCCGGGCAATCCATCCTCCCCGCCGCCGGTCCACAAGTCGTCCGTCTCGTGCATCTCCAACAGTTCCGCATACATGCATTTATCCGCCCACGGGCTCGTCTTCTTGACCGAGGCTTTTGTCGCTTTCTTTCGTTTTCCCTTTCGTTTCGAAGAAGAAGGAGCAGGCGGCGTCTGAGGAGACGTTCCTGCTGCGCTCGATTTTGCGCGGGATTCTTGACTCGGGGGAGATGCCAGGCCAGTGTCGGCTTCTGATCGCGGTAACAGCGGGACCAATTGAGCGATACCCTCGCGGACGATGCCTGGGTCATCGTTGTTGCCATCTTCGTCGTCCGACAGTCCAAGATTGAGGTCGGCAAATAGATCAACATGGCGTTCGCTCTCCACGCGCCTAGCCCGTCTCTAGATATACGATATCGGTTGAATAGCACTTCCTGATTCAACAATTATGTGTCGCACACGTTTCTGCTCTTCCAAAGCCTAGTCGGACGGTTGTGTGAGCGGAGCACGGTTATACACGTAGTCTCGCATGGACAGACCTTGCTACGCCTGACTGCTTGAGAGATTGTCGTGTCTATAACATGTCGAGGGGGTTGTTTGAACGATGCCATCCTATCTGCAAACATGGTTGTATGATTGTACGAAATGGGGCATGTGGCATGTGCAAGGTCAAAGGAAAGGAAAGGCAAACGACAAACCGGGCCGGTCACCCGAATTTCTCAAGAATTTTCTGGACCGCATTCAAAACTGGTTCAGAACGCAAAACGAACTTATTCTGAGCGTGACAGGATACTGACAGGATCCATGTGGCACACCTGATGGGTTCGACGGCTTTCAATTCATCGGTTCATACTACTCCCGGGGGGCAACTGCTCTTATCCCACGTCGATGACGCGAGCTCATGTCCTTACTCATGTGCGTTATTCAAGTTTGAGTCCTGCGCACTCTGACGTGAACTGTGGCGCAGACCTGAAATTTTCTAGCCCTCGTGTTGAAGAAAGAATCATCCTCTTGCCACATCCGACCGTTAGTTTGCCGTCCGCATTCGCCCGACACCGTAGGCGCTGGTTTAAGTCACCTGTTCTATATCTATGCGCCGACCTTACGTGCACGACGTGAGCTTGTATCAGTTGATGTTCGCGAATGTCGGCCTTCTCTACGTCCTACATGGTATGCAAACCGCAGACGCGAATTTCCCCCCCAACCCACGAATAGGGCAAACAACTAACTCTATTTCCGATTTCTTGCGTCTCGGTCATTCAAGCTGAGGACCGCAAAAAAGCCATGAACACCCTGAAGACGCATGGAGGTGGAGTGGGGCCCGTGTGCGAACTGAACCCTTGGTACCTCGGGTGTAAAGGCATTTTTCTGGAATCAACAACCTTTGAGTACATTGAGTGACTGACAAAATCTTATGACCTCCTGCTGTGGAGAAACTTGCCCTGATACGATAAATCTATGTCCGACTCTACAACGTTTCTCGGTCAGTAATTGAGTACACTCAATATTCTGTCTTCCTCTGCATCACTGCCCTTCAAGAATTTCTCCATAGTCTGTCAATCGTCAGCCCCATTCTCGCGTCATCTCGTCGCAATTACTGACCTCGTTTACATGAAGGTACGTCTGGACGAACTCCTTCCCAAGAACTTCGTTGATGGTTCTATCGTTCCGCGCGACTTCCCTTGCTGCGCTGAGCGTGCGCTGAAATCGACCCACAATGCCTCTCTTCTGACGCTCTTCCGCGCTTAGGTCTACCGCTGGTTCGTCCGATTCCTCCATCTCTAGCTCCAAGCCTTTCCTAATGCCAACGAGGCCCAGGCCAAGTATGGCTGCAAAAGCTAAATAGGGGTTCGCGGTCCCATCGATCGTGCGCACTTCGAAGTGGTGGGCACCCGGAGGGCCTGTGAGACGTACGGAGGCCTCCCGGTTGTCTTTCCCCCAGCAAGCGTACGTGCCGCAGGCCCAGATTCCATCCTGGACGCGGTCATATGACGCCGCAGTGGGCAATGTAAATGCGGTACTGGAAGGAAGATTCTCAAGAAGAGACTGCAAAAACGACCGCTCGAGAGGTGTCATCGTTGTCTTTTTGTTTGTGTTTGGATTTTCCCCAGAGGGTGCTGTTGGAGGTTGGGCCGTGCGATGAATAGATACGTGCGTATGGGCCGCACTACCGCCTACGAACGACGGAGTTCAACAAGTTGATGCGGAGAAGGATAGTGGAAGGATTACAGGAATTCTTGTAGACCCGAGGAGAAAATGTAGCATGTAACCCGTGTTTTGATGCAATGTTGATGATTGTCTCGTGGGTGAATACGACAGCGTCGGCCGCCTCCAGAGGTGGGAGGGGACCTGTTACAATTTCATACTGTCCGATCGCAACTCATGTCAATCAGACTCAAACAGCTGACCATGGTTTCACACCTGACCAGGAGCCGCCTCGCTGTGGTACATTAGGAGTTCTATACCACCGTGCCGAAGAGCATTCGCGATATCTTCGAGGCATTTTTCGGCAACTGAACCCGATAGCAGCGCGCGAGATGCCGACCAAGGAGCGTCATTCACAGCAACGATAGGGTCCGTTGATTTGAGTAGAATGAATTCTGTCTCGACTCCGACGAGGAACTCCACACCTAGATCTTTGCCTTGGCTGGGGTATTGTCAACCATCGGAATGACAAAAAGTCATAACACACGCACTGTACAATGTCCCTGAGCATCGTTCGTGGACAGAGAGGTACCTTCAAAGCATCCTTTTCCCCCTCATTTCCTGGAGCGGGCAACTTTTCCTCGAACCAGCCCATCAAGCTTGCATGCCCGGGAGCGTAACCGCATAGACGAGTGGAACTAAGGTCAGGGGTATACAGGTATTCGCCAGTACCCGAGAACCCTGGCGCCAACGACGCTGCGATGAGGCCAAACACTGCTTTGGTGACCCCTACCCCAGGACGTGGGGCCGCCATCAGTTCGTAAAAGGCAGAATAGGGCATGACGCGGTAGCGCGTGACGTTTGTGTAGTCGACCCATTGGATACGAATATACTGAATCCTTGCTCTCCGCAGGTTCCCGAGGACGTCACCTTGCCCAACGGCTGAGAGCTTGGCCGAAGCTGGCTGATATTGTAAGCCGAACGCGACTTGCGATGTCGAGGGCGGAGTCATGGGGTCGCAGGATTTGTAAATTGCCCGTGGAGGTCAATACGATGTTCGTTATCGGATGGCTTGTAGTCCCCCGGTAGTGGTGGCGGAGTTAGATCACATCTAGGATTTGGCGCTTTTATTGCCACGGTGGGTGTTGGTGTACAATTCAGGATTTAGCTCGGTGTTTGTTATATAAGCATGCTTCTGACCCACATTGATGATGATTGGCTGACATTTCATGGTTGCATGACGGGCGGGTATCAGAAGCCTCATCATGGCATTTGTCAACGATTTATCATTCCACGTTGGTGCACCGCTGAACCATGATGTTGGCAGGTCCACTTATCCCAAGCACATGGCGTTCAGTCTCCCTATGATATCAATAGTAGTCTTCCAAGGCGCAAGTTTGAGCAAATAACCTGCCCTTCCGCCCTCCTCTGGAGGTATCCTTGTTTCTTGACCTATGCTTGACAGGAACCCTGCAGCGGAACAAGACAGATGCTGGGGTAGGCAGTTTGGGGCTGCCAATTTTTTTTAGAGTGTTGAAAAAAGCATTCGATCAGACGGACCAAATTGGAATGGCCTATGCCGTTACACGCTACAGCGCCGTGCCCACATGGGCTCATCTTCCGCTTCATTTCATTTCCGTGGTCGTATTTATGATCACTTATCACTTCTATGTCCTAGGCCAAAAAGTGATCGTGACTCTCAATTTCTGTGAGGAGGGAATGGGCTTCGCGGGTAGCCTAAAATGGATTGCCAGATCCACGATTGGCTGCCGGCCTGTTCCTCCCCGGGTTTTTAAAAAGTGGGACCTATGGTGCTCATCAACTACCCTATTCAGCTCCGCCCAATCGCCATCGACTCTCTAGGCAGCGGTATCAATTGTACCGGTTGGCTGGCCTCGGAACCATATGCGTAACGTATTCCAATGCAGTTCGTGTCCTGTTTCAAGCTGGTCCGAATCGTCAGCGTCAGGTCTTCGACCCCGCGATAAGGCCCCCAAGACACCTTTAAATCCAGTGGCTCCTACCTATATCTCCACACGCCCTCTCTCTCATCCTCCCTTGCCTCTCGGTCTTTTTCATGAGATGGGTTCTTTTAGCGACAAGAGCGATGAAAAGCGTGGTCACTTGTCCGTCGACTCTTACCAAGTCGATACCGGTGCACAGCTGGTCTCCGGCGTCGATTCAGCACTAGACCAGGCTGAGTCCTTGAGGATCAGGTATGTGGGAGTATGCAGAGCATTATTTGAGACTCACAATTTCGAACAAAGGAGGAAAATAGACAGACATATTTTGCCTCTCATGTGTAGTAAGTGTCGGAACCTGTGTCGGCTGTTGACACCCGAAGAGCATTTTCCCAGTACTATATGGGTGCGTTGGTCTCCGATTTTCGTAGCGACGACAGCCCTTTGACGATGTGTCGTCTTAGAATCCAATTCATGGACAAGACGACCCTCGGAAGCTCCGCAATCCTGGGAATACAGTAAGCGTTATGGTCATGAGGAGATGCCATTCTGAATGTACACCCAGGAAAGCGACTCATCTCACTACAAATCAGTATGTGTTCACCTCATGTAACATGTCAGCCAACAGAACTGGCTTGCAGATACAACTGGTTGGCTTTCCGCGTTTGAAGTACCCCCGACGGTGTCTCATTCCCATTGATCAGGCTGGGAACGATCTTCTATATCAGTTATCTCGCCTTCGAATTTCCGCAAAACTTAGCGCTGCAAAGGTTTCCCGTCGGAAAATGGATGAGGCATGTAGTGCACGTTTTGATCGGGTTCCGCACTTTCTGAAGCGGAACATCTATAGCCTGAACATATTTATCTGGGCTATTGCTTTGTGCAGCCATGCCGCCTGCAAGAACTTTGCCGGTCTCTTCGCCGTCCGCTTCGTCCTCGGAATGTGTGAAGGTTCCATCACGGCGGGCTTCATGATTGTCAGTTCCATGTTTTACACGCGAAATGAGCAAACTGTTCGTGTTGGTTACTGGTGTACGTGCCGTGATCAGTTGCCGACCACACCCTGTCTCACCCGCTTACAGTTTTAATGAATGGAACTGGTTTGAATGCCATTTCTACTGAGCCTCTCAAACACTCATTGGAGTTGCAGCTCAAATTATTTCTGGTTTCATCAGCTTTGGCTCGTTGCACATTCGCACCGGAGGATTTGAGCCCTGGCAATGGTACGACCAAGTTGGCTTCTCACTAATTCTTAATTCAGACTGACCTCCTTCGAGGCTTATGATCATTACGGGGATACTTACCCTCATTACGGCCGCACTCTTCTTGTGAGCATCCCTGACGTCTCGTGCCTCAAATACCCGTTCATCGTCAAACAGTTTCCTGTTCCCGGACTCCCCTACAAATGCATGGTTTTTGACCCCAGAGGAAAGAGCCAAAGCAGTTCAGCGTATCAAGGTGCGTTGCCGTGAGCTCCAGTCAAAATCTGAATCGAGTATGGACTACGAAGGAAAATCAAACCGGAGTTGAGAACAAGCACTTCAAAAAGGAGCAGTCAGTACCATACGTGCTACATTACAACCTGCTATTGAATTTGTTGGCAGGATGATTGAAGCCTTGATGGACCCAAAGACATGGCTCTTCGCATTGTTCTCAGCCCTCAATAACGTCCCGAACTCGATCACCAACCAGCTTCAAATCATCGTGCTATCTTTTGGTTTCACCACGTTCCAGACCACACTTCTCAGCTGCGCTCCTGGTGTGATAGAAATCGTGACTATTCTTTCTGGAGTCACTATTGCGTCGCGCATTCAGAACAGCAGAGCGTGGGTGGGGATCATTTATTTCGTCCCTAACCTCATTGGCGTATTCCTTGTCAACTTTCTGCCCTGGCGCGACAAAGTCGGATTGTTGTTCTCTGTCTGGTTAACAGGTACGTGAGGTATTCTGCTTAGGCGTGGACTCGTCTAACTCTTGTGATTAGTGTTCGCAACCACTGGTTTCGTCTTAGCTTTGGCTTGGGTATCGCAGACGACTGCTGGACATACTAAGAGGGTCACCACAAACGCCGTCATGCTATCCGCGTACTGCATCGGCAATGCCGCCGGGCCGTTCATGTGGCAAAGTAAATACAAGCCCCGGTGAGTGTGTGTGTCAACGATTCCGATAATGATTGCTGAATGCCATATCTAGCAACCGTGTTCCATGGATCATAATTGGCGTCTGCGATGTGGCGTGTATGGCCTTACTGTTTTTCATCCGGGTATTACTGGCACGTGAGAACAAGCGGCGCGACGCAGAACCTCCGGATTACACCTTTGATGATGTTTATGTCGTAACAACTGACAAAGATGGAAACCGTACTGAAGTCAAAGTCCCCAAGGTTCGTATCTCCATTCTCTCTGGCAAACTCGTAATTTTCATGCCCAACTTCATATGATTCCGCAAATAGGAGTTCTTGGACTTGACAGATCGTCAAAACAGAGACTTCAGATATGTCCTGTAATTCCTCTGTGCCGTGACTGTGCTATCCGCGCCCAAGTTGTATGGGTTTCTTCCTCAATTGACTCGTCGTGTTAAAAGCGAGTAATCGTACATGTGTAAGACACGTTGTGGCGTATTCTGTAAGTTGAATCGAGATCTAAACGCGGGTTGTGCGCTCGTATCGTTCGCAACCATTTTCATGTCGGAGGCCCAGATCCAAATCTGCATTCTATCACAGCTCTTTTCAACCAAACCAGCAGTATGGACTTAGAGGCGTCCTTCGCACACACCAGTAATCAAGGTTGCTGTTGGAGGGTTTAGTGGCATGGCCTACGCGGGTGGGACGGGAAAGAATTGCTCGCGACCTTCATGGCTTCTCATATTCCCGTCGGTGGGGTGGTTGCCCATGGGGCAACATCGTCGCCACAAATTTCTGCGCCGTGTCGGCCACGATAACATTGTCGCAACCTCCTTGTACCCCAGGAGGCATGAATTCGGTCCATAAAAGGAACTGAAGGAGCGGTGCCAACACCTGGTGACATCACGTCATGCGCAATGTCGTCGAGAATGAGGATTACGAGAACGCGAATGACACTGCGCGCGGTCTGCGGCGGAGCTCGATGGCAATGGATGACGTTGTTGGTTCTATTTCTGAACTGGCCTGGACCAGCTGACGAGCAGTTAGGAATATGACCCCGCGGGCGCGCGCCATGCTTCCAGGCCAGAGGACCCTCGACGTGGGGCTTCAGAAGTTGTTGTGGGTAGGAGGACCAGGAGAGGACGAGGAGAATGTCCCCTAATAGAATCGATCCTTTTCGTCAGAGGCGCGCCTTGTCCGAGTTACGAAACGAAAGTATCCACTCTTGATTCCGACCCTGTGACTTCCGTGCCATGTGGGGATGAGGTGGAGAGCGCTAACATTGAATATGGCAGTATGCGACATTTTTCCTCTTTGTATGTATTCTGTAGCAGAAATGGCTCGAGGACTCTACACATATATATGAGAGATTCGTTGGTTCTAATGAAATGCTCAAGTTGTGTTGAACATTTATGAGATCACAGCTCACTCTCCCGCGACTGTACCTAATAAGGCCCGAAGGCGGTGGACCTTCTCCACTCTTCCGATGCGCGCGCCGACGTCGAATCCTACGAGACATGTGAATTGGGGCCGTTCAGCGCGGGAAAATTGCGTACCGGAGACATAGAGTGCCGCCGACGGCGAGAACTTATCTCAACTTCCAGAAGTTCTGCGCCAGTCCCTATTGTGTAATAGAAGAGTTCCCATAAGCCGCAAACAGTCCTTTCATTGTATTGCACGTGGGTTGCTCAGAACATACTTCGAGTTCGAGTCCGCATTTCGCCCAAGACGAAAAATAGCTGATCTCAGGGGTTCCCCGGTCGACCGCGAGAGTTTATCCCGGGTATGATATTATCCCGAATCCGGAGGTTGTTCGGAAATGGGAAGTTGTTGGGCTCGGAAATATCGAAGAATACAGTGCTGTCCGAAACTGTCTCGAACGTACACATTGATACTGTATCTCTTGTGGTTGCTTCGTCACATAGTTGTCGTAATAGTTGTCGTGGCTCCTGCCAGCCCAGGGATTCAGGCTGGGGGCTGGGAAAGCCAGACCTGTAGCACGGGCTGTCGCAGCAGTTCACGCTCGGCCGG